>Ga0105240_10005699_pt1 | contig 18487 bp, 15 predicted proteins | sample KBSC54metaG_FD_80426 | JGI IMG/M metagenome (GOLD analysis project Ga0105240, IMG submission 80426) | Corn rhizosphere microbial communities from Kellogg Biological Station, Michigan, USA - KBS C5-4 metaG | ecosystem: Host-associated > Plants > Roots > Rhizosphere > Soil | place: Michigan, USA... | reverse complement strand
GTGAGGTTCGGCTCCTGCGGCAGATAACGGATGGTGGCGTCGGGTTGGGCGAAATGCTCGCCGCTGTCCGCCTCGATCATCCCAGCCGCGATCTTGAGCAGGGTTGATTTGCCCGAGCCGTTGCGGCCCACCAGGCACAGCCGCTCGCCTTCGCCCACACTGAGTTCCGCGCCGTCCAGCAAAACGGTGTTGCCGAAGCGGATATGGATGTCTTTGAGGAACAGCAGGGGGGCCATGGCGGGCTTGTCTTACGCCCCGGCCCCGCAATCAAGCGTAAAGATAGGCGTTACGGTGGAGAATGCGTCGCGGCCAGATAATCCACGATCAGAGCGGCATCGGCGTCGCTGACCGGCGCCTTATAGACATTGCGCATCTTGGTGACTTCCGCCGCCCAGGTGGCGCGCGGCAACAAGGGCTGGTCCAGCACCATGTCGGCGGAATGACAGGCCAGGCAATTCTGCGTCACCACTTTGACATTGGGTCCGTCGGGAAAGGCCGCCGCATCGGCGGGCAATTCAATCGCCTGGCTTTTGAAAACCGGCGCGGGCGCGGCCACCGCCGCCGTTATCGCCATGGTCGTCGTCAGACATCCCGCTATCGCTGCCGCCAATATGCGCATCTCAGATCACCGTCACGGGCAGGCGTTCCACCACATTGCGCATGAAGCCGGATGGATTCCAATTGGCTTTGTCGGGCTGCGCCTCGCCCTTGGTATTGGTGCAGCGGACCGCAAGCGTCGCATCGCCGAGTCCCGGAACCGCGATCTTCGCCGTCCATTGTCGGAAACTGTACGGACCTTCATCACGGCCCAGCTTGGCATCGCTCCAGCTTTGGCCGCCATCGGCCGACACCTCCACCTTGGCGACCCCGCAATCCCCGCCCATTGCCAGACCGCGTATGGTGACATTCGAGCGTGCTTTCAGTTTCACCCCCGCACCCAGACTGGTAATAAAGGAACGCGGCACCATCCGGTTGATCGGCACCATGGTCACCCCCGCCTGGCCCGGCTTGATGTCGGCACGCGGCGTGTCGGGAATGAGATAAGCGGTCTTCATCCAGTAATTGTCGTCGGGCGCATCCAGCAGCTCGATGTCATTCAGGGTCTTGATCCAATAGGTCGAATACCAGCCCGGCACCACCAGGCGGATGGGATAGCCGTTGAGCATGGGCAGCGGCTTGCCGTTCATCGTGGTGGCGATGATCACTTCGGGCTGGCGCGCGCGGTCGATCGCGAGCGATTTTCGGAACCAGGGCCCTTCGCTGACCGTGGGTTGATCCAGTCCGCTGAATCGCACCGCCACGGCGCCGGCCTTCACACCGGCCTTGTCCAGTACATCGCGGAGCCGTACGCCCGCCCAGCGGGCATTGCCCATGCCGCCATTGCCCCATTGCGCGCCTGGAACGCGGGGCTCGAAAAAGCCGCGCGAATTGCCCGAACATTGATTGACGGCAGCGATCTCAATCCGCTCGAACCCAGCCAGCTCAGACAGCGACAGCGACAATTCCCGTTCCACCTGGCCATGCACCTTCAACCGGTACGCAGCAGGATCAATTTCGGTGGGAATCACCGACCAATGCCAGCGCACAAAAAACTTCTCGTTGGGCGTGAAGACGCCGGAATCGAAATCGGTGAACGGCGTTTCCAGCAACGGCGGCCGGCTGCGCTGCAGCACCATGGTACCTTTTTGCGGGAAGTCTTTCGCCAAAGGCCGTGCGCCATTGCCGCCGGGAAAGGCGAAATCCGGACCGGCCGCGGCAAGAGCTGGAGCGGAGGCCAGGGCCAGCATACTGCTTGCTTGCGCGAGCATGGCCCGGCGGCTGGGTGCGGACATTTCGACTCTCCCGCGTGGGTATCGCGTCACGCTAACATGGGCCAAAGCGGAAGCCGTTATGCATTAGGGAATATCACGAAAAACGGGCTATTCCTTATGTCTATTGGCTTAAATTTTTCGTTGGCCGCTGTAACCTTGGCACCGCTTGAAAAAGCAGAATCGGGCCTTCAATCTCCCGCGCATGACAAACAAAATCGCCCCCTCCCGCCGCAAATTTCTCAAGACCGCGCTTGCCGGCGCAGGCGCCGCCGCCGCGGTTCCGCTCGCCGCGAAGGCTGACGAGTACGTCACGCCGTCGATGACCACGCCCGGCAAGGCTTTCACGCCGTACGGCATGCCGTCCGGCCATGAAGAGGTGAAGCGCCTGCTGCGTCCGCCGGGGATTTCACCCGGCACCGGCGGCTCGCTGTCGCCGATCGAAAGCCTGGAGGGCATGATCACGCCCAGTGGCCTGCATTTCGAGCGCCATCACAACGGCATTCCCGATATCGACATCAAAAAGCACAAATTCCTGCTGCATGGGTTGGTCGATAAGCCTCTGGAATTCACCATCGCGAGCCTGGACCGCTATCCGCGCATCAGCCGGATTCATTTCGTGGAATGTGGCGGCAACAGCGGCGCCAATGCGGGTTCACCCACGCCGCCGCAGCTGACCGCCGGCGGCATTCACGGCCTGATCTCCTGCAGCGAATGGACCGGCGTCAAGCTGGGCATGCTGCTGGACGAAGCAGGCGTTAAGCCGGAAGGCAAATGGATCCTGGCGGAAAGCGCTGATGCCGCTGGCATGTCGCGTTCCATCCCGCTCAAGGAAGCCCATGAGCAGGGTATTCTCGTCCTTTATCAGAATGGCGAGCGCATACGTCCCGAGCAGGGCTATCCGCTGCGCCTCTTGATGCCGGGCTGGGAAGGCAATCTTAACGTCAAATGGCTGCACCGGATCAAAGTGACCGCCAGCCCGACCATGACCAAGGACGAGACGTCGAAATACACCCAATCCCTGAAGGACGGAAAAGCCAACCAATTCAATTTCATCCAGCCGCCCAAATCGATCATCACGCGTCCGTCGGGCATGATGACGATGAACGGGCCGGGCTATTACGAGATCTCCGGCATCACCTGGTCGGGCCATGGCAAAATCGCCAAGGTGGAAATTTCGTTTAACGACGGCGCCAGCTGGACTGAAGCGGAAATGCCGGGACCGGTGTTTCCCCAATGCGTGACGCGCTTCCGCCTGCCCTGGGAATGGGACGGCAAGGCCGTGGTCGTGCAAAGCCGCGCCACCGACGAGAAGGGCAATGTCCAGCCCACGCGCGCCGTGTGGAAGGACCGGGTCTCCTCGGTGCAATTCTATCAATACAACGCCATTCAGGCCTGGCAGATCGGCGCCGATAACACGGTGAAGAACATCTATGTTTAAGACCATCGCGTTTTTGCTCGCCGCCACCACGCCGCATTTCGGCGCGCCCGCCGATCCCAATCTGGTCAAGGCCTGGGACCGTTCCATTCCGCCCGACGGCACGGGACTGCCGCCCGGCAAAGGTTCTGTGTCGGAGGGCCTCGCGATCTACACCGAGAAATGCGTCATGTGCCATGGCGTCAATGGCGTCGGCAAACCGGCCGATCAACTCACCGGCGGTGTCGGCTCGCTGGCGACGGCCAATCCGGTCAAGACGGTGTCCAGCTTCTGGCCTTACGCGACCACTTTGTTCGATTACATCCGCCGGGCCATGCCGGTCACCAGCCCGCATTCGCTGTCGGATCACGAAACCTATGCGCTGACGGCCTATATCCTGTCGATCGACGGCATCGTGAAGAAGGATGCCGTGCTGGATGCCAAAAGCCTGCCCAAGGTGAAGATGCCCAACCGCGACGGCTTCATCGACGCGTATGGCGCGACCAAGCGGTAAGACACGGCCTTAACGGCTCCATGCCACCAGGCGGTTATTCTGCTCGCCCAGTCCTTCGACGGACAGGCGCAGCGTGTCTCCCGGGTTCAGGTATTGCGGCGGTTTCATGCCCAGCGCCACGCCGGGTGGGGTCCCGGTGGCGACGATGTCACCCGGCATCAATGTCATAAAGTGGCTGATATAGCTCACCAGGGTGCGCACATCGAAGATCATGGTCTGGGTGCTGCCATTCTGGCGGCGCGTGCCATTCACGTCTGTCCATAACTTCAAATTCTGGGGATCGGCGATTTCGTCGCGCGTCACCAGCCAGGGCCCGATGGGCGCGAAGCTGTCGCAGCCCTTGCCCTTGTCCCACAATCCGCCCCGTTCGCTTTGGTATTCGCGTTCGGACACATCGTTGACGATGCAATAGCCCGCGACGTGATCCATCGCTTCCTGCTCATTCACATAAGAGGCACGCGTTCCAATCACCACGCCCAGCTCGACTTCCCAGTCCGTTTTCACTGAGCCGCGGGGAATGACGATGTCGTCGTTCGGCCCGTTCAGCGAACTGACCGCCTTGAGAAACAAGATGGGCTCCTTGGGAATCTTGGCGCCGGTCTCGGCGGCATGATCGGCATAGTTGAGACCCACACAGACGATCTTGGAGATGCCGGCGAACGGGATGCCCAGGCGCGCATCCTCGGAAATTTTCGGCAACCCAATGACGTCGATCGCGCCAAGACGCGTAAGGCCCTCCGGCGACAGGAGATCCGGCGTGATCTCGGCGACATGGCCCGACAGATCCCGCAAAACTCCCGCCTGATCCACCAATCCAGGCTTTTCCGCGCCTTTCGCGCCCCAGCGTATCAGCTTCATACGGACAATCCTTTCCCGTCTCAGTGCGAAATTTCTTCCAACCGGCGATGGAGCGTGACCGGTCCCCAAAGACCGATCACCAATACCATCACCGCCATGGCGGCGCCGATGAACAGCGCTACCGCCATGGCACCGCCTTCCTTGAGGAAGAACCCAATCAGCAGCCCCGCCAGTGCCGCAGAAACCCGGCTCCAGGAATAGACGAAGCCCACGGCGCGAGCCCGGATGCGGGTGGGGAATTGTTCGGCCTGGTAGCCGTGGAACGCGAAGGACAGCCAATTGTTGGCCAAGGTCACCACCGCGCCGAACAGGATGACAAGGGCGGCATTCTCCTGGCGGGCGAACAACAAGATGCCGATGCCGGTGACGATCCCCGCCGCCACGATTTGCCATTTGCGCTCGATGCGGTCGGCGATGGCGAAGGCCAGCAGCGGCCCCACGGGGTTGGCCAGCGCGATGATGAAGGCATATTGAAGACTGGTGGTGACATGGATGCCCTTGGCGATCAGCAGGGTCGGCACCCAGGACCCGAACCCGTAAAAGGCGATGGTCTGCATGGCATTGAAGACCGACATTACCAAAGTGCGTCCGGCGTAAGGCCGGCGGAACAATTCCCCGAAACGTCCTTTCTCTTCTACCGCATCGGCAATGATGTCCGGAGCTGGCAAGGGCCGTCCCAGATCGCGTTCGGCTCGCTTTTCCAATCCGTTGAGAGCTCGTTCGGCTTCCTCTTCCCGGCCATGCAGGGCCAACCAGCGCGGGCTTTCCGGCACGTTCCTGCGAAACCACCAGACGAACAGCGCACCAGACGCGCCGATCAGCGCCACCCAGCGCCAGCCGTCCAGGCCGAAGGGATGCAGCGGCACCAGCAACCAGCCCAGCAAAGCCACCAGCGGCACGGCGGAAAAGGCGATGCCCTGGCTGAGGGCGAAGGCCCGCCCACGCTTCAGCGGCGGCACCAGTTCCGGCAGCAAGGTGTCAATGGTGACCTGTTCCAGCCCGACACCAATGGCCGCGATGAAGCGCCAGATGTCGATACCGGCGGCGCCATGCTGAAATGCCATCATCGCGGTCGCCAGCGAGTACCAGACCAGCGACACGGTGAACATTGCGCGCCGTCCCATCCGGTCGGCGACGAAGCCGAACCCAATACTGCCCAGCCACATGCCCGCGAAGGTGCAGAAGACGAAAAAGCCGATCCCGTTGATGGCAAAGAAGCTGTTGGCGTGCGCGGTGAAAAGCCCGCCCGCGACCAGCCCGGGCGCGACATAGGCCGTCATCAGCAGATCGTAGAATTCGAATGCACCGCCCAGCGAGATCAGCACAACCAGGCGCCACAAGCCGGATGTCATGGGCAGCCGGTCCAGCCTCGCCGCCACTTCGCCCAGATATCGGCTCGCCATGTCTGAAATCTTGCCCGGCTTGGTGAAAAGCGGGCGCGAATCGTCCGCCCCACCCGCGCAGGGCGAGTTTACAGGCTGACGCGTGAAATTCTAACCGCGTTTTATTCGGCTGCTTTGGGATATTCGTCCCGCCGCCGCACGAAGCTGAGCGAGCTGGTCTCCCTGCGGCCCAGCGCCGTGCGGTCCAGCAGGAACAATGTCGTGGCGAGCGGTTCCAGCCCGCGCGCATAGGTCGAATAGGTGTGGAACACCTCCCCCACCTCGTTCCGTATGAAGCTGGAAAGACCCGAAAGCTCGTCGCGGTTCATGGGACGCCGCGCGTAATTATAGTCGATCGCGCCGCTCGCCCGCTCTTCCGGGGTGAAGGAGACATGGAAATCGTAATTGAAGTCGCTGCCGAAAGATGAGGCCCATGGAAAATCCCACCCCATGCGCTCCTTATAGGTCTCGATCAGGGCCAGCGACGCGCGCGATACCGCGGTCCAGGTGACGCCGTGATTGTTGAGATGGGGCAAAGTATCGCCGATATGATCGCAGAGGAAGGAACAGCGCGGGCAGCCTTCGGTCCAATCCGGCCCCAGCATGAAGTGATAGACCAGAAGTTGGTCACGACCTTCGAACAAATCGCTCAGGCTTTTGCGCCCCGCCTTGGTGTCGAACGCATAATCCTTTTCGATTCTGACCCAGGGCAGCGCCGCCCGCGCCGCATTCACGTCATCGCGAACCCGGCCCTCTTCTTTTTCTTTCGCCAGCAGCGCCTTGCGGGCGATCAGCCACTCTTCCTGGGAAACGACGGGGTGCGGCATAGACCTTCTCCAGAAACGAGCGCCGGGCTTCTGATAAGGGTATATGCTCCTATTGCCGAGACTGCAAGCCGGGAGACAGCCGTGCCGATATGCCGGTGTCTAATGTGTGGTGTGGCGGGCCCAAGCGGGGGATATGCCCCGTTCGCGATCGCGGCCGCCTTCACAGGCGGCAAACCAAGCCGCAGCCGCGCCCACGAAAAGCGCCGCTGCAATGAAGAAGGCCTGCAATACGCCCGCCACCCGGGCACGGTGGATTTCTTCTTTGGCCGCCGCAATCTCACGGTTCACGCGCTGAGCCGCCATATCCGGCGGTATCGCTGCAACGGCCGCCGTGATGGTGGTGAGATAATCACGGTCCGGATTGGTGACGCCGTTATGGCCCGATGCCTTTAACAAGATGCGGGCGGCCTCGGCGCGGCGATAGCTCATGTCGGGAACATTGCGATCGGTGCGGAAAAGCTCATCCAATTCGGAAGCGATGATATTTTCTCCCGCAACGGATTGGGCGTTCCCGGCTCCGCCGCTGGCGGTGGCAGCTGGCATTGCCGTCGCGGCCAGGCCGAGCGCCATAATCGCGGTCAACACCACGGCCAGCCCCCACGTAATCAGGCCATGGACTCCGTCGCGGAATTCCATTTCCCCGGTGTCCAGACTGAGCGCAGCCCGCATCCGGCCCGCGATATAGCCGCCGACGCCGAACGCCGCGAGAGCCGTGACGAGCAAATAGACGCCGGAAAGGAGCCACAGCCAACTGGAGGAATCCCGCCAGGTGGGCGCAGTGGAAAAAACCGCCAGGCCAATACCCGCCGCGAACGCGTGAAGCGTGAAGGAGACACCGGCGGCAGCAATCGCACCGGCAAAAACGGCTGGCCACTGAATGAGCGTGATGGAACGCGGACCGGGAACCGCCGGCTCGGCCAGGGCGCTCATTCAGCGCAGCCCAAAGAAGGACAGAATGGCGAGCACCACGACTACGAGACCGACCAGATAAATCACACCGTTCATAGGAACCTCCCGCTTGCATTCGGTGTAGATCAACGCGTGCCGGGAAAGCCCGTTCCAAAAGGGTGCAGGATTGAGAGTGCCGGCCCACGCGGGGCGCAGGCGGTTTTCACTTCGCAAACAGCCACAGCCAGGCCATCAAATCGACCAGGCGGCAGCTTATGTATCTGATTTCATTGTAAGACTTTGACGAACACTGCCGTCATGCCGTCATGCCGGCGCGCCTATCGCGATGGGTGGCCGAATATGCTGTCGGGCAGCCACTGGGGTCGCGCGTCAGCATTGGCCACGTGAAGCGCGATGGCGGCGGTATAGGCGTCCAGCTTCACCGCCTCCTCTTTGAAGATACCCGGCTGGTCCAGATCGTCGGAGGGCGAATGGTAGCGATTGGCGCGCCAATCATGCTCGATCTGATATTCGGGCGTGTTTTTGAGGAAGCCGAATTTCATGAACAGCGAAGGCACGCCTTCGCGCACGAAGCTGTATTGATCGGCCCGGATAAAGACGTTCCGGTCGGGATTGGGGTCCGGCACCACCTGGATGCCTTGTTGAAGCCCAACTGTCCGAGCGTCGGCCCCAAGCGTGCTCTCGGTTTCACCAGGCAGATAAACCATCTTGAGCGGCCAGAGCGGCAATGGCATGTCGAAATTCAGATCGGCGACGATGTCGTTTTTCGGCACTGTGGGTGTGGTGGCGAAATAGCGCGATCCCAACAGGCCTTTTTCCTCTGCCGTGAAGATCGCAAACAGGATGGAGCGGCGCGGCCGGGGGCCACTCACGATGCGATGGGCGATATCGAGCACCGCGGCGACACCGGACGCATCGTCCATGGCGCCATTATAGAGCCGTTTTCCATTGATCGGCTCGCCTATTCCCAAATGATCCAAATGGGCGGACACCACCACATATTCCGATTTCAGTTTCGGATCCCGGCCCTCCAGCTTGGCGATCAAATTGGGCGATGTGAGCCTGGTGCGCGTGGCCGCCACCGTGGCTTTAAATCGCGGCTTGAGTTCGAAGCGCGGCACGGGCTTGGAGGCGTCCGCCAGGGCGCTCATCTCGGCAAAGCTGTGCCCGCTGTCCTTGAAGAAGGCTTCGCTCTGCTGAGGGTCCGCGCTGGCCGTGAAGAAGCCACCAGGCACGGTATGGAATTTGGCGTCGGCCAGATACATGCCGGCCTGATGAGCAATCAGGCGCTGGCGTGACCACACGATCTCGACCTGATGTGGCGTAGTCAACGTGATGACGCCCACGGCCCCCAGCTTCGCCAGTTGGCTCTCGCGGTTGGCACGCGCGTCCGACTTGATCGGGGCGGAGATATTGTCGGGTCCGCCGCTGATCACCACCGCGATCTTGCCCTTCAAGTCCAGGCCGGCAAAATCGCCATAACCTTGCTTGGGCAGACCAAGGCCATAGCCGACGAATATGAGCGATGCATCCACGCTTGTCGGGCGTGCCTCGCCGCCAGGCCTGATAAGGAGGGCGTCGCCGACTTTGAGCGGTGATTGTGTGCCATCCGCACCCACCAGCGTGGCGCGGGATGCATCCTGGTCCACCACCTGCTGCTCGAAAGCCACCTGTTGCAGGAAGCCGTTGTCGCCGGCAGGTTTGAGGCCTTCCGCCTGCATCCGCGAGATCACATAATCGGCGGCGCGCATATAACCGGCCGAACCTGTCTGCCGGCCTTCATTGGCATCGCTGGCGATGAAGCTGACATCGGCCCACCACTGCTTCGCGGCGGGCGACGGGCTCTCATCCGATGCAGCAAGGGTGGGCGCCACAAGCGCCAGCACCGGAAAAATTGCGACGGCGAGGCTTCGGCGGATCATGGCATTCCCCTGCTCTGCCCCAATCAATTACTGCTTGGTATAAAACTCTTCGTACTCATGGGACTTTCCGTCGGCACCCTTGCCCACGCCGCGCCGGACGAAGCCTTTGGCATCGAACACCCAATAAGCGGCCACCAGGACATCCCCGTCCTTCATTTCCAAGATCTCAAGCTCGTTGGGCGCAGTCTTCTTGACGCGGATCTGATTGAAGCGCGCATTCCCGGTCATGGGAATGACGGTCCCGTCCAGGGGCGCAGTGTAATCCAGATTGGCCGCCGGCGAATTGGCATTCACGGAGTGATAGACGATCTTGTTTCCTTCAAACTTAACCTGGATCATCAAGCTGAAGTTCTTAGGAAATTCGCCGTTGCTCCATGACGATTTCGACGCCACGGACTGATACGTCCCGCTGAAGTCGGTCGCGGCCGATGCCGGCCCGATCATCGCCACGCAGAACACGGAAGCCAGTGCGAGTTTTCCAATTGTCATGAATTTCTCCCTTGGTTCAATCTTCATGTCACAGGCTGACATTCACCCTTCCGTAGTAAAAGCCGCCTGTAAACCCGAAAGGTGAAGAACCCGGATACTGGCCCGTACCCGTGGCCGGGTTAAAGATGCCCGCAGGGCTGGGATAGGTGTTGAGCAAATTGTTGGCGCCAACCGCAACGCTCCACTGTGGCGTGATCCGGTATGACAGCTCCAGATCTGCAATCCACTTGGCATTGAAGCTTCGGGTCTGGCTTGCGAGATTCTGAACGGAGGTGAAGCCGCCGAACCGAATGAATTTCGGAATCAGCGTGAAATTATTCCAATTCCAGTTGTCGCTCAGCACGAGTTTCGTTTTCGGTAAGCCGAGGGTCAAATTGCCCTGAGATCTGGCATCGAAGATCACAAAACCAGCACCCAAGGCCGCCAATTGGGGCGGGTTGGGAACGATGTGGGTTATAGTCGTTACGTTGTAATTGAAGCTGGCGTTGAGCAACATTTGGCCGAAGTCGCCAAGGTCGACATCATAGCTTCCGACAACATCATATCCTTGCGTGCGCGTATTAATCGCATTGGTGAAATAGGTCGCGCTGATATTGTTGGGTAGTCCCAGGCCGACAAGGATGTTGCTGACCGGCAGGCCCGTGAGCGTCCCTGTCGGTTCGATATGATCATAGACATCAATAGAGTAGGCATCGACGGTGACAGCCAGATCCGGTATCGGCGTAAAGACCGCACCGCCGCTATAGTTTAGCGACTTCTCCGGTTTCAACGGCGTGGCACCAAGAGCAGCAGCAGCGGCTGATGCCACAGGCAGCGCCTTTATCTGCAATAAAGTCGTTGTGGCGCCGATCAGCTGGAATTGCGACGTCGTGGAGGCCCACAATTCCTGCGCCAATGCCGGCGCACGAAAGCCGGTATTGACATCGCCACGAAGCGCGAGCCAAGGCGTCAGGGCATAACGGCCATTGATCTTCCCAATGACGGAATCGCCGCTGGCATCGTCATAATGCTCAAAACGCCCAGCCGCCCCAATCGTCACCCGCTCATTGGGATCCCATGCCACATCGATGTACGCTGCCATGTTATTGCGAGAGAGGTGCCCCGCATCGGCGGCAGATATGCCTCCCGTGGACTGAGCAGAGGGCGGGGGATGCTGGCCGGCAAAGGGTTGGCCGGCGGGTATCACATAAGTGCCGATGGCCGAAGCTGCCGGGTCACCGGCAAGGATGTCGAAGCGCTCCTGACGATGTTGAAGTCCGAAAGATACCTGCAGGCTTCCCTCTCCTATCGGAAAGCCCCGAGTCACGTCGAGTGAATTGACCCATTCCGTCGACTCCAGCTTACCAACATGGAATCGCGTGGGGCTCGTTGGGCCCAGAGAGGCGTTGATGTTGTTGTAGGTGTCTTCTTTCGCCTGATCCGTGCCAAAGCTGGTGCTCGCGTCCCAGCTCCACCCATCCAGAGTACCGCGAACGCCAAGCGCGCCTTCATAGTCCCATTCGTCGATGTTCTCGGTTGCCGCAAAGCCGTTGGGGTAAATTTCCGGCAAGGACGCAATATTGTTCGGCTGCCTGTAGGTCCAAAGCAGATCGGATACGCGATGGCTCATGGTTCCAAAGGAATAGAGATCGAGCCCATCGCCAAGAGAGTATTCAGCGTTGTAGGCGGTGTTGAACGTTCGCTGAGGGTCCATCCCATTGTTATGGGTGATCAAGCGATTGATCGTCGCTTCGCGGGGGTCCGGCTGACCATTGACGAGATTATAGAGCCGAATACTCGACGAGACGGGCAGAGCGCGGTTTGATACGAGGGTCTCAGATCCGTTCACGGATAAATCCAAGAAACCCTTGTCATCCAGATTGAACCCGATATGGCCACCCTGGGTAAAAATCTGACCGTCATTGCGGTCCATATTCTGTCCAGCGCTTGCGCTCAGTTGCGCGCCACTGGTGTCTTTTTTCAGGATGATGTTGACCACGCCGGCAATCGCGTCCGAGCCGTACTGGGCGGCCGCGCCATCCCTGAGAACTTCGATATGATCGATGGCCGAAGGCGCGATCAGATCCAGATCGATGGGTACCGATCCGTTATAGAGCGCCGAAGCGGCGTTGATCAGCGCCGTTTTGTGGCGCCGCTTGCCATTCACCAGTATCAAGGTCTGGTCGGGATTGAGGCCGCGCAGGCCGCCCGTATGAATCACCGTCGCGGTGGCTCCGCCCGGGATTGCTGGCTCAATAAAGGATGGAATCAAGGTGTCCAACGCCGCCAGGACGCTTCCCTGCCCCGCCTGCTCAATCGCGGCGCCTTTCAGCACATCGATCGGGGTCGCACTGGAGGTAACGGTTCGTTCCTTACCTCGCGTGCCCGTCACGATCACCGTTTCGTCGGACGCTTTGGACTGAGCCCAAGCGCTCGAAACCTGTAGCCCCAACAAGGCGACACTGCTGAGCAAGACAACCTTCGTACGCAGACCAGACATGGAACCCCCTCTTGACGCTTGTTACTCACGCTCCGGTTTTTTGACCGTTGATCTTCTGTGTGAGGGGTAAGAGTATTCGGAGAAGAGACCTGTGCAATTCGAGGCGCGACATTGCCTAAGGTGTTGATTCTTAATCGTATATGGCTCGCGAAGATCCGAGTTTGTTACAATTTCCGCCTATTAGAATTGTTAGCCTGTGCCGATTTCCACACAACCAAGGGAGATCGCCGTGTCAGCCATCGCACTGGATGAGGCGTCGCCTTCCGCGAGACCGGCATGGCGATGGATCGCACTGTTGCTGCTGCTTTTGGCCGCTTCTTTTATCGTCCGGACGGTCTATGGCGTCGTTTACGAACGCGAAGCGAAAATACTTGCCTCCGAAGCGAAGGTAGAAGCGCAACTGCAGGCCGCAGTTTTAAAGAGCGAACTGGAAAAACAACGATCGGTGCCCGTGATTCTGGCGATGGATGCCGATCTGGTCGAATCCGTCAGAAACCCGTCACCGCAGCATTCCCTCATAATTTCCAAAAAGCTGGAAACCCTCCGGCATGCGACCCGTGGCGCGGTCATTTATGTCATCGACGAACATGGTCGTACGCTCTCGGCGAGCAACTATGCCGAACCCGATACGTTTGTCGGGCAGAATTTCAGCTTCCGCCAATATTTCTCGGGCGCCCTGAAGCGCGGCGAAGCCGAACAATTTGCCTTAGGTTCGGTGAGCAAGCATCCAGGCTTTTATTTTTCGCATCGGATCGAGGATGGTGTGGGCCCATCCGGTGTGGTCGTCGTTAAAGTCGAATTCGACGAAATGGAGGCATCGTGGCGCGGCAGGTCCACAAGGACTTTCGTTACCAATTCCGCCAATCAAATTCTACTGACCAGCGTCTCAAGCCAGCGCTTTCAGAAACTGCCGCAACCTTCACCCGGCATGATTGCAACGTCGCTGCCCGCATCGATATCCGGGTGGACGCTGACCATGTACAGCTCATTAAATGATGCTCTCAGCTCCGCGCGGGCCGCCGCATTGATCGCGGTGCTGGCCGAAATGCTTCTGGCCATCTCCCTGCTTTGGCTGTCCCGTCGACGGAAACACATTACCGAGCGGGCCAATGCCGAAGCGCGTTACCGGATCCGGTTGGAGCAAGACGTGGCTCGCCGAACACAGGAGCTGAGCGCGGTAAACAACCTTCTTTCAAAGGAGATATCCGAGCGGCAGCAGGCGGAAGGACGCTTGAACGAGCTTCAGGCCGACCTTGTACAAGCCAACAAACTGGCCCAACTCGGCCAAATCACCGCCGGCGTTGCTCACGAAATCAATCAGCCCCTGGGAGCAATTCGCATTCTCGCCGATAACTGCATCGCGCTGCTGGGGAGGAAAGATGCCAAGGCACCAACCCTGATCAGCAAGAACCTGGACAATATTGTGCGCCTCAATGAACGGATCGGCCACATAACGCGGGAACTCCGTGCCTTTTCCCGAAGAAAAAGCAATAGAGAAACCGGTCCTATCTCTCTCAGGGATTCACTCAACTCGGCCATCCTGCTCAACCAGTCCCGATTGCGGGAGAACAAGGTCAAGCTTATTCGCGATCCCTTCGATCCAAAACTGCAAGTCATTGGCGGCCGGATTCGCCTTGAGCAAGTGCTCGTGAATCTGCTGCAAAATGCTTTTGAGGCGCTTGATGGTTCAGCCCGCCCTCAGATCAGAATATCCGTCGCCGTCGAAGCCGATTGGGTATTCGTTCGCATCATCGACAACGGACCTGGCCTGCCGCCGGATGTGGCGAAGGTTCTTTTCACCCCATTTACAACCACTAAGGAGAATGGTCTCGGGCTTGGCCTCGTGATTGCTCACGACATTGTCCGAGATCTCGGTGGTGAGCTGAACGTCGAAAGCTCAAAGGACGGGGCCACATTCATCGTAAAATTGAAGAAGGTGCAGCTGTGACAAACCTTGATCACCTTGATGCCGAGATGTCCCGACATGTTATCCTGATTGATGACGACAGGGATTTTCTCGACGCGCAGGTTCAGGCGCTGGAATTGGCCGGCTTTGCCGTCCAGGCCTTTTTGAGCGGTACCGAAGCGATACGCCACATAACACGCGAATTCGATGGGGTAGTCGTCAGTGACGTCCGCATGCCCAACATGGACGGTCTGAGCCTTTTCAAGCATGTGCACGAGCTTGATCCGGAACTGCCGGTCCTGCTTCTGACCGGCCACGGAGATGTCCCCATGGCTGTTCAGGCGTTGAAAGACGGGGTCTACGACTTCCTCATCAAGCCGTTCTCGGTCGCCGAGTTGATTGCATCCCTGGGACGCGCCTCTCAAAAAAGAGAATTGGTGATCGAGAACAGGAACCTGCGCAAACTTCATGCGGGTCACATCAACGCTAAGACCGCACTTGTCGGCGAAAGCATGGTGATGGATTCGCTCCGCCAAACCCTTTCTCAAGTCGCCGAAGCGGATGTGGATGTTCTCATTACCGGCGAAAGCGGTACGGGTAAAAAGACCGCGGCCCGGTCACTGCATAGCTTGAGCCATCGAAAGGCCAAACCGTTTGTGCAGATAAGCTGCGTCTCCCTTTCCGAGGAAAGTTTCCACGCGGAAGTGTTTGGCGGCACGTCCATGGAGAAAGCGCCGCCCCAGCATTATGTTTCAAAGCGCGCTGTCGGCCATCTTGAAAGAGCACATCGGGGAACGGTTTTATTCGACGATGTGGGCTCTCTTTCGCTGCAGCAACAGGCCGCGCTTCTTCACTTCATAGAAACGCGGGAATGCTGGCCGCGGGGTGCGAGCGAACCCAGGCCGCTCGATCTGCGCATTATCGCAACCTCCCGGGAAAATCTTCGGGAAGCCGTTCAGAGCGGAAAATTCCGGGCGGATCTGTTTTATCTGCTCAGCGGCGTCACGCTGCATGTCCCCCCTCTTTCGGAGAGGCGCGTCGACATCCGCCTTCTTTTTCAACATTTTCTTCTCGCTGCTTGTGCCCGCACCAAAGGGCCGGTTCCCAGATTGACCATGGCTGCCCATATGCACCTGCAGCGGCATGACTGGCCAGGCAATGTGCGGGAATTGGAACGCTTTGCTGAGCGCTTCGCGCTGGGTCTGGATCCGGAGGAGGGTTCAAACGCAAACGGCAACACGTCTCCGGGACTGGCGGAAAGAACCAATCAGTTCGAGGCGGAGCTGATCCAGGAGGTATTGAGCCGGCATCAAGGCGATGCAAAGCGGTCTATGGAAATACTGAAATTACCGAGGAAAACCTTCTACGACAAGCTAAGCCGGCATGGCATACGCATCTCGGATTATCGCGACAAGAAATGAAACCGGCGTTTACGCACCGTTTTTGCCCGCTCAGCGGCGGTGAACAATCCGATGCCGGTTATGAAGCAAGGCGCCGCGCCAGCTGATTAGGCTCGTTTGTGGTGCTGCGACGGAGTGTTGACGAGCATGGCTTCAACGGCCGGTTGGACAAGTTCGGCAGCCTCAGCCGCAGCAGGCCCGGCGCGGAGTTCGCGTTTCAGCCTCTCGAGGTCGAGCTGCTTTTCCCAGGCAGCGACCACGAGCGTCGCCACGCCGTTGCCAATCAGGTTCACCAGAGAACGGCACTGGCTCATGAAGCGATCGACGCCGACCAGTACGGCCAGAGCGGCAACGGGAATATCCGGCACGACCGCCAGGGTCGCGGCCAGCACAATGAATCCGGCCCCGGTGACCCCCGTCGCGCCCTTGGAGGTCAGCATGGCGACGATCAGCAGAGAAGCGATCTGAATGAAGGACAGATGGATGTTGGTCGCCTGGGCCAGGAATAGCGTGGCCAGGGTCATGTAAATGTTGGTGCCGTCGAGATTGAAGCTGTAGCCCGCCGGAACGACCAGACCGACCACGGATTTGGAAGCGCCCAAGCGCTCCATCTTTTCCATGATCTGAGGCAACACCGTCTCCGAAGATGAGGTGCCCAGCACGATCAGTAATTCCTCGCGAATATAGGCGATGAAGCGGAAGATCGAGAACCCCGATGCCCAGGCCACCGTGCCCAGCACGCCGACGATGAACAGGATCGACGTAAGGTAGAACACCCCGACCAAGGCACCCAGCTGCACCAGGGCCGTGATGCCATATTTGCCGATGGTGAAGCCCATGGCGCCGAATGCCGCCAACGGTGCCGCCCTGACAACGATATGGATGATACCGAAGAATATCTTCGAAGTGTTTTCGAGCACATGGCCGATGCGCGCGCCGGTGTCGCCCAGCCGCACACAGACGACGCCGGTAAAGATCGCAATAACCAGGGTCTGCAGAATGTCGCCATTGGCCAGCGGCGCGAAGAAGCTGACCGGGACCATATGCATGACATAGTCGATCGCCGTCATGTCATGAGCCTTGCCCACATAGCTGGCGGCGATCTTCGGATCCAATGTGGCCGGATCGATGTTGAACCCGGTCCCGGGGTGCAGCAGAAAAGCGGCGGCAATGCCAATGACGAGGGCGAAAGTCGAGATGACCTCGAAATAGACCAGCGACTTCCAGCCCACCCGGCCCAGCGCCTTGAGATCGCCCATATGCGCGATACCCGCGGCAACCGTACAGAAAATTACCGGACCGATGACCAGCTTGATCAGACTGACGAAGATATCGCCCAGGGGCTTGAGGCCGATACCGACCTGCGGCCACAGCCAGCCCACAATGGTGCCGAGCACGATGCCAATCAGCACCTGCATATAGATCGGTTTTAGAATCTTCACGTCAATTCCCCGATTTTCCCGGCACCGTGGAAGCCGGCTGCCCCTTTACGGGCGTGTTCTGGCCGGCGGGTCCAAAATTCGTGGCGAGATAGTCGATCACCAGATTGAAGTCGTCGTCGCTGAGTACCGCGCCGTTGCCAATCATTTGCGAAACCACGTCCGTCCAGCCCTCGCGCGATCGCGGCTGGCCGGTCACGACATCGAGGCCATGGCACTGGCTGCACGCGGTCCGCACCACTGCTTTGCCCTTACCCTCGGGCAATTCCTGGGCCTGCGCAGATATGCCAAAGGACAGCGCGGCAATCGCCGCAAGCGACGCTAGGCGTAAGGGCCTCATGAATTTAACTCCGAATTTGAGCTGTCGATCGCACTGCGGCCCATCAGTCGGGCGAAGCTGCAGCTGTCGCGCCGCCGCCACCGGTGCCTGCCGGCTCAAGCCGCAGCAACATGCCGTCCGTGTCCTTGGGCCCCCGCAGCCGGCCTTCTGTCAGGGTATAGATGTAGCCATCCGGGCCTTGCCGGATATCGCGGAAGCGCACATTCAGCTCGTGCAGCATGCTGTCGCCCTGCGCAACGAAGTCATCGTCGCGAACACTCATCTGGAGAATCTTTTTGGATCCGGAGCCCGCAATGATCAGCCTGCCCTTCAAGCGCGGAAACTTGTCGCCAGTATAGAAGAACATGTTCTCGGGGTTGAAAGTCGGGTTCCAGAAATATGCCGGATCGTCCATCCCGTCGCGATGCCATGGCTGGTCCGAGACCAGATGACCGGAATAGTGCCGGCCCAGAGACACCAGCGGCCATCCATAGTTATGCCCGGAGACCTCCAGATTGATTTCGTCCCCGCCAAAGGGCCCGAACTCTGACGTCCACATCTTCCCGGTCTTGGGGTCCCACGCCATGCCGTACACATTGCGGTGCCCGTAAGCATAGATCTCGCCTTTCGCCTTCGGGTCTTTCACAAAAGGATTGTCGGGCGGGACCGAACCATCGTCACGCACGCGCAGAATTTTGCCGATATGGCTGGCGAGGCTTTGCGCCTGAGGACGTGCGCTGGATATGTCGTTTGAGGTCGTGCCGTCACGATCACCGACGCTGATATAGAGCATCCCATCGGGCCCGAAGACCATCCGC
>Ga0105240_10005698_pt1 | contig 18488 bp, 17 predicted proteins | sample KBSC54metaG_FD_80426 | JGI IMG/M metagenome (GOLD analysis project Ga0105240, IMG submission 80426) | Corn rhizosphere microbial communities from Kellogg Biological Station, Michigan, USA - KBS C5-4 metaG | ecosystem: Host-associated > Plants > Roots > Rhizosphere > Soil | place: Michigan, USA... | reverse complement strand
TGGAGCGGCTGGGGCTGAAATTTGCAGCGATCCACAGCGAATACGTGGGGGCCAACGCGTGCCATGGCGATGCGCTCTCAGGGCCGCCCTCGCCGGATTTGGCGGAGGTGACACTGCGCGTAGGAGTGCGCGGCAACGATGCCGCCGCGATCGAGCGCTTCACGCGAGAATTGGCGCCACTGGCGCTGAATGGACCTCCGGTGGTGACCTATCCCGCCAGCGGCAAGCCGAAAGTAGAAGACGTAATGGCCTACTGGCCGGCGCTGATTCCGAAGAGTGAAGTGACGGCTCAGGTAATGGTGAAGGAGGCCTGACAATGCCCCGCGTACAACTTCGCCAAATCGCGCATGCGCGCAGCGGCGATAAAGGCGACTGCGCCAACATTGGGCTCATCGCGCTGCGGCCGGAGGATTATCCGGCACTCGTGGAGCAGGTCACCGCTGAGCGGGTGAAAGAGCATTTCCGCGAATTGTGCCGCGGCCGGGTGGAGCGATTTGAGCTGCCTAATCTGCATGCTCTGAATTTTCTGCTGTATGAAGCGCTGGATGGCGGCGGAACGGTTTCGCTGCGTACGGACGCACAGGGCAAGACTCTCAGCGCCGCGCTGCTGCGGATGGAGATTGAGATTTAGCAAAACGGCGACATCCCGGCGCCGCGCACCGGCGAGATCCAAATGTGAGATCCGGGAAAGCTGCATAGCCCGAAAAACACACCAGGAGAGCCAGGGTTTACTAGCGGCCTCTCCCGGTGTGTGTATTGGGCAGTAACGACGCTTAGATGGCGGCCTCCCCCCGGTCCCCGTTGCGGATGCGGATCACATCGTCGATGGCGGCGACGAAGATTTTTCCGTCCCCGATCTTGCCGGTGCGGGCGGCGGTGGTTAGAGTGTCCACCACCCCGGACAGGAGGCCATCGCGCACCACCATCTCCAGTTTGACCTTCGGCAGAAGATCGACTTTGTATTCAGCGCCGCGATACACCTCCGTATGACCTTTCTGGCGTCCGTGGCCCCGCACTTCGGAGACCGTGATGCCTTCTACTCCAATCTTGAGCAGAGCGTCTTTTACTTCGTCGAGTTTGAACGGCTGAATGATTGCTTCTATTTTTTTCATGGGGGTCCGATCTTAGTGTGCCGATCCCGGCAAAGTAACCCGAGACGCGGTTGCCGGTTGAGTACCAATCGAGTGAGAAGGATCCAGGGTCATGCCACCCGGCCGGCCCATCGCGGAGATTACATATTCCGGGTAAGCCGAGATGCCATGCTCGTGGAGATCCAGACCGTAGTTCTCCCCTTCAGCCGAGATGCGCAGAAGACCCATGGCGTTAACGACATACATGACCACCATGGCGACAACAAAAGTGGACACCGTGATGATGGCGCTGCCGACGATCTGCGCCATCAGTACCTGCATACCACCGCCGTAGAATAGGCCCTTCAGAGGAGCGGAATTATCCGCGGCGAAAGGTCCAGTGGCTCCGTATTGCCCGGAAGCGAACAGGCCCAGCGAAAGCGTTCCCCAGATCCCGCACATGCCGTGAACCGGGACAGCGCCGATCGGATCGTCAATGCGGAGATACTCGAGCAGTTCCACGCCGTAGACCACGATGACACCGGCGACGGCGCCGAGCAAAATCGCGCCCGTGGGGCTAACCCAGTAGCACGGGCAGGTGATGGCCACGAGGCCGGCGAGAAAGCCGTTGACGGTGAAACTCATGTCCCACTTCTTGCTCATCATATAAGCCACCGCCATCGCGGCCAGGCCCGCCGAGCACGCCGCGAGCGTGGTATTCGCAGCCACGCGCCCGATGCCCTCAAAGTCCATTGCCGAAAGCGTGCTGCCGGGATTGAATCCATACCAGCCGAACCACAGCAGCAATCCGCCGGACGCCGCGATGGTCAGATCGTGCGGCATCATGGGTCCGCCGCCATCGCGCTTGAACCGCCGGCCGAGGCGTGGGCCGAGGACAATGGCTCCCGCCAGTGCGATAAAACCGCCGATCGTGTGCACCACCGTCGAACCCGCGAAATCGTGGAAGCCCATGCCTAGAGACGGCAGGAAGAAGCCGGCTGCGCCCATGGTCGCCAGGAAGCCGTCCGGTCCCCAAGCCCAATGGCCGACGATCGGATAGATGAATCCTGACACCGCAAAGCTATACATCAAATCGCCGACCCAGGCGGTGCGGCCGATCATCGCGCCCGAGGTTATCGTGGAGCAGGTATCGGCAAAAGCAAACTGAAACAGCCAGAACGCCAGGAAGGCCACTCCGGTGCTTTCATACGTGTGCGGCGCCCCCTGTAGGAAGAACCAGTTCAGGCCGATGAAGCCGTTCCCGTGACTAAACATGAACGAGAAGCCCCAGGCGTAGAACAGCAGACCGCAGAGACAGGTATCGACAACGCATTCCATCAATACGTTCACGGTTTCGCGCGAGCGGCAGAATCCGGCTTCGAGCATGGTAAAACCGACTTGCATACCGAACACCAGGAACGCGGCAAGCAGCGTCCACACGGTGTTGATGGGGTTAACGATATCGTTCGCTTTTAAGACTGGGTCCGCAGCGAAGGTACGAAAACCAATCAAGTCAGGATTCAAAAGCAGTGCGGCAACCAAGATCAGGCCCACACCGGTGAGTTTCCCCATGAGCAGGATTTTGCCGTATTGGCGCCATTCCGGGCTCCGCAGGCGCTCCCGCAAGCGGCTAATTTTGCCGGGGAAAGATAGTCTATTTTCCATAAGATCAGAATCCTCTCTACGCTTGGAATTTAAGTCCGCTGGGGTCTGGATACACCTCGGCCGAGTGCGGCACGGATGCCCTTTGCTGAAACAGAAATGTTTTAACGGAACCTCCCGCAGACAAGGCGGGAAGAAGATGTCACTACTTCTTTACGACTTCTTTAGAAAGTCTATAGGCAATGCTCTTTGATGTCCAATCAATATTTTAGATTGCATGGCAAGTAAATTTGGATATGGCGGAACACTCCCGGCGGCAGGCTCCATCCCCTTGTATTGCTTCAACTTGAGTGAGCCGATGCGAAGCGCGACGAGAGCTCCGGCTCTACTCTAGCGTGCAGAAGGAGGAGCAAATGAGCTTTGACATCGCCCGGACCCCGACCTTGCACGCGGTGGCCACCGGTGACGAGCAGCGACTCGTCGAGGATTTACAGGAGCGCGTGGAGGCAGCGGTTCGCCTGGCTGAACAAGCGCCCGCGGTCGAGAAAGCGTCGGCAGCGGAGCAGCAGGCCGCGCGGTATCTGGCGAATCTGCAAAGAGCCGAACGAGCGCTGAACCAATTCGCGAAGGAGACCGGGGAAAAGCTGGCCGCGCTGCGGGAAGCGGCGCTCGACTCCGTGATCCAATCCGCCGCGAACGGGGACAAGCTGGATTTCAAAGGGATCAGCGAGCTGGCTACGCTTGAAAACCGCAGCCGGCAGGCCACTCGCGCAATTGAACGGCTGGTGGAGCGCCTGCTTCCGCTGGCGCTATGGGCTCGCCTGCGCGAAGAGTCGCACGCGGCCATCACGCGGGCGCGGGCTCTCGAAGACATCGCGCAGGAGCGGGCGGAGCGGGTACTCGATCAATTACGGGAAGCCGTCGGCGAAGAGGTGGTGCTGCCGGTGGATCTATCCAAAGGCGTATCGGGAGCGCTGCTGGCCCAAGCCGCCGGACTCAAGAGCCGCGCGTTGCAGCTTTCCGCAAATGCGGATTCGATTGAAAAGTCATTGGGGAGATGAGACATGAATTCCAAGTTCGACGATTTAGTGCGCAGTCTGGACGCATCAACGCTCGAGGAGTTGCGGCGGTCGGTGGCAGCCGAACTAGGCGGACGCCACGGGGAGACCGCGATTCAAATCGAGCACATTCATCCGAAGATGAGCGCCGAGGCACGCGAAGATGCGGCCCGCGAGATTGGGCGGGTACTGCGCGGGGAGGGGCCGGATGCCTGACCTAAGAAAGTATTGGCAGGAGATTCGGGCCATCGAGCGCAGCTTGCCGGGCGATGTCTGGCTGATGAGTCTGGAGAATCGAGCGCGCGGGCAGGTGGCCGGCTCCCTAGCAGAGGTGGCGGCCGCGATTGCCGCGAAATTGCTGCACGCCAAATCGCATCGACTGGCAACCGAAAAAGAGACCGAGGCCCACCAAACCCGGCAGAAGGAAACCCACCGTCAGGGAATTCAGCAGAAGCTGCGCGAGGATGGAATCGCGATCATACCTGTAAGAAGCCGCCCGAGACCAACGTAGCGATCATCTCCGCGAACGCATCGGCGGGAGTTTCCGGATGCAGCGCGCCATCGGCTTTGAGCTGATCGAGCAGCTCCGAAGTGGTGCTCGATCCGTCGGCGCGCGTGAGCAAGTGCGCCGTCCAGGCTTGCGCCGGTAATTCGCTGTTGAACGGATAATCGGTTTCGAGAAGATAGGCATCGGGAATCCAATCCCCGTTTGCGAAACCATGGTCGACGCGAAGCCGGATGCCAGCGACGGCGCGCGGATACAAGCCGAGTATCCAGGCTGGTTCCCGCGACGCGGCGTCCGTTTCCCAATTGAACAGCCAGCTATGCTCGTCAGGGCCCGTCCGCGGACCGAGCTGCCGCCGTGCGGTGAATACGGGGCGTTCCACGGCGCGGCGCTGAATCATCAAGAATCCATACTGAAGCGCCTTCACGTGCAGGTTCTCGAAAAACTTTCTCCAGTCGGCGATATCCGTGACGGCGCCTCTTTTGCCGATCACCGATTCGGCCGCCCACTCGCGCGGCGTGCGCGTAAGACGCTTGACGAAGGCGACATCGAAATCGCCCTCGGCGGGACCAAGCCACTCACGAAGACGATGTTCGAACGGATGGTCGCGGTCGCTACCCATGGTGAGCGCGTAGAAGCGTCCGCCGGGGCGCAGGTAACGCGGCAGCCCTTCAATGATGCGCCGGACAATCTCTTCGCCATCCTGACCGCCACTGTCGAAGATAAGCTGCGGGCGGTAGACCGGTACGTAAGGCGGATGGGCCACGATGCGATCGAAGGTAAGGTCCCCGGCGGGCTCATAAAGATCGCCTTGCGACGCGGTGAAATTGGTAATGCCATTAAAGCGCCGGTTGAACTCGGCGAAAACCGTGGAGCGCTGGGTGATGTCGTAGGAATAAGCGTGTGCGGCGCCGTCGCGGGCGGCCACCAGCGCTGCGATTCCGGTTCCCGCGCACAGATCCAGAAAGGCGTCGCACGGCGCGGGCGGAATCAAGTCCAAGAACAACTGCGTGTTGGGAATCATGGCCGGATATACGAAATCATCGGGGGGGCGGCGCTCGTTTCCCTCGATAGGACTGGGGCGGTCGGATACGATATACAGGCCGCTCAGCGGGTGCAGCATCACGGTGCCCGCCAGCAGTTCAGGAGCGGCGGCGCGGGGCACGGTGAGTCCCAGCGCAGAGAGAAGGTCCAAGGGCAAGGCGTGTGCGATGTCGCGCCGGACCGATTCATTCTCAAGAAACAGACGGATGAGGAGATCCAAAGCATCTGGATTCTCGGCGAAGGGCCGCGAGGGCGGGCGGTGTTCGACTGCAAATTCGAATTGCGAGATTTTCTGGAGTCCCAGGCGTTGGCAAATGCCGGGCTCAGTGTAGCCGGCATCGGCGAGAGCGGAGCGCAACGCGGCGAATTCGGCGTCCGTGCCCAGGTGCAAGGGGTTGGGATTTGAAGAGTTGTCAGGCACGTTCCGCACTCCAGTGACGATCAGTAATCTGTGTGACTTTTACGTTCGCCAAGCCGCACTGATCCAGGATTTTGCGAACTTCTTCGAGCGTGAGTGCGGCATGCAACGAATCGGAAAAAAGTGTTCGCTGGAGCGGACTCCATCGCACGGCATGGGCTTGCACCAATTGATCTAACGCTTGCTGGTTTCGCGGGCGCACCAGGTCGCGGATCAGAATGGGGGCGCCGGGGCGGACGATGCGTGCGATCTCCTGAAAGACGGCACGCGGTTCCGGAATGTGATGTACCAGGCTGTTCGAGGTCACCATACCGACGGACCGGTCGGCGAACGGCGCGCTCTTGGCATCGCCGGCGACCAAGTAGAGGCGACTGGAGGAGACGCCGTCGCGCGCGCGGTTCCGGGCAGCGACCGCCAGCATCTCCGCCGACATCTCGACCGCGCACACGCGGGTGGAGTTCGACAGCAGCGGACACATCGCAAGCGGAATCTTGGCGTTGCCGGACCCGAGATCCGCGATCAGGCCGACGGCCGCGCTCGCGCCCCGGGCCAGTTGCACGGCGCGCTCGGCAAAGAGCACATCGGTGGCGCTGAAATCCATCTCGTCGTATTCGCCGGCCTCCTCGGCGCTGGACATCACTTCGGGTTCAAGTACGCGTGGGAGCGGCATATTGTTACACTTGTAGTTTCCGCTCAAAAGCTTCTGTTATGCAATCGATCCAAGAACTCGTGGAGCGCGCGCTCGTCCACATCGCCCAGGCGGATTCGCTGGCCGCGCTCGAGCAAACGCGCGTGCAGTACGTGGGCAAGTCGGGCGAGCTGACGGCACAGATGAAAGTGCTGGGCGGACTGGCTCCGGAAGAACGCAAGCCTTTCGGGCAAGCGGTGAATGCAGCGAAGGGGCGGATCGAAGAAGCGATCGAGCTGCGGCGCGCGGCATTGCAGGAAACGGCTAAGCCGGCGGGGCCGGAGTTGGACGTGACGCTCCCGGGACGCCGGCGATGGGCCGGACGCGTTCACCCCATCACAGCCACGGCCGAAACCATGAAGAAGATCCTGATGGGATTGGGATTTTCATACAACGACTATCCGGATATTGAAAGCGAATACTACAATTTCGATTCGCTGAACACGCCGGCGTGGCATCCGGCGCGCGATCTTCACGATACGTTTTACGTGGGCCAAGGCCAGTTGCTGCGCACGCACACTACCGCGTTTCAAGCTCGCGTGATGCGGGCGAGCGGAGGACAAGTGCCGATTCGCGCGATGACCACGGGGCGCTGCTATCGCGCCGACGATATCGACGCCTCGCACTATCCGATTTTTCAGCAGCTGGATGTGTTCGCGGTGGGCGCAAATCTGAACATGTCAGACCTCCGCTGGACGCTCACCGAACTGGCAAAAGGTCTATTCGGGCCGGAAGCGAAACTGCGCTTTCGTCCCAGCTATTTCCCGTTTACTACGCCCAGTGCGGAAGTGGACATCAGCTGCGTGGTGTGCGGCCAGAAAGGCTGCGCACTGTGTTCGCGAACCGGCTGGCTAGAAGTGCTGGGAAGCGGCATGATGCGGCCGGAAGTGCTGCGGGCCGGCGGTCTGGACCCGCAAAAACATCAGGGCTTTGCATTCGGCATTGGCGTCGACCGCGTCACCATGCTGCGGCACCAGATCAATGACATTCGCCTGCTCTACGACAATGAGGAAGCTTTCTTGCGCCAGTTCTGACGCGGGCCATTGAATCATGATCGTCAATACTGGATGGCTGCTGGATTATTTGTCGCCGCGAGTCCCTTTAGCGGAACTGCTGACGGCGCTGCCCCGGGTGGGCTTGGACGTTGAAGCGACGCACGTGCTGGCGCACGAATTGGCGGCGGTGCGCATCGGCTTTATTCGCGCGAAGCGGCCGCTTGAAGGAACCAGCGATAAATTTGTCTGCAACATCGAAATCGCGCCCGGCGATGTGCGAACGATCGTAGCGGCCTCCGCGCACCCCTTGGAAGTTGGCTGGGGCGTGCCGCTGGCGCTCGCGGGAACCGAGTTGCCGACCGGAATCTCAATTCACGAGGATCATTTTCACGGAATTCTGTCGCAAGGCATGATTTGCCTGGACGGCGAGTTGGGAATGACGGCGAGTGGCAGCGGCCTGCAAATCTTCCACGACGAATTGTTGCTGGGTAAACCCCTGCCCGACGTCATCCCGATCACGGAAGCACTGGTTCACATGAAGGTGTATCCTAACCGGCCGGACTGCTTGGGATTGATCGGCATCGCGCGGGAATTGGCGGCGCTTCTCGACTTGCGCCTGGTGCTGCCGGAGACGCCGCAACCGGCTGGGTTCAGTGACGCCGCCATGCCGGTTCGGATCCTGGATAAGGCTTTGTGCACGCGTTATACCTGCCAGGTGATCTCGGGCGTGCGTGTCGAAAAGTCCGCTGCGTGGCTCTCCAGCCGGCTGCTGGCGACGGGATCGCGGCCGATTAACAACGTCGTCGATATCACGAACTTCGTAATGAAGGAGTGGGGCCAGCCGCTGCACGCGTTTGATTTGCAGAATGTCCGCGAGCGCGTCGTCGTGCGCCGCTTCAAAAAGGGCGAGAGCCTGCGGTTACTCGACGGCCGAACGGTGGATGGAGCGGAGGAGCTGCCGCTGGCCATCGCCGATGCGAAAGCGCCGCTGGCGCTTGCCGGCATCATGGGCGGCGAGTTCTCGGGTATTGGCGATGAGACCACTGACGTGTTGCTCGAAGCCGCGCATTTCGAATCCACCAATATTCGCATGACCAGCAGACGACTGGGCGTCAGCTCGGATTCGTCGTACCGCTTCGAGCGCGGCCTCGATCCGAACGAGACTCTGGAAGGCGCGCGCAATCGCGCTACAGCGCTGCTATTCTCCGATGCCGGTGCCAAGTCGGCTGGGCCGCTCATCGATGTGTATCCCAAACGCGCCAAGCGTGCGGTATTTGCCCTGCCTGCAGAGCGGGTCAGCGGTTATCTGGGCATTCCGGTAACCCGGGAGCAGGTGTACTCGAGCCTCACCAAACTCGGCTACGAGTGTTCCGAGAATCTGAAGCGCATTCAGGTTCCGACGCGCCGCGTGGACGCCAGCGACCCGGTGGTGCTGATCGAAGACGTGGCGCGCGTACTCGGGTACGAGACCATTACGGCGGCGCCCAGCGCGGAGACGCCCACCGCGGGCTTGAGTACACCTCTCGATGCCGCCCGCCAGACAATTCGCGGAATGCTGGTTGGCAACGGGTTTCTGGAACTGCGCGGCGTGCCGCTCGAGCCCTTGGACAACGCTGCACAGTTTTCGCTATTGGCCGGTGATTCCGTGGTATTGCAAAATCCGCTGAACACAGATCTAGCGCGGCTGCGCCGTTCGCTGGTGCCGTTCCTGGTAAAGACGGCGGCGCTGAATGCGCGGCGACGGGCCACCACCTTCCGCTACTTCGAAATCGATAAGACTTTTTCACGTGCGGCAGGAGAACCTGTCGAACACTGGACGCTCGGCATCTTACTAGGCGGCGCGGCGAATGATGCCGATTGGTCGACGCGCCGCGAAACCGATTATTTCGACATGAAAGGTGTAGTCGAATCCGTGCTGCAAGCGTTAAGCCTGCCGGGCGTATCGTTTGAGACGGCGACGGTTGAAGGCTATGCACCGGGCACGGCAGCACGAGTGGTAATCCAGGGGAAGCCCGCAGGTCTCATCGGCCAGATCGCACCGGAACTGCTGGCCGCGCACAGGATTCAGACGGCGGTGTTCGCGGCGGAGTTATTTCTGGGCAAGCTGATGGACGCTACGGGCCCCACGGCGGTGTATGAACCGCTGCCGCGCTTCCCGGGCGTGTATCGCGACCTCTCCTTTGTAGTGAAGAAGGAAGTGGCCTATATCGCGATCGAGCAGGCCATCCGCGCCGCCGCCGGTCCCTATCTGGAATCGGTCGATTGCATCGACGTATTCGCAGGCAAGAGCATCGGCAAAGACAGCCGCAGCATGGCGGTGTCGATGGCGTTTCGCGCACCCGATCGCACGCTCTCTTCGGAAGAAGTGGCCGCCTCGGTGGAACAGGTTATTGCGCGTCTAGCGCAGGCTTTCGGCGCGGAACTGCGCAGTCAGTAACCGATCATAATAGAAACAGGTCCATGGCTTAACCTCGATGAATAATCGGAACGAACTTTCTCCGCTGACGCCATCGAGCCGGATATTTGTAGCGGGCCATCGTGGTCTGGCCGGTTCCGCCATTGTTCGGCGCCTGGAGAAGAACGGCTACCTCAATCTGATTCTGGCGACTCGCGACGATGTGGATCTGCGGGACCAAGCGGCGGTCTCGCGCTTCTTCGCCCGCCAGCTCCCCGAGTTCGTATTCCTCTCGGCGGCGAGAACCGGCGGGATTCTCGCGAAGTTCACGCAGCCAGCGGAATATCTTTACGACAATCTGGCAATCCAGACCAATATCATTCACGCCGCCTGGCAGAATGGCACACAGAAGCTGGTGTTTCTAGGGTCCTCGAGCATCTATCCGCAACTCGCGCCACAGCCTATCAAGGAAGAGGCGCTGCTCACGGGACCGCTCGAACCCACTAATGAAGCCTACGCCATCGCGAAGATCGCCGGTCTGAAACTGGCGGCGGCCTATCGGGAACAGTATGGATTCCAGGCCATCAGTTTGCTGCCGGCAAACCTCTACGGGCCGGGCGATAACTTCGATCTGGAAACATCGCATGTGCTGCCGGCGCTGATTCGCCGCTTCCACGAGGCCAAGATATGGCGGTCTCCGTCAGTGACTTTGTGGGGCACGGGCACAGCCCGGCGGGAGTTTTTGCACGTAGACGATCTCGCCGCGGCCGCTTGTTTCGTGATGGAAAACTATGCGGGAGGTAAACCGCTGGGCAATCTGCTTAATGTCGGCACGGGCGAGGATTTAACGATCGCGGAGCTGGCGGAAATGGTCGCACGCATCGTCGATTACAGCGGGCAGATTCGTTTCGACCCTTCGCGGCCTGACGGGGCGCCCCGCAAGTCGCTGGACCTATCGCGCATTCATTCGCTCGGCTGGCGCGCGCGGATTACGCTCGAAGAAGGAATCGCCTCTACTTACAAATGGTACTGCGCGAACGCAGCCTCAACTGTGGCAGTATGAAACTTCATGCCTGACGCCACTCGCCGTGCCCGCCTTCTGAGCGTTTTGAAAACTGTTACCTCGCAGCCGCTTCCGTCCGACGATGAAGAATCATTATTTGAAAGCGGTCTGCTGGATTCCTTCGCGTTGCCCGATTTGGTGAGCGCTCTGGAGCAGGAATTTTCCATCAAAGTACCTGATCGGGATTTGAATCCGCGCAAATTCGATTCGATTGCCCGCATGGAAGCCTATCTCGAAGACCACGCGGGCTGAGCGGCAAACTGGATGCCTGCGTTTCTTCACGCCTTCGGAATGCACCTGCCGGAGCGCGTGGTCACCAACCGGGAAATCGCCGCGCGCGTGGGACGAACGGCTGAATGGATCGAAGGCGCCTCCGGAATTCGCGCGCGCCGCTGGGCGGCAGCTGAAACCAGCGTCGCCGATCTGGCCGTCGCCGCGGCCCGCGACTGCCTGACGCGCGCCGGCATTGCAGCGTCCGCACTGGGTCTGATCCTCGTGGCCAGCGGCAGCGCGAGACCGGGATTTCCCGGACCTGCCGCGGAAGTGGCCGCGCAACTGGGACTCGAAACTACCCCGGCGCTGGATGTGCCGATGGCCAGCGCCGGCAGCTTATTCGCAATGGCGATGGCCGCGCAAATGACGGGGCGTTTTGGCGATGTGCTGGTGATCGGCGCCGAGAAAATGTCGGCCGTGATTGAATCCGGCCCGCTCGATCCCAACACGGCTATGCTTTTCGGCGACGGCGCTGGCGCCGCATTGGTAAGCGAACGCCCCGGACGCTGGGAAATTCTGGACACGGTACTGCACAGCGACGGGCAGTTTCGCGATGCTCTGGCATTCGATTGGTCCGCGCCGCTGCGCATGCACGGGCTCTCGGTGATTCTGCAGGCCGCGCGCAAAATGCCTTCCGCGATCGAAGAAGTACTGGCGCGGCAGAACGTGGCCGCCGCGGAGGTCGCAATTTTCCTGCTGCATCAGGCCAATCAGAATCTGCTGGTACGTGTGGCGAAGTCGCTGGGTGTTCCGGCCGAGCGGGTCTATTCGAACGTCGGTCGCTACGGCAACACTTCGTCGGCTTCGTTGCTAATCGCGGCGGCTGAATGGTCACAAGCGAATTCGACCACGCGGGGTCCCGTGATATTTTGCGCCTTCGGAGCTGGATTCCATTGGGGCGCGCTGCTGGCGCGCGGCACTTGATCGCCGCTCACTTGCCAACCAGGTGCTGGACGTCTTTGTTGTTCTCGTCGCAGATGTACTCGAGAAGCTGGGTATCGGGCTGCAAAACATATGGCACGGTGACGGTCCAGGGCTTGGTGTACGCCTTGGGGTCGTCAATAGTCATCTGGATCTCCAGATGGCCGAAGTCCTTACGCCGAAAACGTTCGGTGACATGCAGGGCGTCGGTGGCAGGGCGGCCGTCGTTATCGATCCAGCCGGTGTTGTTAAAGCCGGCGGTTTCAACCACCATTGAATCTCCGTCCCAGTGTCCAATTGAGTAACCCATCCAGGTGGGATTAGGATCCTTGGGAAGTTCGCGGCCATCGGTAAAGATCTCGCGATAGTTACGAACGGCTTCGTAGAGGATCACCATCATGCCGGGAGTGTTCAGGATCTTGAATGGATAGGGAACCACGTCGGAGCGCGGAACTCCACCGGGGATGCAATGCCCGGTGGGGTCTTCTTTACTTTCGTTGGCGCGGCGCTGTTTGTATAAGGCTTCCGCCCAGGGCTGAAAGGGAACCGCACCGGGTTTCAAATCCTTCGCGAGATTCGCTACATAGCGCCCTTCGGTTAGCCATAGCCCGCTGATATCGGCCTTGCCATCGGGGGTTCGCGGAGCGGGCGCATTCAAGTCCGCCTTGCCATCGGGCGTACGCGGGATTCCCGGGGTCTTGTAGTTAAACCATTGGGCGTGCACCGGCGTGCACACGAAAGCCAAGAGGACCGCAAGCCCGGCCGCGGTGGTGATCAAACGGACCAAACAATCGCTGCTCTTCATGGGGACTCCCCGCGTCACATTATACACACGAACGCAGCAAGAAGATGCGGTTCAATCCGCGGCTTGCGCCCGCTGTTCGGGCGTCCGCGACTGCGCCACCAGGTTGGTCGCGCGCAGCAGCGATTCAAACGTACCCGCGTCGGTCCACCAGCCATCGACAAACGAGTAGGTCATGCTGCCTTCGCGAATGTAGGCATTATTGACGTCGGTGATTTCCAACTCTCCGCGGCCGCTCGGCACCAGCTTTTTGACCTTATCGAAGACCGTTCCGTCATACATATAAATGCCAGTGACCGCGTAATTCGACTTAGGTTTTTTGGGCTTTTCCTCGATGCTGAGAATACGGTCGCCATCCATCTCAGCGACACCGAAGCGTTCGGCGTCGGGTACTTCTTTGAGCAAAATGCGCCCGCCGGTGCTCTGTTTCTCGAATGCGCGGGCCATTTCGGCGATCGAGTTTTCCAGAATATTGTCGCCCAGGATCACACAGATCTTGTCGCCGTCGGCGAAGTGCTCGGCCAGCGCGAGGGCGTCCGCAATGCCACCTTCGCCTTCCTGATAAGCGTAGTTCAGATGCTTGAGCCCGAATTCCTTGCCGTTGGCGAGCAGACGCAGAAAATCTCCCGAGTTGCGCCCGCCGGTGACCAGCAGGATATCCTGAATGCCCGCATCCACCAGGGTCTGAATCGGATAGTAGATCATCGGCTTGTCGTAAATCGGCAGCAGATGTTTGTTGGTAATTTTGGTGAGGGGAAACAGGCGGCTTCCGGTGCCCCCCGCCAGTACAATGCCTTTCATTTGCTCTGTTCCCTTTCCTCTATGAAATCTCCGCTTTTGCGGTGACGCCCGCGCCATGTATTTCCTGCAGGCTCCATACGCGAACAGGATCGCGCCGCCGCGAGACAATCGCTTCGACGGAGGCGCGCGCGCCGCTCATGGTGGTGATGCACGGGATGCGGTAGGTGACCGCATTTTTGCGAATTGCTTTTTCGTCGCTGAAGGCGTGCGCCCCGCTGGTGGCGGTGTAAATAATCAAGTCAATCGAGCCCGCTTTCAGAAGATCCACCGCATTGGGACGGCCTTCGTTCACCTTGAATACGGTCTTTGAGGGCACGCCCACCGCCCGTATCTTTTCCGCGGTGCCGCGCGTGGCGGTCACTTCAAAACCCAGCTCATGGAAGCGCTTAGCGAGCACGACCGCAACCGGCTTATCGCGATCGTTCACACTGATGAACACGCGCCCCTTGTCGGGCAGTGGCGTTCCCGCGCTTAATTGAGCCTTGGCAAACGCTTCACCGAAGTTTTCACCGACGCCCATCACTTCACCGGTGGAGCGCATCTCCGGGCCGAGCGTCGGATCCACGCCCGGAAACTTGTTGAACGGAAATACCGGAGACTTCACGAAATATTGGGGGACCGAGAGCACTCCAGTGGCGTCGGTGAAATCAGCGATGCTCTTGCCTAGCATCACACCCACCGCGATCCTCGGCACCGCCACGCCGGTAGCCTTGCTCACATAGGGAACGGTGCGCGAAGCGCGAGGGTTCACTTCGAGCACATAAACTTTCCCGTCCTTCACCGCGTACTGGACATTCATCAGGCCGATCACGGTGAGCGCGCGGGCCAGCTTCTCGGTATAAGCTTTGATGGTGGCGAGCGTTTCGGGCGCGAGCGAAGTGGCGGGGAGCACGCAACTGGAATCGCCCGAGTGCACGCCGGCTTCTTCGATGTGCTCCATGATACCGGCGATCAAGACGGCGCCGGTCGAATCAGCGATGGCGTCGACATCCACTTCGGTGGCATCTTCGAGGAACCGGTCGATCAGCACCGGGCGGCTTTGCGAGAAGGTCACGGCCTCCTGCATATAACGGCGCACGGTGTCTTCATCGTAGGCGATCACCATGGCGCGGCCCCCGAGCACGTAACTGGGGCGCACCAGCACCGGGAAGCCGATGGAGCGGGCCACCGCGCAAGCCTCTTCCACGTTAGTGGCGGAGCCGTTTGCGGGCGCGGGAATTTTCAAGTCGTCGAGCAGCTTGCCGAACAACTTGCGGTCTTCGGCCAGGTCGATGTTAATGGGATCGGTACCGATGATGGGAATGCCGGCGGCTTTGAGGGGAAGCGCCAAGGTGAGCGGCGTTTGGCCGCCGAATTGGACGATCACGCCGTCGGGCTTCTCGGTGTCGCAAATATTCAGCACCTCTTCGAGCGTGAGCGGCTCGAAGTAGAGGCGATCGCTGGTATCGTAATCTGTCGAGACGGTCTCCGGGTTGCAATTGACCATGATCGACTCAACGCCGAACTCCTGCAGCGCAAAAGACGCGTGGCAGCAGCAGTAGTCGAACTCAATTCCCTGCCCGATGCGATTTGGGCCGCTGCCCAGGATCATGACTTTTCTGCGGGAGGAAACGTTTGCCTCGCACTCAGATTCGTAGCTCGAATATAGATACGGGGTGAAACTTTCGAATTCGGCAGCGCAGGTGTCCACGCGATTGAACACGGCCTTGACGCCTAATTCCTTGCGCCGCGCACGTACCTCCAGCGGCTGAACGTTCCAGACCCGCGCCAGATAGCTATCGGAGATACCATCGCGCTTGGCGAGCAGCAATTGCTCACGCGTGGCGGCCGCCAACGAACCTTTGGCCAGTTCCTTTTCGAGATCCACCATCTCGCGGACTTGGCGCAGGAACCAGGGATCGATAGATGTCAGCTCCTGCACTTGAGCTTCGGTGTAGCCGCGTTCAAAGGCGAAGCGAATATAGCGCAGGCGGTCCGGATTAGGCGTGATCAGGCGGGCTTCGATCAAATGTTCGTGATAAACGGTGGTGCCGTCGGCCTTACCGGTCTCGAGGCTCCGCATGCCCTTGCCGAGCGCCTGTCTGAAGGTGCGCCCGATGGCCATCACTTCGCCGACACTCTTCATCTGGGTGCCCAGAACCGGCTCCGCGCCAGGAAATTTCTCAAACTGCCAGCGCGGAATCTTGACCACCACGTAGTCGATCGTGGGCTCGAAGCAAGCCGGCGTCAGACGCGTGATATCGTTCTTGATTTCATCGAGACGATAGCCCACGGCGAGCTTAGCCGCGATCTTGGCGATGGGGAACCCGGTGGCTTTGGACGCCAGCGCCGAGCTGCGCGATACGCGCGGGTTCATCTCCACAATCACCATGCGCCCGGTCTTGGGATCGATGGCGAACTGCACGTTGGAGCCGCCGGTATCGACGCCGATCTCCCGCAGGCACGCGAGCGCCGCGTCGCGCATCATCTGGTATTCGCGATCGGTTAACGTCTGGGCCGGCGCGACCGTGATGGAGTCGCCGGTATGCACACCCATGGGATCGAAGTTTTCAATCGAGCAGACGATAATGGCGTTATCCGCCGTATCGCGCATGACTTCGAGCTCGAATTCCTTCCAGCCCAGCACGCTCTCTTCGACCAGGACTTCATGCACCGGCGAAAGATCGATGCCGCGCTCCAGAATCTCTTCGGCTTCCTCGCGGTTATAGGCGATCCCGCCGCCCGCTCCACCCATGGTGAAGCTGGGGCGCAGAATCACGGGATAGCCGATGCGCGCGGCGAATTCCAAACCGTTGTCGATTGAATTCACCAGCTGCGATTGCGGCAGCTCCAGTCCGATCTTCTTCATCGCGTCCTTGAAGAGCAGCCGGTCTTCCGCCTTCTTGATGGAATCGATCTTGGCCCCGATCAGTTCCACGCCGTACTTATCGAGCACGCCGGCCTCGGCTAGAGCGACAGAGAGATTTAAACCAGTCTGCCCGCCGACGGTTGACAGCAGTGCGTCGGGGCGCTCGCGGCGGATCACCTCTTCGGCGTATTCGACGCTGAGCGGCTCCACATACGTGCGGTCGGCCAGATTCGGATCGGTCATGATGGTGGCCGGATTCGAATTGATCAACACCACCTCAAAGCCATCGGCCTTGAGCGCCTTGCACGCCTGCGCGCCGGAGTAGTCGAATTCGCAAGCCTGCCCGATGATGATGGGTCCGCTGCCCACGATCAAGATGCGATGAATATCGTTGCGGCGCGGCATCAGCTTTTTTGATCCATCAGCTTCACGAAATCGTCAAACAAGTAGTGAGAATCGTGCGGGCCCGGCGCCGCCTCCGGATGATATTGTACGCAGAACACCGGATGGCTCCGGTGCCTGAAGCCTTCTAGCGTTTCATCATTCAAATTCATGTGAGTGACTTCGAGCTCATTGAGATTCAGCGAATCCGCATCCACCGCGAATCCATGATTGTGCGATGTGATTTCGACACGGTTGGTGATCTGATTTAGCACCGGGTGATTCGCGCCCCGATGGCCAAATTTCAGTTTATAGGTCTTGCCTCCCAAGGCCAGCCCCAGCACCTGATGTCCCAGACAAATGCCGAAGATCGGCACCTGGCCGATGAGTTTACGCACCTGCTGCGCCTGATAGGCGAGCGGTTCAGGATCGCCCGGCCCATTCGAAAGGAACACGCCATTGGGCTTCAGCGCGAGGACGTCCTCCGCCGTCGTGCCCGCCGGAACCACCTTCACCTGGCAACCCGAATGCACCAGCCGCCGCAGAATATTGCGCTTAATGCCGAAATCGTAAGCGACCACATGGTGGCGAATTTCGGCGTCGGCGCCTTCGCGTTCCGAAGGTGAGCATCGGATGAGTCCGCTCTTCCAGTCGTAGCTTTGCGCGGTGGAAACGCGAGTAGCGAGATCGAGGCCCGTCATCGAAGGAGCGTTGCGAGCCCGTTCGACCAGGGCTTTGGAGTCTATCTTCTGATCGCTGGAAGCTCCCGCCCAGAGCACGCCGCGCATTACACCGCGCGAACGCAGATGCCGCACCAGCCGGCGCGTGTCGATTTCGGAAATCACCGGCACCCCACTGTTAGTGAGGAAAGCTTGCGCGGTCTCATCCGCACGCCAGTTACTCGAAAGCGGCGAGAACTCGCGGACCACCAGTCCTTCAATGTGCGGCTTGGCAGCTTCGTTATCGCCTTCATTCGACCCGTAGTTCCCGATCTGCGGAAAGGTGAGAACCACAATCTGGCCGGAATAGGAAGGATCGGTAAAGACTTCCTGATAACCCGTAATGGCGGTATTGAAAACCACCTCACCCGTCCGCTCGACGGGCGCACCAAAACTACTACCCTCGAAGACCGTACCGTCTTCCAGGGCGAGGACTGCTGGGTTCAATTGGGCTTATTCCTCCAGATTCGGGGGTAAACTCTATTTGACCACAGTACGACGTTCAGCCGCAGCACGATCTTACCTTTCGCGGGCCGAAACATTCGTAGGAGCGCCCACCCTGTACACTAATAACATCCCCGTCCGATGATCACCGAGGCCGCCACAGTCACATTCGATGCTCTTGACCTCGACTGCGGAGCCACGCTCTCGCCGGTCGATTGCGCCTACGAAACTTACGGTACGCTGAACGCCGCGAAGAGCAACGCCATCCTGGTCACGCACGCCTTCTCGGGCGATGCGCACGCGGCGGGCGAGGGCGGCTGGTGGTCCAATATGATCGGCCCGGGCAAGGGTTTCGACACCGATGAGTATTTCGTCATCTGTGCGAACGTGCTCGGCGGCTGTCGGGGCACGACCGGGCCCGGCTCCGTGAATCCGGTCACCGGCTGCCCCTGGGGCATGTC
>Ga0105240_10005695_pt1 | contig 18492 bp, 22 predicted proteins | sample KBSC54metaG_FD_80426 | JGI IMG/M metagenome (GOLD analysis project Ga0105240, IMG submission 80426) | Corn rhizosphere microbial communities from Kellogg Biological Station, Michigan, USA - KBS C5-4 metaG | ecosystem: Host-associated > Plants > Roots > Rhizosphere > Soil | place: Michigan, USA... | reverse complement strand
TCGAAAACGCCCGCAGCCTAGGCGCGGCGCGCAGCGAGGCTCAATGCCTCGCGAGCACCGCAACGACGGATCCGGGTGTTTCTCGACAGGATTCATCAACGAACTTCCAATTCAGGACACTAGTTACTGGACCCAGTGGCTGGGATCGACCTGCCCGGCACTGGTCGTCCGCGGTACCCAGAGCAAGGCCGACTTCCTGCGCCGGTGCCCATGGGTGCAGGAGCCGGTGGGAACAGGGGGGTGCGAGTCGACGAAATCGGGGCGACACGAGGGAGCGTCGGCGATAGCCGGCCGACGTGGATCCTGCGCCGCGGATCGTTCAAGCAACTTGTCGAGCTCGCCGCGGTCGAGCCAGACACCGCGGCATGCCGGACAGTAGTCGATCTCGACGCCTTGTCGGTCTGACATGACAAGGGTCTCGTTGGGGCAGTGAGGGCACTTCAAAGGAATCCTTTCTTTGGCGGAACTCGGGGAGGGAGCACGCCGTCACTCGTCTCGGCCGGACGTCAGGCCGAACACGGCCAACAGCGACTGGAAGACGTTGTAGATGCTGAGATAAACGCCCAGCGTGGCGCTGATGTAGTTGGTCTCGAAACCGTCCTGCACACGCTTCAGGTCATACAGGATGAACGCGGAAAAGATCCCGATGGCCAGCACCGACAGCGTGATCATCATCGCGCTCGACTGGATGAAGAAGTTGGCGATGCCCGCCACCAGCAGCATGACCGCACCGATGAAGAGGAATTTGCCCATCGATGACAGGTCGCGCTTGATCAGCGACGACAGGGTCGCCATGCCCAGGAAGATCGCGCCCGTGCCGGCGAACGCGAGCATCACCAGGTTGGCGCCGTTCGCCAGCCCCAGCACCTGGCCCACCAGTCGCGACAGCATCAAGCCCATGAAGAAGGTGAATCCCAGCAGCACCGGCACGCCGGCTGCCGAGTTCTTGGTCTTCTCGATCGCGAACATGAAGGCGAATGCGCCGCCCAGGAAGACGATCAGGCCGAGGCCTGGCGACATCGCGCTGGCGATGCCGGTCGAAACGCCGATCCAGGCACCCAGCACGGTGGGTACCATCGACAGCGCCAGCAGCCAGTAGGTGTTGCGCAACACGCGGTTGCGCTGAGCCGCGGGCGCGCCGGCGTCCGCGCTGCCGGATGGCAATGAGACGGGAATCATGGAGTTCATGGTGAGTGGTCCGTTGTTGGTTGGGGCGTCAGCGTCCGAGACTGACCAGACGCCGACGCAGTCGCCGGGAGTCGTTGTCGCGACGCCACAAGCGCATCAGCGACCGTGCGGCACGCGCGAGCGCGCTGTCCAGCGCGGTGCGCCATTCGCGCGCTAGGGAAGTGACGACGACTGAGCCGGCACCATCGGTCTTGAGTTCCACCTGGCAGCGTTTGTCGATGCCGCCCCGGCCGCCGTTCACGTCCGACATCTGCACCTCGGCACGAGGGACGAGCCATCCGAGGCGCCGCAACACGAAGCGCACACGGCGCTCGGTCAGGTCTCGCATTTCGTGGGCCTGCGGATCGCGGGCCTTGAACAGTACTTTCATTGCGGATCTCCTTCAACTGAGCGACAGCCGAAGTCTGGACCCCGAATCAGTTCTGAAAAAGCAGCTTTTCGCGATCCTTCAGTTCGTAAATACCTGAGTCAGTGCCGAATCAGGCGCGTGCCGCGTCGATGATCTGCAGCACCAGCGGGTGGTGCTGTCCGCGGCGCGAGCGGATGGCATGGATCTCTTCGGTCACGTCATCGCAGTGCCCGAGCGGTCGCAGTCCGTGCATCCAACCTGCGTCGCCGGCGCCAAGTCGACTCACCGGGAACACCCCCAGGCCGCGTGCGGCGAACACTGCCAGAAGCGCGCTGTCCTCGAACTCGCCGACGACACGCGGCTGCAGACCCTTCGCCTCGAACCAATGATCGAGCTTGGCACGCAAGGCCGAGTGGCCCGTGGGCAAGAGCACCGGCAACCGATTCAGCGACTGCGGAAACTCGTCTGCGTCGGCCTTGCGCACATGCGCGGCGGGGCCGTACCACGCCACCGGCGATTCGGCCAGCCGTTCGGTCGTCAGGCGGAGGTTCGGGTTGCGCGGCGCCGGATGTCCGGCCAGTACGAGGTCCAGGCGATGCAGCGCGAGTTCTGCCAGCAGTTCCTCGAACTCACCTTCGTGACACACGAGCCGCAGGGAGGGCGTGGCGAGCACCGGCTCCAACAGTGCATGCACTGCCAACTTCGAGATGCCGTCCGACATGCCGATGGCCAGGCGCGCAACCTTGCCGCTCGCCGCCTCGCGCACCTCGTCGGGAATCATCTGGCCGAGTTGGAAGATCTCCTCTGCGCGCGAGAAGGCGGCGTGGCCCGCTTCGGTCATGGCCACCCCACGCCCAGCCGGCTTGAGCAGCTGGTGGCCGAGTGCCTTCTCGAGTTCGCGCACCTGCGCGCTGATGGTCTGCAGCGCCATGTCCAATCGCTTGGCGGCGCGGGCGAAGCCGCCTTCCTTGGCGACGACCCAGAAGTAGTACAGATGGCGATAGTTCATCAAGATGCCTTGCTCTTTTGATCTCGTGCACGCTTGGATCGTCGGGTGCGATCGAGTTCAAGGTCGCGGCTCATGGGTTCTCGATGCTATCGGTTGCATCCACGGACGCTTTCAGCGCCGCGTCCCCTCTGCGTGCATCAGCAGTCCCTCTTCCGGATCGTGCTGGACCGGGTAGTGCAAGGCGTCAGCGGCGAAGCCGCGTACCCAGTTCGCCGCCGGCGGCGATAGGAGCTTGCACGGAGGAAGGGATGGCGGCCATGGTATGCGCTTCATGAACCATGCCAATGACCTGCGAAGTCATCGCCGAACGCAGGGCGAAAGGCAAGCCATCGCCACGACGGGCTTGCTTCCATGAGCTCGACGGCGTGAAGTGTCGTGGCCGTCCGAGACGCCTTTAATGACCTCTGACGAAACGGCCAGGGACTTGCACGACCCGGAGGCGCCGCCGCTGTGGCGCTGATCGGTTCGCGTACCGCACGCCTTCGCTTTTCTGGCGTCGCTGCAAGCCGATGAGAGCAGCAGCGAATACCCCACCGAACCCCGGGCGTTCATGCGCGCCCTTGCTCGTCCAACGGCAGGAGCGCGCGCCGATAGGCCTTGCAATATTCCCCTCCGTGACCATGGATTCCTTCCTCTCGCAGCTGGCGCAATCGGTGCCCGCGGCCCAGACGCTCGAACAGCTCACCCGCCCTCTGCTCGATATTGTGGGCCGACTCACCGGCCTCGAATCGGCATACCTCACCACGGTGGACGGCGAAGCGGGGACGCAGAACGTGCGCTACGCCAGCAATCGCGACGAACGTTTCGTGATCCCCGAAGGCTTGACCGTGCCGTGGGCCGACACGCTGTGCAAGCGCGCGCTGGAGGAAGGCCGCGCCTGCACCACCGACGTGCCGGCGCGCTGGGGCGATTCGGTCGCGGCGCGTGCGCTCGGCATCACCACCTATGTCAGCGCGCCGGTTCGCACCGAGGCAGGGGCGTTGCTGGGCACGCTCTGCGCGGCCAGTGCCGGCGCGCACGAGATGTCGCCCGAGGTCCAATCGGTTCTGGCGCTCTTCTCGAAGCTGATCGGCAGCTTCATCGAGCGCGAGCGCCTGGTCGAGCAGCTGAGCGTCGCGAACGCGCAGCTGATGGCCTTCGCGCTGACCGATGCGCTGACCGGGCTGCCGAACCGGCGGGCGCTGGTGGACGAGCTGGAGCGCATGCTCGCCCGCGCCGCACGCGACGGTCGCTGCGTGCTCGTCGGGCTGGTGGACATGGACGGCTTCAAGGGCATCAACGACACCTACGGCCACGACGGGGGCGACGAGTTCCTGAAGGAGGCGGCGCGGCGCCTCTCCGGGTCATTGCGCGCGGGCGATGTGCTCGGTCGCATCGGGGGCGACGAGTTTCTGATTGTCGGCCCGGGTCCGCACATCGGGCGCGCCGGGAACGAGCCCGGTTTGCCGGTCGACGGCTGCCCCATCCGGCAGGCGGAACGGGCCATGCAGCAGCGCGCCGCTGCCTCCACCGTCGGCCTCTTCGAGCTGACGCACGCGCGGCTGCAATACGGCGGCGCGAGCGTCGGCGTCGCGGCGGTCGAGCCGGCGTCGGCTGACGCGGCGCGCGCGATCCGGCTGGCCGACGCGCGCATGTACGAGGCTAAGCGCGAGCGCAGGGCTGCCGCGCCGGCGGCCACGCTGCCCGTGCCGTTCGTCTAAGCTGCGACTTCCATAGACGTACGCCAAAGGATTGGGCGGCAACCTCAACGCAGGATCGCGATGTCGGCTTGTGCAAGCAGCGAGCCCGCAACCGGCGGCGTTGCCTGAGCGACGACGGCCGAGAACAGCACGAAAGTGACGGCGATCGAGGCGACGGCGGCGGCAAGGCGGTGGGTCAGGGGCGTGTTCATCGTGGACTCCTTCGGGGCGGCGGTTGATGCGGTGCGATGGATGCACTATCGCCGCGCCGCCCCCTTTCAGTCCTTTGGCGGGCTGAAGCCGACCTGAAGCGTCATGAAAGCCGAGCCTGGCCCGGTGGCTCGGGCGACCCTCTCAGTCTCTTCGTCCTGCTGCCCTTGGGCGAGAATCGTGCGACTGACGTTCGGCTTGGCGTTGTGGAATGGTTAGACAGAACCGCGAACGGTCCGGGGTAGCTGGGTAAGTCCTCCCATTGCAGACCGGGACTTAACCCGTCATCAGGCGTTCCGGCTCACGTTCGATGATGTCGTGCGCCATGCGCAAAGCGCACTGCAACGCCTGCTGCTCGTCCGACCAGATGAAGTCATCGGTCAGCGCCACGTCGCGAAAGGCCTCTGGCTCGTCGACCCCGGTATCAGACTTTCGCTTGATGATGAGCGTTGCAACGAATCCTGGCCTGCCATCTGGCGCCGGTATCGCCGCGGTGTAGATGTGGAACTGACCATCAACGCGCTCGGTAAACAACATGAACGACCTCCTTGCGGGGGCCCCGACTCATGACCCCAGGCGGTCAAAAAATTACGTCGCGCGGATCGCTTTCAAGATCGGTAAAAACCCCAGCTGCGGCACGTTCTAAAGCGTCGATATCTCGCAATCCGTAGAGTCCCCAGCACCGAGGGCAAGCGGCCTGCGTAAGGTTTGAAGATGAGGCTCCCGGAGAGGAGTTGGGGCCTTGAAGAGACTTAGGCTCACGAGGCGGTCTCATCAGGTTCCGGCGGTCGATCGCCACCGACGCAGCGCGAGTTTGCACCGGAGCCGCGCCGCGCGCTGAGGGCTCGTCGGTCGTTCGTCGATTGCTGTCCCTGTAGGATCACGAGCTGCCGAGAATCGAGTCCTTCGGGAGCCGCGATGCCCACATCCAAGGTCCACCCCGCCCGCACCGCATTGCCCCGCGCGACGGTGTCCAAGTCCAAATCGAAGCCCCAGGCTGCTCCGGCTAAGGCGCCAGCTAGGAAATCGGCCGCGGCGAAGAGCCGGTCGAAGCCAGCCGAGTCTCCGTCCGCGCTGATCGACGCGAAGATCGAGGCACTGGGCGACTGGCGGGGCGAGATGCTCTCGCGGCTCCGCGCCCTGATCAGGGAGGCAGACCCCGATGTGACCGAGGAGTGGAAGTGGCAGGTTCCCGTCTGGTCGCACGACGGCATTCTCTGCACCGGCGAGACTTACAAGAAGGTCGTCAAGATGACCTTCCCCAAGGGAGCTGCGCTGGCGGACCCCTCGGGACTCTTCAATTCCAGCCTCGAAGGCAACGTCAGGCGCGCCGTCGACTTCCGCGAAGGCGAGGCGCTGGACGAGGAAGCCTTGAAGGCTCTCGTTCGGACCGCCGTGGCCTTGAACAGGTCGTCAGCCGGCAGCTGAGGTGCCGCAGCGTGCTCAATGCGCTGCCGGCTTGATTGCCGTCGCGAAGATCGGATATCGCTCGAGGCGAATGACGCCTTCGCGTCGATACGGCTCGAGCCTCGCCGCCAGTGCATTGACCAGCCGCTGGCGCTCGGCCCCTTCGAACTCGGCGAGTGAATTGCCGAACGAACCGCTGCGGCTCCAATCCAGCAAATCCTGCGCATCGGACACCTCGTCGACGATGGACCGCGTGCCGCCGGCATATCCGCCGAACCCGGCACCTTCGACGAGCGCCTGCGGTCGCCGCAGGCGGTCCAGGCCAGGCATCGATCCGAGACGTGACACGCAACCCTGGAGTTGGCGTGCGCCAAAACGGTACAGCGAAGGAACCCTTATCGGCAACGGTTCCTCGTTGGAGTACCACGGTGGGCCTGCCGACTAGAGGCCACGCTGTGGCCACCTGTATATCAACCACGCGTCAGACCGTACTCGCCGCATAGTCCCGCACAACCTCGAGAAACGCCCGCAGCACCGGCGAGCGATCGTCCTTGCGATAGAAGCAGCTCATCTCGATGTCGCGCATGTGCGTCGATCGCAGCGGCCGGTAGGTCACGCCGGGCAGGCGCAGGCTGGCCGCCGACTCGGTCGTCACGCACAGTCCGAAGCCGCTGGAAACCAGCGCAATCGCGGTCACCGCGTCCTCCACTTCCTGTTCGACCCGCAGCTTCGCGCGTCCGCGGCGGAAGGCTTCGGCGACCATCTGCGCCAGCCCCGTCATCGAGAAGGTCGGGTACAGGATCATCGGCTGGCTGTCCAGATCGCGCACCGTGATCTCGACCTTCTCGCAAAGCGGGTGGCCGTCGTACAGCGCGACCAGCACCGGCTCGCGCCGCACGATCTCGATGCCGAGATCCTTCTCGCTCGGAATCAGCCGGGCGAAGCCGACATTGAGGCGCCGCTCGCGCAGTGCGAGGATCTGATCGGCCTTGCTCATGTTGCGCAGGCCGATCGTCACATCGGGCCGCAGCTTGTGGAAGTTGGCCATCACGCGCGGCACCACGTTGAGGATGCCGCTGCCGAAAACACCGACGTCGAGGTGTCCCGCCAGCCCGTGACCTGTCGAGCGCACCCGCTCTTCGGCGCGCTCGGCCAGCGCGAGGAGATTCTCGACCTCCTCGACCATCGTGTATGCCGCCTCGGTCAGCTCCACGCCTTTGGTCGTGCGCACGAAGAGCTCGACCCCCAGCTCCTCTTCGATCGCGCGGATCTGGCGCGTCAGCGGCGGCTGCGCCATGTGCAGGCGCTGCGCAGCACGGCCGAAGTTGCGCTCGCGCGCGACGGCCAGGAAATATCTCATCTGACGCAGATCCATGGCGGGTAAACCCCCGAAACGCCATACCCAAACGGTATCGCCAAGCCGCAGATGGTATTGGACTACGCCGAGCATGGCGACCATCATTGCGCCATCGACCAACGCCGCCGAACGTGGAGACAAGGCCCGTGATCATTCAATCCCCATCCGACGTCACCAGCGCCGTGCTGGCTGAACTGGCCCGTGCCGAGAGCCCGCGCTTCAAGGAGATCATGACGGCTGCGGTGCAGCATCTGCACGGCTTCGTGCGCGACGCCCAACTCACCGAAGCCGAGTTCCACCAGGCCTGCAGCACCATCGTCACGCTGGGCCAGTTGTCGAACGCCTCGCACAACGAAGTCGTGCTGATCGCCGGCTCGCTCGGCATTTCGTCACTCGTCTGCCTGCTGAATAACGGCGACCATGGCCAGACCGATACGACCGCCAATTTGATGGGTCCCTTCTGGCGCATGAATTCGCCGGCGACGGCGAATGGCGGTTCGATCGTGCGTTCGTCGACCCCCGGCACGCCGATCTTCGTCAACGCCTGGGTGCGCGACAGGCAGGGGCGGCCGGTGGCGGGCGCCGAGGTCGATGTCTGGCACACCTCGGCCGATGGCTTCTACGAGAACCAGGATCCGGCGCAGGCCGACATGAACCTGCGCGGCAAGTTCACCACCGATGCACAAGGGCACATCGCCTTCCGCAGCGTCAAGCCCGCGGGCTACCCGATCCCGTTGAGCGGGCCGGTCGGTGCGCTGCTGCGCGCGCAGGGCCGTCACAACATGCGCCCGGCCCACATTCACTTCATGATCTACAAGCCGGGTTTCAAGACGCAGTTCTCGCAGGTCTACTCGAGCGACGATCCTCACCTCGAGACCGACGTGCAGTTCGGCGTGACCCAGGCGCTGATCGGCCAGTACGTGCTGCATGCCGACGAGCAAGCGCCGGCCGGCGACGTCACCGGCCCGTGGTATTCGCTCGATCACCACTTCGTCATCGAGCCGGGCGAGGCCAGGCTGCCGAAGCCGCCGATCACCGGCAAGGCCAGCGGCGACCGGCCCGCGCAGCAGGTGCTGGAGCGCAAGGCATGACGACCGCCAGCTGCGTTGCCGCGGCCGTCGATGCCGCGGTGCTGGCCCACCTCGCGCCGAATGGCGTGCTGCGCGCGGCGATCAATTTCGGTAACAGCGTGCTGGCGCAGCGCGATGAGGTCAGCGGCGAGGCGCTGGGCGTCTCGGTCGAACTGGCGCGCGAGCTGGGCCGCCGCCTTGGCGTCCCGACGGCGCTGGTGAGCTTCGATGCGGCCGGCAAGGTGGTCGACGCTTTGAAGGACGGCGCCTGGGACGTGGCCTTCCTGGCCGTCGACCCGCAGCGCGGCACCGAGATCCTCTTCACACCACCGTACGTGCTGATCGAAGGTGCCTACATGGTCGCCGACGATTCGCCGATGAATAGCCCCGCCGACGTCGACCGCGATGGCGTCTGCATCGCCACCGGCACCGGTGCCGCGTACGAGCTTCACCTCACGCGCAGCCTGCAGCACGCCACGCTCGAACGCCACGGCACCGCCCGCGAAGCCCTCGACCGGCTCGCCGCGGGCAAAGTGCAGGCAGCGGCAGGCGTGCGCCAGGTGCTTGCTGCCTACGCTCGCCAACATGCCGGGCTGCGGGTGATCCAGCCCAGCTTCATGGCCATCGCCCAGGCGATGGGCACGCCGGCAGGGCGCGAGGCCGGTGCGCGCTATCTCGGCGAGTTCATCGAAGCGATGAAGGCCGACGGCTTCGTCGCTCGGGCGCTCGCTCGCAGCGGGCAGGGCGATGCGAGCGTCGCGTCCGCCTTCTGACGCACAACCCATCGAGGAGACCCATCGCCATGCCACTGATCCAGATTTCCCTCGTCGAAGGCCGCGACGAAGAGGCCATCAAGCGCTGCATCAAGGAAGTCGCGCGCACCGTGCACCAGACGCTCGGCGCGCCGCTGGCGACGATCCGAGTCGTCGTGCAGCAGGTGCCCCCCTCGCACTGGGGCGTCGGCGACCAGACCCGCGACGAGATCGATGCCGCCAAGGCCGCCGCGGCCAAAGACAAGTAACCCACCGAGGAACACTGCTCATGACACCCCAACAGCTTTCCGAAGCGGCCAAGGCGCTGCGTGATGCGGCGCGCACCGGCGAATCCATCGCCCCGCTGCGCGAGACCTATCCCGGCATCGATGCCGCAGCCGCCTACGCGATCCAGCGCCTCAACACCGAGCAGCGCCTGGCCGAAGGCCGCCGCATCGTCGGCTGCAAGATCGGTCTGACCGCTCGCGCCGTGCAGGCGCAGCTCGGCGTCGATCAGCCGGACTTCGGCATGCTCTTCGACGACATGGGCTACGGCGACGGCGATCCGGTGCCGGTCTCGGTGCTGCAGCAGCCGAAGATCGAAGCCGAAGTGGCTTTCGTCTTCGGCCGCGACCTGACGGTCGAGTCGCCGACCCAGGTCGACGTGATCAATGCGATCGAGTACGCCTTGCCGGCGCTCGAGATCGTCGGCAGCCGCATCGCCAACTGGAACATCAAGTTCGTGGACACGGTGGCCGACAACGCCTCCTCGGCCGCCTACGTGCTCGGCAGCACACCGAAGAAGCCCAGCGAGTTTGACCTGCGCTTGTGCGGCATGGTGATGAACCGCCGCGGCGAACCGGTCTCGGTCGGTGCCGGCGCCGCTTGTCTGGGCAACCCGCTGAATGCGGTTGTCTGGCTGGCGCGCACGATGGCCACGCTCGGCCGTCCGATCAAGGCGGGCGACCTGGTGCTTTCCGGCGCGCTGGGCCCGATGGTGCCGGTGGTCGCCGGCGACGTGTTCGAAACCAAGATCAACGGACTCGGCAATGTGAAGGCCGTGTTCGACGCAGCGAAGGAAGCGACATGAGCCAGACCCTCGAATACGCCAAGTTCCTCGACGAGGCCGCGCGCACCGGGCAGGCCGTGCCGCAGATCGATCCGGAAGGCAAGCTCACGCTGGACGACGCCTACGCCATCCAGTCCGCTTCGATTCAGCGCCGGGTCGAACGCGGCGAGCGCCGCGTCGGCGTCAAGATGGGCTTCACCAGCCGCGCCAAGATGGTCCAGATGGGCATCGCCGACGTGATCTGGGGCCGGCTCTCCAGCGACATGCTGATCGAGGAGAGCACACCGATCAAGTTCAGCCGCTTCGTGCATCCGCGTGTCGAGCCGGAACTGGCCTTCGTGCTGAAGAAGCCGCTGGCCGGCATCGTCACCGAGGTCGAAGCGCTGGCCGCGGTCGAGGCGATCGCCCCGGCGCTCGAAATCATCGACTCGCGCTACAAGGACTTCAAGTTCAGCCTGTCGGATGTGATCGCCGACAACGCCTCGTCGAGCGGCTTCGTGATCGGCCCGTGGGGCGATCCGTACCAGGATTTCAGCAATCTGGGCATGGTGATGAGCATCGATGGGCGCGCCGTGCAGATCGGCTCGACGGCCGCGATCCTCGGGCATCCCCTGCGCTCGCTGGTCGCGGCAGCGCGCCTTTCGGCCGCGGCTGGCGAGCCGTTGCAGGCCGGCTGGGTCGTGATGGCGGGCGGCGCCACGCCGGCCGAATGGCTGAAGCCCGGCCAATATGTCTCGGTCGAGATCGAACGCCTCGGCGTCGCCGGCTTCCACGTGGGAGAGTGACATGCCCATCTGCATGATCAACATCCTCGAAGGCCGCAGCGCCGAGAAGAAGCGCCGCCTCATCGAGAGCGTGTCGCGCGCCATGGCCGAGAGCCTCGAGATGCCGATCGACGGCGTCCGCGTGCTGGTCCAGGAGTACCCGCCCGACCTGTGGGGTCGCGGTGGTCGCCTGGTCTCCGACATCAAGAAGGAAGCCGAATCGGTCTCCCCCGAAGTGGCCGAAGCCATGGCCAAAGTCATCAGCAATTGAAGAAGGACACCCAGTGAACGACAAAGTCAAAGTGGCGATCATCGGGCCGGGCAACATCGGCACCGACCTGATGATCAAGGTGATGCGCAACAGCAAGCGCCTCGAAATGGGCGCGATGGTCGGCGTCGACCCGGAGTCGGATGGTCTGGCGCGCGCTCAGCGCCTCGGCATCGCGACCACGGCGGAAGGCATCGACGGGCTGGTGAAGCTCGATGTCTTCAAGGACATCGACATCGTCTTCGACGCGACCTCGGCCGGTGCCCACAAGCGCCACAACGAAGTGCTGCAGAAGCACGGCGTGCAGGTCATCGACCTGACGCCCGCGGCGCTCGGGCCGTACGTGATCCCGGCGATCAACCTCGAGGCCGAGAACGCGACCAACATGAACATGGTGACCTGCGGCGGGCAGGCGACGATCCCGATGGTGGCTGCGGTCTCGCGCGTGGCGAAAGTGCACTACGCGGAGATCGTCGCGTCGATCTCCAGCAAGAGCGCCGGCCCCGGCACGCGCGCCAACATCGACGAGTTCACCGAAACCACCAAGGCCGCGATCGAGAAGCTCGGCGGCGCGGAGCGGGGCAAGGCGATCATCGTGCTGAATCCCGCCGAGCCGCCGCTGATCATGCGCGACACTGTCTTCGTGCTGTCGGAGGCGGCCGATCAGGAGAAGGTCGAAGCCAGCATCCTGAAGATGGTCGCGGCGGTGCAAGCGTATGTGCCCGGCTATCGCCTGAAGCAGCGTGTGCAGTTCGACGTGATCCCGGCCGACAACCCGCTCAACGTGCCCAAGCTGGGGTTGCGCCACGGCCTGAAGACATCGGTCTTTCTGGAAGTGGAGGGCGCCGCCCACTACCTGCCGTCTTACGCCGGCAACCTCGACATCATGACCTCGGCCGCCCTGGCTTGTGCCGACATGATGGCTTCACGACGCATCGCCAGCGGCATCGCCCGCGGCCTGAAGGAAGCAGCATGAGCAAGAAGCTCTACATCTCCGACGTGACGCTGCGCGACGGCAGCCACGCGATCCGCCATCAATACAGCATCGCCCACGTCAAGGCGATCTCGGCCGCGCTCGATGCCGCCGGTGTCGACAGCATCGAAGTCGCCCATGGCGACGGCATCGAGGGCTCCAGCTTCAACTACGGCTTCGGCGCGCACACCGATGTCGAGTGGATCTCGGCCGTCGCGGAAACCGTGAAGACCGCCAAGGTTGCGACCTTGCTGCTGCCCGGCATCGGCACGACTCACGACCTGCGCAACGCGTATGACGCTGGAGCCCGCATCGTGCGTGTCGCGACCCATTGCACCGAGGCGGACGTCTCCAGGCAGCATCTGGAGAACGCCCGCGAACTCGGCATGGACCCGGTCGGCTTCCTGATGATGAGCCACATGACCACGCCGCAGAAGCTGGCCGAACAGGCCAAGCTGATGGAGAGTTACGGCGCAACCTGCGTCTACGTCGTCGATTCCGGCGGCGCGCTCGGCATGAACGACGTGCGGGATCGCTTCCGTGCGTTCAAGGAAGTGCTGAAGCCCGAGACGCAGACCGGCATCCACGCGCACCACAACCTGAGCCTCGGTGTCGCTAACTCCATCGTTGCGGTGGAAGAGGGTTGCGACCGCATCGATGCGAGCCTCGCCGGCATGGGGGCCGGCGCGGGCAACGCGCCGCTCGAAGTCTTCATTGCTGCGGCCGAGCGCCAGGGCTGGCACCACGGCACCGATCTCTACAAGCTGATGGATGCGGCCGACGACCTGGTGCGCCCGCTGCAGGATCGCCCGGTGCGCGTCGACCGCGAAACCTTGGCGCTCGGTTATGCCGGCGTCTACTCCAGCTTCCTGCGACACGCGGAAGCCGCAGCGAAGAAGTACCACCTGAAGACCGTCGACATCCTCGTCGAACTGGGCGCCCGCAAGATGGTCGGCGGCCAGGAAGACATGATCGTCGACGTCGCGCTCGACCTGCTGAAGCGCGCCGAGCACGACAAGGTCCACGCAGAACCGGTGATGAGCGAAGCCGCCTGATCCCGCACCGGCACTGCCGAGTGCGGCGCCGGGCTGGCTCGAAGAGATTGCATCGATCGAAGATCACGCCTCGACGTGGAGGTGGAGCTTCGTCTCGACCAACAGCGACCGATCAACCCAGGAGACAACCATGGCCAGCGCCACGAGTCACGAGCCGGCAGGCCGGCGCCAGACCAAGAAGGCAACCGCGAGCGGATGGATCGGCTCCCCGCTCGAGTACTACGACCCGTTCATCTATGCGACCGCCGCGTCGCTGATCTTCCCGCAAATCTTTTTCCCGAAGACGGACCCGAAGATCGGCATCATCGCCTCGCTGGCGACTTTCGGCGCACCAACGGCAGCCTCTCGGTGCCGACCATGCGCCTCAAGACCTACCCGCGGCTCGAAGACCGTTCGTGGTGGACACCGTTCGAAGTCGGCGTCGTTGGCATGGTGCGCGACGACTCGCTGAAGCACCAGATCGCGCATTTCGGCGCGGTGATCCGCGGCGAAGCCGAGCCGCTGGTCAGCGCCCCGGACGGATTGGCCAACCTGCGCGTGACCGAGGCGATCGTCGCCGCGGTCGCATCGGGAACGACCGTCGAACTCGATTGATCAACAGGAGACTCGAGATGAAGACCTTTCTGATGCTGCATGGCATCAACCACAACATGTTTGGCAAGCGCGACCCGAAGCAGTACGGCACGACCACGTTGCAGCAGATCGACGAGCAGCTCACAACGCTCGGCAAGGAACTGGGGGTGAAGCTCGAGAGCTACCAGACAAACAGCGAGGGCGACATGTGCCTGCGCATCCACCAGGGCTTCACCGATGGCGTGGCCGGCGTGATGATCAATGCCGGCGCGTGGACGCACTACAGCTACGGCATCCGCGACGCGCTGGCGATCCTGACGGTGCCGGTGGTGGAGATCCACATGTCCAACATCCACGCGCGCGAGGAGTTCCGCCACAAGTCGCTCTTTGCCGAGATCGTCAAGGGCCAGATCAGCGGCTTCGGCGTCGACAGCTACCTGTTGGGACTGCGCGCGGCGGTTTCGGCGGCTGCGCAGTAGTCGATCAGCCCACTCATCGAGACAACACCTTCATGGAACGCCAATTCGCCCTCGTCCCGCTGACGGTCATCGAGCTGACGCCGCCGGAGCTGGTCAGCGCGGCGGCCCATGCGGGCTACGACGCCGTCAGCCTGCGCCTGAGTCCCTTTCGCACCGGGGAGGCGCAGCACCCGATGCTGTCGAGGGGAGGCGTCCAGGCGCCGATGCTGGTCGAGACCGCGCAGCGCTTGCAGGATGCCGGCCTCGAGGTGCTCGACATCGAAGTCATGCTGCTGACGCCCGAGCGCGACGTGCGCGACTTCGCACCGGTTTTCGAAGCCGGGGCGTTGCTCGGCGCCCGGCACGCGCTGACCCTGATCGACATTGCCGACCAGGGGCTGGCGACCGAGAGGTACGCCGCGCTGTGCGACGTGGCGGCAGGATTCGGCTTGAACTGTGCCCTTGAGTTCACTGCCTGGCTCGGCGTCAACAGCGTGCAGAAGGCGCATGCGGTGGTCGAGACCGCGGCGCGACCGAACGGCGGCCTGCTGCTGGATCCCTTCCACCTGTTTCGCAGCGGCGGCAAGCTTGCCGACTTGGCTGGGATCGATCCGAAATGGATTCGCTACGCGCAGTTCTGCGATGCGCCGGCACAGGCGCCGACCACCATTGCCGAGATCTCGGAAGAAGCGCGCTTCGAGCGCTTGATCCCGGGTGACGGCGGCTTGCCGCTGCGTGAGTTCGTCAAGGCGCTGCCGACCGGCATTCCGCTCGGCCTCGAGATCCCGATGCGTAAGCTCTCGGCCACAATGAGCGTGGACGAACGCATCCGCCGTGCGCTGGTGGCCGCCGAGCGAGTCGCCAACGGTGCCTGAGCGGGGCACCGCTCTCCCTGTGCTCCGAAAAAATGTCGTCCGAACCTTCGCGCAGACTGACGGCAGCACGCTCAGAGGACTGCCAGCCGCTACCGAAGGATCCGGTCGACTCTGACTACGCGCTCACCGGCGCCCACACCAGCCCATATTCGTGATGCAATCCGCCCAGCAGAGATGTCGCTCGCACCGAGGCACCCGGCACCCATCGATGCCGCACCCACTCACGCAGGTTCGAGCGAAGATGTGCTTCGGACAGCGGGATCACCCAGTCCAGGCACTCTCGCCGGAGGGTGCCGATCGCTCGCTCGCAGATCGCGTTCGCCATCGGCCTTCGGAACGGCGAGCGCAGGACCGTGAGGCCCAACGCTCGGATCGAATCATCAAGTGCTTTGCAAAGATGTTGTCCCGATCATGCAGCAGATACCTGGAGTCATCGGTGTCCGAGACCACTTCTCTCATCTGCTGCAACGTCCAGGCAGCGCTTGGATGGGCTCGCACGTTTACATGCCTCAGACGGCGGGTGCCATGCTCGATGACGACGAACAGGTAGAGCAGCCGAACGTCGCTGTGACGGCGACAAAGAAGTCGCACGCGAGAACACCTTCTGCGTGGTTTTTCAGGAAGGTCGACCAGCGCTGATCACCGCGGGGCTGACCTGGAGGTCGCTTTGGCAAGTACTTTCGGCAGCGCTTCATGGACGACGCACAGAACGATCAGCGCTCGTATTTCGCGGCCGGTTTTCTGCAGAACGAGCTGAGGCGCTCCGCGAAATCCGCGGGCGCTGCGCTGCGCCGAGTGCGGCGAGCGGAACCGTTCTGGTAGGTTCGGCCTCGCCCGCACGGCGACTGGGGCACGTCAATCGTCTCCCGATGTAGGCACACCGCCAAGCCATTGAAGGCCAAAGTGCCGTCGAAGGCCATGCCTGGACGGTGGCGAAGCGATGGTTCGCGGCCATCGCAGGGCGGCCTGGGCGGAAAATCGCGACCTCGGCAAAGGAGACAGCCCATGCAAGCTTCCTCCCGATACCTGTCCGTACTGTCGGTCACAGGGATTGTCTTCAGCCTGATCGGTTTGGCGCTGGCAGGCGGTGGCGCTTGGCTCGCCTATCTCCGCGGCTCGCTGTTCTACGTCGCCCTGGGCGCCGCCATCTTCGCGACGGGCGTCCTCCTCAAGCGCCGGCGCCGTATCGCGCTCCACTTGTTCGGTGTGATCTTGCTCGGCACGGCGTCGTGGTCCGTCTACGACGTTGGCTTCGACTGGTGGCCTTTGGCCGCTCGGATCGACGTCATCTTCCTCCTCGGACTCTGGCTGCTCACGCCATGGGTCACGCAGCATCTCGTAACGCCTGGAGAGCGAATCATGCGGGCGCCTGCGCTGCTATGGGCCGGCGTGGCGGCTCTGGTGGTGGTCATGAGCGCGGGCCTCGGATCCGAATATCACGACATCGCGGGCACCATGCCCATGTCGCTGGCGGCCACGAGCGCCGGTGCGGCGGTAGCGGAGGGCGCTGGCCAGCCCGATGAGGATTGGCGCGCCTACGGGCGTACCCAGCTTGGTCAACGCTATTCACCCCTGAGGCAGATCACGCCAGCCAATGCGAAGAACCTGCACGTTGCCTGGATCTTCCGCACCGGCGATGTGATCGGCAAGAACGATCCGGTCGAATCCACGTTCGAGGTCACTCCGATCAAGGTACGCGATACGTTGTATCTGTGCTCGCAGCATCAGAGGCTCTTCGCGATCGATGCCAAGACCGGGAGCCTGCGCTGGTCCTACGACCCGAAAGTGCAGGACAACCCGACCTTCCAGCATCTCACCTGCCGCGGGGTCTCCTACTACGAAACCGAGGCGGCGACCAGCTTGGCGGGGACGTCGACGGCCGGCGGGTGCCGGCGCACGATCTTCCTGCCCGTCAACGATGGGCGCATGATCGCGCTCGACGCCGACAGCGGCAAGCCCTGCGACGGCTTCGGCGACCACGGCACCCTGGACCTGGAAAGCGGCATGGGCGAGAAGACGCCCGGTTACTACGAGCCGACCTCGCCGCCGATCGTGAGCGACAAAATCCTGGTAGTGGGTGGCGCCGTCATCGACAACTACTCGACGCACGAGCCTTCGGGCGTGATCCGTGGCTTCGACATCCATACCGGCAAGCTGGTCTGGGCCTGGGATGCCGGCGCGGCCGACGAGAACGAATTGCCTTCAGCCACGCACACCTACACCAACAACTCGCCCAACTCCTGGATCACTGCGTCGTACGACCCGAAGCTCGGTCTCGTCTACGTGCCAATGGGCGTGCAAACGCCCGACATCTGGGGCGGTCATCGTTCGCCCTTGGCGGAACGCTATGCGAGCGCACTGGTGGCGCTCGACATCAACACCGGCCGACGCGTCTGGGCGTATCAGACCGTGCACCACGACCTCTGGGACATGGACCTTCCGTCGCAGCCGACGCTGGTCGACCTGCGGACCGCGAACGGCATCGTCCCGGCGATCATGCAGCCGGCCAAGACGGGCAATCTCTTCGTGCTCGATCGCCGCACCGGCGTTCCCATCGTGCCGGCGCCCGAGCGCGCCGTGCCGCAGGGCGCGGCCCCCGGCGACCATCTCTCGCCGACACAGCCGTTCTCCGAGTTGACGTTCCGGCCCGAAACCAGCCTGACAGGCGCCGACATGTGGGGCGCGACGATCTTCGATCAGTTGGCCTGCCGCATTCTGTTCCATCGCCTGCGCTACGAGGGTACTTTCACGCCGCCCTCGCTGCAGGGCACCTTGGTCTTCCCGGGGAATCTCGGCATCTTCGAATGGGGCGGCATCGCAGTCGATCCGATCCGCCAGATCGCCATCGCCAACCCCATAACCATTCCCTTCGTTTCGAAGCTGATCCCGCGCGGGCCGGACAACCCCGAGGCGCCCAACGATGCCCACCCCTCCGGCAGCGAACTGGGTGTTCAGCCGATGTATGGCACGCCCTATGGCGTGGTATTGCATCCCCTGTTGTCGCCGATCGGGCTGCCGTGTCTGCGCCCGCCCTGGGGCTACATGGCAGGCATCGACCTGCAGACGCGCAAGATCGTCTGGATGCATCGCAACGGCACCATCCGAGATAGCTCTCCGGTACCGATTCCGATCAAGATGGGTGTGCCGGCGCTGGGCGGCCCGATGACGACGGCCGGCGGCGTGGCCTTCCTCACGTCGACGCTGGATTACTACATCCGGGCCTACGACGTGCGCACTGGCGACCAGCTTTGGCAGGATCGTCTGCCGGCAGGCGGGCAGTCCACACCGATGACCTATGCAGTGGACGGCAAGCAGTACGTGGTCACCGCAGCCGGTGGCCACGGCTCCCTCGGGACAAAGCTGGGCGACTATGTGATCGCGTATTCGCTGGCAGAGTAGGCGAATCAGAACGGCGAGACCGGGGCGCAGTCCGATA
>Ga0105240_10005694_pt1 | contig 18492 bp, 14 predicted proteins | sample KBSC54metaG_FD_80426 | JGI IMG/M metagenome (GOLD analysis project Ga0105240, IMG submission 80426) | Corn rhizosphere microbial communities from Kellogg Biological Station, Michigan, USA - KBS C5-4 metaG | ecosystem: Host-associated > Plants > Roots > Rhizosphere > Soil | place: Michigan, USA... | reverse complement strand
CACCGATCAACTCCACCCGAGACCCAATCTGCGCCCGGTCGCCGACGACCACATCGCGCAGAACCGCTCCGGCGCCGACCTGCGCGCCGAAGCCGACCACGCTGCGAACAACCTGCGCCCCCTCGCCGATCGACGCCGCGTCGAAGACGACACTCCCTTCGACAAGTGCACCCCCCGCCACGTGCGCACGGGAGCCGATCGTCGACCCAGCGGTCAGCATTGCCCCGACCGCCACCTCAGCGTCCGGCAGCACCAGAGCGTCGCCGATCGGCCCCGGGAGGGCCGACGTCGGCGCGATCCCCTGGACAAGGTCGGCTGAGCCCGCCACCAGATCGCCAGGCGTGCCGAGGTCGCGCCAATAGCAGGACTCGACATGTCCCATCACCAAGGCGCCCGAAGCGAGGAGACCCGGAAACGTCTCGCGCTCAACCGACACCGCTCGACCGGTCGGGATGGTGTCGATCACAGAGCGTTGAAACACATAGACGCCGGCATTGATCTGATTGGTGACCGGGTTCGGGTCCTTTTCGAGAAACGCCTGGACCCGGCCGTCGCCGTCAGTGGGCACACAGCCGAACGCCCGCGGATCGGCGACCTTCGTCAGGTAGAGCGACACGTCGGCGTCCGCCGTCGAATGTGTCTTCATCAGCGCCTCTAGATCAACGCCGGACAGCACGTCGCCGTTGAAGATCATCGCCGTGTCGCCTCGCAAACGGTCGGCCACGTTGCGGATCCCCCCGGCGGTGCCCAACGGCTCCTCCTCGACGACGTATTCGAGGTCGAGGCCGAAGTCCGAGCCGTCGCCGAAATACTCGGTGAACACCTCGGCGCGGTAGCTCGTCCCGAGCACGACATGCGTCAGCCCGGCGTCGCGGATGCGCGAGAGAAGGTGTTGCAGCAGGGGAACGCCAGCCGTAGGCAGCATCGGCTTCGGCGCCGAGAGCGTCAGCGGGCGAAGCCGCGTGCCCATGCCGCCGACTAGCACCACCGCGTCGACCGCGGCCGCTCCTACTGCCATCGGCTGAGGATAACGATCCACGACGACGAGAATCGGATAGCCTCAACAACTCACCGAGCGAGGAGGTCCGGCGGGTGCGCGACGGCGCAAAAGCGATAGTTATCCTCTATCGACCCGAAGCCGAACTCCTGGTCGCCCAGTTCGACCGCATTCGCGAACAAGTAGAGACGGTCCTCTACTACGACAACGGGGGCGGGCGAGACGCGCTCGAGGATCTCGGCCTGCTCGCCGAGACCAATGTCACGCTGATCGGGGACGGCACTAATGTGGGTTTGGCGAGGGCGCTTAACCTTGCTCTCGACGCCGCCGGACCGGCCGGCGTCGCTCTGCTCCTCGATCAGGACAGCATTCCCGATCCCAATCTGGTCGACACGCTGCGGCGCGGATTCGCCGCACCGCACGGCTCCAGTCGACCGGTCCTCGCCGTAGGCCCCGCGATTGTCGATGAACTCGAAGGGCGAGCCGAGGAGTTCACCCGCCTCCGTCTCGGCCGAAACCGGCGCATCACATCAGCCGCCGGCGCGGCGACGGAGTTCTTCGAGGTCGACTTCCTGATCACGTCGGGAACGATGGTTGATCTCGCCCGGCTGCCCGACGCCGGCTGGAACGACGAGAGCCTCTTCATCGACTGCGTCGACTTCGATTGGAGCTTCGCGGCGACGGCGAGAGGATTCGCGCTGCTCGGCACCTTCGCGACGACGCTCAGCCATCGTCGCGGCGACCTGATCCACCGCGCCCCGGGCGGGCTGGCCATCCGCGTGCACTCGCCCGCTCGCCTCTATTACATGCATCGCAACCGGGTCCGGCTCTACACCCGCCCGTATGTTCCGCTGGCGTGGAAGACCCACGATTTCGCTCGGATGATCGTCAAGCTGGCTCTGTTGACGGCATTCGTGCCGCAGCGCGGGGCTCGGCTTCGGGCCGCGCTGCGCGGAATCGCCGACGGGCTGCGGCAGCGCGGAGGCGTCGATGGCGGATGACGACGTCACTGTCCTGATGGCCGTCTACCACGGCGACCGCGGCTCCTGGGTCGACGAGGCGCTGGGCAGCCTGGTCGCGCAGACGCGACCCGCGCAGGAGATCGTGATCGTCGAGGACGGGCCGATCGGCGCCGACGTCGACGACGTCCTCACCCGGAGATCCCAGGAGTTGCCGATGACCCGGCTGCGATTGCCGCGGAACGTCGGCCTGGCCGGCGCGCTGCAAGCCGGCCTGTCGGCATGTCGCACCGAACTAGTCGCACGCGCCGACAGTGACGACCTCAACGAGCCGACGCGGCTGGCCGAGCAGCTGGCGGCAATGAAGGCCCGGCCGCAGTTGTCCGTGCTGAGCGGCTACGTGAGCGAGTTCGCCGACGACAGCCGGGCTTCCTACGCAGTCCGGACGGTGCCGGTCGGTGTGGCCGCGGTCGCTCGGGCCGCGCGTTGGCGATCGCCGGTCAACCACCCCGCCGTGATGTTTCGCCGCAGCGATGTTTTGGCGGTCGGCGGCTACCAGGGGTTCGTGGGAGTCGAGGACTACTTCCTGTGGGGCAAGCTGCTCGCGGCCGGACACGAGATCGACAACTTGCCCGCGGTGCTGGTCCGGATGCGCGCGGGCACGTCTCAGGCTCGCCGGCGCGGCGGCTGGCGGTACGCGGCAACCGAGGCGAGGTTGTTTCGCGAGTTCGTCAGTATCGGCTTCATGACCTGGCCGCAGGCGGTCGCCGGCCTAGTCGTGCGGTTGCCCGTCCGCCTGGTTCCCGACGGCGCACGCACGATCGTCTACCGGCGGTTGCTGCGTCGACGGTGAGGTGGGCAACAATGAGGCGAGAGCGGCGAGCAGCAGGTCGACGCCGATCAGCGTCGCGCGGGAAAGCAGCGCCACCGCCAATGCGTGCGCCGTGCCGATGCCGGGTGCGAGGCTCGCCACGAGGACCGCGTCCCGGATTCCGGCTCCCGCCGGCGCCGGAATGAACAGGATGCCCGCGCAGACGGCCAGAGCAGCCCCGCCAACGGCTGCCAACAGGGCTTGTCCGTCGGACGCTCCGAACGGCCGGGCCAGCAAGTACACATGGGCGCCGAGCGCCAGCCAGTTCACCAAGCTCCACCCACCGGCTCGCAGGGTGTCGGCGACCGGCAACCGGGCATCGAGCGGCTCGCGGCCGATCCGCGCGAACAACCAGTCGATCGCGCCAGGAATTGCCCGCGGGATAAGCAGCACCAGCAGCAGTGGAACGAACAAGAAGGTCCACCAGTAGCGGCGCATCGCTTCGGCGCTGGAGGCGGGCAGGCAGGCGGCGGCGACGGCCAGGCCGACAACCAGGCTGATGACCAGCATGAGCGCGTTCGCCGCCAGCATCCGGCGCGGACTGATCCCTCGGCGACGGCCGAACTCCATCTGGGCGAGCGCCGGCCACAAGGCCCCGGGGAGGTATTTGCCGAGCTGGCTCGGAAAGAACACGCGGGCCGCGACGAGCAGCGGGACGTCGGCGTCCAGGCCACGCAGGACACACTGCCAGAGCGGAAGGACGACAAGGACGCTGAGCACCGCCATCAGCGCCGACGCTGACAGCGCTCCCGGCCCGATGGCCGACATGGCGTCGGCGACGCGATGGCGATCCTTGGCCACTGCGACGATAGCCAGCGCGATGGCCGCCAGGCCGAGCAGGATCGGCAGCCATCGCCGGAACAACGACGTCATGGCCGGCTGGCCAGGAGGCGCCCGTACAACGCCGCGAACCGATCGGCTGACGCCGCCCGGGAGAAGGTGGCCAGGACGTGTGTGCGCGCGCGCTCCCCCATCGCCGCCGCGCCGACGGGATCCGCAAGCAGCCCCGCGATGGCCGTCGCCAGGGCCGGCGAGTCCTCCGGCGGCACGAGGACGCCGGTGACACCATCGGCGATCGTCTCGGCGATACCGCCCGTCGCGGTCGCCACAACCGGACGGCCCTGCGCCATTGCCTCGATAATCGAGAGACCTTGACCTTCCTGCCATCCGTCGGCGCCGACCCGGCTGGGCGCGACTACGACGTCGGCCGCAGCCAGCCACGCCGCGACGTCGCGCCGCTTCGACCACCCCGCGAAGTCGATCCGCTCGGACACACCCCGCGTCACGGCCCGACGGCGAACGGCCTCGAGATGTTGACCGGCCCCGACGACGACGGCCCTTAGTTGGGGATACGCCGCGGACAAGATCTGCACCGCGTCGACGAGGTCGTCCACACCCTTGTCGGCGACGATCCGGCCAGCGAACGCCAGCAGCGGACCGGCCACCCGCCGAGTCGCGACCAGCACCGGATCCGCCGACGTCACGTCAGCGCCCATCGGGATCCGAGTGACCGCGGAACCCGGAGAGATCCCAGCCAGCGCGCGCTCAGTGGCCCCGCTGTTAGCCGTGACCGCATCCGCTCGCCGCAACGCGCGCCGGGCGAAGCGATCGACGATTGTCCCCCGCAGACCGAAGACGTCGCCGCCGTGAGCGGTGATCACCGAGGCAGCTCCTCGTGCGGGCACAGACGTGACGACGAAGCCCTGCGGAAGCACCCAGTGCGCATGCACGACATCGAAGCGATCCCGTAGCCGCGCGGCGGTCGCGGCCCACTCAGCCGCGACGAGCACAGGCGTCTTGGCGAGCGTCACGCGCGACCGGGCGACATTGACCAAGGCGCCGCCGCCATAGCACACCGTCTGCGCCGACTCCGGGAGGAGGTAGCGAAACCGCCGCACCTCGATGCCGTCGAGCTCCTCGCGCCGAGCCGCTCCCGGGTAGTGCGGCGCCAGCACGCTGACCGGCCAGCCGCGTTGGCTCAAGTCGACGGCCAGGTCGTGCACGAACGGCGTCGTCGAGTCGCCGTCCCACCGCGGATAGTTGCTCGTCACGAACAACACGCGGCCTGTCATGCGGTCACGTGAGCCGGCGGATACATCGTCAAGTACGCGACCACGATGGTGAGGGCCGACAGCGCCGCGACCGCGCCGACGTACCAGACCGGCCCGCGGCGACGAAGCTCCGCGGCCGCCAGCACCAAGACCGGGAAGAGCGCGAGAAGCAGTCGCGGACGCGGACCGACATTGCTGTACGCGAAGATGGCGAATGCGGTGACCGCCAGGTACGCCCAAGCCGTCAGTGGCAGCGTTCGCCAGCGCGGGGCGGCCAGAGCGAGGAGTGCGAGCAGCACCACCGCCATCGCCAGTTGCACGCTCCAGGCCGTCCGGTCGGGGCCGCCGATCGGGACCGTGTGCGTGAAGGCCCGCCAGATGCCGCGACCGAGGTCCAGGTGCTGATCCCACTGCCTCTCGGCCTTGAACCAGATGCTGGCGTCGCCGGTCCGAGCGTGCGCGAACCAGGCCATAAGCGCGAACGCCCCCACTCCGGCGATCGGTGGGAGAAGAACGCTGAATCGGCCTCGGCGTAGCGCGGGGACGATAAGCACCAGCGCGGCGGCGATCACCGCGACACCGGTCGAACGAGTGGCGCACGCGAGGAAGACCGCTCCGGCAGCGGGTACGTGGCGACCTCGGTCGAGCAGCAACAACGCCGCCACGGTCCAGAACAGGAAGCCGGCCTCGGTGTAGTCGAGGCTGAAGGCGAGTGCGCCCGGGAAGACGGAGACGACCACGACGGCCGCGTCGGCCGCCGCGTCACCGACCAGCCTCGCCGCGTACACCCTCAGAAGCAGCACGAATGCGAAGGCGTAAAGGGTGACAGCGAGCAGGCCGGCCATCGGATAGCCCACCCGGAGCACGTCGTGCGTTACCCGGATCGTCCACGGCCAGGTCGGGAAGAAACCCCACGGGCCGTACTTCGGATGCCCGGGGATCGTCAGCGAGCGTGGATAGCCGGAGCGCGCGAGGTAGACGTACCACCAGCCGTCCCAGCGCTGGACCATGCCTGTCAGCGAGATCCGCTCGCCCGCGTGATGCTGAGCCGCCGCGAACCCCGCCAAGGACAGCAGCCGGCTGGCGAGGAGAACGATGGCCGCGCGGACCATCCAACGGCTAGATCTCGGCACGCGAGCGGACGATGAGATCGGCGAGCAGCGCGATCGCCCCGATGATCAATCCAGTGAGGATGAGCAGCACCGAGTTCGTGGTGATGCGCAGGTGATAGCGGGCGAGGTCGACGACGCCTTTGACCACGCCTATCCCGAAGATCCATAACGCGAGCGGCATCAGCACTTTGATCGGATTGAAGTACATGACCATGCGCAGTACTTGCAGGATGTAACGATAGGCGTCGCGGACGAAGTGGAACTTGCTGGTGCCGGAGCGCTGCGCGTAATCGATAGGCAGGTACTCCACGCCGTGCTGGTTGGACAGGAAGGACAGGGTGATCGTCGTGACACAGGAGAAGCCGGGCGGCAGCAGCCGCAGATAGGGCAGCGACACCTCGCGTCGGAACGCACGCAGCCCGGAGTTGAGATCGGGTATCGAGGTGGAGGACAGGGTCTCGGCGATCTTGCGGATGATCCACTTGGCCGGGACGCGCAGATACTTGTGGGTCCCCTGCTCGCTGGTGCGGGCGCCGACGACTTGGTCGACGTCCGGATTGTCCAGCAGATACTGGACGAACTCCGGGATCCGTTCGTTCGGATAGGTCATGTCGGCGTCGGTCCACACGACGATCCGGCCGTAGGCGTCGGTGGTCCCAATACGTCGGGCGGTCCCCGATCCGCCGTTGCGGCGGAAGGCGACGATCCGCATGCGGGGATAGCGAGCCTCGGCCGAGCGAATGACGGCCAGGGTGTTGTCGGTCGACTTGTCGTCGATGACCATCAGCTCGTAGCTGAATCCGCTCGCGTCCATCGCGAGCGTGATGCGGTCGATTTCGGCGAGGACGTGTTGCTCCTCGTTGTAACACGGCAGGACGATGGTCACATCGAGGGTGTTAACCCGTCGATCGTCGCCAGTTGCCTCGAGCAGAGCCACCGACCGATCGTAGGCGACGAAGCTTCGCCCACTTGCCAACTGCCGGCCGGGCGCTCAGGACCTGCCCGGCAGGCGGGCGAGGACCCCATGAGCCACCCGACGGCTCTTGCCGGCAGCGCGCCGCTTGAACCGGATTAACTTGAGTTCTGAGCGGCTCAGACCCGCCGTCGCCGTCTCGCTAAAGGTGTCGCTCGAGTCGATGCGTTCGTCGAACCGCCGGCCTTCGATCCAGGTGCGCATCCCGGCCCGGCGCATTGCCTCGCGTTCTGGTCCGTCGAGTTCGCGCGAGATCCGGCGCAGACGCACGTAGAACTCGAACTCGCCCTGCCGGGGCAGCACGATCTCATCGACGACGAATGAAACCAGATCGAGCCGCTCAAGTTCCTGCAACTGCTCGATGAAGCTGCGTGGCGTGAACAGCCAGACATGGCAGTCCACGTACTGGCCATCCTCGCAGCGGGCCAGCTGGGCGAGAACATAGTCAAGGTCGTGAATGCGCTGATTGGGGTCGGGGGGCAGACCGAGCCAAGCGGCGGCCGGGTTGAAAGTGACCGCTTGCGAATAGTGGTCGTACACGGCCCGGACTGACGGCGTGACGTCTCGGGCCCGGTGGGCCAGAAGCATTTGGCCCACTGTCGTCGCCGGTCGCAGCGCGTCGAAGGAGAAGCGCCGATCGGGAATGGCCAGCACTAACCGGCCGTCGTCAAACAGCAGCTGGGCGACCTCGTCGAGCCAGCCGATGACATCCGGCACATGCTCGATCACGTGCGAGGCGACCACCCAGTCGAACTGCGCCCCTTCAACGGCGTCCGGCAGGCTGCGAGCGCCGTCGTCGTGGATCAGGTAGTAGTCGGGTTCGACGATGTCCTCGATTGGCACGCCCGGGTGTGACCCGTACTCAGCTCGGAGCTTGTCGCCGGGATAGACGTCGACGTAGCTGATATCTGCTTCGCCACGACGAACGATCGGGTCGTAGAGCGGGCCTATTTCCAGGCCACGTCCACGGTCGACCTCGATCAATCTCCGGATGTGCACGAGGCGGCGAGCGGCCATGCCACCTCCGGATCTCGAACGTCAGGAACGGGACCTCGCGTACAGCCGGCGCGCCTTGGCCGTTCCCTGGCGGAGCACACCAGAGACTCCGTCGCGCTCGTAGATGATCTTCGCATATCCAAGATTGCGGCGGAGCGGGCTGGCCGCGCCGAGGCTCGACCGACGCCGTCTAGACCGCGAAGCGATCTTGGATCGGGCCGGCGCATCGCCCGCGCGCATGGGTCGCCGACAGAAGTCGATCAGTGGAGACAGCGCGCGGTCCCAGACGAAATCCGCACGGACGTGCTCAATGTTCTTCCGGCAGGCGGCCGCGAACTCCTGGTCGTACAGCACCCGCTCGAGCGCTGCGGCTAGCGCGTGAGAATCCCGTTCCGGCACCGCGATTCCCAGGCCCTCGACCTTGATCATGCGACCGAATGCGTCCCCTTCCGTCGCTACTATCGGCAGTCCCGCCCACATGTAGTCGAGGATTCGCGTGCGGAACGAGAAGGTCGTCTCGACATGCTCGAAGTGCGCGCTGACGCCAGCATCGCAGTCGAGCAGGTAGTTCTGACGGTCGGTGTAGTCGACCCACTCCTCATTGAAGAACACGTAGCGATCAGTGAGGTTGAGCCGGTCGCACAGCTCCCGGGTATCCCAGGCCATACGCATGTCGGGGACATTCGGATTGGGGTGCTTCATGCCTAGAAAGAACAACCGGACGTCTTCGTGCCGGCGTCGTAGCTCGTCGACCGCATGGATGAGGGTGATCGGGTCGAACCAGTTGTAGACTCCTCCCCCCCACAGAACTACCTTGTCCGTCTTCGCAATTCCTGGCACGACGCCCTTGATTGCGTCGCGGGTGCGCGTGGGCTCCTCGCTCTGCAGGCCGAACGGCGCGATGTCTAGCAACGAGCGCATCGAAGAGTCACGGTCGTAGTTAGTCGGGTTGAGCCGCCCGAGACCGGCCAGCTGGCCCAGCCAAAAGTGTCGCTGTTCCTCGCTTGCGCAGAGGAAGAAGTCGCCGCGCTTGAGCTGGTCGTTGAGCACGCCGGTCGTGCCAGTGTTGACGGACTCGCGATGGGCGAAGCTCTCGCTTTTGAGCTGCTCCAGTTGTTCCAGGTGCATCGGGTCGTAGATGTCGACGACGATCACCTTGTCGGTGTTGGCGATCCAGGGGTGATGGAACATCACGAAACCTTGGAAGATCAAGACATCGGACCAGTCGACGATGTCGCGTAGGTCGGCATCGTCGGCGAATAGGCAGTCGAATGACGCTTCCGAGATCGAGCACGTGGTGGTGGAGACGAGCTTGACGTCGTGTTCCTTTGCCAGCTCATGGGCGATGTGGAAGGCCCGGATGGCGGGTCCCGCCATCTGCGGCGACAGTGTGTCGCCGGTGATCACGACGATCCGGTTGGGGCGAATCAAGGAGTCGCCGAGGTCGAAAGCCTCGATCGCTTCGCGCCAGGCGTCGGCGTAGCCGGGAACCATGCTCGTCGCACGGAACAGGTCGCCGAACAGGGGGGCGATCGCCGCGTCCGACACCTGGCGCGACGCCTGAATCGCGGCGCGTTGCTTGGCGAGCTCGCCGAGGTGTGAGGCAAAATAGTCGACCGCGAAGGAGCCGGCCAACGCTTCCTTCCGGACGGTGATCTCTGGATCGGCGTCGCCGCCCGGATGGCGCTGCAGGTCGAGAGCGTCCGGATCGGCTTGACCGATCAGTGTCCCGTTACGAACCGACAGCAGCAGGGCGGGCGCTAGCACCCGGTCGATGACGTCGTCGCCGAAGTTCTTGTAGATCGTGAGCAGGCTGTTGCGTGCCAGCAGATACTGCTCGCGATAGCTGCCGAACTTGGCGATCGACACGTGGTGCTTATGGAAGACGATCGATTTCGGCTCGTAGCGCACGCGGTAGCCGGCCAGGTTGATCCGCCACCCAAGGTCGACGTCCTCGAAGAACATGAAGTACTGCTCGTCGAATCCGCCGAGCATGTCGAACACGTCACGCCGGATGACGGCAGCGGAGCCGGTGAAGAACAGCACGTCGCGGGGCTTGTCCCAGCTTCCGTCGTCGAGCTGACCAACCTCCGCCTTATAGCCTTGGCCGACGAAGTTGAGGCTGCCGCCCACGTAGTCGATTCGCTGGCCGTCCCAGTCGAGCACTTTGCTGGCGACCGCGGCGACGCTCGGATCGGAACGCATCGAACCCACCCCGGCCGCGAGCCAGCCAGCGTCCGGGCGGGCGTCGCTGTTGATCAACGCTATGTACTGGCCGCAGGAGGACGTAATGCCGAGGTTGCACCCTCCGGCGAAGCCGGTGTTCTCCGGCGACTCCACCAATGTGATGTCAGGCGCGGCGGCCCGAATAGCGGCGGCGCTCCCGTCGCCGGAGGCGTTGTCTACAACCACTATCTCAAGCTGGTCGTCCGGCCACTCCAGCTCGCGCAGTCCGGCGACGCAAGCAATCGTGTCCTCGGCGCCTCGGTAGTTGACGATGACAACCGAGACCACGCCGGACTTGACGCCGGTCGAGCGGGACACTTTGTGCACAGTCAGCTTCCTGTCTCAGCAACGGCGGCGTTGCGGCTGGCGACCGTTTGTTCGGGCGCTTCGACAACATCTGATTCAGTCCGGGCGAGGTTTCCCCATCGGCCGCCCAGCGAAGCCACACCGCCCGACTCGTGCGGCGACGACGCCAGCACATCAAAGCGGATTATCCCGTGGCGGAAATCAAAGATGTGGGTGGTCGTGAAGTCGACGATCGAGGCGTGCAAGTCGTAGTTTCCAGCCTGTAGGTACAGCGTAGGCACCCGGAGGTCGACGCTTCCGGTCCCTTTGATCTGGTCGGGCACGAACTCGCCGTCGCGGCTGTGATGTGCCCACACGTACACGCCGGAGACTGTCTCGAGCGCCAGGCCGAACACCGGTCGCTCGATACTGTTCTTGGCCTCGAAGTGGATGCGGAACGTGACCGCGTCGCCGGTTCGCACCCGGCGGGCCGGCGAGCCGGACTGATCAAGAATCTCAACCTTGGTGATCTGCGCCTCGCCCGAACCGTAGCGCGTCGAGCCATCGGCCATGTGGATAATTTCATCGTCGCGCGACTCGTCCACGTAGGCGTCGACGATGTCGCTCGAGCTGCCAAGGCCGAGCAGCTCCCCGTGCTTGAGCCAGGCGACCTCGTCGCACATGGAGCGCATCGAGCCCATCGCGTGGCTGACCAGCACGACTGTCTTGCCCGCGTTGCGGAAGTCTGCGAACTTCTCCATGCACTTGTCCTGGAAGTTCGCGTCGCCGACCGCAAGCACCTCGTCGACCAGCAAGATATCGGGGTCGACGTTGATCGCGACCGAGAATCCCAGCCGCACGTACATGCCGGAGGAGTAGTTCTTCACAGGCTGGTCGATGAACTGCCGCACACCGGCGAAGTCGATGATCTCGTCGAGCTTCGCCTCGATCTGACTCTTGCGCAGGCCGAGGATGGAGCCGTTGAGGAACACATTCTCGCGGCCCGACAACTCCGGATGGAATCCCGACCCGAGCTCCAGCAAGGCAGCCATCGATCCGTCGGCGATGACTCGACCCGTGTCGGGTACCAAGATGTTGGCGATGCATTTGAGCAACGTCGATTTTCCGGAGCCGTTCTCGCCGATTAAACCGAACGTCGTCCCGCGCGGGATGTCGAAGGATACGTTACGAAGCGCATAGAATTCCTCGAAGGCGGCGCGTCGACGGCGCATGAGCGCAGCCTTGAGCGACTGGTTGCGCTCCTTGTACATGCGGAAGGTCTTGGAGACATTTTCGACGCGGATCGCGGGATCGGCCATCGACGTCAGAGCTCCTCGGCCAGCGCGCCGGCAAACCGCCGAAACACCGCCTGTCCCAGGACGAGGACGACGAGAGACACGATGACGACGTACAGCGAGTTGGTCAGACTGGGCCAGCGGTTGTCGTACAGCGTATTACGGAAGATCTCCGAGAACCGCTCGAGGGGGTTGAGCTTATAGATGTAAACCAATGCGCCGTGCGTGTTCTTGTACTTCTCGACGACGGACGGCGGGTACACGATCGGCGTCATGTAGAAGAGCAGCTGAAGCGCGATGGCAACGAAATGCTGTGTGTCACGGAAATACACGTTCGCGATGGCCAACATGAAGCCGAGCCCCAACGCGAAGCAGCCGAGCAACACCACGAAGAGGGCGGTCAGCGGAAGGTAGATCGTCGGATTGCCGCCGAACAGGTAGATGACGACGACGAGCACCGCCATCTCGATCACGTGGGTGTACAGCCAGGACAAGGCGTTCGAGACGACTAGTACCTCGCGGGGGAAATAGACCTTGAGGATCAAGTTGGCATTGTTGACCATTGATCCCATGGCGCCAGTGACGACGTTGTTGAAGAACAGCCACGGCAGTAAGCCGGTCGAGAGCCAAATCGCGAAGACGTGCAACCCCGACGGGTTCCCGGGACCGACCCGGCTGACCAAGAAGAATCCGAATACCAGCGAATAGGTGGCCATTTGGGCGGCCGGATTGAGCAGCGACCACAGCTGCCCGAGCGCGGTCCGCTTGTACTTGCCGCGGATCTCGCGAAGCGTCAGGTTGACCAGTAGTTCTCGGGACGAGCGAAGTTCGGAAAGCGTGCTCACTCGCCGGGCCCCGAAGGCGCATCGGTCTTACGGAGGCCGGGCGGCGATGTCATGGTGACCAATGCTACCGGCCGGCCGGCCCGACGCTCACAATCGCGACACGTGGCGCTCAGCGCAGCGCGCGCCGGGCCCGGGAGAGTGCTCGGCGCGCCAGCGACGGCGGCGGCGTTGCCCGAACCGCCGCAAGCTCCGCCGAGAGGTGCTGGCGCTCGCGTTCAGAAGCAGCCAGATCCCCGGCCAGCTTACCGATTTGCCGGGAAAGCTCCGACGCCTCCGCCGCGTGCCGGTTCTGCTCAGCAGTTAGCCGCTGCGAAAGTTCGTCGAGCCGGAGCGCTTGCGCGGACTCCAGCGTGCTGATGTTGTCGGGCACCACCCGAGCGACGAACTGATAGGTCGTCGCTTCGGTGTCATCGCGTAGCGCCGCCACCACAGTCGGGTCGAAGTCCTCCTCACGGACGCCGACCTCGGTGGCGAACAGCGGCGCGAAGGTGCGGCGCAGGTCGGCAATGACGAAGCCGGCGTCATGGACGAAGTCGGCGAATGACTTGACGGTGAAGAAACGAGTGTGGGTCTCGTCGAGGATGCCGACCTTGGTGTAATTGAAACGTCCTTGCAACAATGCCAATCGCACATCCCCGTGGGCGACGTTCGGTGTGGAGATCAGCGCGCTGCCGCCCGGGGCCAGCAGCCGGCGCGCCTGACGGAGCACCTGGAGCGGATCGCGCAGGTGCTCCAGCACGTCGCCGAAGATCACAACGTCGAAGCCAGCCTCACCGAACAACGACACGAGATCCGTAGTCTCCAGATCGCCGACCTCGACCCGAACCAGGCGTTCCCGAGCCCCGGCCGCCGCGACCTCGTTCACCTCGAAGCCCGACGTCTGATTGCCGAAGGCGCCGAGGGCCTCGCCGAGGTAACCGGTGTCACAGCCGACATCGAGGACGCGCTTATTGGCGCCGACCATTTCCACGAGGATCGCGTGAGAGGTTCCTTTGCGATTCTCGAGGTCGACTTGGATGTCGTACTTCGACAGCGGCATGGCAGCCCCCTGCTCTAGCGTGCTCGGCCCCGTGAAGATAGGGCTCCGTGACTATAAGGGCATTGGGAGCATTTGCAGGTCAGGCGGCCGCGACGCTCAACCCACTCGCCGGACGAGGCTGACGAATCGCCGCAATATTTCCCTCCACACGTCCGGCAATCGGCCCTCCCGAGCCATGTCACGGGCTCGGACAAGACGTCGGCCAGCCGCTGTTCGTGCACCAGCCGGGCGCCGCAGCAATCTCTGCTGCGTTGGACCGGCATCCGGGGCGCGCTCCGCACGCGCGCAGAACTCGCGCAGCGGGCTGAGTGCCTGCGGCCATCGCAGCATCTCGCCGGTCGCTCGGGAGTTCGCGGCGAATCGCCCGGCCGCGGCGGTGTCGAAGAGCACCGTGTCGAGCGCCGCGGCCAGGGCCTCGACGTCGCACTCCGGAATGGCGATGCCGAACTGTCTCACGTCATTGAGCGCCTCGAAGGCGTCGCCGACGGTGGCTACCACGGGCAGTCCGACCCAGAGGTAGTCAAGGATGCGGGTCCGGAAGGAGAACGTCGTCTCGAGATGGACGAAGTGCGTGCTCACTCCGACGTCGGCGTCCAGCAGGTAGTTCTGCCGATCGTCGTAACGGACCCAGCCCTCGTTGTAGAAGACGTGCACGCCGGTCAGGCCGAGCTCGTCGGCGAGCCGGCGCGCCTGCGCGGCGGCTCGCATCTCGGGCACCGCCGGATTCGGATGCTGCATGCCCAAGAAAAACAGTCGGACTTTGGGTCGCGTCTTGCGCAACCGGTCCACGGCCTTGATAAGCGTCTCCGGATCAAACCAGTTGTAGACCCCTCCGGCCCAGATGATCACTTTGTCGTCGCCGCCGATCCCGGGCACCACGTCGCGGATGGCCGGCGCCGTGCGCCGCGCCGGTTCGCTCGGCACTCCGAACGGGCATACCGCGATCAGCGACCTTAGAGAGGAGTCATCGTCGTAGGTGTCGGGATTGATCCGTCCCAACGCGGCCAGTTGCCCGAGCCACAACGTGCGTTGCCCCTCGCTGGCGCACATGATGAAGTCGGCGCGCGCCAGCTGTTCGTTGAGGAGGCGGACCGTCGCGTCCACGGCGTTACGCCGTTCGGCGGCCGGCCGCGCCCGCATCTGTTCGAGCTGTTCGAGATGGATCGGATCGTAGAGGTCGGCGATGAGGATTTTGTCGGTTCGCAGTAACCACGGATGTCGATCAGTGATGAAGCCCTGGAAGATCACCAGGTCCGCGCCCGCGACGAGAGCCTTAAGGGCGGAGCCGTTGACCTTAAAGCACCGGAAATCATGCGTGCCCAGGTCGCACGCTGCCGTCGACGCGAGGGTGACGTCGTGGTCGGCCGACAGGTCGAGCGCGATCTGGTAGGCACGGATCGCCGGGCCCGCCATTCGTTCGCCCAGCACGTCGGTGGTCAACACAACTATCCGCCGGCGAGCCGGCGACCTGGAGTCAGTCACTCGGCGGCCGGAACGCGTCCGGCGACTGGGCGAACGCCCGCCGCAGGCCCTCCCGCCAGGCCGGCATCGGCGTGAGGCCGGCCCTTTCCCACGCGGTGGCGCTCAACACGGAGTAGGCCGGGCGTGGCGCGGGCCGCGGGAACTCGGCCGTAGTGACCGCCAGCACGCGAGACGGGTCCGCGCCGAGCTCCTCGAAGATCGCGCGCGTGAAGCCGCACCACGTCGTGTCGCCGCTGTTCGTGCAGTGGTAGACACCGAACGGCGCCCCGGATTGCGCGAGCTCGACGAGCGCGGTCGCGAGATCGAACGACCAGGTGGGTGAGCCGCGCTGGTCGTCGACGACGCTGACGTTGTCGCGCTCGCGTTCCAGGCGAGCCATCGTCTTGACGAAGTTCGCGCCGGTCGCGCCGTACACCCAGGCCGTGCGCACCACGTAGGAGCCGTCCGGGTGCAGTTCGCGCACCGCCACTTCGCCGGCCAGCTTCGTCCGCCCGTAGGCGCTTCGCGGATCGGGCTGGTCGTCGACCTCGTACGCACTGGTGGCGTCGCCGGCGAAGACGTAGTCGGTCGAGACGTGCACCAGCTTCGCGCCGGCGCGGGCCGCCGCCGCGGCCAGGACCGCGGGACCCGTCGCGTTCACGCGATACGCGAGGTCCTCGTTTTCCTCGGCCGCGTCGACCGCGGTATAGGCCGCGGCGTTGAGCACGACGTCCGGCTGAAAGTCGGCGAACATGGAGTCCACCGCGCGCGAGTCGGTGATGTCGAGCTCGTCGACGTCGACGGCGCGGACAGTCGCGTCCGCCACACGGGCCAGGATCTGCTGCAGATCGGTGCCGAGCTGTCCGTGCGAACCGGTGATCAACCACCTCATCGTCATGCTCCGATCACTGTCCGGCTTCGGCGTAACGCGCCTCGACGGCCTCCTTGAGCGGCCGCCACCAAGACTCGTGCTCGGCGTACCACTCGACGGTTTGGGCGAGCCCGGCGCGCATGTCGGTGAACCGCGGACGCCAGCCCAGCTCGTCACGCAGCTTCGAGGCGTCGATCGCGTAGCGAAGGTCGTGCCCCGCCCGATCGGTGACGTGGTCGTAGGCGTCTTTCGGTTGGCCCATGAGCTCAAGCACCAGCTCGACGATCGTCTTGTTGTTCTCCTCGCCGTCGGCCCCGATCAAGTACGTGTCGCCGATCCTCCCCTTGTCGATGATCGCCCACACGGCGTCGTTGTGATCGTGGACGTGAATCCAGTCGCGCACGTTCTCCCCCGCGCCGTAGAGCTTGGGCCGGATGCCACTCAGCACGTTGGTGATCTGGCGTGGGATGAACTTCTCGATGTGCTGGTACGGACCGTAGTTGTTGGAGCAGTTGGAGATGGTGGCCTGGACGCCGAACGAGCGCACCCAGGCCCGGACGAGCAGATCGGACCCGGCTTTGGTGGAGCTGTACGGGCTCGACGGGTTGTACGGCGTCTCGGGGGTGAAGCGATTCGGGTCGTCGAGCTCGAGATCGCCGTAAACCTCGTCGGTCGAGATGTGGTGCAGCCGGACGCCGTGCTTGCGGACCGCCTCGAGAATCGTGAACGTTCCGACCAGGTTGGTGCGGACGAACGGCGAGGGGTCGCGCAGCGAGTTGTCGTTGTGCGATTCGGCGGCGAAATGCACGACCAGGTCGGATCGGGCGATGAGGCCGTCCACTGTCTCGGCGTCGGCGACATCGGCCACGACGAGTTCGACTTGCTCGCGAACATCGGCGAGGCTTGCCTCGTTGGCGGCGTACGTCATCGCGTCCAGCACCGTAATCTCGACGTCCGAGCGGGTCTGCAACGAGCGGTGCACGAAGTTGGCGCCGATGAATCCAGCCCCACCGGTGACGAGAACCCGCATCTGCGATAGACCTTTCATTAGCCCGATTAGTCGCACTCGATCTGAGAGCGCACCGCGTGCCTAAGCCTATTCTCAACGTTTGCGCGCGGTGCCGCCGGTAACCTCGGCGTGTGTCCGACCACCAGCCACCCGACGACTCCTTCGGCGGGCCGTTGCCTCCTGAGCTCGACCCGCGTGGGCGCCGGATCGCCCGCGCAGAGGCGCGCAAACGGGCTGCCGCGGCCGCCTCGGTCGACGCCATTCGCCAACCCGCGGCGGCGGGAGGGCGCTCGGCCAACCGTCGGCGGTCGGGTCCGGACCTGTGGTTCGGCGCGATGGTCGGCGTCAAAATCATCTGCGCGCTGCTGTCTCTGACGATTCTGGTCTACGCCTACTTCTACTGGTCCACCTACCGCCAGGTGCAGGCGTCGGTGCCGACCGCGGCCGCGCTGCCCTCACCCACCGCCGGACACAAAGACCTGGACGGCAAGGATCAGAACATCCTGCTATTGGGCAATGACAGCCGAACGGGCGCGACGGCGGCCGAGCTCCAGGCGCTCGCGACGACCAACGACGGCGGCAGCGCCAACACCGACACGATGATGATCATGCACATCCCGGCCGACGGATCGAAGGCCACTGTGCTTTCGTTCCCGCGCGACTCGTGGGTCCAGATCCCCGGTTACGCCAACGCCAAACTGAACGCGGCCTATCCGGACGGCTACAACACCGCGAGGAGCCAGGGCAAGAGCGAGACGGAGGCGCAAGGCGCCGGTGTCGCCGTGCTGGCCGCCACGCTGACCAATCTGACCGGGCTGACGATCGACCACTACGTGCAGATCAGCCTGCTCGGTTTCTACCGGATCAGCAACGCGATCGGCGGGGTTCCGGTGTTGCTGTGCCAGGCCCAGAAGGAACCCAAGTCCGGCATCAACCTGCCGGCCGGGTGGTCGACGGTCCAGGGCACGCAAGCCCTCGCCTTCGTTCGCCAGCGCTATGACCTGCCCAACGGCGACCTCGACCGGATCAAGCGCCAGCAGTACTTCCTGTCGGCGGTCTTCCGCCAGCTCACCAACTCGGGCACGCTGCTCAACCCCTTCAAGATCAGGTCGTTGCTCAACGCGGTGAGCTCGTCGTTGCTGACCGACGGTGTCAACCTGCTCACACTCGCGTCTGACTTCGCGCAGATGTCGTCGGGCAACCTGACGTTCAGCACCATTCCCACTGATGGATTCGGCAACCAGGACGGGCAGTCGACGGTCGTGGTCGATCCCAGCGAGGTGCAGGCGTTCGTCGACGAGAAGTTCGGGATCAAGTCCGGGAGCGCCCCCGCGACGAGCGGCCCGACGGTCGCCGCCAACTCGTTCCCGGTCGACGTCGTGAACGAGGCCGGTGAGAACGGGGCCGCTACCCGCGCGGCGACGTCGCTGCGCCAACTGGGCTACACGGTCGGCCAGATCCTCAGCGGCAACAACAACATCGGCAAGACGACGATCGAGTAT
>Ga0105240_10005693_pt1 | contig 18493 bp, 18 predicted proteins | sample KBSC54metaG_FD_80426 | JGI IMG/M metagenome (GOLD analysis project Ga0105240, IMG submission 80426) | Corn rhizosphere microbial communities from Kellogg Biological Station, Michigan, USA - KBS C5-4 metaG | ecosystem: Host-associated > Plants > Roots > Rhizosphere > Soil | place: Michigan, USA... | reverse complement strand
CGCCGTCGAGATCATTTTTGCCGATAACGGGGCCGGAATGACCCCGGACGTGCAGCGCCAGGCGTTTGACCCTTTCTTTACCACGCGCCGCAACGAGGGCGGCACCGGCCTTGGCCTGCACATTGTCTATAATCTCGTCACCCAGCAGCTCGGCGGCCGGATGATGCTGGATTCAAGGCTGGGACAAGGCACCACATTTCGCATTATCATGCCGAGGACCGCCAAAGGCGGCTCGGCAACCGAAGACCAGGCAAGCGACGGGACCCCGCAATGGACGAACAGGACGATGTCCTCCACCTGATCGACGATTCCGGAGCCGCTCCGGAGGCTTCGAGCGCGCGCAAATGGAAGATCGCCGTCATCGACGACGACCCGGCCGTGCACGAGGGCACGCGCTTTGCGCTCAGCGACTACAATCTCCATGGCCAGACGCTCGAAATCCTGTCGGCCTATTCGGCGGCCGAGGGCCGGACCTTGATGCGCGCGCACCCCGACATCGCGGCCGTGCTGCTCGACGTCATCATGGAAACCGACGCCGCCGGCCTCGATCTCGTCGAGTACATCCGCAATGAACTGAAGAACGAGACCGTCCGCATCATCCTGCGCACCGGGCAGCCCGGACAGGCGCCGGAGCGCCGTGTGATCGTCCAATACGACATCAACGACTACAAGGCGAAGACCGAGCTGACCGCCGACAAGCTGTTTACCTCGCTGACCGCGGCGTTGCGCAGCTATCAGCAGCTTGAGCGCATGGTTCAGACCCGTCGCGGGCTGGAAATCATCATCGATGCCGCCTCGACGCTATACGATTTCAAATCAATGCAACGCCTCGCTGAGGGCGTGCTGACGCAAATCGCGTCGCTTCTCAATGTCGATTGTGCCGGCATTCTGGTGCTGCGCGACGGCGGCGTGGTCGGCGACGACTTTTCCGTGCTGGCCGGTTCGGGCTGCTATAGCCGCTTCACCGGCGCCGCCGGATCCAAATCGCTCGACCCCGACCTGCGATCGATGGTGGAAGCCGCCTTCAAGCGCCGCAAGCATGAATTTGTCGACCATCGCTCCGTTCTCTACGTGCGCACCGGCAGTGGCCGGGAGGTCGTGGTGCTGCTGCAGGCGGAGCGCCAGCTGTCCGAAACCGATCGCTCGCTGGTCGAGATTTTCGGCAGCCGGCTTTCGATCGCATTCGACAATGTCATTCTCTATCAGCAGCTGCACGAGGCCAACACGCAGCTCGAGGACCGCGTCGCCCAGCGCACCCGCGCGCTGATGCAGGCCAACCGCAGGCTGTCGGCGCAATGGCTGCGGCTGCAGCGCGCCAACGGCTTCAAGAACGAAATTCTCGGCACCGTGGCCCACGATTTGAAGAATCCGCTCGGCGTGATCCTCGGCCGCACCGAAATGCTGACCGAACTGATCGGCGCCGGCTCTTCCAAGGAAAGCGTTACCGCCCAGGTCGAGCACATCCGCGATGCCACCAGGCGGCTGACCTCAATGGTCGATCATCTGATTTCGGACGCGATGGCCGATGCCTTCGACATCAGCATTCGCCGCGAGCCGGTCGATATCGCAGGCCTGGTCGGCGAAGTGGCGGACGCCAATCAGCCTTTGGCCACGAACAAGCAACAAACCATGACAGTGTCGGCGCCGCCGAATTTCGTCACCATGTGCGATGCCGACCGGATGCGGGAAGCGATCGACAATCTCATCAGCAACGCCATCAAATACAGTCCGATCGGCGGCAAGATATCGGTGGTGGTGAATCACGAGCAGAACAAAACCATCATCCGCGTCGCCGACGAAGGCGCCGGCCTGTCGCCGGAGGATCTCGGCCGATTGTTCGGCCGCTTCCAGCGGCTCTCCGCAAAACCCACCGCCGGTGAAAGCTCGACCGGCCTCGGGCTTTCGATCGTCAAGCGCATTATCGACATGCACGGCGGCCAGGTAACCGCGGAAAGCGGCGGGCCCGGACAGGGATCGACCTTCGCCGTCATCTTGCCCGCGGCAGAGTTGTCATGACCCAAAGTCAGCACATCATCATTGTCGATGACGAGGCCCCGGCCCGCGAGATGGTCGGCGAGTATCTCAAGATGCACGGCTTTACCGTGACGCTGTGCGATGGCGGCAAGAGCCTGCGCGGCGCGATCGAAGCCAAAGTGCCCGATCTGGTGGTACTCGATCTGAACATGCCGGAGGAAGACGGGCTTTCCATCATCCGCGATCTGAAGAGCCGCACCAATGTGCCGGTCATCATGCTGACGGCGACCGCGAGCCCGATCGACCGTGTGGTCGGACTTGAACTCGGCGCCGACGATTACATCGCAAAGCCCTGCGAATTGCGCGAATTGATGGCGCGGATCCGCTCGGTGTTGCGGCGCAGCTCTCCGGCGAGGGCGCCGGCGGCCGCCGCTGCGAAGGCGGCGAAAGACCAATTAGTGCGGTTCGGAACCAAATGGCTCGATCTCGAAGCGCAGGCGCTGCGCGACGATGAGGGCAACGAGCATCCGCTGACCGCTTCCGAATTCGGCCTGCTCAAGGTATTCGCGGCCAATCCGAAGCGGGTGCTGTCGCGCGAGCGCCTGCTGGAGTTGGCCAATGCGCGCGACGCCGAAGCCTTCGATCGCGCCGTCGATCTGCGAATCATGCGAATCCGGCGCAAAATCGAGCCGGACCCGACCAAGCCCGCGGTCATCCGCACCATCAGAGGCGGCGGATATCTGTTTTCGCCAACCGGCGACAAGACCTGATTCGCTGCCACAACTACCTCGTCATGCCCCGGCTTGTCCCGGGCATCCACGTCTTGCGGCAATTAAGTAAGGAAGACGTGGATGGCCGGGACGAGCCCGGCCATGACGGATAGATACAACGGCCTCTCAACAACCATCTAATTTTACGATCATTGAAACTGCTCACATTTCGACGCCGAATGTTTCGTCGCGAATGCTGCGACGAAACAATTCTCCTGCGCACGAAACCATTTTCCACTTGGCGTGCAGACGTCCCGAAACGTTGGCTGGCTATCAATCTGCTCAAGGAAGCGCCGCAAAAGCGGCTCACGGGGAGCCAGTCATGCAAAACGTCATCGCCATCAACGCCGCAGCCCGCGAAGGCATCATCGCTGCCCAGGCGACCTCGGATCAAATGCTGCTGGAAGGCATTGCCGATGGCAACCGGACCGCGATGCACATCCTTTACTCCCGTCACAATGTGCGGGTTTACCGTTTCATCCTTCGCATCGTGCGCGATGCCACGATGGCGGAAGACCTCGCCAGCCAGGTTTTCCTCGACGTGTGGCGCACCGCCCGCCAGTTCGAAGGCCGTTCCCAGGTTTCGACATGGTTGCTGTCGATCGCACGCTTCAAGGCGCTGACCGCGCTGCGTCAGCGCCGCTACGAGGACATCGACCAGGAAGACGTGCTGGAAATCGCCGACGAGGCCGACACGCCCGAAGCTTCACTGGACCGCAGCAACACCAGCGCCATCCTGCGCGCCTGCGTTGCCAGACTGTCGCCTGCGCACCGCGAGATCATCAACCTCGTCTACTACCATGAGAAGTCGGTGGAAGAGGTCGGCGAGATCATCGGGATCCCTCAGAGCACGGTGAAGACCCGAATGTTCTACGCCCGCAAACAACTCGCCGACCTGCTCAAGGGCGCCGGTGTCGACAGTCTGGCGGCGTGATATAAATATAAGCAAGTTCAATATGTTACGCCTATCTTGATCGCGAAAGCCGGGAGCAGCCTTTACGAACTACCCACGCCCGACGAAACAATTGAAACAATTGGCGACATCACCCTGAAAGACTCGGCTGTTACACCAGTAATCACCAAGGCCGATCACACCGGTTTCTAACCTCCCAAGTTACCTCCAACGACCCGGATGGGATGCCCCCCTCCGGGTCGCTCTGTGTTTGCGGGCGCTTTGCGGCGTTGAGATGAACTGCCCTCACGAACACGTGACGCGGCCGGCGTAACGCTTCGCCCCGGTTTCCCGAAGGACCATGAGCGCTCTCGCTTGGCCGCAAGGCCAGCTTGAGGTCGTTTGATGGATCCCGTCCGATGTTCAACCTCGTTCTTGCCCTGCTCGCCGGCGTCGTCACTGTGGCGGCGCCCTGTACGCTGCCGATGCTGCCGATCCTGCTTGGCGCATCTGTGGGCCACACCGGAAAAGCACGCCCCGCATTGATCGCGCTCGGCTTCGTGCTGTCGTTTTCCGCCGCCGCCCTGTTGCTGAGCGCGATCACCCGCATTTTCGACTTCGATCCCAACGTGCTTCGCACCGGCGCGGCCGTCCTGCTGCTCGGGTTTGGCGTGCTGATGATCTGGCCGGCACCGTTCGAATGGCTGTCGATCCGGATCAACGAGCTGATCCACGGCAGTCCGGCTGCCAACACCCCATCGCGCCAAGGCAACATCGGCGCTTTCGTGCTCGGCACCACACTCGGTCTGGTCTGGACGCCCTGCGCCGGTCCCGTGCTCGGTTCGATCCTCACCATCGTCGCGACATCCAAAGACACCGCATGGGCGAGCACGCTGCTTGTGGTCTACGCCGTCGGTGCGGCGATCCCGATGCTGGCGATTGCCTATGGCGGCCAAGCCGTCACCACCCGTATCAGAAGTATCGCTCGCATCTCGCCGAAACTGCAGCAGGGGTTCGGCGTCGTCGTGATCGCGTTCGCGATCGCGTCCTATTTCCAATACGACACGCTGATCGTGGCGTGGCTGACAGCATTCTACCCGAACGGCCAGATCGGCCTGTGATCAATCCGCGACCAAGGGAGACTTCCATGACCATACGCTCGCTCGCCACATCCGCTTCCGTAATTGCCCTCTGTCTGGTCGGCGCAGCCCTGTCGGGCATCGGCGGCGAAGCCGCACGCGGCCAGACCGCTCCGTTCGCGGTCGCCGCGGCGCAGGGCACGGCTCCCAACTTCGCCGGTATCAGCAACTGGTTCAATTCCGCGCCGCTCAACATCGCGGACCTGCGCGGCAAGGTGGTGCTGGTGGATTTCTGGACCTACGGCTGCGTCAACTGCGTCAACACGCTGCCTCACGTCACCGAACTTTATGCCAAATACAAGGATCGCGGCCTTGTGGTCGTGGGCGTCCACACGCCGGAATTCCCGTTCGAGCGATCGGCGTCCAATGTGCAGGCCGCGCTAAAGCGGCATGGCATCACCTATCCGGTCGCGCAGGACAACGACTCGCAGACCTGGAATGCCTATCGCAACCAGTACTGGCCGGCGCAGTACATCGTCGATCGAAGCGGAAAAATCGTATTCCAGCACGACGGCGAGGGCCAGTACGAGCAAATGGACCGCACCATCGCGCGGCTGCTGAACGCCTCCAGCTGAGCGCGCCGGCAGCGTCTGTCGTTGACCCGATCCCCCAGAGCGAGCTTCACTCGTCTCGACCCGGCGCGGTGGGGCGAGACCCTTCATCTGAGCGATCCACCATTCGAGGCCAGCTCGCGCTGACAAGTGTCATGCTTGTTGCAGCCGCTCTCTGCTCGCTTCCCCCGGGGTGCTCTGCCTGGGCCCTTGCGGGGCTGAGAAGTCTCACGAACACGTGACGCGACCGAGATAACGCTTCGCCTGCCACGGGAGATTCATCGCACCTATAAACGAGCGTGATATACTCCTAACCGTAACGACGGATGGCTGGCATGTTCGAGGGCTGGGACGCCGAGGTGTTGGCCCGGGCGCAGTTCGCGTTCACGATGTCGTTTCACATCGTGTTTCCGGCGTTCTCGATTGGGCTTGCCAGCTATCTCGCGGTGCTCGAAGCGCTCTGGTTATGGACCGGCCGCGAGGTCTTCATCAACCTGTTCAACTATTGGCTGAAGATCTTCGCCGTCGCGTTCGGCATGGGCGTGGTGTCGGGCATCGTGATGTCCTACCAGTTCGGCACCAACTGGGCGGCTTACGCCGACAAGACCGGTCCCGTCGTCGGCCCGCTGATGGCCTATGAGGTACTGACCGCGTTTTTTCTCGAAGCGGGCTTCCTCGGCGTGATGCTGTTCGGCCTGCAGCGGGTCGGACCCAGACTGCATTTCATCGCCACCTTGATGGTGGCGATCGGCACGTTGATATCAGCCTTCTGGATCCTCTCCGCCAATTCCTGGATGCAGACCCCGGCCGGCTACGCCATCAATGCCGACGGGCAGTTCGTCGCCGCCGACTGGCTCAAGGTGATTTTCAATCCGTCGTTTCCGTATCGTCTGGTGCATATGGTGCTGGCGGCCTATCTCACGACGGCGCTGGTGGTCGGCGCCGTCGGCGCGTTTCACCTGCTGCGCGATGCGCATCTCCCCGGCCCACGGGTGATGTTTTCGATGGCGATGTGGATGGCGACACTGGTGGCGCCGATCCAGATTCTGGCCGGCGATCAGCACGGCCTCAACACGCTGGAGCATCAACCCGCCAAGGTGATGGCGATGGAAGGCCATTTCACCAGCCATCCGGACGGCGCGCCGCTCATTCTGTTCGGACTGCCCGATCAGGCCGCGGGCGAAATGAAATATTCCATCCAAATCCCGAAGGCATCGTCCCTCGTACTTAAGCACTCGCTCGACGCGCCGCTCGCGGGCCTTGACACCGTGCCCCGCGAAAACTGGCCGCCGGTGCCGACCATATTCTGGTCGTTCCGCATCATGGTCGGCATCGGATTTCTGATCCTGGGCCTCGGCATCCTGAGCCTGTATGCGCGCTGGAAAGACAAGCTTTATCAATCGCGCTGGCTGCATCTTTATGCGCTGGCGATGGGCCCGGCAGGCTTCATCGCCGTGCTGGCGGGCTGGTTTACCACCGAGGTCGGCCGCCAACCCTTTACGGTGTATGGACTGCTCCGCACCGCCGACTCCGTTTCGCCCCTGGCCGCACCCGCAGTGGGCTCGTCGCTGCTCGCCTTCGTCATCGTATATTTCATCGTCTATGCGGCGGGCCTGACCTACCTGTTCCGGCTGATGGCGTCGCCGCCGCATCACGGCGAACAGGGACCAAGCGCCAAGGCGCCGGCCCATGCCGTGGGCATTACGTCGGCAATCGGCGTGACAGCGGAAGGATCGTCCCGATGAGTGTCAGCATCGACATCGCCACCATCTGGGCGTTCATCATCGCGTTCGCGGTCTTTGTCTATGTGGTGATGGATGGGTTCGATCTCGGCCTCGGCATTTTGTTTCCGCTGTTTCCCGCCAAAGGCGATCGCGACGTGGTCATGAACAGCGTCGCCCCCGTCTGGGACGGCAACGAGACCTGGCTGGTGCTCGGCGGCGGCGGATTGATGGCGGCGTTTCCGCTGGCTTACGCGGTGCTGATGCCGGCGCTGTATACGCCGATCATTGCCATGCTGGTCGGCCTGATATTCCGCGGCGTTGCCTTCGAATTCCGCTGGCGGACGCTGAGCGAGAAAAACCGCTGGGACATCGCATTCGCCGGCGGATCGCTGCTGGCGACGCTGGCGCAGGGAATTGCACTCGGCGCCATCCTGCAGGGCGTCCACGTCGAGGCGCGGCATTATGCCGGCGGCTGGTGGGACTGGCTGACGCCGTTCAGCATCTTGACCGGCCTCGCATTGGTGGTCGGCTACGCGCTGTTAGGTTCGACATGGCTGGTGCTGAAGACCGAGGGCGAGCTTCGGGACAAGGCCTATCACCTGAGCTGGTGGCTGTTATTTGCGATGTTGGGTGCCATCGGCGCGGTCAGCATCGCCACGCCGTTCCTCAATATCCAATATGCGCAGCGCTGGTTCGCCTGGCCAAATATCATCTTCACTGCGCCGGTGCCGATCGCGGTAGCCGGCGTTACCGTCCTGCTGTTGAGCAGCCTTGCCAACAAGCAGGACCACCGGCCGTTCTTTTTGTCGCTGGCGCTGTTCGCGCTGTCCTATGCCGGGCTCGGCATCAGCATGTGGCCCTACATCGTGCCGCAGAGCATCACCATCTGGCAGGCGGCATCGCCGCCTAACAGTCAGCTCTTCATGCTGGTCGGCGTTGCCGTGCTGATACCACTCATTCTCGGCTATACCTCGTGGGCCTATTGGGTATTCCGCGGCAAGGTGAGACCCGGGAGTGGGTATCATTGATGCCAGGCGAGCAAAAATCGCGGCCGCTGGCGCAGCGCCTGATATGGTTCTTCATACTTTGGCTCGGCGGGGTCGGCACCGTGGCCATTCTGTCCTACGGCTTGAGGCTGTGGCTCGCGCCGAACTGAGCTTTCGAGACCCTCCCGCACGATCGTCATGACGAAAATTGAAAGCATTCCAGCGGGATATCTGGATTGCTTGCCATCGCGCCATCCCTGAGATTTGATGGGTTCAGCAAACCATGTAAACACTGGGCAGCGTCCGACGAGGGGGAGACCTGGATGACGAAATTTCGGCACCTGATCTGGACGGTGATTGCAGCGGCCGGTTTGATCCTTTCGGTCTCGCAGAGCTTTGCACAACAGCCCGACGTCGGCGACCAACCGGGACTACTGGCCGACGATTCCGTGGAATTGGACCCGGAATTCAGGCGTACGGCGGTGCTTTATCGTACCACCGAGGCGCCGGGCACCATCATCATCTCGACCGCCGAGCGCCATCTCTATTTGATCCAGGGAGGCGGCCGCGCGCTGCGTTACGGCATCGGCGTCGGCCGCGATGGCTTTCAGTGGCAGGGACTGTTGAGCATTTCGAAGAAAGCCGAATGGCCGGACTGGACGCCGCCGCCTGAGATGATCGCGCGCCAGCCCTATCTGCCGCGCTTCATGGCCGGCGGCCCCGGCAACCCGCTCGGCGCCCGCGCACTCTACCTCGGCGCCACCGTCTACCGCATCCACGGCACCAACCGCCCGGACACGATCGGTACCGCCGTTTCGTCCGGTTGCTTCCGGCTGGTCAATGCCGACGTCTCCGACCTCTATGACCGTGTCCCCGTGGGCACCAAGGTCATCGTGCGGCAGAAGCCGGAATTGTAACTGCGGGCCACCACCTTCCCAGCCGGCTCATTCCCCCGACATTGGCGAGAAACAGATGATGCGGACTTTCCGAGGCGGCCTCCTGATCGGGCTGGCGGTCGCAGTCGCGGTCGCGGCTGCCGCCATCACCTATGAACGATATGACACGCGAACCCTGAAACGGACGATCCGACGCGGCGAAGTGCTGTGCGGCGTCAATACCGGCCTGCCCGGCTTTTCGGTTCCCGACGACAAGGGCAACTGGACCGGCTTCGATGTCGATTTCTGTCGCGCGGTCGCGGCCGCCATCTTCGACGATCCGAAAAAGGCGAAATTCATTCCGCTCGATGCCAGCGAGCGCTTCAAGGAGCTGCAGAGCCGGAAAGTGGATATCCTCTCGCGCAACTCGACATGGAGCATGTCGCGCGAGACCTCCTACGACCTGTATTTTCCGGCCGTGGCTTATTACGACGGCGAAGGATTCATGCTGCCGAAGGCGCGCAACATCGATTCCGCGCTGGCCCTCAATAACAGCAAGGTATGCGTGCAGTCGGAAACCACGACCCAACTCAACCTCGCCGATTATTTCCGCGCCAACAACATGAAATACCAGGAGATGAAATTCGGCAAGCTGGACGAGGTCTTCAAGGCCTATGATTCAGGCCAATGCGACGTCTTCACCGCCGACGTCTCCCAGCTTTACGCGCTGCGGCTGAACCTGGCCAAGCCGGGCGACCACGTCATCCTGCCCGACGTCATCTCGAAGGAACCGCTAGCACCCGTGGTGCGGCAGCGCGACGACGACTGGATGATGATCGTGAAGTGGACGTTGTATGCGATGATCAATGCCGAAGAACTCGGCGTTACCTCGGGGAATATCGACGAGGCGCTGAAGTCGAAGAAGCCCGACGTGATGCGGCTGGTTGGAACCGAAGGCGCCTATGGCGAGGAGCTGGGGCTGAGCAGGGATTGGGCCGCGCGCATCATCCGGCACGTCGGCAATTACGGCGAGGTCTATGAGCGCAATGTCGGAAGCGGGTCGAAACTCAAGATTCCGCGCGGGCTCAATCAGCTCTGGAGCGCCGGCGGCATCCAGTACGCGCCGCCGATCAGGTGACGGTCTTTAGCCCGTCATTGCGAGGAGCGCAGCGACGAAGCAATCCAGTCTTTTCTGTTGCTATGGATTGCTTCGCTGCACTCGCAATGACGGTGTTGAACCTCAATAACTCTTCATCCTCGCCAGCTGATCGGCGTGAAAATTGCTGTCGCCGAACAATTCCTGGCAGACCCGCGCGCGCTTCATGAAGAAGCCGATGTCGAACTGGTCCGTCATGCCCATGCCGCCGTGCATCTGTACCCCTTCCTGAACCGCAAGCGTGGCCGTGGATCCCGCGCGCGCCTTGGCGACTGCCACCGCGGCTGCGGCATTTTCAAAATTGGTATCGAGCACCTGCAGCGCTTTCAGTACCGCAGCACGGGTGATCTCGATCTCGATGTAGAGCTGCGCGGCGCGGTGCTGCAGCGCCTGGAATTCGCCGATCAGCTTGCCGAACTGCTTGCGCTCCTTGAGATAGCCAATGGTGCGGCCGAATACCTCCTCGCTGACCCCGACCATTTCGGAAGCGACCGCACCACGGCCGACATTGAGTGTGCCTTCCAGCAACTGATAGCCCTGATCGACCTCACCGAGCACGCCGTCGGCGTTGACCTCGACATTGTCGAACTTAATTCGCGCCGCGTTGTGCGAATCGACCATCGCCGTGCGCTCGGTCTCGATGCCCCTGGTCTTGGGATCGACCAGAAACAGCGTCAGCCCGTCGCGCTCGCCGGCTGAGCCCGCGGTGCGGGCCGCGACGATCAGGAGATCGGCGGTGTGCCCGTCGACCACGAAGGCCTTGGCGCCGCTAAGTTTGAAACCATTGCCGGAACGCACCGCCTGCATTTTGATCTGCAGCGGACGATGTTTTGTCCCTTCGTCAATGGCGAGCGCGGCCAGCAGCGAGCCAGCGGCGATCCTAGGCAGGTGCTCGGATTTTTGCGCGGCGCTGCCGCCGCGCGACAGCGCGGAAGCCGACAGCACGGCGGTTGCAAGAAACGGCGACGGCATCAAGCTGCGGCCGATTTCCTCCATCACCACGCCGGCTTCGACGCAACCGAGCCCGCTGCCGCCGAAACTTTCGGGCACCAGCAGGCCGGAAAATCCCATCTCGGCAAAAGCCTTCCAGAGATCGCGGGAAAATCCGGTCGCGTCCTTCGTATCGCGCAGCTGCCGCAGATGCGACACCGGCGCCTTGTCGCTGATCAGCCCGCGCGCGCTGTCACGCAGCATCGATTGTTCTTCGTTGAGGACGAGTGCCATGGGAGGGTTCCGGTCTTCGGTTGACGCTAAAGCGATCGGGGTTAGCGGGTCTCGGTGTGTACCTCATGGTGAGGAGGCGCTCTCCCGGCAGCGCACTTGCGCTGTCCGGCGCGCCGTCTCGAACCATGAGACTTCATCCTTCGAGACGCGGCCAAGAGGCCGCTCCTCAGGATGAGGAGTCTTTTTACGCCCCCGGCAGATCGAGAATCCGTTTTGCGACGATGCCGAGCATCACCTCGGAGGTGCCGCCCTCGATCGAGTTGGCCTTGGTGCGCAGCCAGGCGCGCGGCCGGGCGCCGCCTTTGGAGCGCTCGCTTTCCCATTCCAGCGCGTCGACGCCGCCCGCCGACATCAAGATCTCGTAGCGGCGCTTGTTCAGCTCGGTGCCGTAATATTTCATCGCCGAGGAAAACGCCGGATGCGATTGCCCGGCCTTGGCCAGATCGACCGCGCGTTCGGCGGCGCAGGCCAAGGCCGCCTCGTCGATCTCGAAGGTGGCGATTTGTCCGCGCAGCATCGGATCTTCCAGACGGCCCTGCTCGTCGGTCCCCACGGAGTCGGCGGCGACCTGACCGAGCGGCCGGCCGACGCCGCGCTCGCCCATGCCGGAGATCATCGCGCGTTCATGCTGCAGCAGATATTTGGCGACGTCCCAACCGCGGTTGACGGTACCGACCACATTGGCCTTCGGTACCCGGACGTTGTCGAAGAAGGTCTCGCAAAATGGCGAGCGGCCGGAAATCAGCAGGATAGGCTTGGTCGAGACACCTTTTGAGGCCATGTCGAACAGGATAAAGCTGATGCCGTCATGCTTCCTGGCGGTGGCATCGGTCCGCACCAGGCAGAAAATCCAGTCGGCGTAGTTGGCGTAAGAAGTCCAGATCTTCTGGCCGTTGATAATGAAGTCGTCGCCATCGCTTTCGGCGCGGGTCTGCAGCGAGGCGAGGTCGGATCCGGCATTCGGCTCCGAATAGCCCTGGCACCAGCGAATCAGGCCGGCGGCGATTTTCGGCAGATGTTCTTTCTTCTGCGCGTCGGTGCCGTATTTCAGGAGTGCGGGCCCGAGCATGGAAATGCCGAAGGAAACCAGCGGCTGGCGCGCGCCGATTGCCGCCATCTCCTGCCGTACGATTTTTGTCTGTTCCGGATCGAGGCCGGCGCCACCATATTCCCTGGGCCAGTGCGGGACGGTCCAGCCCTTGTCGCGCATCCGTTCAAACCAGACGCGCTGTGGCTCGGATGAGAATTTGGTGTTGCGGCCGCCCCAGAACGTTTCTTCGTCTGATGTCATGGGACGCCGCATCTCCGGCGGACAATTGGCCTCAAGCCAGGCGCGGGTTTCGCGGCGAAACTTTTCCAGATCGGACATGGCAGCGTTTCCATCGTTGTTGGATCGACCTTAGCCATCGCATGGCGGAATTCAATACATCTCTGGCGCTGCCTATGCGGCCACGGATGTGGCCATGATCCCTAATCGGGTGTATTCGCAAAGCCGCAACAATTGAAAAGCAAGAGGAAACCGACATGCGGCTGAAGTTGCTTTCGCCTGGCGAAATGAACGAGGACCAGAAGCAAACCTACGACGAATCGATCGCCGGCAAGCGTGGCGCCCCGCCGCCACCGATGATGGCCTGGCTCAACAGCCCGGAGATGGCGCGCCACGCCACACGCCTCGGCGCCTTCCTGCGGTTCGATACGGTGTTTCCGGCAAAACTGTCCGAGATCGCGATCCTGGTCACCGCACGGCACTGGAGCTCGCATTACGAATGGTACGCCCACAAGCGGCTCGCGCTCAAAGGCGGCATGGACCCGAAGATCATCGAAGACATCCGGCATCGCCGCACGCCTGTTTTCGACGACCCCAAGGGCCGGATGATCTACGATGTTTCCAAATCGCTGCACGAAGGCCATGGGCTGACCAAGGGGCTGTACGACGAGGCCGTAAAAATGCTTGGCGAGCGCGGGCTGGTCGAGATCATCGGGCTGTGCGGCTACTACACCATGGTCTCGATGACGCTGAACACGTTTGAGTTCGATTTGCCGCAGGGAGAGGTTTCCGACTTGGCGTAAGGAGGATTGCGGCGGTCATCTCCCTCTCCCCGTTCTTTACGGGGCCGAGACGAGCGAAGCTCGCTCTTAGAGGGTCGGGGTCAGGGGCACTTTCGGAAACGTAGGATTTCGGGATAGGCCTGTACCCCCTCACCCGGATTTTAAGCTACGCTTAAAATCCGACCTCTCCCCGCAGGCGGAGAGAGTGAAGACGACGGAGATACCCATGCCCGATTACCCGACGCCTGTCATTGCCGGTACACGCATCGGCCATGTCCATCTCAAGGTGGCCGATCTCGATCGGGCGCTGGGATTTTATTGCGGCGTGCTGGGCTTCGAGCTGACACAACGCTTAAGTTCCGGCGCGGCGTTCATTTCGGCCGGCGGCTATCACCACCACATCGGCCTGAACACCTGGGAAAGCAAAGGCGGCCATCCGCCGCCGCCGGGAACGACGGGGTTGTTTCACACCGCGATCCTCTATCCGACGCGGCCCGCGCTGGCCGATGCCTTGCACCGCGTGATCAGCGCGGGAATTGCTCTCGACGGCGCCAGCGATCACGGCGTCAGTGAAGCGCTTTACCTGCGCGATCCCGACGAGAACGGCGTGGAGTTGTATTGGGACCGGCCCAAAGAACAGTGGCCGCGCAAAGAGGATGGATCGCTGGCGATGTTCACGCACCGGCTCGACCTCGAGGACTTATTGCGGCAACGGGAAGCGTGACCCTCATGGTGAGGAGGCGCGCTCCCGGCAGCGCACTTGCGCTGTCCGGTGCGCCGTCTCGAACCGTGGTGCCCATCCTCGAGATGCGGCCAAGAGGCCGCTCCTCAGGATATGGTCTTCGCGCCCCGTCCGCGAACCATGATCAGCATCGCGGCCACAAGCTCCAGCCCGATGCAGCCGTAAAACGGCAAGGCATAGCTTCCGGACGCATCGCGCAGCAGGCCGATAACGCCCGGGCCGAACGCATAGGTGACCTGGTTGATCGCGGTGATCAGGCTGATCAGCACCCCGAACGCGCGCGGGTCGAACTCGCGCTGCACGATCAGCGCCGGCAGCGTAATCAGATTGCCGACCGAAAATCCAAACAGCGCGCAGGCCGCCATCAGCAGCATTTCGTTGCGCGAATTGATGATGATCGCCAGCGCCACCGCCTGGCTTGTGAACGAGATCGCCGACGCCAGCCGCTGGTTGAGGCGATCTATCACGGTTGAGAACAGCACGCGTCCGACCACCGCCATCGCCGTCAACAGCGCAACTGCGATCGCGGCGTGCTCGCGTCCGATCGCCGGATCGAGAAACGCAATCAAGTGAACGATGAATCCGACTTGCGCAAACAGCACCAGCGCAAAGGCAATCGATACCGTCAGGAATGCGACATCGCGGATGGCCTGTGCACGTATCCGCGACGGGGATGGTGCTTCGGCGGCGACCGCCAATTCCACCGCGATCCCGCCGCGCTCCGGCGGGCGGCCGACAAAGATCGCGATGACCGGGATCATCACCACCAGCATCGTCGCCGCCGCGGCCATCATCGCATGAGCAAATCCGAAGCTGCCGATGGCCGCCACCAACAGCGGCACCCCGATGATGCCGCCAAAACTTGCGCCGTTCAGCGCGAGGCTGATCGCCATGCCGCGCTTTTGATCGAACCAGAGGCCGAGCGTATTGGTGATGACGCCGAGGCTGGTGCCGGCCCAGCCGAATGCCAGCAGCACGTTGACCGCATATAGCTGCCATGGCGCGGTGACCTGGCCGATCAAGGCGGCGGCCGCCGCCATCGCCAGCACGCCGCCGAGCAGGCAGTTGCGCGGACCGAACGTCCGCACCGCCTCGCTGACAAAGGCGACGAGCACGGCGCCGAACAAGTAAAAGAACGTCGTCGCCGACGAAATCAGCGAGGCCGGCCAGCCGTACAGGCGATGCAACTCCGCAAGGTAGACGCTTTGGCCGTAGAAGCCGAAGGCCCAGCCAAAGGTCGCCACCAGAAAGCAGACCGCGACGATCCGCCAGCCGTCATAACGGGGGGAGGTTTCGGCGACGGTTGTACCGCTTGAAATAGCCAACGTCTCTCGCTTTTTTTGTTTTGCACCGTCATGCTCGGCCTTGTGCCGGCATCCGTCTTTCTTGTGCTGCTTAAAGACGTGGATGGCCGGGACGTCTAGCGCGAAGACGCGCTTCGCGCTTTTGCCGGGCCATGACGACATTAACTAGCAGATCCGTCGGTGCGATGCTTCGATCGTTACCGAAGTATCATGCGGTCGTCATCACGTCTTCGGTTTCGACGGATCATAGAAAAAGCGCTCGCGGAATATCCTGTCGCCGCGCCATTCCTGCAAGCTCACCTCGTCGATCCGGTGCACCTTGCCGGATCTATCCGTCAGCTCGAAAATCCAGTGAATGGCGACGTGATCGCCTTCAACCACGGAGGACATCGCCTTGGAATAGACCTGCGCCATGCGGGCAAGGATGCCGCGCTCGTGCGCGACCAGGAGATCGCGGCCGACGCGCGGCGGGCCGGCGTTCTCCTGCATGCTGGAATCTTCGGTGTAATAGCGCTCGATGGCGCCGGCGTGATCGCCGGCCTCGACCACGGCGATGAATTGATCCAGGCGTTCTCGCGACGGCATCAAACCTCCAGCGCTTGCGGCAACCCGTGCAGGGATAGTCGATCAGATACTCGGATCGGGAAATTCGGACAGCGCTTGCGATCTCGCCCGCTGCCGCCTGGCGAACGATGCCAGCGTCAATACGGTGAGGCCCAACAGCACCGGCGGATACACCACGAGATTGACCGCAGACCAGCCGTAATTCGCCAGCAGCTGGCCGGATGAAAACGAGCCCAGCGCCATCACGCCGAATATCAGAAAATCGTTGAACGCCTGAACCTTGTTGCGCTCCTGCGGCCGGTGCGTCTCCAGCACCAGCGCGGAAGCGCCGACAAAGCTCAGATTCCACCCCACCCCAAGCACGATCAGGGTGGCCCAGAAATGCATCGCGGTGATACCGGAAAGCCCGATCGTCGCGGCGCAAGCCTCCAGCAACAGGCCGATCGCGACGACCTTTGGCGCCCCGAAGCGCGCAATCAGCGAGCCGGTAAAAAAGCTCGGCCCGTACATCGCCACGATATGCCACTGAATGCCGAAGTTGGAATCGCTAAGGCCAAGCCCGCAGAGTTTCATCGCCAGCGGCGCCGACGTCATCACCAGGTTCATCATCGGATAGGAGACGATGCCGCAGATGGCGGCCGCGATAAACCGCGGTTGCCGCACGATTTCCAACAGCGGACGACCGCCGTGAAAATCGGATGGTGCCGGCTTCGGCGCATCGACGCCGGCGAGAATGGCCATCGCGATCAGCGCCACCATCGCCTGCACCACGAAGCTGAAGGCGAACACATAAGGCGGCCAGATATCCATCGTCCACTGCACGAGCTGGGGGCCGAACACGCCGGCGAACACGCCGCCGGCCATGACCCACGACACGGCTTTGGGGCGATATGCCGCGCTCGCGCCATCGGCGGCGGCAAAGCGATAGGATTGCGACACCGCGCCATAAAGCCCGCCGAGGAACGTCGCGCAGCAAAACAGCACAAACGAACCGCGCAGGATGGCGAATGCCGCAAGCAGGCCGGTCAGCATGCCGCAGCCGGTACCGATGATGAAGGCGACGCGGCGGCCATGGGCGCGCGCGATGGCGCCGGTCGGCAACGTGCCGGCGGCGATCCCAAGCACATACATCGAGAGCGGCACGGTCGCGAGCGACATGTCCGGCGCCAGCGTCGCGCCGATGATCGAGCCGGTCGCGAAGATTGCCGAGTTCGCGCCGGTCAGCGCCTGCGCCGCCGCGAGCCGCACCACGTTGGACCGCGCGCGGGCGTCGCCGGAGATGTCGTCAATGGCGGTCACGTCGATCATCGGTCATTTCGCCCCGGGCACGCGGCCAAATGCCATCGGCCTTGTTGATTCCCGACACTATGAATGGAGGTATTAGCCCAATCAACCGACGCGAACGGGCGTGCGCCATGCATCGCCGTTCAGGCGGCTTTCGGCCGCGCAAACACCAGAACCAGATTGTTGGCGGGCATCTCGGCGATCTCGATAAGGACCAGACCGGCACCCGCTGCCAGCTTTTCCAAATCGGCGATATCGCGCACGCCCCATTCGGGGTCCCGGTCGCGGAGGCTAGCGTCGAACGCGGCATTGCTGGGCGCGGTGTGCTTGCCGTCGCGCTTGAAAGGCCCGTAGAGGAACAACCGCCCGTCGGCGCGCAGATAACGCGCCGCGCCTGCGAACAGGCCCTCGGCCACGCGCCACGGCGCGATGTGGATCACATTGGCGCAGAATACCGCCAGCAATTCGCCGGGGCCGCTGCCGTCGTGCATTTGGGAACACCATGCGGGGTCGGAGAGATCGATCCGCAGCGGCGGGCGGATATTCGCCAGTCCAGCATGCGCCCGCCACGCCGCGATGCTTTTGAGATGCTGTTCGTTGAAATCACTCGGCCACCAGGTGATCTCAGGACTGCGGCGGGCAAAATCGGCCACATGCTGGCCGGTGCCGCTGCCGGCCTCCACCACGTCGCCGGATTTACCGGCCAGGAACGGCTGCAGCACCGCCCAGATCGCCTGATGGTTGCGGTGGAAGGCCGGCGCGTCGAGCCGACCGTCGGGGTCGGCCGGCCGGCCGTCCTTGCCGAATTCCACCACATATTCAGCCATAACACTCTCCTGCCCCGGCTTTTAGACGGCCCGGGCGCTCCCTGCAAAAAATCCGACGGCACGACGACCACGCGGGAACAATCGGCCTTTTCCGGGTGCTACCCACGAGAATACATTAACCCCCATCTTCCCGCGCCGATTGCCCACGTTGCCAGCCGATGGCGTTTATGCTTTGACCGGATATATTCCAGGATAAGACCGACAAAACCCGCGGGAAACGCCTTTGACCAACAATCCCTTAGCGCGGCCCGTCCTGATCCCGGCGCTCGCCGTGGCGCTATCGATCAGCGCTGCCGCGTTCGCAAGCCCTGCCTGCGCGCAATCCGCGGCAGCCGAGGGCCAGAAGCTTGCTTTCGATCGCGGCAAGGGCAATTGCCTGACCTGCCACGAGATCAAGGGTGGCGATCTTCCCGGCACCATCGGGCCGCCGCT
>Ga0105240_10005690_pt1 | contig 18498 bp, 13 predicted proteins | sample KBSC54metaG_FD_80426 | JGI IMG/M metagenome (GOLD analysis project Ga0105240, IMG submission 80426) | Corn rhizosphere microbial communities from Kellogg Biological Station, Michigan, USA - KBS C5-4 metaG | ecosystem: Host-associated > Plants > Roots > Rhizosphere > Soil | place: Michigan, USA... | reverse complement strand
CGGAAGATCTGGCGGTGCTGCGCCATCTCCTCGGCCTTCTTCTTGCCCATCGCGCGGCGCAGCAGGTCGGCGCCGCCGAGCGAGTAGCCGCCCAGCACCTGCGCGGTCTGCATCACCTGCTCCTGGTAGACCATGATGCCGTAGGTCTCGGCCAGCACCGGCTCGACCAGGGGGTGCGGATACTCGACCACCTCCTTGCCGTGCTTGCGCGCGACGAAGCTCGGGATCAGGTCCATCGGGCCTGGGCGATACAGCGCATTCAGCGCGATCAGGTCTTCGAGCCGGCTCGGCTTCGCGTCGCGCAGCATGCCCTGCATGCCGCGGGATTCGAACTGGAACACCGCTTCGGTCAGGCCATCGGAAAAGAGGCGATAGACCCTGGGGTCGTCGAGCGGCAGATCCTCGTAGTTGAAGTTCTTGCGTTCGGGATGGCGCGCGACGATGAAGTCCTTCGCCAGCTCGAGGATGGTCAAGGTCGCGAGGCCCAGGAAGTCGAACTTGACCAGGCCGATCGCTTCGACGTCGTCCTTGTCGAACTGGCTCACCGCGCTGTCGCTGCCGGGCTGCTGGTAGAGCGGGCAGAAGTCGGTGATCTTGCCCGGCGCGATCAGCACGCCGCCGGCATGCATGCCGATGTTGCGCGTCACGCCTTCGAGGCGCATCGCGAGCTTCAGCAGCTCGCCGACCTCTTCCTCGGCCGCCTCGCGCTGCTCCAGCTCGGGCGCCTCCTTGCGCGCGTAGATGATGCCCGGGTCGGGCGTCTCGGGCACCAGCGCGAGGGTCACGGTCTTGCCCGGCGGCGCCGGGATCAGCTTGGCGATCGAATCGACATGGCCGTAGCCCATGCCGAGCACGCGGCCCACGTCGCGCAGCGCGGCCTTCGCCGCCATCGTGCCGAAGGTAGCGATCTGGCTCACCGCGTCGCGGCCGTACTTGTCCTTCACGTAGTCGATCACGCGCTCGCGGTTGCCCTGGCAGAAGTCGATGTCGAAGTCGGGCATCGACACGCGCTCCGGGTTCAGGAAACGCTCGAACAGCAGCTTGTATTCGAGCGGGTCGAGGTCGGTGATCTTCAGCGCGTAGGCGACGAGCGAGCCGGCGCCCGAGCCGCGGCCCGGGCCGACTGGGCAGCCGTTGTCCTTGGCCCAGGTGATGAAGTCCGAGACGATCAGGAAGTAGCCCGGGAAGCCCATCTTCAGGATCGTGTTGATCTCGAAATCGAGCCGCTCCTGGTAGCGCGCGCGCTGCGCTTCGCGCTTCGCCGGGTCGGGGAAGATCTTCGCGAGCCGCAGCTCCAGCCCCTCCTGCGACGCGATGCGGAAGTACTCGGCGATCGGCATGCGCGTGCCGTCCGCTTGCAGCGGCGTCGGGAAATCGGGCAGCTGCGGCTTGCCGAGCACCAGGCGCAGGTTGCAGCGCCTGGCGATCTCCAGCGTGTTGGCGAGCGCCGACGGCAGGTCGGCGAACAAGGCCTGCATCTGCGCCTGCGTCTTGAAGTACTGCTCGCGGGTGAAGCGCTTGATGCGGCGTGGGTTGCCGAGGGTTTCGCCTTCGGCCACGCAGACCCGCGCCTCGTGCGCCTCGAAGTCTTCCGGCGTCGCGAACTGCACCGGATGGGTCGCGACCACCGGCAGCTTCAGCGCGGCGGCGAGCGGCACGGCGAGGCGCACATGGGCTTCGTTGGTCGGCAGGCCGGCGCGCTGCAGCTCGATGTAGAAGCGCTGCGGGAACAGCGCCGAGAGCCGGCTCGCCAGGGTCTCGGCGCGGCGCCCGTCGCCCGCCAGCAAGGCCTGGCCGATGCCGCCGAGATCGGCGCCGGACAGGCAGATCAGCCCGCCCGCCAGCTCCTCCAGCCAGGCCCACTGCACCCAGGCCTGGGTGCGCTGGGTGTTGCGCGTCCAGGCGCGTGCGATCAGCTCGCTGATGTGCAGGTAGCCGGCGTCGCTCTGGATCAAAAGCAGCAGGCGTGTCGGCTGCTTCTCGCCGTCCTGCGGCTCCATCCAGACATCGACGCCGAGGATAGGCTTGATGCCCTTGCCACGGGCGGCCTTGTAGAACTTGACCGCGCCGAACAGGTTGTTCAGATCGGTGATCGCGCAGGCGGCCTGGCCGTCGGCGCGGGCCGCGGCGATCGCGTCGCCGACTCTCAGGGTACCGTCGACGACGGAGAACTCGGTATGGGTGCGCAGGTGAACGAAGGGCATGGCGCTATTTTGGCGCTCCTTAGAATCGCCGCCATGCCGAAGCTGCTGAACATCGCCGCCTACCGCTTCGTCGACCTGCCCGATGCGGCAGCGCTGCGGCCCGCGATCATCGAACGCACACGCGGCCTCAAAGGCACGGTGCTGCTGGCCGAAGAAGGCATCAACCTCGTTCTCGCCGGTGAATCCCAGGCCTTGCGCAGCTTCGTCGACTGGCTGCGCGGCGACGCGCGTTTCGCGCCGATCGAGACCAAGGAAAGCCGGAGCGACGCGATGCCTTTCCGCTACATGCGCGTCAAGCTGAAGCGCGAGATCATCCGCATGAACCATCCGGCAATCCAGCCCGGAGCGGGCCGCGCCCCGGCAATCGATGCGGCGACGCTCGCACGCTGGCTGTCGCAGGGGTGCGACGACGGCGGCCGGCCGGTGGTGACGCTGGACACGCGCAATGCCTTCGAGGTCGACCACGGCGCCTTCGAGCAGGCGGTCGACTGGCGCCTTGAACGTTTCAGCGATTTCCCGCGCGCACTCGCCCAGCATCGCGCGGCGCTCGCCGGCAAGACCGTCGTGACCTACTGCACCGGCGGCATTCGCTGCGAGAAAGCGGCGCTGCTGATGCGTGCCGAAGGCATCGAGCATGTGCACCAGCTCGACGGCGGCGTGCTGAAATATTTCGAGACGACTGAGACGGCGCCGCACTGGCGCGGCGGCTGCTTCGTGTTCGATGATCGGATCAGTCTCGCGCCCGACCTGGCTCCGCTGGCGTAGGCCTTCCCTGTCAGAAAGAGAAGCCTTGCGGCGACTGCTGGTATCGCGGGCGCCTTGTTAGATTTCAGCGCGAGTCAAAGACACTCGCAGCCCGCAGCAAGAGCTTGTCTCCACGGCCCCGCATGAAAGGCCAGCGCATGACCTCCCCCGCCTCTCCTCCCCGCCACGCCGCCATCGCCCACTCGCTCGAGGCGCTCGAATACCAGCGTGTGCGCAATGCCAGCCTGGCGCTGATCAAACCGCTCACGCCCGAGGATTGCCAGGTGCAATCGATGCCCGATGCGAGCCCGAGCAAATGGCATCTGGCGCACGTCACCTGGTTCTTCGAGACCTTCATCCTCGAGCGTCACGAGCCCGGCTTCCGGCCGTTCGACGAGCGTTTCCGGGTGCTGTTCAACAGCTACTACCAGGGCGTCGGCGAGCAGTTTCCGCGTGCGCAGCGCGGCCTGCTGACCCATCCCGGGCTGGACGACGTGATCGCCTACCGCACACAGGTGGACGAACGCATGCGCCGCCTGCTCGACACGCCCCCGCCCGAGGCGCGTGGCGAGATTCTCGAGTTGCTGACGCTCGGCCTGAACCACGAGCAGCAGCACCAGGAACTGCTGCTGACCGACATCAAGCACCTGCTGTCCTTCAACCCGGTGCGCGGCGGCTATGCGAAACGCTGGCCGATGACCGCGGTGCAGGCCCAGGGCCTGCGCTGGTTCGGCTACCGCGAAGGCCTGTACGAGATGGGCCACGATCCGCAGCAGGACGGTGCCTTCTGCTTCGACAACGAGACGCCGCGCCACCGGGTCTGGCTCGATGCCTACGAGCTGGCATCGCGCCCGGTGACGCACGGCGAATACCTCGCCTTCATCGAGGACGGCGGCTACGAGCGGCCGGAGTTCTGGCTCTCGATGGGCTGGGACTGGGTGCGCAGCGGCCAGCGCCGCGCGCCGCTCTACTGGCGCCGCGACGGGGCCGATTGGCGCACCCACACCTTGCAAGGCCTGGTGCCGATCGACCCCCACACCCCGGTCTGCCACCTCAGCTATTTCGAGGCCGATGCCTATGCCCATTGGGCCGGTGCGCGGCTGCCGACCGAAGCCGAGTGGGAGCGCGCGGCGCGCGAGTCGGGTGCCGCGCAGCAGCGCGCGAACCTGGCCGACCGCGGCGCATTCCATCCGATGCCGCCGTCGAGCGCGGTACCGGACGGGCCCGGGCAGATGTTCGGCGACGTCTGGGAATGGACGTCGTCGAGCTATGCGCCCTTCCCCGGCTACCGGCCGCTGCCGGGTGCGGTCGGCGAATACAACGGCAAGTTCATGTGCAACCAGTACGTGCTGCGCGGCGGCTCGTGCGTGACGCCGGCGGGCCATGTGCGCGCGAGCTATCGCAATTTCTTCCCGCCCGAGGCGCAGTGGCAGTTCAGCGGCTTGCGCCTTGCGCGCGATACCGGTCGCTGAACCTATTCGTCGAGCAAGGCCGCGAGCACGTCCGAGCCGAACTCGCGGCGGAACAGCACCGCGACCACGCCCGCGGTCGCGAGCATGAAGACCAGCGGCGAGAACAGCCATCCGATCGCTGCGAAGGCCATGTAGTAGGCGCGCAGGCCGGCGTTGAAGGCATCGGCCGCCAGCGCCATCACCCGGCCGGCGCGCTCGGCGAAACGCTGGCGTTCGGCCTCGCCGCGTTCGACGAACTGCTTGGCTTCCGGCGCTGCAGCGACGAGCAGGGCGCCGAAGCCGTACTGCCGCACGCACCAGGTGAAGCGGAAGAAGGCGTAGATGAAGATCGACAGCAGCAGCACGATCTTCAGGTCGAAGATCAACACCGAGGTGCGCGCCGCGAACGGCAGCTCGTGCACCAGTTCGGTCGCCCGTTCGGTGGCGCCGAGCACCGCAAGCAGGCCGCCGACGATCAGGATCGTCGTGGAGGCGAAGAAGCCCGGGCTGCTGGAAAGGTTCTGCACCACCACGCCGTCGAAGACACGCACTTCGCGGTACGTCGTCTGCAGCATCCATTGGCGGCGCACCCGGTTCGTCGCGGCCAGCACCGACGGCTTGGATGCGGCGCGGCGTTTCGCGAAGATCGCGTAGCCAATCCAGGCCGCGAAGAAAAAGAGCAGTGCCGCCCAGTCGATCCACGGCAGCAGGCTCATCACCTTGAATGAAGTCTCCATCGCGCCGACTGTAGCGGCGCCGCGCACCGCCGATTGCGCTAGCCGGCGCCGGGCCGCCCCAAGCGGGCGGCTCCCCCTCGGGGGGCGACGCCGGCGGAGGCGTCTTGGGGGCCCCTTAGCCCTCCCTTAGCCCGCGCTTAGTGCAGCCGCGGTGCGGATCACCGCCGCGACCACGCGCTCGACACCCTGCCGCTGCTTCGGGTCCTTCAGCCGGCCTTGATCATCGAAAGCCTCGAAAGCCCTGGGCACCGACTGCGTCGCCGGCACGATCATCATGCCCAGGTTCATCTGCAACAGCGGCCGCAGCGCGATCAGCCCGCGGATGCCGCCGTAAGCGCCGGGCGAGGCGCTGAGCAGGCCGACGATGGTGCCGTGCATGGCACCCAGGCCATCGGGCAGGCCGTCGCCCGCGGCCGGGCGCGAGGCCCAGTCGAGCGCGTTCAGCAGCAGCGGCGTGACGAAGCCGTTGTACTCCGGCGCCGAGATGATCAGCGCCTCGTGCGCCGCGAACAATCGCCGCAGTTCGAGCGCGCCGGCGGGCTGGCCCTTGGCCTCGATGTCGCCGTCGTAGATCGGCAGCGCAAGTTCGCGCAGGTCCACCTCGGTCACCTGGGCGCCCTGCGCTCGGGCGCTCTGCGCCGCGATCGCGGCGAGCTTGCGGTTGTAAGAAGCGCTGCGCGAGCTGCCGGACATCACCAGCACGTTGACGGTCATCGGGGTCTCCGTTCTCTCATGGGCAAACCTACGGCCGTCCGAAGTTTGCCCAACCCCCTCGGGGGGCGGACGACGCATGTGGTCGGCCTGGGCGCGCTCTCACGCCAGATCGAAGACCAGCACTTCCGCCTGCCGGCCGGCGCCGAGCGTCAGGCGGCTGGCTTTTTCGAGCTTCATCGCGTCGCCGGCCGCGAGGCGCTCGCCGTTGACCTCGAGGCTGCCGCGCACCAGGTGCACGTAGGCATGCCTTTCCGGATCGAGGCCGAGGCTCGCGCTTTCGTCGCCATCGAACAGGCCGGCATACAGCGCCGCATCGGCATGCAGGCGGACCGAGCCGTCGCGCCCGTCCGGGCTCGCGACCAGGCGCAGCCGGCCGCGCTTCTCTTCGTCCGGGAAGGCCTTCTGCTCGTAGCCGGGTGCGATGCCGCGCTGGTTCGGCTCGATCCAGATCTGCAGGAAGTGCGTGGTCTGGTCCTGCGCATGATTGAACTCGCTGTGCCGCACGCCGCTGCCGGCGCTCATGCGCTGCACTTCGCCGGGCCGGATCGCGGTGCCGTTGCCGATGCTGTCCTGGTGCGCGATCGCGCCCTCGAGCACGTAGCTGATGATCTCCATGTCGCGGTGCCCATGCATGCCGAAGCCGGTGCCGGGGGCGATGCGGTCTTCATTGATCACACGCAGGTTCGACCAGCCGCTGTTGGCCGGGTCGTAGTAGTCCGCGAACGAGAAGCTGTGGAAGCTTTTCAGCCAGCCGTGGTCGGCATAACCGCGGTCGCTGGATCGGCGGATGGTTTGCATGGCGTCCTCCTGGAATGGCGACCACTGTAGGAGCGCGCGGCGCCACCCGGCCGCAACGGGGCTTGATGGCATCATTCAAAGCTCTTGAAGCAGGCCCAGGGCACGCATGACCGACCGCCGCAACGTCCTCACCCCGGAAGCGCTCGCGATGATGGACACCATCTCGCGCACCGGCAGCTTCGCGGCCGCCGCGCGCGAACTCGGCAAGGTGCCCTCGGCGCTGACCTACAACGTGCGCCAGCTCGAGGACGCGCTCGACGTGCTGCTCTTCGACCGGCGCTCGCGCCAGGCCCAGTTCACGCCCGCCGGCCTGGAGCTGCTGCACGAGGGCCGGCGCCTGCTGCAGGAGACCGAGGCGGTCGCGAACCGGGTGCGCCGCGTCGCGAGCGGCTGGGAGACGGAACTGTCGATCTCGGTCGACGACATCCTGTCGCAGGCGACGATGTTCGAGCTGGTCGAGGCCTTCTACGGCATCTGCCTGGAAGCCGGCGATCGCCGGAACGCCGGCCCGGGCACGCGGCTGCGGCTGCGCAGCGGCGTGATGGCCGGCACCTGGGAAGCGCTGGTCTCGGGCCAGGTCGACATGGCGATCGGCGTGGCGGGCGAGTATGCCAACCCGGGCGGCATCGAGCTGCGCACCTTGGGCACCTTGAGCTTCGTCTTCGCGGTCGCCCCGCACCATCCGCTGGCGCAGTCCGAGGCGCCGCTGCACGACGCCGAGCTGGTGCATCACCGCGCGGTGGCGGTGGCCGACACCGCGCTGCGCCTCGCGCCGATGACACGCAACCTGCTGCCGGGCCAGGACGTGCTGACCGTGCCGACGATGCGCGCCAAGCTCGAGGCCCAGCTGCGCGGCCTCGGCTGCGGCTACCTGCCCGAGCCGCTGGCGCGTCCGCACATCGATGCCGGCCGGCTGGTGGTCAGGCGCACGTCGCTGGATCGCGACCCGGCGCCAATGCACTACGCCTGGCGCGAAGAGCGCGGCGCCGCCGGCCTCGGCCGCGCGCTGCAGTGGTGGATCGAGCGGCTGGAAAGCCCGGCCACGCGGCGCGCGCTGCTGGAGCGCCACGCCGGGCCGTTGACCGACTGACGCCATTGCGCGCGGACTACCTCGGCCGCTTCGCGCCCTCGCCTACCGGTCCGCTGCACGCCGGCTCGCTGGTCGCAGCGCTCGCCAGCTGGCTCGATGCACGCGCGCACGGCGGGCGCTGGCTGGTGCGCATCGAGGACGTCGACAAGCCGCGCTGCGTGGCCGGTGCCGAGTCGGTGATCCTCGACCAGCTCGCCGGCTGCGGCCTGCTGCCGGATGCACCGCCACTGCGCCAATCCGAACGTTCGGCGTTCTATGCCGCGGCATTGCATCGCCTCGAGGCCAGCGGCCGGACCTACGCCTGCGGCTGCACGCGGCGCGAGATCGACGAGGCTTTGGGCCATCACGAGCGCCATGGCGAACGGGTCTATCCCGGCACCTGCCGCAACGGGCTGCACGGCAAGCCGGCACGTGCGATCCGCGTGCGAACCTTGCACGAGGACGGCAGCGACATCCCGATTGGCTGGCACGACCGGCGGCTCGGGCCGCAATCGCAGAACCTCACACGACAGGTCGGCGATTTCGTGCTGCACCGGGCCGACGGCCTCTGGGCCTACCAGCTCGCGGTGGTGGTCGACGATGCCTTGCAGCGCGTGACCCATGTCGTGCGCGGCGAGGACCTGGCCGACAACACGCCGCGGCAAATGCATCTGCAGCAGCTGCTCGGGTATCCGACGCCGCGCTACCTGCACACCCCGCTGCTGTTCGATCGCGACGGCGAGAAGCTGTCGAAAGGCCATGGCGCGGTAGCAATCGAACCTGGCGTCGCCGCGGTCGGCGCCGCATTGCGCGTGCTCGGCATCGAGCCCGCCGGCGGCCCGCTCGGCCCGGTGCTGGCCGCGGCGGTCGAGCACTGGCGGCTGCGGTGGCAAGATACCGGCCCCTGATCCAACAACGTCCCTGTGACAAACAAGGAGCCCTCCATGCAGACCACCCCCACCGGCTTGCAGTACGAAGACACCGTGGCCGGCAGCGGCGCCGAAGCAAAAGCCGGCCAGACGGTCAGCGTGCACTACACCGGCTGGCTCTACGAAGACGGCCGGGCCGGCCGCAAGTTCGATTCGAGCAAGGACCGCAATGACCCCTTCGAATTCAGTCTCGGCGCCGGCATGGTGATCCGCGGCTGGGACGAGGGCGTGCAAGGCATGAAGGTCGGCGGCACGCGCCAGCTCGTGATCCCGCCGCAGCTCGGCTACGGCGCGCGCGGCGCGGGCGGCGTGATCCCGCCGAATGCGACCTTGCTGTTCGAGGTGGAGCTGCTCGGCGTCTGAGGGTCCGTTCGGGGACAGGTTGTGCATTTGGCCGTCGGATGCGGGATGCGATGCAAGGCGCAAAGCACAGCGATGCCCACTGGCATCGCGAGCATTTGCAACGCCGCAGCGCGCCCGCAGTCGGCGAGCCAAATGTGCAAGTTATTCCCGAACGGACCCTAAGCTTCCTTCGACGCAAAGCAAAAGGCCCGGGGCGTCACCGCCCCGGGCCTTTTTCTTGTCGCTCAGCGATCAGCGGCCGAAACCACCCTGGCGCGGACGCTGCGGCTTGCCGCCGAACCCGCCCTTGCCGGCCGGTGCGCCGCCCGCATGCTTGCGCGGCCCGAAGCCTTCGCCGCGATGCTCGATCGGAGCCCGATCGCCACGCGGCACGAAGGCATCGCCGCCACGGTGCGCGAAGGGCTCGCCGCCACGCGGGGCGAACGGCTTGTCGCCGCGCGGCGCAAAAGGCTTCGCGAAAGGCTTGCCGCCACGCTTGTCGCCGAACTTCGCACCGCCCGGCTTGCCGTCGCGCGAGAACTCGGGGCGCGCGGCATAGATGCGCGGCGCCGGCGTCTTCGGCTCCAGGCCGACGATGTTTGCCACCGGGATGTCCTGCGTCGTGAACTGCTGGATGCGGCGGATCATGCCCGCATCCATGCGCTCGGCCAAGGTCACCGCCAGGCCGTTGCGGCCCGCGCGGCCGGTGCGGCCGATGCGGTGCACGTAGTCCTCGGCCTTCATCGGCAGGCCGTAGTTGATCACGTGGCTGATCGTCGGCACGTCGATGCCGCGGGCGGCGACGTCGGTCGCGACCAGCACGCGCAGATCACCGTTGCGCAGCCCGGTCAGCACGCGGTTGCGGCGGCCTTGCGGCATCGCGCCGTGCAGCGACGCGACCTTGTGGCCCATGTCGGCCAGGCGGTCGGCGAGCCAGTCGGCATCGCGCTGCGTGCTGGTGAAGACCACCGCCTGGTCCATCTCGCGCTCGGTCAGGATGTGATCCAGCAGCGCGTCCTTGTGCAGCTTGTTGTCGGCCCAGTGCAGACGCTGCTCGATGTTCTCGTGCGTGTCGGTGTGCGAAGAGATCTCGATGCGCTGCGCGTCGCGCAGCAGCTGCTGCGCGAGGCGGCCGACGTGGCCGAGGAAGGTCGCGCTGTACATCAGGGTCTGGCGCGCGGCCGGGGTGTGCTCCGTGATCGTGCGGATGTCGTCGATGAAGCCCATGTCGAGCATGCGGTCGGCTTCGTCGAGCACCAGGATCTCGACGTTGTCGAGCACCGCCTTGCCGGTCTGCAGGTGATCCAGCAAACGGCCCGGGGTCGCGATCAGGATGTCCAGCGGGCCGCGCAGCTGCTTCAGCTGCAGCGGATAGGGCACGCCGCCGACGACGGTCGCGACACGCAGGCCTTGCACGTGGCGGCCATAGGTCGATGCGGCCTTGGCGACCTGCATCGCCAGTTCGCGCGTCGGCGTCAGCACCAGCACGCGCGGGCCGTAGACGGTGTTGCGGTCGCGGCGTTGCGTCGGATCGGCCGCGGCGGCGGCGCGCGCGGCCATGATGCGCTGCAGCGCCGGCAGGATGAAGGAAGCGGTCTTGCCGCTGCCGGTGGACGAAGAGACCATCAGGTCCTTGCCGGCCATCGCCGGCGGGATCGCCAGCGCCTGCACTTCGGTCGCGTTTTCGTAGCCGGCGTCGGTCAACGCGCGGGACAAGGCCTCATGCAGGCCCAGAGTCGCAAATTGGGAATCGAAACTCATTTTTCTCTTTCGCATACGGCGGCCACGCGCAGCCATGTTGCGGCACGCACGCAGCCACCCGCGGGCCCCGGCGCTCGTCGCCGAAGGGTCCGCATGGGACAAAAGTCGCTGGAAGAAACCGGTGAGTTCCGAACGGAGCCGGGACCCCAAGAACGCAGCCGGGAACGGTATAGCGACGGCATCGCCGCCGACCGTGAGCAGCATCGCCAGGGCGTGCCGCTCGTTACCCGAAGGAACCGGTGCTCAGTGCCTGAACCCCCGCACCATTTGTGCGGTCAGCTATTCAGGCAAGGCCCCGTAGGGGTCAGAGGGGATGAACGAACTGCTGGACTTGCATTCAGCAGAGCCCGCGATTATAGCCAGATTCGGGTTTTCACCAAATGATTCAGGCCAAGAGATGCTGGCGGTAGTACAGCAGCTCGTCGATCGACTCGTGGATGTCGGCCAGCGCGGTGTGCGCCTGCGCCTTCTTGAAGCCGCCGAGGATCTCCGGCTTCCAGCGCTTGGCCAGCTCCTTCAAGGTGCTGACGTCGAGGTTGCGGTAGTGGAAGAAGGACTCGAGAAGCGGCATGTCCTTCGCGAGGAAGCGCCGGTCCTGGCAGATGCTGTTGCCGCACATCGGCGAAGCGCTCTTGCCGACGTACTGCTTCAGGAACTCGATCACCTTGGCCTGGGCTTCGGCTTCGTCGACGGTCGAGGCCTTGACCCGCTCGATCAGCCCGCTGCGGCCGTGCGTGCCCTTGTTCCAGGCGTCCATCGCGTCGAGCGTGGCATCGCTCTGGTGCACTGCGAACACCGGGCCCTCGACCCGCGTCGTCAGCTGCGCATCGGTGACGACGACCGCGATCTCGATGATGCGGTCGCGGTCGGGGTAGAGCCCGGTCATCTCGAGATCGATCCAGATCAGGTTCTGGTCGTTCGAGGGCAAGGTCGTGGCGGTCATGGCGGGGCTTCTTCCGGAGGGCGAATGAAGCGTCATTTTGGCAGGCCTACACTTGGCGGCATGTCCTCCTTCGCGCTCACTCTGCTCTTCGCCGCGGCGCTGGTCGCTTCGCTGGCCGTCAAGTTCTGGCTCGCGACGCGGCAGATGCGTCACGTCGCGGCGCATCGGCCGGCGGTGCCGGCGCCGTTCATCCAGACCATCACGCTGGCCGCACATCAGCGCGCCGCGGATTACACCTTGGCAAAGGGGCAGTTCGGCCTGCTGACCATGGCCTTCGGCGCCGTGGTGCTGCTCGGCTGGACCCTGCTCGGCGGTCTCGCGGCCTTGAACGACCTGCTGCTCGAGACGGTGCAGCCGCGTTTCGGCGGCCTGGTCTACGAGCTCGCGCTGCTCGCCGCCTTCGCGCTCATCGGCGGCCTGCTCGACCTGCCCTTCGAGGCCTGGAGCACCTTCCGCGTCGAGCAGCGCTTCGGCTTCAACCGCATCACGCCGAAGATGTTCATCGGCGACCTGCTGAAGGGCGCGCTGGTCGGTGCCGTGATCGGCTTGCCGATCGCCGCGCTGATCCTGTGGATCATGGGCGCAGCCGGCCGACTGTGGTGGCTGTGGGCCTGGGGCGCGTGGGTCGGCTTCAACCTGCTGATCCTTGTGCTCTACCCGACCGTGATCGCGCCGATCTTCAACAAGTTCGAGCCGCTAGCCGACGAGTCGCTGAAGCAGCGGGTGCAGGCCTTGATGGCACGCTGCGGCTTCGCCGCCAAGGGCTTGTTCGTGATGGACGGCAGCAAGCGCTCGGCCCATGCCAACGCCTATTTCACCGGCCTGGGCGCGGCCAAGCGCGTGGTCTTCTTCGATACCCTGCTGGCCAAGCTGGACCCGGGCGAGGTGGAGGCGGTGCTCGCGCACGAGCTCGGCCACTTCAAGCACAAACACGTCATGCAGCGCATGGTGCTGATGTTCGCGCTGAGCCTCGCCGGCTTCGCGCTGCTCGGCTGGCTCTCCGGCCAGACCTGGTTCTACACCGCCTTCGGCGTGCAGCCGAACATCGCCGCGCCGAACGACGCGCTGGCGCTGCTGCTCTTCATGCTGGTGGTGCCGGTGTTTTCGTTCTTCATCTCGCCGTTCTTCGCGCAGTGGTCGCGCCGGCATGAATTCGAAGCCGATGCCTACGCCTGCGCGCAAGCGAGCGGCGCGGATCTCGCGGCGGCGCTGCTGAAACTGCACGAAGACAACGCGGCGACCTTGACGCCGGATCCGCTCTACGTGCGCTTCTACTACTCGCACCCGCCGGCCGCGCAGCGCCTCGCCGCGCTGAAGTCCGCTCCTCGATGAAACGGGCCGGCGCGTGACAAGGTTCGGCGCGCTGGACCTCGGCCTGGTCGTCACCGGCCACGGCCGCCACTACATCGTCGAAACCCCCGAGCGCACGCGCGTCATCTGCCTGCCGCGCGGCAAGAAGAGCGACTGCGTGGTTGGCGACCGCGTGCGCTGGATGCCGACCAACAGCGATGCCAGCGAAGGCGTGATCGAACACGTCGAGCCGCGCCGCAACCTGCTCTTCCGGCAGGACGAATGGAAGACCAAGTCCTTCGCCGCCAACCTCGACCAGATCATCGCGCTGGTCGCGGTCGAGCCGACGTTCAGCGAATCGCAACTGGCGCGCGCCCTGATCGCCGCCGAGGCCGCCGGCATCCCGATCCGCATCGTGCTGAACAAGATCGACCTGCCCCAGGCCGACATGGCGCGGGCCCGGCTCGAGCCGTATCGCCGCATGGGCGTCGAGGTGCTCGAGGTCGCGCTCAAGGCGCAGCCGGAAGCCTCGCGCGCCACCCTGCTCGCCTGCCTGCAGGACCGGGCCACGCTGGTGCTGGGGCCGAGCGGCACCGGCAAGAGCACCTTGATCAACCGCCTCGTGCCCGATGCGCGCGCGCAGGTCGGCGACATCTCGGCCGCGCTCAATTCCGGCCGCCACACCACGACGACGACGCAGTGGTACTGGCTCGCGCAGGACCAGCCGGGCGCGCTGATCGATTCGCCCGGCTTCCAGGAATTCGGCCTGCGCCAGGTCGAGCCGCAGCAACTGCCGAGCCTGATGCCGGATCTGCGTGAAGCCGCGGCGCACTGTCGCTTCTACAACTGCACCCATTTGCACGAGCCCGGCTGCGGCGTGCGCGCGGCGCTCGAGCGCGGCGAGATCAGCGAATCGCGCTACCGCATCTACACCGAGATCCACGCCGAGCTGTCGCAAAAGCGCTGGTGAACCGGGCGGCCGTTGCCCGGAAGATGGCCGTTTTCCCGGTCCATTTCGCGCCTATCGCAAAAATCCGCAAGGCTAGGATCATCCCGGCAAAGGACATGTCCGGGAGGTGATCTTTTGACTGCAGCGCATTGGTGGAGCACGAGATCCGGCAGGCTGCTGCTGAACGCGGCCCTGCTCTCGGCCGCGCTCTACATCTCGCTCACGTTCGGGCGCATCCCCGGCAAGAGCTCCGCGATCTGGCTCGCGTCGGGCCTGCAGATCGGCCTGCTGCTGCGCCTCGCACGCAACGAGTGGCCTGCCAGCCTGGCCGTCTTCTTCATGCTGACGCTGATCGGCGTGGCCTGGTCCGGGCCGCAGCGCTGGGCGCTGGCACTCGGTTGGCCGACGCTCAATTCCCTCGGCGTGCTGCTCGCGGCACACTGGCTGTCGCGCGACGGCGACTGGGTCGCGGGCCGCTCCGAGCGCCTCGCCGCCTGGCTGCGCTTCGCGCTGATCGGCGGCATCGTGATGCCCGGCCTCTGGGGCGCCTTTGGCGCCACGATGCTGCTGTCGGTCGTCTCGGCCCCATGGACGATGTCCGGCTTCGGGCAGGCGGCCCTCGGCCGCTTCGTCAACAACGCACTCGGCATCTTCGTATTGGTGCCGATGGTGCTGCGCTGCGGCCACCTGCGGCGCCTGCGCGAGCCCGGCCGGCTGCTCGAGGCGCTGCTGATGCTGGGCGCGTTCGCCGGCTTCGCCGCGGCGGTCTTCCTGCAGGATTCGCCGCTGCCGCTCTTCATCGTGCTGCTGCCGGTGGTGCTGATGCTGTTCCGCCTCGAATTCGTCGGCACGATGGCCTGCATGGCGATCCTGCTGTTCGCGGCCGTCGGCCTGACCCTCGGCAGGCACGGGCCGTTCATCGCGATGGCCCGCGGCGACTGGGTCTACGCGCTGCTGCTCGCGCAATGCTACCTGATGGTGACCTTCGCGACGATCGTGCTGATGACGGGCCTTCTGGCCGAGCGCCAGGCGCTGGCGCTGCGCACCGTCGAGCTGGCGACCGAATCGGCGCGCATGAAATCCGAGTTCCTGGCCAAGATGAGCCACGAGATCCGCACGCCGCTGAACGCGATCATCGGCTTTGCCGAGCTGATGCGCCACGATCCTTCGCTGAGCGCGAACAACCTGCAGCACGTGCGCATCATCAACCAGAGCGGCGACCACCTGCTGGCGCTGATCGACGAGGTGCTGGACATGGCGAAGGTCGAGGCCGGCCGGCTCGAGCTGAGCCCGAAGGACATCCATCTGCCGGCCTTCCTCGACACGGTCATCGCGATGATGGCGATACGTGCGGAGCGCAAGGGGCTCAAGCTGGTGCTCGACGATGCCCCGGGCCTGCCGGCCTTCGTGCGTGCCGACGAGGTCAAGCTGCGGCAGGTCTTCTTGAACCTGCTCGGCAACGCCATCAAGTTCAGCGAGCGCGGCCAGGTCACGCTCGAAGTGCGCTACCTGGCGGGCGCCGAGACCGGCCAGGGCGAACTGCGCGCCGCGGTAAAGGACACCGGCCCCGGCATCGCGCCCGCGGAACTGCCGGGGCTCTTCGTCGCGTTCCAGCAAGGCCGCGAAGGACGCCACTCGCAGGGCGGCACCGGCCTCGGCCTGGTCATCAGCAAGAGCTTCGTCGAACTGATGGGCGGCGCGATCTCGGTCGAGTCGACGCTCGGTCAGGGCAGCTGCTTTTCCTTCAGCGTCAAGGTCGGCCTAGCCGCCGCCGGCACGCCCGAGGACAGGCAGCGCGAGGCCATCGGCCTGGCGCCGGGCCAGCGCGCGCCGCGCGTGCTGGTGGCCGACGACGTCGAGGCGAATCGCCTGCTGATGGAGCGCCTGATGCAGCGGCTCGGCGTCACGGTCGAATGCGTCGCGAATGGCCAGCAGGCGCTCGATCTTTTTCCGGCGCTGCGGCCGGACCTGATCTGGATGGACCTGGTGATGCCGGTGATGTGCGGCGACGTCGCGGCCCAGCGCATCCGTGCGCTCGAAGGCGGGCGCGAGGTCAAGATCGTCTGCGTCACCGCCAGCGCCTTCAACGGCGAACGCGATGCGCGCATCGACGGCAGCTTCGACGGCGTGCTGGTCAAGCCGGTCAGCGAAGCGCGCCTCGTCGAAGCGATGCGCGGCCTGCTCGGCGTCGAGTTCATCTATCGCGAAGCCGATGCGCCCGCCGCGGCGCTGCCCCCGGTCGCCGGCCTGGACGACGCCGGTCTGCTCGCCTCGACCGCCGCCTCCTGGCAGAGCGATTTCCGTTCGGCGGTCATCAGCGGCGACGTGCAGCGCGTGCAGACCGAGATCGACGCGCTGCCGCAACCGCACGCGGCGCTTCGGGCGCGCCTGCAATGGCTGCTCGACCGGCTCGACCTGGAAGCGCTCGCCACCCTGTGCCGCCCCCTCGACACCCGCCGCGAACCAGCGGCGCCGGGCCTCGAAGCCGCGCCGGCCGCCTGATCACCGTTCGAGTCCAGCATGCTCTCCACCACGACAACGCCCGAGGTCCTGATCGTCGACGACAACGTCAACAACCTGCGCCTGCTGCGCACGATCCTCGACGGCAAACACTACCGCGTGCGCCTTGCACCGAACGGCGAGATGGCGATCGCTTCGACGCAGGCACGGGCGCCCGACATCATCCTGCTCGACGTCAACATGCCGGGCCTGAACGGCTTCGAAACCTGCCTGCGCCTGAAGGAAGACCCGCGCACCCGCGACGTGCCGGTGCTATTCGTCAGCGCGCTGACCGACGGCGCCGAGATCGTGCACGGCTTCGCCTGCGGCGGCGTCGACTTCATCAGCAAGCCCTACCAGCCCGAGGTGCTGCTCGCGCGCGTGCGCACCCACGTGACGCTGAGCCGGACGCAGGAGGCGCTGCGCAGCGAGAACGAGGAGCGCCGCGCCGCCGAGCAGGCCGCCGAGACGGCGAACCGCGCGAAGAGCGAGTTCCTGGCGAACATGAGCCACGAGATCAGGACGCCGATGAACGCGATCCTCGGCATGTCGCATCTCGCGCTGCAGACGGCGCTCGATGCGCAACAGCGCAACTACGTGCTGAAGGTGCATCGCTCGGCCGAATCGCTGCTGGGCATCATCAACGACATCCTCGATTTTTCGAAGATCGAAGCCGGCAAGCTCGACCTGGAGGCAATCGACTTCCGCCTCGCCGACGTGCTCGACGACCTCGCCAACATGGTCAGCCCGACGGCCAAGGACAAAGGCCTGGAACTGCTGTTCGCCGAAGGCGCCGACGTGCCCACCGACCTGATCGGCGACCCGCTGCGCCTCGGCCAGGTGCTGCTGAACCTGGCCACCAACGCGGTCAAGTTCAGCGAGTGCGGCGAAGTGGTGATCAGCGTCGCGGTGCAGGAGCGGCAGGCCGATTCGGTGGTGCTGCGCTTCGGCGTGCGCGACACCGGCATGGGCATGACGGACGAACAGCTGCAGCGCCTCTTCAAGCCCTTCTCGCAGGCCGATGCCTCGACCTCGCGGCGCTATGGCGGCTCGGGCCTGGGCCTCGCGATCTGCAGCCATCTGGTGCAGCTGATGGGCGGCAGCATCGGCGTCGAGAGCCGGCCCGGCTTCGGCAGCCACTTCCATTTCGACGCGCGCTTCGGCCTGCAGGCGGTGCGCTCGGCGGCGCCGGCCTTGAGCGAAGATTTCTTGCGCAGCCTTCGCGTGCTGGTGGTCGACGACGACACCAGCGCACGCGAGATCCTCGCAGCGATGACCCGCTCCTTCGGCATGCAGGTCGAAGAAGCGCGCGACGGCTGGGACGCATTGCGCCATGCCACCCTGGCTGCGGCCGGCGGCGCGCGCTTCGATCTGGTGCTGGTCGACTGGAAGATGCCCGGCATGGACGGCGTCGAATGCGCGCGCCAGCTGATGAGCGAGACCGAACCGCCGCCCGCCGTGCTGATGACGACCGCGCTGAGCCGCGAGGACGTGATGCAGCGCCTCGCCGCGGAGCAGGTGCAGGTCAGCTCGGTGCTGACCAAGCCGGTGACGCCGTCGAACCTGCTCGATGCCTGCGCGCTGGCGCTCGGGCGCGCGGCCCGCCCGGCGACGCGCCAGGCGCTGCGCGAAGAATCGATGAAGGCCCATTGGGAGCGGCTGCGCGGCGCGCGCATCCTGCTGGTCGAAGACAACGCGATCAACCAGGAACTGGCGACCGAGCTGCTCGGCAGCGCCGGCATCTTCGTGACGGTCGCGGCCGACGGCCAGGGCGCGCTGGACCTGATCGCCCGCCAGCGTTTCGACGGCGTGCTGATGGATTGCCAGATGCCGGTGATGGACGGCTACGAGGCCACCCGGCGGCTGCGCTCGCACCCGCAATGGCGCAGGCTGCCGGTGATCGCGATGACCGCGAACGCGATGGTCGGCGATCGCGAGAAGGTGCTCGCGGCCGGCATGAACGACCATATCGCCAAGCCGATCAACGCCGAGCTGTTGTTCAACACCTTGTCGCGCTGGGTGCGGCCGGCACAGCCGTCGCAGGCGGACGAGGACACGGCCGCCGACT
>Ga0105240_10005689_pt1 | contig 18499 bp, 24 predicted proteins | sample KBSC54metaG_FD_80426 | JGI IMG/M metagenome (GOLD analysis project Ga0105240, IMG submission 80426) | Corn rhizosphere microbial communities from Kellogg Biological Station, Michigan, USA - KBS C5-4 metaG | ecosystem: Host-associated > Plants > Roots > Rhizosphere > Soil | place: Michigan, USA... | reverse complement strand
GGTGCGGTGCAGAGCCGTGACCGGGTGATCCAGATTGTCGTCACGTCCGATGAAGAGCGGAGTGCTGCTCTGCTGGCCTGCCACGGCCTTGCGTGCCAGATAATGGTCGAGATAGGCCGGCGCGATCGTATTGCCGAGGATCGTGAGGACGGTTTGCAAGCCAAGCCAATATTCGCGGGAAGATCCCCGCGCCACGCGAAATACCGCGTCCGCAACGATTTCCGGCTCGACCGGCACGCCCATCGGACGCGGCGCGCGGGAAATATGCGCCCGCGCCCAATCGAATTGCGGCGTGTTGACCGCCGGCAGTTCGATGATGCTCACCGTGACTGGTGATCTCTCATGGAGCAGCTCCGCCCGCAGCGAGTCCGTGAAGCCGCGGATCGCGTGTTTGGCGCCGCAATAGGCGGCCTGCAAGGGAATGCCGCGATAAGCCAGCGCTGAGCCGATCTGGATGATGCGGCCTCGCCGGCGTGGCCGCATTGATCTCAACGCCGCCATGGTGCCGTACACCAAGCCGAGATAGGTCACCTCCGTCACCCGCTTGAACTCCGCGGGATCGATGTCCGCCACGGTCGAGAACACGGTCTCCATGGCGTCGTTGATCCATATATCGATGAATCCAAGCCGCCGCTCGAGTTGATCCGCGGCTTCGAATAGCGCTGCCGGGTCGGAGACGTCGACCGTCTCCCATTCGACAGCCTTGGCACCGGATACCTGAAGCTCCCGCTGCACGTCCCTCAATGCAGCCTGGTCTCGTGCAATGAGACCGACGCGATCGCCCTCGCGGGCAAATCGATGGGCGATCGCGCGGCCAACCCCGGCGGAAGCGCCGGTGATGATAACGGTGCGGGCGGCACGTTTCACGCGACGCATCAGAGATTATGTATGGTCCAGTTCACGCGCGCGATTGGGCTCGACGTCGATGATCGTCGCATGGCTGTGCATCGGAGCATGTTCGCGGCCCATCTGGCCGATGGCCGGCAATTGCAGCACCGTTGCTCTCTGTCCCGGACGAAGATCGGTGAGCAGGACGACCCGGCCGTTCGGAAACTCGAGGGCATCATGGTGCGTCGCCGCATGCTGCGTATTCACCTGACGGAAGCGGGCGAGCCGTCCGCAGGCCTGCCGCTTCTGGAAAAGGCCAAAGAACGGCCGACGCCACTCGACGTCATTTTCGAACGCCAGTTCAGTGCCAGGCAGAAGGCAGACCGCTACCGTTGGCGCATTGTCGGCCGCGAAGCCGCGGGTGGTGGTGCCTGGAAAGCACGTTGTTACCAGGTTGTCGCCGGCCTTAGCCGATCGCGATAGGACGGAATGAAGACTGTAGTCGCACATGGACGCCTCTCTCGGATGGTTCATACCCCCTGCTGCAATCGGCTAACTTTGTATCCATGTGCCTTGTTCCTAATGGAAGTTTCACGTCTCGGTACCGAACAATCTGCTGGTCCAGCGCGTTTTGCCCATTGTTCCTTTTGGCCCCACATACGGTTGAGCTATTGAATGATCCGTTCGGTCATCGTCAAAATCGTTGCGTTCTGCGCCCGATTTCACTGGGCCGTGATCGTTGCCGCAGCGGTGTTGATGACAGGAACGGCGATCTTCGACGTGACGCGCTTTTCCATCAACACGGACGTGGAAAGATTGATCGCCTTGGATCTGCCCTGGCACGCGCGCCAGGTCGCCCTCATGAAGGCCTTCCCACAGAAGGGAATTTCGGCGGTCGTAACCGCGCCAACGCCTGAAAACGCCGAGCGGGCGACAGATGAGCTTGCGCAAGCCCTGAAAAAGAATCCGCAACTCTTTCCCAGGGTAGCGCAGCCCGACAGCGGGGATTTCTTCGATCGCAATCAACTTCTGCTGGCTTCCACATCCGACGTCAAACGGACCATCGCTGGGCTGACCCGGGCTCACCCGATCCTGAGCCAACTATCGCACGACCCCAGTCTTCGCGGCGTGATGAACGTCCTGTCGTTCGCGGCCGGCCAGGTTCGTCAGGGCCGGCTCAAGCTCGAGCAGTTGAAATGGCCGCTGACACTTGCCGACGAAACCCTGAATAACCTCGTATCCGGAAAGCCGGCGGCTTTCTCCTGGAAGGACTTGCTTCAGGGTCATCATTCACCCGTGGAAGGGCGCCGGCATTTCCTGGAGATAGAGCCGCATCTCGACTTCACCAAGCTGCAACCTGGATCGGCCGCGGATCAAGGCATTCATCAGGCGGCGGCGCAACTGGACCTGCAGCAGAAATTCGGCGCGACGGTCAGCCTGACCGGCCAGGTCCCGATGGACGACCAGCAATTTTCGGTGATACGCGACAGCGCGCTGCGCGACACGCTCACGGCCGCACTCGGTGTCCTGATCGCCCTGTGGCTGGCGCTCCGATCTTGGAAGATCATCGTCGCAGTCTTCTTCAGCCTCGTCGTGGGGCTTGCGACAACCGCGGCGCTCGGTCTCGCCATGGTCGGCTCATTCAACCTGATTTCGATCTCCTTCTTCGTGCTTTTCGTGGGTCTTGGTGTCGACTTCGGCATTCAATTCAGCGTGCGCTACCGCGCCGAACGTCACGACAAAGGCTCGTTGCACGCGGCGCTGGAGAGCGCCGCGAACAAGGTCGGCAGTCCCCTCGCCCTCGCAGCGGCGGCAACGGCCGTCGGCTTCTTTGCATTCCTGCCCACGAGCTATAGCGGCCTGTCGGAACTCGGGCTGATCGCCGGCTGCGGCATGTTGATCGCCTTTGCCTGCAGCATCACGCTAGTGCCTGCAATGCTGGCGCTGCTCAATCCGCCGGGCGAAGTCGCGCCGGTAGGCTTCACATTCCTTGGACCGATCGACGACTTTCTCCAGCGCCACCGCATCGCGGTCGTGGTTGCAACCATCGGCGTCGTCGTCGCAGCTTCTCCACTGCTGCTGCATCTGCCATTCGATTTCAATCCAGTCAATCTGCAGAGCCCGAACTCTCCGGCAGTCGTGACATATCGCCAATTGCAAAAAGATCCCGAAACGAGTGCCAGCGACGCCGAGATCTTGGCACCCTCCATCGAGCAGGCCGATGCAACAGCCAAGCGCCTGGATGACCTGCCGCAGGTGGCCCGCACCATCACCGTCAACAATTATGTTCCCGGCGATCAGGACGAGAAGATTGCAGAATTGAAGTCGACATCCGGAAGGCTGCGTGCGGCACTCCACTCCCGCAATCATCCCGTGCCGACCGACGAGCAGACGGTCGCTTCGATCAGGGACGCGGCAAAGGCCCTGTCCGACGCCGCCGGCAGCCAGCAAGGCCCGGCCGCTGATACCGCGAGGAATGTATCCGCGCTGCTGACGCGCCTCGCCGACGGCGATGTTGGCATGCGACAGAAGGCCGAAGCGGCGGTGATCTCCCCGCTGGTTTACGATCTCGACCAGTTGCGCCAGAGCCTGTCGCCCCAGCCGATCAGCATCAAGAACCTGCCACCCGATCTGCTCCGCGACTGGGTGCTGCCCGATGGGCGGGCACGCGTCCAGGCGCTTCCCAAAGGGGATCCGAACGACTCCCACGTTCTGCAGGATTTTGCGACGTCCGTCCTCAAGGCAGAGCCCACGGCTGCCGGAGCAGCCATTACCTATTACGAGGGCGGAAAGACTGTCACGACGGCATTCATCGAAGCCGGCGTTTTTGCGCTGGTAGCGATCGCGATCCTGCTCTTTATCACCTTGAGGCGTGTCGTAGACGTATTGCTTACGCTCGTTCCGCTGTTACTCGCCGGCGCAGTTACCCTTGAGATCTGCGTGCTCGACGGGCTGGCGCTGAACTTCGCCAACATCATCGCCCTGCCGCTGCTCCTGGGTGTCGGCGTCGCGTTCAAGATCTACTACATCATGGCCTGGCGAGGCGGAAAGACCGGTCTTTTGCAATCGGCCTTGACTCGCGCCGTCGTCTTCAGCGCCATGACGAACGCCATCGCATTCGGAAGCATGTGGGCATCGAACTATCCCGGCATGTCCAGCATGGGGAAATTGATGGCGCTGGCATTGCTATGCACGATGGGCGCCGCTGTGCTGTTCCAGCCGGTCCTGATGGGGCCACCCCGTCAGATCAACAAATTCGAGGAGGAGACAAAGAACTCCGACCTCTCTCAGGCCGCGGAGTGATGGCGCTCTCGCGCTCGTTGGTACGGGCTGGCAGCCCTGGGCGTTTCGCGCCGTTCGGGCTTGGCGGCTGGCTCTCTGGCTCGTCGCCTGGTGGTTGACCGCTGCCACAACGTCGCCGTCCAGATTGAACTTAAGTAGCCCCCTCCGGTAGGAACGTCCGACTCCAGGCAGACGTTGTTAAACCGAGCGTCGCGCTTGTTGCTCTGAGACCGCTGAATTGCCTGGGAACACAGGCAATCGGCCGGGCGCAACGGAAGCGGCGCCGTCGATATTCCACAGGCCGCGAAAGCGACCAGAGCCGCGCGCGAGGGACTTTCCGCCAGAGATCATCTGACGCAGCCTCGCCCTGCCTCCGCTGGCAAAACCAACCGACCCAGGCGCGCGCAAAATCCTCGAAAAGGAGGCATTCATGTCAACCATGGTAAGTTCGGAAAACACCTTCCACGAAGCTGCAACCTATGGCGGCGTCGTTGACGCCATCGGAGGCGTAGCCACCGTCGTCCTGGCGATCATCGCCTTGTCGGGCATCAACCAGCCAATGCTGGCTGCCATCGCGACAATCGTGTTCGGTGCCGCGCTCCTGATACAGGGCGGTACAATGCTCACGGAGTATACCAAGCTGATCTTCCCGGCCGGCGCGGTCGATCCGGCAGAAGACATTGTGGGGGGTGGCGGCCTTTCAGCCCTGTTCCTCGTCGGCGCAGCCGGCATCGTCCTTGGCATACTTGCTCTGATCAACATTGTTCCCCAGACGCTCACGGCCGCGGCCGTCATCGCGTTCGGTGGCGCAATGCTGTTGAGCAGCAATTCGGTCTGGCACCTCTATCGTGCAAAACACGCCTGGCGCCAACTCGAGGTCGCACAAAGTCTCTCGGGCGGCGAAATCCTCGCCGGCGAAATGGCGTCGGGCTCGGCGGCGATACAGTGTCTGTCCGGCCTTGCGGCGATCGTCCTCGGCATCCTGGCGGTGACAGGAGCCAATCCGCCGGCGCTCACGCTCGTCGCCCTGCTGATTCTCGGAGCAACCGTACTCCTGACCGGCAGCACGTTGAGCGGCGCCATGATGAGCTTCATGGAGCCAGCCGTTGTTGGCAGAGGATCATCTCTGTCGCACTCAACCGGCCCAGCCGAGTAGACTAACCTGTATCTCTCATCTCCGCCACGCGAGGACGCACCGTTGCATAACGTGCGCCCTCGCGGCGCTTGATGACGCCATTTCGCTAGACATTGATCAACGCGATACCCAGATCGGGGCGTTTCTTCCTGCGAAGGTTCACCACGGTCTCCGTAATCGTCACCTCGAGTGTAGGCTGGACCGAGCCGGACAAAAGGTGGCCGCCACGGAGTGTACCATCCTGCAGCCCGAGCACCGCATGCAGATGAAGGCTGGCCTTGCCGTCATCGCCCTGTGCAACATCGCCGATCAGGCTCAGCACCTCGCATTGCTCGCCGACCTCGATGGGCTTGTATTTCTTGGCCGCGAGATCAAACCAGCCGACCTTTGCCTTCGAGAAGGCACCAATTGCCGAAACCGACGCGCCACTGATCTTTTCGCGATCGGCAAAGTCCGTGATCGATTTGAATGCCTCCTCGCCTTGGTCGAGGATCAAGACAAATGTTCGCTCCACGCCGTCATTGATTGATTTCGATCTCATCGGAAATTCCGCTTGTGAGCCTTGATGTCCGCCAACGGCGCCAATGCCTTTGCGGTTCCAATGTGGCGCCGGTCTCCCCGCGGGTTAGGAACGAACGGCGCCCTCTTGCCTTCCCACAACGTGGCAACCATCGAGGGAGGTACCATGCTCTACTGGATCGCCTACGGAATCCCGACTATCGTCCTGCTGATTGCGCTGATCTATGCTGTGAACCGCGCGGGATGGTTCAGCCCCCGCGAGGAACGCCAACTCGACGCCAACACGAGAATGGCGCAGGAACGCGACGAGGCCGAACGACGAGAAACATACTGAAAGTAGCGTCGCCACCTCACCTCGCAAGCGCGAATTAGGAACCCGCTCCATCAGGGGAAGTTCGTTCCCTTTGAGGCCAGAAACACCAAGGTTCGGCCATGTCAGCCTGGTTCAACAATGCACCGCCGCTGCTGCTCGAGGAGTCGGTCAAGATCGCCTATGATTTTCTCGAACGTACCGGGGAGGTCGACGACACCGGTGAGACCTGCCAATTCCTCGTCAACAAGATTGGTTTCATGATCGCGCAAGGACAGCGCAACAGGCTCCTGCTCGCGAACCGCGCGATCGCAGCCTATCAGCAATATCGGCAGGCGCGAACGCTCGAGTTGTCCCTGGTCTCCTGAATAGGAACGCCGCCGCCGATTGTCGGTTTGCAGGTTCTTGCAACCAGCGAGGTGCTCCATGAAGGTAAGTGACGCGATGACTCCCAACGTGCAGCTCTGCACGCCACAAGACACATTGAAGGATGCGGCCGAAGCCATGATGGCCCTCAATGTCGGGCTGCTGCCTGTCACCGACGGCGATCGCCTGGTCGGGATGATCTCGGATCGGGATATCGCCACGCGCGGCGTGGCCTTGGGCTTAGGATCGGATTCGCCGGTACGAACCGTCATGACCGAGGATGTCAAATATTGCTTCGATGACCAGGAGCTGGAAGAAGTGACTCAGAACATGGGAGACATCCAGGTTAGACGCCTCCCCGTTCTCAACCGAAACAAGCGTCTTGTCGGCATCATTGCGCTTGGCGACATCGCGCGCGCCGACGGCGGCGATGGAACGGCTGAAGCGTTGTCCCAGATATCGGAGCCAACGGGACAATCAGCGGGCTCCGCGCGGCGTTTCGCGTGATCGCGCGTCACGCCCGCCTCTTGTTGGAGAGCTCGCCTTATGTACGCACTCTTTGAGGGGAAGAAACAGATCGGAAAAGCATTCCCCAGCGAGAAAGAAGTATGGGAGGCCGCTCTGATCGCGGGCCTGGTCACCGATGTTCCCGTCGCCGACGAGGAAGGTGGCCAGATCCTTCCCTCCGGGTATCACGTCGAACGCATCGACGAGGCTAACGAACCGCGTGCCGACTCGAAGCTTCCAAAGGAGATTTCTTGATGCAGATCACCAGCTTCAAGGACATGTACATTGCCGAGCTCCAAGAGTTGGTGAGCATGGAAGACCAGCTCGCCGATCTGCTCCAGCGCTCGGCTGAAATAGCCGCGCATCCGTCGCTCGCGACGCTCTTCAACAAGCATCGCCTCGAGACAATGCAGCAAGGCGATCGGGTGCGCTCCATTCTGCAAAAGCACGGGATGGAGGGACGGACACACACTGATCAATCGGTGAAAGCATTGGTCGCAGAAGCGGAGAAGATGGCAAATATCCTGCAAGGTGACGATCTTCGCGACGCAGGGCTGATCGCGTCCGCACAGAAGCTCGAACATTATGAGATCGCAGCCTATGGCAGCGCAGCCGCGCTGGCCGGCCAGCTCGACCTTCGCGACGATCAAAAGCAATTGCACGCGCTTCTCGAGGAAGAACGGCGCGCCGACAAGTTGCTGACTGATCTTGCCAAGGCCGAAGTCAATCACGACGCCGCGGCCGCCTGACCGCAAAATCGATGGAACGAGCGCCGCGTCCACGGTTTGCCTCCCTATCGCTAACGGATAACAGGAACAGCCTATGAAGCTCACTGCAATTGGTTTGGCGACCGCCTTGATGCTCTCCGGTTCGGCAGCCTTCGCACAGGGCGGCGGAGGCGCGGGCGGCGCCGCTGGCGCCGGCGCCTCGGGTGCCGGAACCGGCACGACCGGATCTTCCTCGACCTCTTCCAATCCTGGAACGAGCACCACCGGAACAACCGGCATGGGTAACGGCGGCGTAAGCAATCAGGCCGGAAGCGCAGCGGCCGGTGCCAACAGCATACAAAATCCGTCGGGAAACCAGCTCCTGAACAACAATACTCCGGGCACAAGCGGCGCGCCCTCCGCTCCGGGCGTAAGGCACTAGGGATGCGAAAACCCCGCCATCAAGGCGGGGTTTTCTTTCAGGACTATATGGTTGCCCCGTCGTCGAACATATCCGTCATTTCGCGGAGATCGGAATTTCGCCGCCTTCGATAATCTCGGGGACGACATCCTTGGAGACCCGCACAGGAATCGATTTCGCCGCTGGAACCTTGCTGCCCTCGGCATAGTGCCACAGCGGAATCAGCCCATTGCACTCCGGATAGTAACCGGCAATGGTTCTGCGCGGGATATCGTAAGGCACAACCTGGAGCTCGCTTAGCGTTCGCTCGATGGCGTCGCCCGCCTCGGTCGAAAGTGTAACGATGTCACCCTGCTTCAGCCCCTCCTTCTCCATATCCTCGGGATTCATGAAGACGACGTAGCGACCGCCCTGAATTCCGCGAAAGCGGTCGTCTTCGTTATAGATCGTCGTATTGAATTGCCCGTCGGCACGCATCGTCATCAGCTCGTAGATGCCGTCACTTTCCGATCGTGGCGCAAATGCTGATTTTGGCACCGTGAAATTGGCCTTGCCGTTCGGCGTCTTCCATTTTCGCTCACGCGCCGCCAGTGGTCTTGGAAATCCGCCAGGCATGAACATCCGCTGATTAAAATCCTTGAACTGGTCGGGATAGGTGCGCTCGATCGCGTCTCGCACCAGCGAGTAATCGGCAATCCATGCGTCCCAATCGATCTTCGGATTCGGCTTCAATGTCGCCTTCGCCAGGCCAGCAATAATCGCAGGCTCCGATCGGACGCGTGGCGCGACCGGCTTGCGCTGGCCGCGCGAGCCGTGGATGCAAGCGGTGGAATCTTCCATCGAAACCGCCTGAGGTCCACTCTTCTGTTCATCGATCTCGATTCGGCCAAGACACGGCAAGAGATAGGTCACTTCGGCCGGCACAATGTGGCTGCGGTTGAGCTTGGTCGCAATCTGGACCGACAGCCGCAGGCCCGACCAGGCCGGCTCCATCAGCGAGCGCTCGGGCACCGCGCGCAGGAAGTTTCCGCCGAGGCTGACGAAGCCCTGGACATCTCCCTTCACGATGCCGCCGCAGGCGTCTACCGTCGACAACCCGTCCCATCGCGGCGGCTCGAAGCCATAGAGTTCGGCGAGCTTATCGAGAGGAACGAGCTTGGTCTTCTCCGAGATCCCGACCGTGCGCTGGCCCTGCACGTTGGAATGGCCCCGGATCGGCGAAATTCCGGCGCCGGGCCTGCCGATGTTGCCGCGTAGTAGCAGCAGGTTCACGATCATCTTGGTCGTTTCAACGCCGTGCTTGTGCTGGGTGATACCCATGCCGTAATTCGCGATCACGGCCTTCGCCGACATATAGGCACCCGCCGCTTCGAACATCGCATCACGCGGGATTCCCGATGCTCTCTCGAGATCGCTCCAGTCTACTCCTCGGCAGAATTTGGCAAAATCTTCGAAGCCTGCCGTGTGTTTTTCAATGAAGTCGACATCGAGAATGCGCGCATCGCCGTTGGCCTTTGCGAGATCGTCTGCCTGGACCACGCATTTGCAAATGCCGGCAATGGCCGCAGCGTCACCGCCGACACGGACCTGGTGATATTGCGAGCTGATGCGCGTGCCGCCCGCGACCATCTGAAGCGGATTCTGCGGGTTTATAAAGCGCTCAAGGCCGCGCTCACGCAGGGGATTGAAGGTCACGATGGGAACGCCGCGCTGGGCCGCGTCCTGGAGTGGATGCAGCATGCGCGGCGCATTCGTCGTGGTGTTGTGGCCGAAGAAGAAAATGCAATCGGTGCGCTCGAAATCCTCCAGCAGCACGGTGCCGACCGGAGATCCGATCACTTCCGGCAGCGCCACCGACGTCGTCTCGTGGCACATGTTCGAGCTGTCGGGAAAATTGCTCGTCCCATACATCCGCCCGAACAGCTGATACATGTAGCTGGCTTCAAGCGAAGCGCGGCCGGAGGTGTACATAATGACCGATTGCGGATCGAGCTTGTTCAGCTCGGCGCCAATCTCCCGAAAGGCCACGTCCCAGTCGACCGGCACATATTTATCGCTGGCAGGATCATAACGCATCGGCGTGGTCAATCGCCCCTGCTCTTCCAGCTGGTGATCGGACCAGTCGCGGAGCTCGGTCAACGTGTGCCGAGAGAAGAACTCCGGCATCACGGTCTTGCGCGTGATTTCCCAGGCCGTCGCCTTGGCGCCGTTCTCGCAAAATTCGAACGGATGCGGCTTGGCTGGCTTGGCCCACGAGCAGCTCACACACATGAAGCCGCCGGGCTTGTTCTGCTTCAACAGGATTTCGCTGCCGAGGATAGCGACCTCCTCCTGGGTGAGGATACGCATCACGGCGTTGAGCGAGCCCCAACCGCCGGCCGGAGCGGTGTAATTTTCGATTTTCGCTTTTTGCCTCATGCTGGGCCCTTTTGACACGCGCCCCGATCGGAAAACCTGTGATGGCATCGCAAGTTCCTAGCCGCTCGGAACCATGCACCCGCTGGCGCGTCGATAGATCGTTGCAGGATGATGACCATGCATGGCTCACAACTCGGCACGCGCGATCGCGTCAATACGTCGGACGCCTCGATCAGAATGCCCCGGCTCACGTCGAACCGCGTGAGCGACGAACGTGCGGTGGCGGAGGAATGTCCGGTCGCTCTCGTCTATGATGGGACGACGATGGCCGTCCTCATGGCAAGCCCGGCTGACTTGGCTGATCTGGCGACCGGCTTCAGCCTGACCGAAGGCATTGTCCGCGACATCAGCGAGATCGAAGAGCTGAATGTTATTGCAGGCCCCGACGGCATCGAACTGCGGATGTGGCTGCGTGCCGACAGCGGCCGGTTGCTGAAGGAACGGCGACGGCGTCTTGTCGGGCCCACCGGATGCGGTCTGTGCGGCATCGAGAGCTTGCGGGAAGCCAAACGGATCGGCGCTCCCGTCGCGCGCGAGATATTTCTGACGCCGGGACAAATTGGTTTGGCCGTCGAGGCCCTTGCCGCATCGCAAGTGCTCAATCGGGAAACACGCGCCACCCACGCCGCCGGCTTCTTTATGCCGGGCTGCGCAAACATGATGGTGCGCGAGGATGTGGGACGCCACAACGCGCTCGACAAGCTTGCAGGAGCGCTCGCCGCGGCGAATGTTTCCGGCCGCACCGGCGCCGTGGCCCTGACAAGCCGGATATCCGTCGAGATGGTCCAAAAGGCTGCTGTGATGGGCGCCGGCATCGTCATCGCCATTTCGGCACCCACCGCGCTTGCGATACGCACCGCGGAGGCGAGCGGGATCACGCTGGTCGGCATCGCGCGAGGGCGCGAATTCGAGATTTTCAGCCATCCCTCCGGCATTGCTCTTTATTGACAGGCCGATGGCGCGTCACGACTTGATCCGATCCTCACCGGGCACGTTGATCTGGACCTCATGGCCTTCGCGGATGGCCATCGATGCGGCCGCGGCCAGCGACTCGAACGCCGCTTCCTTTGTCGAATATTCCAGATTGACGATGCCGTCGTGCCGCACGGCCCACTGCTTGCCTGCGGGTACGATGTCATATCGAGCGATTCCCATTGTCCATCTCCGCTTAAGCTACCTTCAATACGACCTTGCCGACCGAATGCCCCTGCTCGACCGAAGCCAGCGCGTCGGCCGCCGCGTTCAATGGAAACGTCTTCTGTACATGCGGCCTTACCTTCCCCAACCCGACCAGGGTGGCAATCTCGGCAAGCTCGCCCGCATCGGCTTCGACCGTATAACGCAGCGCACGCACCCCAAATTGGCGTGCCTTTTCCTGTGACGGCTCGGTCAAGGTCGAGACCAGCACACCGCCCTTCTTCAGGACACCCCAGGAGCGTTCGCGGGTTTCGCCGTCGATGAGATCCAACACCATGTCGAGGTCCCGCGCCTGATCCTCGAAGCGTTCTTTCTTGTAGTCGATGACCACGTCGGCTCCGAGCTCACGCGCGAACTTCACATTGTTGGTCGACACCGTCGTCAGCACGCGGGCGCCTCTGGCCTTGGCGAACTGGATGGCGAAATGGCCGACGCCACCCGATCCACCATGGATCAACACTGATTGCCTGGCCTTGAGCCCACCATGCCTGAACAGGCCTTGCCAGGCAGTTAGTCCGGCCAGCGGAATGGCGGTCGCGTGAATGTAGTCAAGCTCAGGAGGCATCGCGGCGATGGCGTGCTGGTCCACCACAGCCTGCTCGGAGTAACCACCGCCGTGGATGCCGACCATACCAAACACTTCGTCGCCGACCTTGAACCGCGTCACCTGTGCTCCGCACTTCTCAACAATCCCCGAAATATCGCGGCCGAGCGTGTAAGGCAGCCGATCATTCCGCACCGACGGATATTTTCCAGAACGGATCTTGAAGTCGACCGGGTTGACGCTTGCCGCCCGCACGGACACCAGAACCTCGCCGGCGTCCGGCTGCGATATGTCGAGCTCTTCGGTCCTCAACACTTCCTTGCCGCCGAAATGATGCAGGCGGATCAGCTTGCTCATTGAATCCTCCCGGGGTGCCGCATCAACTGCGGCACGCGGCTCGCGTTCCTATGTGTCTGGAACTGCGTTTGCTTTTGGCGGTTGGAATGGCAAGAGAAAGGAGGAGCCATGGCAGAATCATCCCGTCAGAAGCGCATTACCGGCAGGGTGATGCACGAATTCAAGCACGGCGAATTGAAGAGCGGCCGCGGCGGCAAGGCAGGCAAGGTCAAGAACCGTCGTCAGGCGATCGCGATTGCCCTGCAGGAAGCCGGCGCCTCGAAATTCGACAGCGCCAAACGCAATCGCCGCAACCTTCGCCGTACCGAACAGAAGGAAGCAAAGGGACGGACGGCGCAGCAGGAGCGTGAAGGCAGATCGCATGTCGGTGCCTACCGGAAGCGGGAAAGCACCAAGTCGATGCGAGGGCACAATGCCCGCAAGCAAACCGCGCGCGGCCATCGCGCCGCGGTTGCGCGAGCCCGCAAGTCCGATGGACATACGCGTCAGGAGCTTTATGAGAAGGCGAGACGGCGCCACGTCGAGGGCCGCTCGAAGATGACCAAGCGGCAGTTGGAGAACGCACTGGGAATTCGTTGACATCGCGCCGCGCTTGATTGTCAGCTCATGGTCCCGGGCAGAAAGCATCGGATCGATGTCCCAACCGGGCTCTTGTTCGGCCATACCATGGTGTGGCCGGCGCGGTTGGGCTCCTTGATGACGGCGTCGTCGGGAACGTCGATCCATTGTCCGTCGAGCCGGACGCGGTAGTGACCGTCCTTTGCATCCCAGTCTGGATCGGAAACCGCGACACCATCGGCGTTGGAGCAGCACAGCCCGCGGCCGCTCCTGAGACTGTCGAACCATGGCTTTAGCGGCGAATTGGCGTATCGCCCGTCGTCGCGCGCCCAGACCAGCCCGGCAGCAAGCAAGGCCAAGACGGCAACCAGAAGGGCGCGCAGGTTCCTCATGCCGTCGCTGAACGTCGCGGCGCAAAACAAGTTCCTAAATTTCGCCCCTCCTGCCCCATGCCGACCGGCGGGGATTAGGAACGTCTCCGTTTTGCGTAGATTGCCCCTGCGAAATCCGAACCTGAGCTCGGCGAGGTCTCCATGCAGGATTTCCCATCCGCTTTCGGCTTCCAATCTCCCATCGGCAATGTGCGGGCAAATCCCGGAGAAAATCTCGGAGACCGGGGCTTCTTCACGGCACCGCTCGACGACCTCGTCACATGGGCGCGCTCCGGTTCCCTGATGTGGATGACCTTCGGGTTGGCCTGCTGCGCCATTGAGCAGATGCAGGTTTCGATGCCGCGATACGACATCGAACGCTTCGGTGCCGCGCCTCGCGCTTCGCCACGGCAATCGGACGTGATGATCGTGTCGGGAACGCTCTGCAACAAGATGGCGCCGGCGCTGCGCAGAGTCTACGACCAGATGCCCGAGCCGCGCTACGTCATCTCGATGGGCTCCTGTGCCAATGGCGGCGGCTACTATCACTATTCCTATTCCGTGGTGCGCGGATGCGACCGCATCGTCCCGGTCGACATTTACGTCCCGGGATGTCCGCCTACCGCCGAAGCCCTGCTCTACGGCATTCTCCTCTTGCAGAAAAAGATCAGGCGGACCGGATCGATCGAGCGATGAAAACAATTCTGCTGCATGGCACTCTTATCGCATGTTAGTTTTTGGCCCTGCTCCGCTTGCTAGTCTCACGTCTCCGACACCCCCGTGGCAGGAGGACTGAGCATGGCAAATCTGGACGAGCGGGCGCGGGCCAATATGGACGTCGCCCTTGAGGAAGCGTGCCGCGAGCTACCGCATGGCGGCGATCACAATTTGAGGAAGAAAATCGCGCAAAAGCTGCTGCAGAGCGCCCGCAGAGGCAATACCACCCTGAGCGGCCTTTCCGTCGTTGCTCGAACGGCGTTGATGGAGGCCACCAAGCAGAAGAAGTCAGCCTAGCTGACATACCATCTTCCGGACGAACGCACTCGTAAGGGCCTATGGCCGTTGAGGCTTTCCGCTTGGTGCCACTTGACGCCGTCCGGCGTTGGTTCGGATGACACGACGTACCATTCTGGTCGTAGAAGACGAGTATTATCTCGCGGATGATTGCGCTACATGCGTGAGAGAAGCTGGCTTTGACGTTGCCGGACCGTATGACGCCATCGAGGATGTTCCGGAGATCAGCGGCATCTGCGGCGCCGTGCTCGACATCAATCTCAGAGGCACATGGGTCTATCCGCTGCTGGACCGCCTTCTTGCGATGAACATTCCGGTGACCCTTTACACCGGATACGCCGCGCTGCCTGACAAGTATGCCGCGGTCCCTCGCGTGACCAAGCCGACACATTGTTCGGAGGCCGTTAGGATGCTGTGCCTGCAGATCACGGCGTGATCGTTGGCGCCGATTTGACTCAACAGCTCTCATTCCCCCCGCGCATAATAGCGTCCAAAATAGCGCCGTCGGCTTTTCACTTAGGTTAGCGCGCTGCGGCATGGTGAGCGCTAGGGTTTGTCCGTCGACAATGTGAGACGGTGAGGAGATCATGGTGAAACGGCGTCGCCGATTCAGGCAAACCACGACACTGGCCCATCGGCTGACAGAACAAGCCAGCCGCTTGCGCGACCGTGCCAAGCAACTGCCGGCCGGGACAGAGCAAACCACGCTCTGGCGCAAAGTGCGCCAGACCGAGACCGCATTGCGGATCGACGCGTTGTTGTCGTCACCGCAAAGCGCAGTTCCGAGCGGAGCGACGACATTGACGGACAAGCGAGAAAAGAAGTTCTTGGCGAAATCCGCGCAGGGCTCACCCTCGTGAACGCGATCATATCGTCGCGCTTTTGCACGAGCCGACGCGCTCCATGGGAACGTCGGATGGGCCAGTAATTGGCGTGAAGTGTCCGGCCATGCGGCCCGGATCCTCCAGGGCGGCCTCAGCTTCGCAAGAATGCCGAGGCCGCTTCGCTCCACCCGCCGAGCCAAATCGAAAATCTCTCAAATCAGCATGATCCAGATGATGCTGACCGCGGCTCCCACCGCGCCGAGCAGCGTCAGGGCCATGAAAGAGCGCTCGAGCCAATCCATCGCTGCTCCACCTTGTCCGGCGTGATAGCCAAGGCGGCCTCGACGCGCCGCATCCATGCCGAGGCCGCTGGCGGCCAGACAGCAGGAGGAGTCGCTGGCCACACCATACAGTCATCTGATTCGCGTGGAACCGCATTTGCCTAAGTGAATCGACCCATCATTCAGGGTATCGCGTATTGGGTCTGTCTCGACGCAACAAATCCTTCTCGCGACGCGATCGCGCCCGAGGTGTTGCCAAGCATGGCGTCCTCAAGATGAGAGGACGCAGGGAATGCCGGGTGTCTGGCACACCCGCAGCCGCGCGTGCAAAAGATAAGCACACGCGTTAGTCACTACAGGTACGCCGAACATTCCGGCATTCCCTGCGCAATGGTTTTACGGCTTATACGTGATCTCCCCGGTGTACCGGGCTTTTTAGCCACCGTCGTCCGCCAATCATCACTAGCGAACTTGATCCCAGCGTCGGGAGATCAGGACCACACGATTTCACCGTCCGCCTCAAGCCGCGCTCGTCAGCCGCGGTGAAGCGTCCATCGCATCCTGCTGCCCGCATTTCGTGACGATCGCGAAGCGCCCCTCGTCGGAGCAGGACACGCACAAGAAATCACACATTTCCGAAAAACAGAAGACAAATATTTTTCCCTGAAGGACTTGACAATATTTCTGATTAAACGAAGTGATTTGCCCGTCGGGGCGACGGCCGTTGCCTGGTCTTACGGCGTCATAACCCTCATGGTGAGGAGGCGCGTCGGCGCCTGCGACTTGCCCTCTACGCCAAAAGTTCAGGGTTCAAAGATAGGAACCCGACGGGAACCTGACGATTGCCTCTATGCATCATTGGATTCAAATGGCCCCTGAGACGGCCTTTGGGTGCTTTGGTTTCGCCTCCCGGAAGTGCGTTAAGGGCCGTCTCTTTTTCGGAGCCGATCGGGACGAGTTCCATGGCGGGTCAACGACGGCGCTTCAGGCAGACCACCTCCCTCCAATGCCGATTGGAGGCGTGGTCAAAAGAGTTGCGAGATCGAGCGGAGAAACTTCCGCCTGGTCCCGAGCGCGACGAGCTATTTCAAAAGCTGAACCAGGCATACACTGCCGCTTACATCGACGATTGGTCCAACTCGCAGGGATTGCAGCCGCCTACATAGGCCTTCCGGAATACGGATGCGGCATTGCACGCTAAGCGACGGGTTTTGGCGGGTGGAGCGTGCGCGGATGCCGCGCGTGCAGTAATCTGGCAAACGCCTCGCGGTCGGCGTCGTCATGGTGCTTCATTGCCGTCTCGAATAACGCTTCCTGAGTGTCGCGCGTCATGTCGCCCCAGACGGCAAGTGCGGCATGGCCGATCAGCACCGCAAAGCGCTCTTCGTTCTGCATCAAGCTCTCCCTCGGCGCGCTCGGCGGATTGCGCTCCTGCCCGCGATGCGTTCAGCACCTCCAACCACCGGCGGGTGCGGCCGTTCCATCCTCGACGACCGGAACCCGCGGCGATGCGCCAGATTGATTGATGACATGGAGGCTCATCGATGGCCGCCGACGGTCACCTCGGGAAGCGAGCGACCGCGGCACTGCCGGCCTGGCAGAAGGCGAAATCTGACGGGACAAATCATGGCATTGATTACGATCCGGCCGACTGCGACTGACAAGGACATCGCGAACGCGGTCGCTGCACATACCACACCGGCCCTCGAGCGCACGGCACGCGTGATGACGTGGGGCGCCGATGAAAAGGTGCTGCTCGCGATTGCCGTCGTCGGTTGGCTCTACGCCGCGCGCCGGCCCGCGCTTCGACCCATCACCAACCACCTTCTGGCAGTCTCGATGCTCACGGCCGTTCTGCCCCATCTGCTCAAAAGCGGCATCGACCAGACGCGCCCCGACCGGCTCACGGTGCAAGGACACCGGCGCGGGGTCCCCTATTCCGGCCGCGCGCGTGACGCCTTCCCTTCAGGCCACGCCATCCACATGGGCGCACTGGCTTCGGCCGCAGGGCTGCTTCCTCCACGATCGCGGCGGGCGCTTCGCACGTTGGCCGTCGCGCTGTCGACGACACGCGTTGTCCTTCTCGCGCACTGGGCGAGCGACGTCGTGGTCGGCTTCGCGGCCGGAGCGCTAATCGAACGGCTCCTCCGCCCGATGACAATGGGTTCCGCAAAACGGCCTGACATTAGGGAGCCATGATGGAGTATGTCGCACGCTTCCTGATCGGCGGCCTCGCCGTTTCCGCCTTTGCGCTGCTCGGCGACATGCTCCGCCCGAAAGGCTTCGCAGGCCTGTTCGGGGCAGCGCCGTCGGTCGCGCTGGCGACGCTCGGCATTGCGCTGTGGCAGCACGGCGCGAGCTACGCTGCCGTGCAGGGCAAAGCCATGATGTGGGGCGCGCTCGCGTTGCTCGCGTACAGCATCGTCGTTTGCCATCTCTTGATGCGCTGGCGCTGGAACGCGCTTCCCGCGACAATCAGCGCGCTCCTCGTTTGGCTATGTGTCGCTTTCGGCATTTATTTTGCAGCGGGAGGCAGCGCGTGATCGTCAAGCTCTCGCTGTCCACGCTGAAGGACACGCGGTGGTACGAGTACCTCATCCGCTTCGTGCTGGGCGGCGCCGTGACTGCCTTCACCGGCGTGGTCAGCAGCCTGTTCGGCGCCTCGGTTGGCGGGCTTTTTCTGGCGTTGCCGGCCATCTTCTGCGCTAGCGCGACCTTGATCGCGAGCCACGAGAAGCGGCGCAAGCGGGAGGCTGGCGCTTCCGGGCGACGGCGCGGGCAGCAGGCTGCGGCGTTGGATGCGGCCGGTGCGGCTCCCGGGAGCCTCGGCATGCTCGCTTTCGCCCTGACATTCTGGCTG
>Ga0105240_10005688_pt1 | contig 18500 bp, 19 predicted proteins | sample KBSC54metaG_FD_80426 | JGI IMG/M metagenome (GOLD analysis project Ga0105240, IMG submission 80426) | Corn rhizosphere microbial communities from Kellogg Biological Station, Michigan, USA - KBS C5-4 metaG | ecosystem: Host-associated > Plants > Roots > Rhizosphere > Soil | place: Michigan, USA... | reverse complement strand
TTTAAAACTTCGTTCTTAAAGTCAGCATCGTACTTGCGGCGGTTCTCTTTTGGCTTTTTCGGATCCATAATTAATCTCTAAATTTAAGAGATTTTTCTGTCCGTAGAAATCGGGCCATCTCAGATACCCTGTTATGTCTTTTTCTATCTTCAATCAAATTTGATTTTATCCAGTCTGCGTAATATCTCAAAAAGGGTAATAGTTCAGTAGACTTAAAGTCGGCGATTAGTTCATTACCACTGCCCTGGGGAGTCCTAAATACAATCCTATCTATCAAATAATCATCAGTTTGAGAAATTATTTCAAAACTGTAATGTGCTATTGAATTTCTTAAGGCATATACTAAACCCCTCAATGTTTTATAGTCGGCATTAATATTCGATTCATTTAAGCCCATTTCTGATTTAAGGATTTTTGTCAATCTAAAGTTAGGTATATGAGAATACAGCCTTTCTTTTGGTAAGATAATTACTCCTAACAGACAATTTAATAATAGGGTGAAATTGTATTGTTCTTCAAATTTATACTTGTGCAAAATGCTTTCATATTGGGCAATTAATTTCATTGTGCGATCTATGAAATCATGCTCAATATTCTTATAGTTTCCCATGATCTTACCTAGTTTGAGAAATGAATACTAAAATATGGCGGTTCTACTAGCTCCTGTATGTCTTTAATGCCTTCTGGATTTTTAATGTTTCTTTCAGGGTCATAAACAAAGCATAAAATAACGTCTACATCTGGATGTTTGCGATAATGTTCTTTATCTATAATTAATTCTTCTGCAAGTTTTTTGCCATCCAAGCTAGGCCTTGTCATTTTTGTCTCTATTAGAATTCTTTGCTTAGGCAAGAGAAAATCTGTTCTGTTAGATCTGTTCGCATAATTCGGAGTATAGGTTTCCGGACGAACATCTTCAAATAAAAGCCGAAGAATTCCTTCAAATAGATACTGCATTTCATATTCATTCTTTACTTCAATTGGCTTTACATCAATTCTATGTTCCTTAAATGAAGAAATCATATTTGACCACTTGTCCATGATTCTTATTATCAAAGCTGCGCTTTGTGCAATTTCGGAAGAGCTTTCATCTGAATTTGAATTTGCTTCCTCATATTCTTTGATATAAGTTAGAGCATTCTCAATTGCCGCGTTTATCGTGTCACGACTTCTGGCCGGGTATCCCATATATTGTCTTGTGCGGTCAAAAAATGAACTTATTTGCATTGGTTGTGGGAGCTGGATGATGTCTAAAGAATTGAAAAAACTTTCATCTACTTCCAATAGACTGGTTCTTGCCGAAATATAATCTTCCCAAATAGAAATATATCGGTTGTCCGTCGCACTAATTGCACCGTCAATGTAACTGATTTTTATATAATCTTGAAGGTTACGAAGAGCTTTCGTTAATTTTAATTTTATAATAGTCATGTTTCTCATTTAAGGCATTTTATGTTTTACAGATATAAAAAAGTATTGATAGAGACACACTACTAAGTTAGAAAACCCCTGACTAACTCCCAAAGATGGTTCATGGCAAAACTATCTTTTCAGGCCTCCTATCTTACTCCTAAATTTCGTCTTTTTACTGGCATATGGAATGTTAGAACCTCGTCATATACCTGGATAGGGGGAAGCACTGTTGCGAATACCTTCGAGCGGAGACTCAGATGCATTCACCCCAGAAGACGAAAACTAACTTTTCTTTTTGAAATGGTTTCAGTAAATTAGGTTATTAAACCTATCAAACTATGAAATGGCTTACCCATCCTAAATTTCGGCTGCTGCTATTAGTGTTCCTGCTTATGCCAGCACTATCTGTTTTTGCCCAGGACAGCACAAGGCTACAGATAACCTCCCCTTACGATTCTATTAGCCTCAGCGATGTAAAAGCGATAGGGAATCTCGAAACGGGCTCTATACAGGTTACTATGCAGGTTACAAACAAGTATCACAAGGTGGCAATTGTTAATATTGGCGGGCCAGCTTTTGATGATTTAGGCTTGACTGATGACAAGGGGATAAAGTACAAATATTTCAGCTACTCCGGCCCTCCAGGCCTTACTGTAGGTCATAACAAAGGATACTCACAAATGACCGATATGGTGCTTGGCAAAAACAAGGTGCAAATGTTCATTTACGTCCAGGATACTCTTCATGTCGATCAATCTGAAACGCTGAAGTTCAGGCTCGTGAAGGCAGATAAGAGCGTTAAGGCAATAAAGGAGGCACATTTGCTCTGTACGCTAACGCTGGATTATATGGCCGCTGGACAGAAGCAGTTTTTCATCAAAAATATCCCGGTCGAGTGGGTGAAGCCAAAAACAAAATCAATAGGTACTAACTAATTAGTAAACGGCTGATGCTATCTATTTGAATTAATAAATGCCTTTAGTGTACTCCTAGCTTTTTCCTTTGTTTTGATATCATTTACTCTTTCCCAAATCGACCGATGAATTCCTGAATTGCCTGATAAATCCGTGGTAATAACATTCATCCTGACTGCGTTTTTAGTAGGTAATATTTGTATATCGTGCATTCCGTAATCAGGTACAATGCCCCCTTCATCTTTTTTGAAAATATTCCAATGGAACCGTCCTATAATATTACCGTTACTCATATTATAATCTTTCCCTAACCAGGCGACATTGTTAGGTTCCTTTCCGATAATTTCAATCTTGTCTGGAAAGCAGAAGCTAATTCTTATGATCGCATTCCCGGTCACACCGTCGTTGTTTACATCTCTATAGTAACCTGTTATTCGCTTCCATTTATACCATAACCCAAGGCGACTGTATAAGAAAATGTAAGCGAGAAGCGGAAAAATTAGAAACTCGATGAGAAGGTTCGAGGCGTGTATCACCCAATCAACCTCTATGCAGATTATTTGCATGTAAGATGAGTTTATTGTTTAAGAAATTATTATCGATGGCGCTTTCGACTTAACTTTTTCCACTTTGATGGTTGTTTGTTGAAATTCAGCAATGGTCGGACGCCCTGACAACTAGGGAATATGTTACTTCTTTTTACTCCTATTGGCAAGTTTGATAATCACATTCCAGGTATACTTTAGGTCCATTCCGACCAATGTGCTGAGGGTCACTAATGAGAAAATACCCAATACCCAGAAAAAGGCAAATGGAATATTCCAAAGTCTCCCTAAATGATTATTGCTGTATTGAAAAGAGCTAAGCATTGCATATCCGGGTAAACCATATACAACAAAAGTCGCGGCTAATTTTAAAAGAACATAGTATATCAGAGCGGAATATCTTTGAATTCTTGAAAGTTTTTCCGCTTCGGGAAAGAACTGTTTTTTGCCTTGTAACACTTGTGCTAATGGGGCCACTCTGTTTATTGCAGGATATAAAACTACATCCAGTATATCTTGTAGATAAACGTCTCCATTGAAAATAATCTTGCTTTCCTGCCGGTAAATTACGCGATTAATAAGTTGCCGTGCCCTGATAGCTTGCGAGGTAGCTGAGCCGAAAGCTATAAGTAATACCCCGATAACGACAAACGCAAATGGATAAAATTCTGTTTTGTCGAGTTCCGGCAAATCGAAAGGTAGCTTTACCGTTGTATCGGAAGTGCTTTTTGCTGAAAGGGTAACAATGGAAACTAAAGCGCAAGCTACCCAATACTTGGATGCGACTTTTGCATATGTTGAGCATCCTTCTGCCAGCTTTAGTAAATATTCAGGGAAGGAAGTTTCAACGCTTTTATCTATTAATTCTTCTATTGGTTTATCGGCCATGACTTGAGGTTAATGTAAATTTCTGAGTGATATCGTGAATAAGCAACAAAAGCTAACTCTCATAGAAAATATTTTAAAAGCGGATGTAAATATTATTGAGCCAGAGTAAATATTAAAATATTTCTAATTGTACGCACAATTTTCTCGCCTCGCAACGGGAAAAAAACGGTATTTTTTATCTGCATATAACTGAAAGATATACAGTAGTATAGCAGCCTTTCCCAAATCAAAAGGGCAAAAAAGCGGCGTAAAATACAAACCGGGGAGTTTTCGCTCCTTAAAACGATTCAGTGCATCCCTTCGGCTGCTGATCCTGCACCAGCATTCCTTGTCTGGCGGCTCTTGTTCCCCACAGCATTTACCGCGAAAAAGAAAAGCAGTTTGTGAGCTACGCCTTTCTTTTTTGCCCTTTTTTCTTTGTGAAAATGTTTTCCGGGCGAAAAAGGTCATAAAAACCTTACTGTATGCAGCCCTTCACTATTAAGTATCATTCGCCCGCCGCCGCCGCGCCGCCGTCTGCCTTTTTCATCCTGTCTCGTGGTCGCCATACCGGCAGGCCTGCCTATTCGCCAAACCCGAATTGTTTCGTCTTTGCATGCGCTCCGCAGGATCTACACTGCTACTATTGGTTGGTATACACGTTGTGGGTCACCCGCCGCTTTGAGCCTATTCTCAAAGGTACTTGTATTGAATTTGCCCGCGTTGGGGACGTTCGGCAGTTGATAGCTGAAAGCACCCCGCATATTGAGCATATCGAGACCGTAGTTAGCAACCTCCAAAAGCTCCAGGTACTGGAAAGCAAGTTTAAGAAGCAATTAGGCCTGATAGCGGTAGCCCGCAGAAATCTACTAAAGGCGGGTTGAGCAAAACACCTGTGCAGTATTCATTAATCATAATCCGGGGACGCAGCCGGACAAGGGGCGTATTATTTTATGAAACACAATTTTGAAGAAAGACGGCAAAACCGCATTGACTTTGCCGAAAATCAAGCCGCCAAAAATGACAAAAAGGCTGAGGCTTTGTATAATTCGGCAAAGAAGATGGCCGATTGCATCCCCTTCGGTCAGCCGATCCTGGTCGGTCATCATTCAGAGGGCCGAGACCGGAAATTCAGGAAAAAGATACACAATACGTTCGGCAAATCTTTCGAGGCCCAGGACAAGGCCAAGCATTATGAGCAGAAAGCCGAATCGATAGCAAACAATCGGGCCGTTTTTTCCGATGATCCCCAGGCAATCCAAAAGCTAGAGCAAAAGTTGGCAGACCTGAAAGGTATCCAGGAATTCATGAAAGCCGCTAATAAGTGCATCAAGAAGCAGGACAAAGACGGGTTTTTAAAGTTACCCTTTGCTACCGAAAAAATGTGGGAAGAGCTTAATAACCCCCGCTTTGGGAGACGGTTGGGGTTCCCTGGCTATGCCCTCCAAAACAACAATGCGGAGATCAGCCGAGTAAAAAAGCGTCTTGAGTTCCTTAGACAGCAGGCCGCGCAGGAAACTAGCGAGGCCACAATAAACGGGGTTCGGTTGGTTGAAAATGTGGAAGCCAACCGCGTGCAGTTATTTTTCGATAGTATCCCCTCCGAAGAAACGCGGAAAACGCTAAAAGCGAACGGGTTTAGGTGGTGTCCTTCTGAGGGGGCCTGGCAGAGACATTTAAGCCCTGGGGCTGTTTACTGGGCTAAGGAGATATTGAAGAAACTATAATCACTATTAGCCGGGGGCGCAGCCGGACAAGGGGCGCACTTTTAATATGACTACCACATTAAGGAATGTTCCCTTTAGCCAGGAAGCTAGGGCGTTTTATGCAAGAGCATTGCCTGTTAATCCTCTTCCTTTTCTTTATGCCTTGGCCGATGCCGTCAAAGAAAAGGGGACGGACTGGATCAGGACCGACAACGCAAAGGCGATCCTATACACGCTAATACAAATGGCCTATGGGCAGGGTTTTCATTTGGATGGAATAGCCGAGTATGAGCGCCTTCGGTGCCTAATGGAAGAAAATTGAGTAATAGAAAGACGGAGCGCAGCCGGTCAATTGCGCAGACAAAGTATGAACCTGTTAACTGTCATAAAAATTTCCTCCAAAAAGTTTGAGGATCAGAAATACGATAAGGTTCAAAGTGCTGATATATTTATGCACTTTATACGGGATGAATTAGGGTTTACCCCCGAAAAATTTCAGGAGCTATTGAGGTCCGGCTCCACTATGGCGAATGGATCACCGATAGAGGGGACCGATATGGGGCGCTTTTTTGTATGGTATTACATTAATTATATTGTCGACCATGTAGCCGAAGATTGCTGATTTTTAGCCCCCGGATCAACAAATTTCGTACCTTTGAATTGATAAAATTGCTCTTTACATACGGTCTGCGAACAGCGCGGTGAACAAAAAAAGCCGTGTGTTGCAACTCGTTGAACACGATAAAATTAGAATCTTTAAGTTCGTTCTGTCTTCCCTGCGCGACCTTCTCATTAACGGAAGCCGTGCTATCTTTTGTATGGCTATCCGCGAGGGCATCATGCGCCACTTGAACAGAATCTTGTGTAGCTTTCCAGATAAAGAATGTTGCAACCAATACGCCCAAACTAATAATACTCCCTGCAATACTTGCTATAAACATTCTATTAGCAATCGTATTTGCTCTAACGGCTTGGGTATCATCTGGCTTATCGCGCTGAATTATGATATTGGGGGGCTGCTGGGCTTCGTATCTGCATGCCTGATTGGGGGCACTGGCATCTTCTCGATGCTTTGGGGAATTATCAGTATCATTACGCGGCTCAATAGATTTTTCCGAGGAATGGTCTTTGTGTTTTTGGGATTGCTCTTGGTCTGTATCTGCCATTGCCTGTTTGGTCTTTTGGCCTAATATATAAACAACTGAGCAATATTTTGAAAGGTGTTTTAACCCTTTTTAGAACAAAAAACCGCCCTTTCGGACGGCTCTCCTATTCCTCCATCATTTGAGTAAAAATACTTGGCGGCAATTCCTTCCCGATCAATTGGGCGTATTTTAACCGGCCCTCTGAACGCTGAATATAATGCTCGAAACGTTCATGGTCTTTTATCTTCCGGGTGTTGTACCGGGCCGCAAACTCGTCGCAATAGCGCTGTAGATGCTGCGGGCTGACTTGGTGAAAGATCCCAATGATCCCCCTTTTAAGCAGGGACCAAAAGTTTTCGATACCGTTGGTATGAAAGCCTCCGTTCACGTACTGACCTGCCTTGTGGTCTACCATAACGTGTTTGAACTTGTCATCTTGCCCCAAGAAAGCATACATAGAATACCCGTCCGTTACCATAGTTGAACCTTCGGCAACGTGCTTATCGATCAACTCCTGTGCGCTCTTTTTGGTCACCCAATTCGTGACTTTAACGATGACCCTGCCGTCGGTTTCAGCAATACCGAATACAGGAGTTTTGGTATCGCTACGACCTTGCAGACCCTTTCCTTCCTGTTCCCGCCTGAGCTTTGCTATCTTGCTCTTATGTTTATTCTTCAACGAACCACCAACATATGTTTCATCAATTTGAGTAGTGCCGCGTAGCACCTGCGGAGCTTTCTCCTTCAGCATTTCACGGAGCCGGTGCAAAACAAACCACGCCGTTTTTTGTGTGATACCCAATTGGCGATGAAGCTGCAAACTGCTGATCCCTTTCTTCGAGGAAAGCAGGAGGTAATTTGCGGCAAACCAGTTGCGGAGAGAAACCTTAGAGTTTTCATATATCGTTCCCACCTTAACCGTGAACTTCTTACCACAGCCCTTGTCGCTGCATTTAAAGCCCCTGTTCGTCCGATAAGGATTGACAACCCCGCAGAACGGGCAAGCGGGCGTCCCGCCCCACCGCCGCTGCTCCAAATACGCAATGCAAACATCTTCATCCTTGAAGTAGTCCAAACATTCGGTGAGGTTATTGAAATTCATAAATTAGGTGTTTGTTGGGACAAAGATAATGGATTTATATTACAAACCAAATATTACTTAAAATATTTTTCGGATAACATCATTGATTATCAATAATTTAAAAAATTTATCGGATTGTGTAGGATAAAATATTTTGGTAATTACCATTCACTATCATAGCTTTGAAATAGCAAAAAGTTACAATCATGGACGCAACTACTTCTGGCCCGGTTCAGAAACCGGCATCCGATCAACTAAAAAAGCCACCGCGACCACGCAGCAAGCCTTACCCGGCGTTCACCATTGATCATTGCGTAACATTCGCCCAAAAGGTGGATACGGCATTCTCCTCGATAGGATTTACACCACAAGCGTCTATTTCAAAAACGCTGGAACAATCGGGCGGTGGATTTCTAACTCTCCTATCCAGTTGTGTTCAATATGGCCTATTGGATAAGTCCACGGGCGATGGATACAAGCCTAGCGAACTTTTTAAGAAAATCAGCCGTCCTCTGCCGGGGGAGAAGATAGAAGATTCGAAGTTGGAATGTTTTAGAAAACCCAAGCTATATACAGCGATCATACAAGCTTATGCTGGAAAGCAGGTACCTGCGGAGGCTGGGCTGGCCAATATTCTAGATAGATTACATGGCGTGATCGGAGACGCCTCAATTCTCGCGGCGAAGGTATTCTATAAGAACGCTAAGGCTTTAAAGGTGCTAGACGATAACAACGTTTTGCGACTGAGCAGCAATGCGCCGCCTGTTGAGGAAAGGAAGGAGGAGGAAGAACAAGCGCAACCGGATGTACAGAGTCATAACCAGACACATCAACCGCCGCCTAACCATCCGCCAGTGGTCCTGCAATTGCCGCCTTCCACATTCAAGGAGATCCCAATAGTCTTAAAGAATAAAGGGGAGGCAAAATTGCTATTGCCGCCGGATGCTGACGATGATGATTTAAAGCGTATTATTAAGGTATTGACCGCATATGTGGAATAAAAAAGCCGGGGTGGAAACCCCGGCCGTAGCAAAAAATTACAATCACTCGCAAGTGATTGTGTAGAATGCAAAGATACTAAAAAATGGCATTTCTTCCCTATAAAATATGTTATCGCATGTCGTGCCAGAATTTTTAGCCGACCCCACATTAGAGGGGTAGTACCCGACTGGTCTCATTAGTCAGTTCGAACACGCTACCATACGATGACGCCCGGAAGGCATTACCCGCGTTTCCACGCGGGTTTTGCCGTTGTAAAGATACAAAAAATGTAACTTAGTACTATGGCTAAAGCAAAGAAGGCCCGGGCGGCCAAATATGACGAAAAGCTGGCGGTTAAGGATCTAACCTTTGACGAGCTGATCCAGCTATCGGTCAACTATACCCCTCCCAAGAAGGAGAAGGCCAAAAAGGCCGTTAAAAAGAAGAAATAATGGATGAAGAACAAGTTGAGAAATTGAGAATTATCGCCGTTGAAAAGTACGGCCAATTCTTATTGATACAACAGATTGCCTATAGGAGAGGCGACCCAGCCGAAAAATCCTCAAAACAACAACTAGAGGAGGCGGAATCTGCGCTAAAGGAAGCGCATCAAAAATGGCATACGGCGGCGGTTCAGTTGCGAATAGAGGCGCTTAAAGCTCGCGCACAGAAGAAATAGCTTTGTCCCAAGATGTATATAGTTGCCCTAGAAAAAAACTACCAACTGTTAGTTTGCTAAACAACTTTCTCTTACTTTTGGGCCGCGAACCGGGCGTATTCCGGCCGTTGGCGGGCGTACTCCCTAGCCGTAGCAGGGCGTATCTCCGGCCGTAGGCGGGAGTATTCGGCGCAGAACCAAAGCTTAATTGCCCATGCATTTTCAATTATCGGAAGAGCATTTGATGATCCGAAAGGCCGCCCAGGATTTTGCCCGCAATGAATGTTTGCCGGGCGTTATCGAGCGGGACGAACACCAGAAATTTCCGAAGGAGCAGGTGAAGAGACTGGCGGAGCTGGGATTTATGGGGATGATGGTCGATCCGGCATACGGCGGATCGGGAATGGATACGATCAGTTATGTGCTGGCCATGGAAGAGATCAGCAAGATCGATGCAAGCGTCAGCGTTTGCATGAGCGTCAACAACAGCCTGGTCTGCTGGGGACTGGACACCTACGGCAACGAGGCGCAAAAGGAAAAATACCTCACGCCGCTGGCCCAGGGGAAAAAAGACGGTGAATTGTATATCGGAGCTTTCCTGCTGAGTGAACCTGAGGCCGGAAGCGATGCCACATCACAACGTACGACAGCCGGGGACAAGGGAGATCATTACGTTCTCAACGGCACCAAGAACTGGATCACCAACGGGAATTCGGCTTCGGTCTACCTGGTCATGGCGCAAACGGATGTCTCCAAAGGCAGTCATGGCATCAACACCTTCATCGTGGAGAAGAACTGGCCTGGCGTAGTGGTCGGCGCAAAGGAAAACAAGCTTGGCATACGCGGCAGCGACACGCACAGTATCCTGTTCAATGACGTAAAAGTGCCGAAGGAGAACCGCATCGGCGAAGACGGATTCGGATTCACGTTTGCCATGAAAACGCTGGCCGGGGGACGGATCGGGATCGCCAGCCAGGCCCTGGGCATTGCCAGCGGCGCGTACGAATTGGCGCTCAACTATTCGAAAGAGCGCAAGGCATTCGGAAAAGAGATCGCGCAGCACCAGGCCATCCAGTTCAAGCTTGCGGATATGGCTACCCGTATCGAAGCGGCCCGGCTGCTTTGTCTGCGCGCAGCCTGGGAAAAGGATCATCATCTCGATTATGCCCTTTCTTCCTCCATGGCGAAGGTGTTTGCATCCGAAACGGCCATGTGGACCGCCACCGAAGCCGTGCAGATCCATGGCGGATATGGCTATGTCAAGGAATACCATGTCGAAAGACTTATGCGGGATGCCAAGATCACGCAGATCTATGAGGGGACCAGCGAGGTCCAGCGGATCGTGATTTCGCGTTCAATTTTGAAATAGGGGTGCGGCGTGCGTAGGCTACCCGTTGCTCGAGTCATCGGCTTTATGGCGATCGCCATTGAGCTCTCTTCCGAAGCTATAGGTAAAGCTGAGTTTCAGCACCCGGGTCTCGGGTTTACTGATGGCATCCTGGTAGAATGCCCCCGGCGAGTAGGTGTCCGAGTGGCTGCGTTGGGTGTTGAGGACGTCCGACAGGCTGAGCACCAGCGTGCCGGCATTGTGACGCAGGACGTCCCTTCTGATGGCGAGGTCCAGTCCGCCCGAGGGCAACGTTTTCCCCTGCGCGAAATAACTGGCGGCGCTGTAGCTGCCCGTCAGCTGCAGGGTGTAGACATTCCATAATTTCATATCCGAATTGAGCTTTGCAAACCAGCTGAAACCGGAGTTCGAGAGACCCTGGGAAAGATTGTCGGCATTGATATCGGTCTGGAACAGATTGAAATTCGTCGTGGCGTTCCACCACTTGAGGATCGGGATGCGCGCGATGATCTCGGCGCCATAGGTGTTGGCATAGTTGCCATTCTCGAACGTGCTGAGCAGGGTATCGTTGGAAAGCGGTTTGTTGTAGGCCATCATCGGGTCGAGCGTATTCTTCAGATAGACGGTGGTGCTCAGCGCGACACCCGACAGCTGCGTATTGTAGGCCAGCTCGACGAGATTGGTGTTCTCGGGCCGGATACCGGGATTACCTTTCTGCGGGTTCAGCGGATTGCCATAGTTCGTTTGCGGGGTGATCTGCCACCATTGGGGCCGGTTGATACGACGGGAAAAATTAAGGTGGAGGTCGTTGTCGTCGTTGAATTTTTCGGTCAGGAAAACGCTCGGGTAAAAGCCCGACTCCTGATAACCGAAGCCGGTGTTGCTATCCAGGAGATGACCGGTATAGATGTATTTCTCGTAACGAAGTCCGGCCATGTAGCTGAACTTCCCCAATTGCTGCGTGAAGGCGCCATAGACGGCATAGGTGTTGTTCCCGTAGCTGTAATTATAGCTGGCGTTAGGGTCCTTGCTATAACCCTGGGGGACGCTATCCTCGAAATCCTGGAAGCTGCGGTTGCCGCGAATGATCGTTTTGGCGCCGACATCCAGCTTCGCCTTTCCGTCGAGCAAAGGATCCGAATAATCGCCCTGCAGGGTGACATGATAGGCGCTTCCGTGACCGTTGTAACGCTGCACGAAGGGGCTTGCCAGGGTAGAGCCGCCCTTGTTCAGGAATTGCATATCGTAGTTGCCGTTACTATTGCCGTTGTAGGTCTCCGCAGCGGCGCTTGCGGTCAGCCGCTCATCTTCCTTTTTAAACGTATGCGTATAATCGAAATGGGCATGCGAAAAAACGAAATGGTTGCCCGTGTACGAGCTGCGATAACCGTTGGAATCGAGCAGCGCGCCTTTGTCCCAATATTCGGTATTCTGCGTGCCCCTGGTCGGGTGGCTGCCGAAACCGATGTTCCCTGAAAGACTGAACGTATTGTGGTCATCCATATTGTAGTCCACACCGAGCCGGAGGTTTTGGAAAGGGCCGGTGGTCACGGCATGCCCGTGCTGAATGGCAGTGGTATTGGCGGCGAGATTATTGAACGTGGTCGTGGTATTGGAGACCGACCGGTGGGTATGGCCCATAAAATTGAGCCGGAAGTTCCATTTGTGTTTGTAGACGTTCATGTTGGCGAAGCCATAGGTCTCGCCGAGCGTGCTGCCGACACCGGTGAACGAGCCGTTCATGCCCGGCCGCCGGTTCTTTTTGAGGACGATGTTGACGATACCATTGTTTCCCTGCGCGTCGTATTTGGCCGACGGGTTGGGCATGACCTCGATGCTTTGGATCTGATCGGCGGGTATTTGATCGAGGGTGAGATCGGTTTGTTTGCCGTCCAGGAGAATGGTGGGGGACCCGTTGCGGAGGGTCACATTGCCCGAAGCGTCGACATTCAGCGTGGGCACCTGCCGGAGCGCATCCTGCGCTGTGCCTCCTTTTGAAGCGAGGCTTTGATCGACATTGAATACTTTCTTATCGATCTCCGTTTTGAAGATCGGCCGCTGGGCCACCACCACCGCGGTCGTCATTTCCGAAGCAGTGGGTGTCAGGCGGATGACCCCGGCGCTGGCCGCGCCGCCTGCCGCATGATGGCCGCCCGCGAGGCGCTGGTGAAAGGGTTTATAACCCACCACGCTGACCTCGAGTATCGCCGGCGATTCGGGCAGATTTTTCAACGTAAAACCGCCGTCGGTACGGCTCAGGCCCATCGAGGCAACCGAGGAGTCGCTGCGAAGCAAAGTGATCGTCGCGGTAGCGATGGGTGATTGCGTCTTGGCGTCAATGATCTTCCCTGTGAGAACGGATGAACCTTGATGCGGTTTCGTTTGAGCGAGGGCGAACAATGGGAACAGGAACAAAAGGGTAAACGTGTAGTACTTCATCACGGAGGCAAAATTACGTCAAAACGGGACGCGGCAGTCTGTTAAAATTAACCATTCGTATACTTATCTTCGCGTTAAACCAATTTTAACATGTCGGCCGATACGGGGGTTTACCGGAGAATTTTGTCGGAATTGCGTGAAAATGTGCGACTGGTGGCGGTTTCCAAAACTAAAACTGCCGAAGATATTTTAGCACTTTATGCAGCGGGTCACCGGGATTTCGGAGAGAACTATGTGCAGGAGCTGCTGGATAAGCAGTCGCGGCTACCGGCCGATATCCATTGGCATTTTATCGGTCATCTGCAATCGAACAAGGTGAAGCATATCCTGTCGTTCGTTCATCTCATACAGGGTGTGGACAGCATCCGCCTGCTGAAGGAGATCGAACGGCAGGCGGTCCGCAGCGGCAGGACGATCGACGTGCTCCTGCAGGTGCATATCGCGCGCGAGGAAACGAAATTCGGATTCGGCCCGGATGAGATCGGAGAGGCGACGGAGGGCCGGTGGGCGGCCGTGCGTATACGTGGATTGATGGGGATGGCCTCGAATACACCGGATAGCAGTGCGGTGCGATCGGAATTCAGGACGTTGAAAGGTTTGTTCGACCGTTGGTTTCCGGGCGGCGGCATCCTTTCCATGGGAATGAGCGGCGACTACAAAATAGCGGTGGAAGAGGGGAGTACGATGGTAAGGATCGGCAGCCTGTTGTTTGGTGAACGGGGATGAGCGCTTGGCAGGCTGCGGGGGATGAAGTAAATTCGCGCCTATGGACGAAATCAAAAAAGAAGAGCAAAAGTCGTTGAATTTCCTGGAGGAGATCGTCGAAGAAGACCTGGCGGCCGGGAAATATAAGAGCATCCTGACCCGGTTCCCGCCGGAGCCTAACGGCTATCTGCATATCGGGCATTCCAAATCCATCGTATTGAATTTCGGTTTGGCGCAAAAGTATGGCGGCAAGACAAATCTGCGTTTCGACGATACCAATCCCGTCACCGAAGATGTCGAATATGTGGATAGCATCAAGGAAGACATCCGCTGGCTCGGTTTCGAATGGGCCAATGAATTCTACGCTTCGGATTATTTCGAGAAGTTGTATGGATTCGCGGAGGACCTTATCGGGAAGGGGCTGGCGTATGTCGACGACAGTTCGGCCGAGGAGATCGCGCGGATGAAGGGGACGCCCACCGATCCGGGCACGGATAGCCCGTACCGGAGCCGGAGCGTGGAGGAAAACCTGCGGCTGTTCAGGGAGATGCGCGCCGGAAAATACCGCGATGGTGAAAAAGTGCTGCGGGCGAAGATCGATATGGCGTCGCCCAACATGCATTTCCGGGATCCCTTCCTGTACCGGATCAGGCATGCGCATCACCACCGGACGGGGGATGCCTGGTGTATTTACCCGAAGTATGATTTTGCGCATGGTCAGAGCGACTCGATCGAGCATATTACGCATTCGATCTGCACACTTGAATTTATTCCCCATCGTCCGTTGTACGACTGGTTCATCGAGAAGCTGGGCATCTTCCCGTCGCGGCAATATGAATTTGCGCGACTCAACCTCACCTATACCGTGATGAGCAAACGCAAGCTGCTGCAACTGGTCAATGAAGGTCATGTCACGGGGTGGGACGATCCCCGGATGCCTACCATTTCGGGTCTTCGCAGGCGGGGTTATACGCCTGAATCGATCCGGCTATTTGCGGAAAAAGTGGGCGTCGCCCGGAGGGAGAACCTCATCGACGTATCGCTGCTTGAATTCTGCGTGCGGGAACATCTCAATAGGATCGCGCTGCGCCGGATGGTCGTCTTCGATCCGTTGAAGATCGTGCTGACCAACTATGAGGCCGATGAGGAGATGCTGTCGAGTGAAGACAACCCGGAAGACCCGGATACCGCGCACCGGGGGATCCCGTTCAGTCGGGAGCTGTATATCGAACGCGAAGACTTTATGGAAGATCCGCCGAAGAAATTCTTCCGGTTGTCGCCGGGGCAGAAGGTACGGCTAAAGTCTGCCTATATCATCCAATGCGACGAGGTGGTGAAGGATGCACAGGGAAAGATCACCGAACTGCGGTGTTCGTATCTGCCGGAGAGCCGGAGCGGCGGCGCGGCGAAAGGCGGAAAGCCCGATGGAGCGCAGGGAGCGCAATCCACTATCAAAGTGCAGGCTACGATCCATTGGGTGAGTGTTCCGCATGCCATTACCGTGGAGGTGAAGCTGTATGACCGGTTGTTCCGGGTGGAGAATCCTGCCAGCGAGGAGGGCGATTTCAAGGACTATGTGAACCCCGACTCGCTGCAGGTGTTACCGGCGGCCTATGCCGAACCGGCATTGCGGGAGGCGCGTTTCGATGAACATTACCAGTTCCTGCGTAAGGGCTATTTTTACCTGGACAAGGATAGTTCGGAGGATAAGATGGTGTTCAACCGGACGGCCACGCTGAGGGATACGTGGGAAAAAGAAAAGAAAAAGGGCGGCTAGCGCCGCCCTCTGTATAGCTTCATTTATCGGTTGCCTCCGCCACCGCGTTGGGGGCGATTCGCCTGCATCCAATCCTGGACTTTCTTGGCAAGATCGGGTCCCAGCGCAGCCTGCATGCGGGCATTCGCAGCATCGGTGAGGGGCTGCATCTTTGCCATCCTATCCTCGCGGCTCATACCCTGGTTAGCGGGGTCCATGAAGATTTGACGCATTGCGGTCATACGGTCGGTCTGAATGGCTTTGACCGAATCACATTGGGTTTGCGTAAGATTGAGATCCGTCTTCATCTTAGCCAGCATTGCCTCCTGGCGTTGCCGCATGGCAGCCGTATCCATCATGCGTCCGCCCTGGGCAAAAGCAGAGGAAACGAAGAACAGCGCGGTGATCACTGTAGCGCAAGCGATGAGTTTTTTTCTAAGATTCATGATTCGACTTTTTTTTAATGATGGATGTAGTACCAAATTTGTGCTAAAATACCGTGCCACTGAATGCTTTTAGATAGGCGGCAATCGCGCTTTTCGCCTGTCGGTCAATGTCAGCTTTTTTGGCGTGAATATTGCTTTCCCATTATCCCACCCCGACCAGCCCGCCACCGTTGATCCAATTTTCCTTGTTAAAGCTAATCTACTGAGTTCCAATTTGAAGACAACTCTACTTAAATCTCTTCATCATGTGCCTACCCATCATTAGCGGCTATGAGCTCGGCCAGTTCCTGCGCATACTTTTATGGATCTTTCTCCCGGTCGCCATCCTTTCCATGTTAGTGACGACCTGGCTTCATTACCGGCGCAGAAGAAGGGAATCGGGGGAGATCTTGCTTTCTATCGAAGGTTTGGATACCGGCAACGGGCGGGAAGAGATCTTTGTGCCGGTGCGGCTGTCGGAGAATGGGGGCGAGGGAGAGAAGGACACGGAGGGAGAGGACCAGGAATACAGGGATACGGTATATAAGGGTATCCTTTGGATGAAGGAAAAGTATGAGCAATACCGGGATATGGCGGATCAGCGTTACGAGCGGTTGAAAGACGAGCACACGAAGGCCGAGCAGAAATACCAGGACCTGTTGGCGTCGATAGAAGAAGGAGAGACGGTGGATCGCGGGGAAAAGGTATCACCGGGAGCGGCTACGGCCGCCGAAGTCGAGCGGGACTCGTTGCGCGACCTGCTGATCGAAAGGAACCAGCAGATCATTTTTCTGCAGGGGCAACTGGATCAGCGGATAAAGGACTTCCATTTCGCCGAGCACGAAGGGCGGGGCGCAAAGGAGCGGACCAGGGAGCTGGAAGATCAGCTGCAGGTGTATCGTCAGAAAGTGGAGGAGCTGGTTGATAAGCTCCGCAATAACAGCCTCCTGCTGATGAATATTTACCAGGATCTGGACAAATCGCTGAAGACGGACTCCGGCGAATGAGGGAGGGGCGTTGCAGAGCAGCAAATCATTTATATTCTCCAAAAATTTCCCGAAGGGTGTCTGCGATCTCGCCGAGTGTGCAGCGCTCCTCTACGGCCGTCACCACGGCGGGCATGATGTTCTCACCCGACGCTGCCTTGTCATTGAGGTCCTGCAGGACGGAATCGACGCGGGCGGGGTCCCGGCGGTTTTTCAGATCGTTCAATTTGCCGATCTGCACCTGGCGGATGGAATCGTCGACGCGGAAGACAGGGATGGATGTCATCTCTTCGCCCTGGAAGCGGTTGACGCCGACGATGATCTTTTCTTTCGACTCGACCTGCTGCTGGTATTGGTAGGCGCTGCGGGCGATCTCCTCCTGGATGAAGCCCTGTTCAATGGCGCTAACGCTGCCACCCATGCCGTCTATATGTTCGATAAGGCGCCACGCGGCCTCCTCTATTTCACGGGTTAACGTTTCGACGTAATAGCTGCCGGCGAGGGGATCGGCGGTGTCTGCTGCGCCGCTTTCGTATGCAATGATCTGTTGAGTTCGGAGGGCGATACGGGCGGCCTCTTCGGTCGGCAGGCTCAGCGCCTCGTCATATCCGTTGGTATGAAGGGATTGTGTTCCTCCCAGGACGGCCGCCAGGGTCTGGACCGTGACGCGGCTGATATTGTTCAGGGGTTGTTGCGCGGTGAGGGTGCTTCCGCCGGTTTGCGTATGGAAGCGCAAAGCCATAGCCCTGGGATCGGTGGCGCCGAGCGACTTCATGATCCGCGCCCACATTCTTCGCGCCGCACGGAATTTAGCCACCTCTTCGAAAAGATTGTTATGCGCATTGAAGAAAAAGGACAGGCGTTTGCCGAAGATGTCGATATCGAGGCCTTTTTCCATCGCCGCCCTGACATAGGCCTTGCCGTTGCTGAGGGTAAAGGCGATCTCCTGAACGGCCGTGCTCCCGGCTTCACGGATATGGTAGCCCGAGATGGAGATGGTATTCCATTTCGGCAGTTCGCGGCTGCACCATTCGAAGATATCGGTAATGATGCGCATCGAGGGTTTCGGCGGATAGATATAAGTTCCGCGCGCTGCGTATTCCTTGAGGATATCGTTCTGGATCGTGCCGTTGAGCTTTTTCCAATCGGCGCCCTGCTGCCGCGCGAGAGCCGCGTAGAACGCCAGCAAGATATAACCCGTGGCGTTGATGGTCATCGACGTGGAGACATCCTCGAGACGGATGTCTTTGAAAAGCGTCGCGATGTCTTCCAGCGAGTCGATGGCCACGCCCGTTTTTCCGACCTCGCCTTCGGCGAGGGGGTGATCGCTGTCATAGCCGATCTGGGTGGGGAGATCGAAGGCCACGCTGAGGCCCATGACGCCCTGGCTAAGGAGATAGTGGTAGCGCGCATTGCTTTCTTCGGCGGTGGAGAAACCGGCGTACTGGCGCATCGTCCACAGCTTGCCGCGGTACATATCGGGCTGGACGCCTCTCGTGAAGGGGTATTCGCCAGGGAGTTCGGGGCCGGC
>Ga0105240_10005687_pt1 | contig 18500 bp, 15 predicted proteins | sample KBSC54metaG_FD_80426 | JGI IMG/M metagenome (GOLD analysis project Ga0105240, IMG submission 80426) | Corn rhizosphere microbial communities from Kellogg Biological Station, Michigan, USA - KBS C5-4 metaG | ecosystem: Host-associated > Plants > Roots > Rhizosphere > Soil | place: Michigan, USA... | reverse complement strand
TGTGGCGGCGCCCATGTCGGCCCGCCCGATACCGGCGGCCAGACCATCACGGTCGATACCAGCACCGGCCACGGCCATACGGCCGGGTATTAAGAGGAAGTAAGAGAATCGGCGGCTGAGATCCAGCGCGGCACGTACCGGTGGCGAGAGTGGGTGGCCGATTTCGAAATCGCCTCCGACGATGGTGATGAGCGTCGCATGGTGAGTGAAGGGGCCGCCCGTCGTGGCCGGTTCGACGGGCCGCTCTTCGATGGCGCCGGGGACGCCGTCGGCCTTCGCGTCGATAAAAATGACGAGGCCGGTACGGCGGCCGCCGGCATGAGTGGAGCAGCTCAGGCACGGATCGAAAGCGCGGATGACGGCTTCGACGCGATTGAGCATGCCTTCCTGCAGACGGTTGCCATGCACAAAGTGGCGGGCCACCTGCAGAAGACAGGGGCGGCGGACCCAGGTACGTCTGCATAGAGTCTGATCCTGGCATGCGGAGTTCAACACCCTTATAGCTTCAACCTGAACAAGATGCGGAAGGCGTTCACCAGCAGTGCCACGAAAATGGCACACTTTGGGTGGGAAATTAGTCGTTCCGGACGGCGGTCATGGGGTCGATGCGAGATGCTTTGCGCGCGGGCAGATAGCCGGCGGCGAGAGCGGCGGCGAGCAGGATGGCCACGGCGGCGGCCATGGCTGTGGGATCGCCGGGCTTCACGCCGAATAGCAGCGACGCCACCAGGTTCGATGCGCCCAGCGACACCGGGACGCTGATCGCCAGCCCCACCACCGACAGCACGAGCACGTCGCGCAGCACCATCCAGACTACGGTTCCGCGCTGCGCACCCAGAGCCATGCGGATGCCGATCTCGCCCGTCCGCCGCGCCACCGCGTAGGACGTGGTGCCGTACAAGCCCACGCACGCGATGGCGAGCGAGAGCAGCGCGAAAGCCGTACACAAGCGGGCGAACATCGTCTCGGGGGCCATCTCCTGCTCGATCTGCTCCGTCTGCGTGCTCAGCCCGACCACAGGGATGCGCGGGTCGGCCTGGCGCACGATTTCGCGAACCGGTCCGGCGTATTGCATCGGACTGCCGGTGGCACGCAGGAAGAATGTCATCTCGTCGACCGGGGCGGCCGGGTTCTGCTGCGCCGGCAGGTACACGATGGCTGGAAAATCGCCGGTCAGGTCGTCATAGCGCGCATTCTTGGCCAGCCCAACGATTTCCAACTGCTGCGGTTTGGCCGATGTCTCGAAGCTGGTGATGCGCTGTCCCACGGGATTGCCGCCTCCCAGGTTCACCTTCACCCAAGCCTCGTTCACAATGGCCACCAGCGGCGCGCCCGCACGATCTCGTTCATCGAACTCGCGGCCTGCCGGCAGCGGAATCCGCATCATCGAGAAGAATCCCGGCCCGACACCGAGGACACGAGTGGCCGCGCGAGAGAAGCCCGAGCCGTGGCCGTTGGGCGCGTGCTCCGGCTCCCGCTGGCCTTGGGGAACGATTGGCCAACCCCAGGCACCGTCGCCGATCAGCGGCGAATTCGCCATGGCAGCGCCGCGCACACCCGGCAGGGCTGCGAGACGCTTTTCGAGATCGTTGTAGAACGAGAGGATCTCCGGATTGCGGTGACCCGCCTGGCGCGCATTGATCCTGAACAGCAGGAGGTTCTCGCGCGCGAAGCCCACGTCCAACGAATGCAGGTTGGACAGGGTCCGCACGAACAGTCCGGCGCCGACCAGCAGCAACATACAGATGACCATCTGCGATACCACGAGCACGCGTCCGAGACTGAGACGCGCGCGCGACCGCGATCCGCCGGCGCGACTCTCTTTGAGCACGGGCATGGGATCGACCCGCGTTGCCTGGAGCGCGGGGGCCAGTCCGAACAGCAGGCCCGTGATCACGGTCAGCACCACTGCCGCGGCAAGTACTCCGATATTCAACTCGGGACGGAGCGTGAAAGTCTGGCCGCCGGACAGCATCGTTGTCAGAAATCCGATGCCCCATACGGCGAACAGAATGCCTGCGGCACCACCGAGCACCGCGAGCAACAGGCTCTCGGTGAGCAATTGCCGGATGACGCGCCAGCGTCCCGCGCCCATGCTAAGCCGCACCGCCATTTCGCGTCGCCTGGCCGTAGCGCGCGCCAGCAACAGGTTCGCGATATTGGCGCACGCGATGGCCAGGATGAGGCCGACCATGCCGAGCAGGATGTACAACGGCTGGGAATACGTGCGCCGCAGATTGTCCAGGCCGGCCGCGCCGTCCCGCAGCAGGAATTCCGGGAGATTCTTGCGCTCGACGTCGTTGGTGGTTGTGCCCGCTACCCAGGCATCGAATTGCGTGCCGAGCGCGGCCTGCGCCTGCGCCAAGGTGACGCCCGGACGCAGGCGGCCCATCATCTCCGTCCAGTAATAATTCCGGTCGATGTAGCGGCCCACGGGTCCGGGATCGCGCGTGGGACTGATCAGAAGATCCGCGTGCAGTGGAAGGTAGACATCGGGCGACTTGGATGGGTCGACACCGAAGAATGCCGGCGGCGCGACCCCGACTGCGGTGAACGGAATGTTGTCGATGACCAGAGGCTGGCCGAGCGCACGAGCGGGATCGCCGAAACGCCGGCACGCGAAGCCGTAGCTGAGGACTACGACGGGCGGCGCGCCCACGCGATCGTCGGCGCTGTCGAGCACCCGGCCCGCGGCGGGAGTGACGCGCAGGCCCTGGAAATAATCGCCGGATATGTACTCGCCGCCGGTCACTTCGGCCTGTCCCGACGCGATCACGTTGAGCTTGCGCGACGGGCGGTGGGCGAATAGGGTCGACAGCACGCGGTTCGATTGGCGCAGTTGTTCGAATGCCGGGAACGGGAAGATAGCGGAGACTTGCCCGAGCCTGGGATCGTCGTTGATCTGTCCGCTGACGTCGTGGACCACGGAATCGCGAGCGTGCTTCTTTCCGCTCATGTGCCACTTCAGTACGACGAGGGACTGCGGGTCCGCCACGGGCAGGCGGCGCATGAGCAGAGCGTCCATGAAGCTGTAGATGGCGGTGTTGGCGCCAATGCCCAGCGCCAGCGAGAGCGCGGCGAGGATCGTGAACGCGGGATTGCGTCGCAGCGTACGTGCGCCATAGCGGAGGTCCTGCGCGAATTGCGCGAGCGCGGTCCAGCCCCAGGCGGCGCGGGTGTCTTCCAGTACGAGTCCCAGATTGCCGAGGTCGCGGCGGGCCGCAGCGTGAGCGTCGTGGGGAGCCGTGCCGTTTTCCTGGCGCTCGGCGGCTTCCTCATCGAGATGAAATTGCAGTTCGGCCGCGAGTTGTTCTTCCCTGCTCCGCCGCTGCGCCATCCAACCCAGTTTGCGAAAGAACGAGGACATTTACCCCTCCTGATCCACTGGACTCAAGATCAACCCCATGGCGCGGGAGAACATCTCCCATTTCGATTGCTCGGCGGCGAGTTGCTTCCGGCCGGCCGGCGTCAGGCGATAATACCGGGCGCGTTTCCCCTTGTCGGACAGTTCCCACGATGCCGCGACCCAGGCCTTGGCTTCGAGGCGGTGCAGCGCGGGATAGAGCGAGCCCGTTTCGACCTGCAGCAAGTCCTGCGACGTGTGCTGAATGTGTTTGGCGATGGCGTGGCCGTGCTTGGGCGCTCCCATCAGCGTGCGCAGAATGAGGACGTCCAGGGTACCTTGCAGGAGCTCTACACGGGCGGGCTGCTTCATTGTGTAGGTATTCTACTATATATTGTGTAGAGTGTCTACGATGGTGCGTGAGTCGCGGAGTTTTTTGTGGTGAGAAACTCATGATGTGCGGAACTACGCAATTGTCATCCACGAAGATCCGGAAGGCGGATTTTGGGCCGGGGTTCCATCTCTCCCTGGCTGCTATTCTCAGGGAGAAAAATCTGAAGACAAGGCTTACGCTTCGGATCGCTCGGGATGCAGGCATCGACATCTAGCCTGCTCGACGGACGGGTTAGTCGCTGTTTACGATAATCGCGTAAAAACGGCATTTCCGGAAACTACCCGCGCTCACCGCTTTGCCGCGAGCCGTTCGACCTGCTTGAGTTCCTTTCCGCGCTTGGACAGCAAGCCGGAATTGCCGCAGTAGTCCACCTGCATCCCCGCCACTCCCGTATGTATGAAGAGCAGGTATTTGGCGCCGACCGTCATTGAAAATCGGCCAGACGAATTCTCGCTGAAGATATCGGCTGAATCGCCCAGGCTCCCGCGAAATGTCTTATCGACTTGGATGCGATAGAGCGTGCCTTCGTAGAAGTCAGCTTCCGCCGACGGAATCAGCCGTTCGGCGACAACAGTCGCGGCCACGACCGCTTTAGCGCCTTTGTATTCCTCGGCAACAGACGGGTGGCCGTTCAGGCACACCGCGTAAAGTGTCGTTCCGGCCAGCAAGAGCGCACTTATGGCTGACGTTAGGCTGCGCCAAGATTGCATCACGCACATTGTCTCACCGAGATTGCGCGAAAACCGCGTCACCCGAAATCGATGCAAAGTTGAGCGGGCAAGCGCCGGCGGGCATCAGCCGGATCAGTCGTCGTTTATGGGGCCGCGGAGTTTTTTGGAGGAGGATCGTTGCGATTTTGCGGTGAGGCGGCGGACTTTGGAGCCGAGCGTCGGCCGGCTGGGGCGGCGGGTTTTCGGGACGACTTCGGCGCGGGCGATCAGTTCGTTGAGTCGCGCGCGGGCTTCGGCTCGGTTCGCCTCCTGTGTTCGGTGGACGCGCGACGTGATGATCAACACGCCGTCTTGCGTGGCGCGACTGCCGGCCAATGCGAGGAGGCGCTGGCGCACGGCGGCAGGAAGCGACGGGGAGTGGGCGGCATTCCAGCGCAATTGCACGGCAGTGGATACCTTGTTTACGTTCTGGCCGCCGGGACCGGACGCGCGAACAAAGGTCTCGGTGATTTCGGAATCCGGAATGACTATCGGCAAAGCTATTTCCAGAATAGCCCGTTACCGGAGGAAGGGCTCCATTTCCTTGTACTCCAGGATCTTCACCGCCGGCGCCGCGGGAGCGCTGCCCTGCTCGATCGCCAGGAATGCCTGCTCGGACCGGGCGACCATCGCGCGCGCGATGTCGTTCTTGTGGATCGAGTGGTACTTGGAAGGTAAGGCCCAGTGCAGCAGCGGCATGAAATAACCAAGGACGCCGGGCGTGTTGGAGTTGCCGAGAATGAGGGCGGGACGGTACAGCCCGAGGAAGTCGAAGCGGACGGACTCGACGGCCTTCTCCTTCTCGCCGATGATCCTCACGTACTTCATTTTGGAGCTGGGGTCGGCGCCTGCTGCTGTCATGACGCCGCACACACGAGCGCCTCCGGCTTTCGCGGCGCGGCAGAAGGCCTGCGGGTAGGCGATTTCGATTTTGCGCACCTGCTCGTTCGGCATTTTCGCTGTGCCTTTGCCGACGCCGAACGCGGCGAGCGCGATGTCGATTCCGTGGGCGTGCGGCGCGAGTTCCTCCTCGAGGCGGTCCATGTTGACGACGACCTCCGAGACTTTGGGATCGGCGAAGGCGTCGGTCTTGCGGCGCGTGACGATCACTACCTTCTTGCACAGAGCGCTTTCGATCAGACGCTGGACGATGCATCCACCGACGTTGCCCGTGGCGCCCAGTACGATCGCGGAGTACTGCGGGTCTGCCATAAAGCTACTTTTACACTCTTTAGCCCGAGTCCGCTTGGGGCGGGCGGCACGTTCAATAACACGGGCTAACCAGGGATGGCCGGCAGCGTCCATAGAACATGCGATTCCTGGCGCCGATTAGCGTCTTCGTCGCCGCCATCGCGATGGGTCAGACCGGCGCAGCGCCGGCGTTCGAGGCGGCGTCTATCAAGCCGAACAATTCCGCCCTCGCGGCGTCCTACTCGCACGTACGCCCTGACAATCTCGACATTCAGAACGAAAGCCTGCACCACATCGTCAGCGAGGCGTTCGGGATCCAGGACCACCAGCTCCAAGGGCCGGACTGGATGCGATCGGAGCGTTTCGACATCGTGGCGAAGGCGTCGATGGGTGCCGGGAATTCGGGGCAGAAGCTCTTTGCCATGCTGCAGACGCTGGTGGTGGAGCGCTTCAAGCTGCAGACACATCGTGAGACGAAGGAGTTTCCGGTGCTTGGTCTGGTGGCCGTCAAAAGCGGCTTCAAACTACAGGAGGTGAGCGCGGAAGGCGGCAGCAGCCAGAACAGCAGTAGCGCCGAGGGTGGCGTCGAATTGAAGGCGACACGCACCACGATGCAGCAGTTCGCCGGCTGGATCTCGCGGACCCTGGACCGTCCGGTGGTCGACATGACCGGCATCCAGGGCGAGTACGCGTTTGTGTTGAAGTATGCGCGCGAAGAAAAGGGAGAGGCTGGCACGATGACTCATCCCGTGCTTCCGCTGGCCATTCAGGAGCAGCTCGGATTGCGCCTGGAAAAGCGCACCGCGCCGATTCAAGTGGTGGTTGTCGACCACGTGGAGAAGACGCTCGGCGTGAACTAAGCGGGCTACTCCATCGCGGCGTACGCGAGCGTCCAGAAATCCGTGAAGACTTTGGGCGGTTCCGGCGAATCCATCATGCGCTGGGTGAATAGAATGCCGATCATGTCATTCGCGGGATCCACGTAAGCGGTGGTTCCAAAGCCGCCGGTCCAACCGAAGCGTCCGGGCATGTGAAAAATATCTTTTCGCGCGGTGTCGACGGCCATTCCCAGGCCCCAACTGGAATGCGTGCCGAAGAAGACTTCCGCACCGGCGCGCTGCGCGGGAGTGAGTTGATCGGACGTCATGAGGTCCACGGTGGCGCGGGACAGAATCTGCCCCGGATGCAGCATCGCGCGAGTGAAGGCGAAGTAGTCGTCGATGGTCGAGACGAGTCCGCCGCCGCCCGATTCGAACGCCGGCTCCGACCTCCACGCCGTGTGGGCCGGGTCGTCGAAATAGTCGAGCCGATTGGTCTGGCGATTGAAAGCGTAGAATCCCGGCATGCGCTGGAGCTTGTCCGGCGGCACCCAAAATCCGGTATCCTTCATGCCCAGCGGATCGAAGATGCGCTCCCGCAGAAACGCGCCCAGCGATTGGCCCGATACGCGCGCGATCAGCGCCCCGAGGACGTCGCCGCTCACGTGGTACATCCATCGCTCGCCGGGCTGCGCGAGCAAGGGCAGAGATCCGAGCCGGCGCAACCACTCGTCCGTCGTGATCTCTTGCGACGGCAGTGACGGACCATCGCCGCCGACCCGGTAGTCGCGGATGAATTTCTGGATGGGATACGTGCCGGGCATGGCCATGACGCTGCCGAAGCCCATGGTGTACGTCAGCAGATCGCGAAGCGTGATGGCGCGGTTGGCGGGCACCGTGTCTTCCAGGTCCGACCCGATGGACTTCAGCACGCGGCGATTCGCCAACTCGGGCAGCCACGGTTCGATGGATTCGTCCAGCCGGATTTTGCACTCTTCGACCAGAATCATGGCCGCGGCCGCGGTGATGATCTTGCTAATCGACGCGATGCGGAAGATGGTGTCGCGCTGCATGGGCGCGGGATTCTGGAAGCCGAGGCTGCCCAGCGTCTGCACGTCCGCATCGTCGCGATGACTGACAAGCGCGACCAGGCCCGGCAGGTCCTTCCGCTCAATGTGTGCTGACATCACGAGCCGCATTCGCTCCAATCGCGGCTTCGAAAGACTTGCGGTGCTCATCTCGATGTGTCCTCTACTGCATAGTCGAACGGACGCCGCCTGGTTCGACAGCGCAATGGTAGATTTCTTCACAACGGCACGTTTGGCGCAGGATCAACTTAGGACAGGAGGGTTCTGCGCACGCTGTCTTCGATTCTTGCAATCGTGGGGTTGATTACGCTGCTGCTCCTGCTCGTTCTCACGTTCTTCGAGCCGGGACTCTCCTATCGTATTCCAGAAGCGCCCAGCGTCCCGACGAATTCGCCGGAGTTTTCGCGCGTCCTGGCAGTCGTGTCCGATGCGCACCTGTATCACGACGCGGAGCTGCACGTCCTCACCAATGGCAATGAATTCTATGAGGACGAGTTGGAGGCGATCGCGGCCGCGCGCAGCCACATCTCGCTGGAAGCGTACATCTTCCAGAAGGGCGAGATCGCTTCGCGCTACATCGCCGCGCTGACGGAGCGCGCACGAAACGGCGTCGAGGTCCGGCTGGTGCTGGATGCGGTGGGCAGCTTCAATACCTGGCGCAGCACGTTTCGCGACCTGACCGACGCGGGCGGCAAGGTCTGCTGGTACATGCCCTGCCGCTGGTACAACCTGGCGCGGTTCAACAATCGGACGCACCGCGAGATCCTGATCGTGGACGGGTCGGTGGGCTTCATCGGCGGCGCGGGCGTGGCCGACCACTGGTATAAGTCGCGCGGCAAACGCAAGCGGTGGCGCGACACGATGGTGCGCGCGGAGGGAAATTCCGTGACGAGCCTGCAGGCGATGTTCGCGGAAAACTGGCTGGAATCGTCGGGTGAATTGCTCACCGGCTGCAAGTATTATCCGAATAATCCGAAACACGGAAGCGCGCGCGCGATGGTGATCAACAGCACGCCGTCGGCGGGCAGGGCGACTCGCGCGCGCATGGTTTTCCAGATCCTGATCTCCACGGCGCAGCACCGCATCCACATCACCACTCCTTATTTCCTGCCGGACCGCGGCGTGCGGCATGCACTGATCGATGCGCTGCACCGCGGCGTTGAAGTAAAGATCATCGTACCCGGGAAGCACAGCGACCACTTGCTCACCAGACGCTCGAGCCGTCGACTCTATGGTTCGCTGCTCGAGCACGGCGCGGAGATTTACGAGTATCAGCCGTCGATGATCCACACGAAATCGCTGGTGATCGACGGAATGTGGACAGCGGTGGGGTCGACGAACTTCGACGCGCGATCGTTCGGCATCAACGACGAGGTCAATCTGGCAGTGCTCGACGATCGGTTCGCCGATCGCATGGAAGAGGACTTTCAGGCCGACCTGGCCGACTCGCGGCGCGTCACTTACGAGGAATGGCGACGCCGTTCGCCGCTGGAGCGCGGCAACGAGTGGCTCGGATGGATTATCGAGAGGCAGGAATAGTGAGCCTGCGAGTGGTCACTTACAACGTCCATAAGTGCCGCGGATTGGATGGACACACGAGCGCGGTCAGGATTGCCGACGTGCTTCGCGAGGTTGACGCTGACGTCGTCGCGCTGCAGGAGGTGCTCCATCACCAGGCCGAAACCATATCGACGGAACTCGGCATGGCCTTCGCCATGGGAGCGAATCGCAAGCATGGGGGTCACGCCTACGGTAATGCGCTGCTGAGCCGACTGCCCATCCGCGATACGCGCAATTACGATCTAAGCGTGGCCGGCCGTGAGGAACGCGGCTGCCTGCGCGCCGACGTGGTGTGGGACGCCGAATCGCTGCACGTGTTCAACATACATCTGGGTACGGGGTTCGTGGAGCGGCGCCATCAGGGCCGGCGGCTGATCGCACCGGAATTGCTGAGCGACATCACGATCGAATCGCCGCGCCTGGTGCTGGGCGATTTCAACGAGTGGACGCTTGGACTGGCGACGCGCCTGCTCCGATCGCATCTGCGGAGCGCCGATACGCGGCTGCATCTGGGCTGGTCACGAACGTATCCGGGCGTGCTGCCGTTCCTGCATCTGGATCATATTTATTACGATCCGCTGCTGCGGTTGGACAAGTTGTCATTGTGGAGAACACGGAAGACGCTGATCGCGTCGGATCACCTACCGTTGGCGGCGGAATTCACGATGGCGGGCGAGGTGTAACTTATCGCCGCTATAAAGCATCAAAAGTAGTGACTTCCACAAAACTACCTCAGGAGCCCCAAGCTTGTCGCCAAATCGCCGGATCGTGTGTATTGTCACGTTCGTTGCAGGCACTTCGTGCCTAGGCTTTGGACAGATCGTTGGACCTGCCGCACAACCTGCCATTCAACAGAGCAACTCAATTGCCGAACCGTCCTCTCCTTCGTGGGCAGAGGAACTGTTCAACCTTCCCGTCGTACGTTTCTTTACGTCTTTGTTCCAACCCGCACCAGAGCTGGCGAGTACGCCTCTGAATCTGCAACAACCGGCGGCGGAAATCGCACCCGTGGCGAATGCCTGCCCGGTGGCGGCGCTCGACCTCATCACCGATCCCGCGGCCGAGCAACTGGAAGCAAGCATGGGCGCGGACGTTGTGGATGTCAGCAACATGGTGCCCGCAGCCGCGGCGGCATTGGGTCGCTTTCAAACCAAAGTGGCGGCAGTAGGTGGCACGATCGTTCTGAAATCGGCATACCGGCCAGCGGCGTATCAGCAGCATTTACAGAACGTCTGGTACAAGTGGATGGACGAGTTGCGCAACAATACCGACCCGGGATGCCAGGAGTTGCGCGAGCAGGTGCATAACGAATTCACCATGCACCGGCTGATCGAGACACAGCATCCGGTCGCCGTGTCAGATCACACACGCGGATTAGCCTTCGATGCCACAGTGGCACTGCCGGCGAAAAGCGCCAGCCGTCGTCGTCGCATCTCGTTGGACGGCCTGGCGCGCACAGTGGGCCTGATGCGGCCGGCAATCGCCGCCGATCCGGTGCACTTCAAATTCACGGGCGGTATGCGCACCGTGGCCGTGGCGCGACATCGACGCGGTAATGCCTAACTCGTGTAGGCTAGCGGTATGGCTCACCGCAAAGTGCTTCTCTGTCTGTGCTGCGTGCCGGCTTTCCTGAGCGCGCAGAATAATCTGAAGACGGTCGTTACGCAACGGTATTTCAACGGCGTGCGGAGGAATCTCGAAGCGGCTGCCGATGCAATGCCGGCAGACAAATACGGGTTCAAACTGACGCCCGGGCAAATGTCGTTTGCCGAGTGGCTGAATCACTCCACGGAACGGAACTATACGGATTGCGCCGCGCTGAAAGGCGAGGCTGCGCCGGAAGCGTCCAAGAAAGTCGCGGGGCTGAAAGATAAGGCCGAGGTCAGCCAGGCGCTGAAAGATTCGTTCGCTTACTGCGCGGCGGCGATTGAGAGTATCGATGACCAGAAGGTGCTGGCGTCGCCGCAACTCACGTACTCGCTGCTGCACACCGTGGTGCACAACAACGAGATCTACGGGAACATCGCCGGTTACTTGCGATCCAGTGGGATCGTGCCGCCATCCACGGCCGGCCGGGGCGCGCAAAAGAAGTAGCCGCGGCCGCTACTCCACTGGAATGGTCACCGTGCCCGCCAGTCCAGCGGCACGATCTTCCACCAGCAAGCGTACTTTTTTCACACCCTCGGGAAGAGTGACATCATGGCCGAGATGCATGCCGTCGCGCTTCATCTTTTCGACCTGCTCGGGGCTGAGATTTAAGTTGACCGGCAGCGGGTCGTAATTCTGCATTTTGTTGTCTGGCAGGAATGCGACCACCGAGAAGACCAATTGCGCGGCAAAGGCGCCGGCCTTCGGCGTCAGCAATAAATCCTGCGTGTCGATGCCGATGCGCAGATGCAGCGTATGCGGCTGCGGACCGGGACCCGCGGCCACGCTCAAGCCGATATCCGCCGAGTCGAATTGGCTGCGGAACAGTGCGGCGTTGCGCTCCTTGAGATTCACTGGCGCCGCAGCTTTGTCGGCAGTGTAACTCTGCTGCACCAGGATCGTCACGCCCTTGCGCGCGGACGTCAACTTGATCTTGTGCGACTTGCCGTCCCAATTACTCCCCGCCGGCGCGTACTGAAGCCGGTACGAGGAACGCGCGCCGTCCATGCTGTCGGCCAGTGACTTGGCGATATCGCCGCCGTATAACTTGCCTCCCGTGAGATCCACGAACAACTGCAGCGTGACGCCGCTCTCGATATCCTCGGTGCCGCTCTGCAGGACGATCGGATCGACCGCGACATTGGCCTGAGCCAGCTTCGCGGCAACTTGGCCGAGGTTAGGACGGCAATCCCAGATCTGGCCGTTTTCGCGCGCCACCGAACACGGCACGCCGAACGTGGTCCACAGAATGTTCTTGCGGCCGGGCAACGGCGCGAGACGGCTGCCGATCGTATCCAGCGCGGCGTAGGAGCGCTGCATGCGCAGCATGACGTCGCGCTCGATCGGAACGTGGACCACCGCGACGGGCCCGGTTGCTTTGTCCAGGAGCGCGCGGATGTCCTTCGTCCAAGGCGTGGCCGCGGGCTTGGGATCGGGCGCGCCGTCGGGCAGGGCGCGGACGGGGACGAGATCGCCGTAGAGGTTCAGCAGATAAAGGTAAAGCGAATCGCTATTGGGTATGGCTTCCAGCGCTTTCACCATCTGGTCGATGGTGGGCTGGCGGGTGGCCTGGCTCAGATTGAGCATGTCGAACAGTATCACGTGGGTCTGCGAAACCGATGGCACGGCCCGATTCGCATGCTCGCGCGCGATGAGCTGCGGGCGCAGCGACTCATTGCGGAAGGCGAGGATCGGCGTTGTTTTGCCCTGATCGGAAACCTGCAGGTCGGCGGCAGTCAGGTCGGTGACCGCGTGGCCGTCGGCGTCGCGGGCGCTCAAGTTCAAGGTGACGAGGCGCGGCGCGGAATCGTCCGCGGCGAGGAGCGGGGCGCACACGGCGAGCGCGATGCTCAGGATTACAGTAAGTCGCATTCAGGAGCATTGTAGCTTCTGGCGCGGTCGGGGCCATCCTCCGTGCCACATAGTCTTCCCAGGGGCAGGCGCCCGCATACAGTGTGGGGCAGGGTGGTATCCTCCCCCACAGTTCGGCCCGCTTATTTTCCTAACAACTCGTTGACCAGCGGCTGCGCGTTATACAGCTTCGTCAGCGCCTCCGTCATCCCGGCGGTGTGGACCGCCACCGCGCGATTCGTCCTGCCGTCGTACACGAATTCGCCGGCCAGCGACTCGATATTGCCGTCGAAGATCAGCCCGACGATCTGCCCTTTCTGATTGATCACCGGCGACCCGGAATTACCGCCGATAATGTCGTTCGACGACACGAAATCGAGCGCCGTCGAGAGGTTCAGCTTCTCGCGGCCTTCCTTGTAACGCGCCGGAAGATAGAACGGTCCCTCGTAGTTGAAGCTGGCAGCGCGGTCGTACAGGCCGTAGAAAGTCGTCTTGCTGGGCGCAATCGTGCCGTTCATCGGATACCCGTCCACCTTGCCGTAGGACAGCCGCAGCGTAAACGTCGCGTCGGGATAAGTCGACTTGCCGTATGCAGCGAAACGGGCCTTCCCGAGTTGCTCGCCCGCGCGCTGTTCGACGCTCTGGATGTTGTCCTCGGACCACTTCAACATGGCGCGCCTCAGCGGATCCAGCTCGCGCGCCAGGACGATCATGGGATCGGTCGACGCGTCCACCGCGGCCTGACCGCCTTCCATCAGACTCCGGCGGAATGCAGGATCGGCGATCTTCGTGCCGGCCGCCAAGTCCTTCGCTGCCTGCGCAGGTGTGCGGCCGTGGAGCACCGTCTTTACGTACTGGTCGTTCGGACCGAGTTCCTTCAGCGCGTCCTGGAGCGCCCCAGTGATGCGCGCCGTCTCCAGCCCCGGATAAATCGGCGCCGGCGAAAACAGCCGGAACTTCAGAGATTCGAGTTGCGCCTCGTGATACCCCGGCAAACGCTGGCCGTCCGGTTTCTTGATCTCGGCGACGTACTGCACGATGCTGTTGGCCAGCCCCGCCATCTGCGAATCCATCGTGCGATATAACTGCTCCTTGTACCCTCCCGCCTGTTTCTTTTCGGCTTCCGCGATGCTGCTCCAAGCCGAACCGTAGGCGGCCTTCCATGCAGCGTTGGCCATCACGCGCGATTGGAAATCCTGCTCCTCCTGCTTCTTCTTGGCCATTACATTCTTGTCCAGGAGTCCCTGATATTGGCCCTGGTACGCCTTCACGGCGTTCTCCAAACCGAAGATGAGCGTGCCCGTTTCGCGCGCCTGGTCGGCGCCCAACGCGGAGTAAGCCTTCAGGCGCGCAATGCGATCGCGGAGGATCTTGAGGCGCGTGGGCAGACCGAAGTCGCGCTCGAATTCCAATTGCGCCATCGTGTCCAGGCGAGAAGTCGACCCCGGGTGTCCGGCGACGAACACAAGTTCCTGATCGTCCGCGCCCTTCGAGTTCCACTGCAGGTAATCCTTCGTCTGCAGCGGCTTGCCGTTTTCGTAGACGCGGAACAGCGCCATGTCGAGATCGTACCGCGGATAGGTGAAGTTATCAGGATCGCCGCCGAAAAACGCGGCCTGCTCCTCGGGAGCGAACACCAGGCGCACGTCGGTATATTTCTTGTAGCGGTAGAGCCAGTATTCCCCGCCCTGATAGAGCGTGACGACATCGCTACGGAGTCCGGTGGCCTTCTCGCTATCGCGCTCGATGGCGGCGATCGCGGATTTCCGGGCGGCGAATTCCCCAGCGGCGCCGGCCTTCTTCACGGCGTCTTCCACACGGCCGGTCACGTTCTCCATCGACATCAGGACGTTCACTTCCAGATCCGGCGACTTCATTTCCTGATCCGGAGTCGTGGCATAAAAACCATCGCGGATGTAGTCATGCTCGCGAGTCGAATTCTTTTGCAGTTGGCCGCGCGCCACATGATGATTCGTAAGCAGCAGGCCATTGGGACTGACGAACGAGCCCGATCCGCCGTCGTTCAAACGCACGCAGGAGAGCCGCACGTGATCCAGCCATTGCTGGGTCGGAGTGAAATGGTACTTTTCCTGCAGGAGCTTGAGAGGTAGGTTATCGAACGTCCACATGCCCTCATCGGCATACGCCGGGAGGGTCACAAATAACAGAGCGCCACACGCCAAAAACTTAGTGAGTTGCATCTGATTTCAGGTTACAACGTAGCGTAGACCTCCGGCCTGCGTCTTCGTTGCTGCTCCTTCATCTCATCGCTCCCTTACGGTCGCGGCTCCGTTTGATTGCACGAATTCGGCGTCCGAATCGGAGCCGCGAGCGTTACGGAGCGAGCCTACTTCACTTCGATGACGATCATCTCGAAGCGCCGGCCGGTGTTCGTCGCCGCATGCGTGACCGCCCCGCTCCACACGGCCTCGCCGGCCGACGCATGAGTCGCCGTCACCGCACCATCGGTCTTAGTCTGGGCATCCAGATCCGTCAGCATCACCGCGACACGACCGGGAGCCGGATGCTCGTGCATCTTCTCCGACCCACCCGGCTCGCGCCAACTGCGGAACACGCGCACCTGCGCATTCTCGAACAGCAGGACATTGTGCCGCGGATCGAGCGCCACCGGATCGAGCGCCGCGTTGCGAACCCCCATTCGCGCGGGCGCCCCTTTCTTGATCTCGACCTCGACGACGCGGACCGGCCGCGCGCCTACATTCTCGCTGGTGTGCATGCCGCCCGCCGGCGTCCACCCGGCCTGCCCGGCCTTCCAGTGCTGCGGATCCTGCCGCCCGTCCGCGTACGTGACCACAATATCCGCCGCATCCAAATACACCAGCACTCGATTGAACTCGTGAGCATGCATCGCGCCTTTGACGTGCGGCTGTTGCGTGGCATGAATCACGCGGACGAAGTCGTTCTCGACCTCGTCCGCATGCAACACCGCCGCGAGAATCGCAAAAACTAACAGGCAGCGCAAATCAGATCTTCAGTTCCCAGCCCTTGCGGAAGACCGGCCTGACGAATTTGTTGGCTTCGGCGCTATTCGTAAACCGCATGTTGTGCGTGTCCCACTCCAGCTTGCCGGGGACGTGCAGCGCGATGGCCGTCAACGCCAGCCATTCCGCGTACGGCGCGCTGATGCTGAAATCGGAACAGGACCGGTCGCCGCCCTTGCACGCGCGGACCCAGTCCAGCATGTGCCCCGGAGACCGCGTCAGCAACTGCGGAGGCAGCGTGTATTCCTGCCACCGCGAATTGGGCAGCAGCCAGACGCCTTCTCCTCGCTCGCGCGTGGCCATGATCCCCTTGGTGCCGATGAAGACCGCGCCGTTGCCGGTGAGGATGCCGGGCTTCGCCGGTCCCGCCGGTTCGCCGAATACTCGCACTCCGGCGCCGCCCGCGCCCTGACGAGGAGCATTCGGATCGCGAGCGCCGCGGCCGCCTGCCGCGCCTGCGCCACCACCCGCCCCGCGACCGCTCGCCGCCGTTGCGCCGCGCCCCATCGGACGACCCTTATCCGTAAGATTGTTGGCCGGCGGCAGGATGGCTTCGTTCTCCATGCCCGGCACGTGATACGCCTCGGGCTCCGTGGCGCGCGAGCCGTCATGATAGAAGACCTTCACCGCGGGCATCTCACCGCGCGCCGGGAAATCCAGCCGCACGATCGCGCCATCGGGATAGGTGATGGAACTCGTGCCCTTCACGCTGATGCGTTCGATGCTGGTGGGCGCGGTCAACTGCAGCGCCGTCTGCACGGGACCGGCCGTGTGCGTCGCCCAATTGCCGATCTGCCCGGTTCCGAAATCCAGGAATCCGCGCCAGTTGTAGGGCACGTAATACGAGCTGAACGGACGGGGCGCCCCGCCGCCGAGCCACTCTTCCCACGCCAATCCGGCGGGGACGGGTTCTCCGGGCGGCAGTTGCTGCAGTCCCGTGGGATGCGTGCCTGGCGACGTCGAGATGTGCGCCTCCGTGACATCGCCGATCGCGCCCGACCAGACAATTTCGGCCGCCACGCGATTGCATTCATGCGAGAATCCCTGGTTCCCCATCTGCGTCGCGACCCGGTATTTCGCGGCCGCGTTCATCAGCAGGCGGGCTTCCCACGGCGTCCGCGTCAGCGGCTTTTCGCAATACACGTGCTTGCCGTGCTGCATGCACCAGAGCGCCACCGTCGCGTGCATGAAATCGGGGATGCCGATAGTCACCGCGTCGATATTCTTTTCCTTATCGAGCATGACGCGGAAATCTTTGTATTTCGGCTGCTTGTCGAACTTCTTCAGATTCGCTGCGGCGCGGTGGTCGTCCACGTCGCAAAGCGCGACGATGTTCTCCGTTTTGGCCGCATCGTTCAGGTCGACGCCGCCCTGTCCGCCGCAGCCGATGGCCGCGACATTCAGCTTGTCGTTGTACGACTTCACGCCCAGCATCTTGAGAGACGGCGTACTCCCGAATCCGCCCTGAGGGACAGCGCCGGCAAGGAGCGTCCCGAAGAAAAAATGACGTCTGGAAACTGACATGGTTTTGAAGGCCTACCTCCTTGGTAACGGGAATTCACCCGAAATGTCAAGCTGACGCCCGCGGCAGACAAAGTTTATACTGGGGTACTCTAGAACAGAATGGATCGTATCGGGCGATACAAGATCGTCAGGGAATTGGGGCGCGGGGCTATGGGGGTGGTATACCATGCCATCGATCCCAACATCGGGCGGCCGGTGGCGATCAAGACCATTCGGCTGACCGAGGTAGCCACCGGCGACGAACAGAAAAGGCTGCGGGAACGCCTGTTTCGCGAAGCCCGCTCGGCGGGGATGCTCTCCCACCCCGGCATCGTTACTATCTATGACGTAGAAGAGCAGGACGGCTTGGCCTACATCGCCATGGAATATGTCGACGGGCCAACGCTCGACCAGGTGCTCTCCAGTCCTGAGGCCATTTCGCCCGAGGGCATGTTCAGCATTCTGGCCCAGACTGCGGCCGCCCTCGATTATGCCCACGGCAAGAGCATCGTTCACCGCGATATCAAGCCTGCCAACATCATGATCACCAATGATGGCACGGCGAAGATCGCGGACTTCGGTATCGCCAAGATCACCACGTCCGAGCAGTTCACTATGACGGGCTCGATCGTCGGCACCCCGCACTATATGTCGCCCGAGCAGGTGCAGGGGCAGACCGTGGACGGCCGCAGCGATCAGTTCTCGCTCGCGGTGATGTCGTATGAAATGCTGACCGGCGAGAAACCGTATACGGGCGAGCATCTCACCACCGTCGTATATAAGATCGTCGCCGAAGAGCCCATCCCGCCGCATCGCATCAATCCGAGTTTGAGCGGTCTCATCGAAAACGTAATCCGCAAGGGCCTCTCGAAGAAGGCGGACGGCCGCTATGCGACGTGCGCAGAGTTCGTCGACGCGCTGGAAAAAGCCTGCGCGGGCACCAAGAACTGGAAGCCCTTGCCGCGAGGCGGCAGCCTCAACGAACCGACACTGGCCGACGCCGCGCCGCGCGCGGCCATCACGCTTCCGCCGGCTCGCAAACCGCGCCGTCCCGAGGACGCCACCACCACCCGCGAGCAGCGCGCCGAAAAGAAGTCGGGATTCCTGCCGTTCCTCATGGCCGTGCTGATGGCCGCGGCCCTGTTAATGCTGATCGGCTGGCAGGCGATGCCGTGGCTGAAATCGAAACCGCCCGCCCCGGCCGAAACGGCGGAGAGTAAACCGCCGGAAGCCGCGCCGCCGGAAAAAGCGCCGGAGAAACCGGTCGAGAAGAAACCCAGTCCCGTCGAACCCGCGCCAACTCCGGAAACGAAACCCACCGACCCGGTGACGAAAGCCGTACATGAGGACCCGGTCGCGGCGGCGCCGCCCAAGTCCACCCCGCCACCACCGA
>Ga0105240_10005682_pt1 | contig 18514 bp, 15 predicted proteins | sample KBSC54metaG_FD_80426 | JGI IMG/M metagenome (GOLD analysis project Ga0105240, IMG submission 80426) | Corn rhizosphere microbial communities from Kellogg Biological Station, Michigan, USA - KBS C5-4 metaG | ecosystem: Host-associated > Plants > Roots > Rhizosphere > Soil | place: Michigan, USA... | reverse complement strand
TCTCGCGGACGATCGACGAACCGAGCAGCGCCGTCTCCACCGGCGAGGTCATCGCTTCGAGCAGGCGAAGGACTGTTTCCGCGAGCCGATCGTCCATCGGCGTCGACACCATGCCGACGGGGCATGCCGATGGCGTGCCGGCGAGCTCGTCGAGTTGCAACGCGAGTGCGCCCAGTACGGCGAAATCGAGGCCGATGTAGATGGCCAGCAAGGGCTCTGCAGCCGTTGCATCGGTCTCCATCGTGAAGGGGACGGGAACAGCAACGGCCAGGTAATGTTGGGCGTCGTACAGATACACCCTGTCGGCCCAGAAGCCGCGCTTTCGCCCCTGGCAAACGATCACGATCCCCGGCTCGTAAAGCACAGGCGTCATGGAGAGAGGGCGGTTCGAGCGAAGGAACCGCACATCAGGCAACGCCGTCAGCGTGTAGCCCTCCTGCGGCGCCAGAGACTTCATGAGGGCCACCATTCGGGCCTGTCGAGCGGCGACGGCTACGGAAGCAATCGTTCGTGATTTCGCCATGACGCGCCCTCGGGGTGAAATCCCATTGTGCATCCGGGAAGCGCAGATTTAGCCCGACCAGCATTCGAAGTCATAGGATTAGGCAACAACGACAGACAAACGCACCTGGGCGGCGATGGCCTCGAAATCTAGACTCTGGCCATGACTTCATCAAAGACACTTTTCATCACGGGCGTGAGCAGCGGCTTCGGCCGTGCGATCGCGAATGCAGCTCTCGACGCTGGCCATCAAGTCGTCGGTACGGTGCGCAACGAAGCCGCGGGCGCCGAGTTCGAGGAGCAGCTTCGTGGACGAGCGCACGCACGATTGCTGGACGTCAGCCAATTCGACACCATCGCTCCGCTCGCCGCCGAGGTCGAGTCACGGATCGGCCCTGTGGACGCCGTCATCAACAACGCGGGCTACGGGCACGAGGGAATCCTTGAGGAATCGCCGCTGGATGAGATGCGCCGGCAGTTCGACGTCAACGTCTTCGGGGCGGTGGCAGTGATCAAGGCGTTCCTTCCATTCATGCGCATTCGCCGTCGCGGTCACATCGTCAACATCACGTCGATGGGCGGCACGATCACAATGCCGGGCATCGCCTACTACTGCGGGAGCAAGTTCGCGCTCGAAGGCATTTCGGACACGCTTGCCAAGGAGTTGAAGGGCCTCGGCATTGCAGTGACCGCCGTGGCGCCAGGCTCCTTTCGAACGGACTGGGCCGGGCGTTCGATGGTGCGTTCACCGCGCAGCCTCTCTGACTACGACTCGATGTTTGACCCGATTCGCCGCGCGCGCATCGACAAGAGCGGCAATCAACTGGGCGATCCCCACAAGGCCGCGAAGGCGATCCTGCAATTGCTGGAGATGCAAGCGCCGCCGGATCACGTGCTCCTGGGAAGCGATGCCCTGACACTTGTACGCGCGAAGCTCACGGCCATGTTGGAGGACATCTCACGCCACGAGGCGTTGACCCGGTCGACCGACATGACTTGAAAGGATGTCAACCATTGACGATAGCGAAGCGACGGCGGAACGTGCCGCGCTGGATCGGATCGCCTAACCCGGCAGAGTCCGAAACCGAAGGGTTAGTCTCGACGGCACGAGCGTCGGCTTTCGGGCGCGTAATCGTTCCGGGCGTATGTCCGTTCTGGGTCGGTGGCGACCCGTCGACCCGAAGCGGAGCAGTCGTTCGATCGGGCTCGGACGATGGTGACGCCGATTGGAGGACATGGGCCTCCGCCGCCCCTCGTTAGCCGGCAATGTCAGCAGTACCCTGGTACCGGCCGCTGGTGGCGAGGCCGCGTGCGAGCCCCAACGACTGCAATGTTCCGACACCGTGAGTTCGACGGCTGGCGGCGACCACCAGCAACCGCTGCGGAACAGCCGTTCGCGACGCGAAGCCCAAGAACGGCAGTCGAGCTCGTCGCGGGTGCCGGTGAAGCCGCTGAGGTTGAGTCGCAAGGGGTCCATTCGAAGTCCCTCGGGGTTGTTGAGGCACCGGCGATTGCGGGAGCGCGCAGATGCTATGCGTGATCGGCTTCGAGCAGCACCGCATTCGGGAACGCAGCGCCATGCTTCGATTCGAACCGGAGCGGCTTCAGGAAGCGCCGCTCCTGGCGCACGAGTTCGTCGATGAGAAGGTGCTCGTAGGGCTTGTCCAAGGGTATCCAGGTCGAGCTCAGCACCACGAGCGTCGCTGTGTCGACGTAGTAAATCCCTTCCCTCCTGGCATAGATCAGACCGCAGAAGAGGAAGCGCAGCCGCCAGGGGTCGACAATTCCAGCGTGCTCGGCCGATCGCTGATGCGCCCAGGCCTCGTATTCGCTGTCGAACACGCGCTTGAAGCGATCACCGACCTTGCGCTCCATGTAGAGCGGGCAATCCGGAATATGCTTCAACACGATCCGATAGTCGATGTCCGTTGCCGAGAACGCCTTCAGCTCGCTCAGCACGAGCATCAGCTTGAACTGAACGCCGTCCGCGGGTGTCAGCAGGATCGACATGAACCTCGCTCGTCGCTTCGAGATTGCCGCCGCCTCTTCGATCGAGAACGGCTCGGGGATGGGCAGGATATCGGCGAGACGAGCGCCCTTGGTTTCGATCTCGCGGGAAACAGCGGTGAGGTGCTTGTGCACCACGTACCAGGTGCGCTTGCCCTGCATCCGGGGTGACCAGCGATGGAATCCCGCGCGCTGCAGCGGGAAATGCGCAAGCCCGCGGAGACCGAGACCACGGCATCGCGCAGCGACTTCCGAGTGACCCACTGCGAGCTCGGCCGGTGGGGTTGCCCTCCCGAGGCGACGCGTGAGCGGGAATTCGACCCTGACTTCGACGCGATCAGGGGCGTGCTCGATCACCGCCTCGCCGAGTACCTCACCGAGGCCCGATTGGCCAGGGGGCTGCTCGTACGACGGGCAGGTCGGATGATGCTGATGCCCGGTCTGCGGGAGACGCTTGACGACGAGACGCCGGTAGCGCGCCAAGTACATCGCAACGCCCGGGGCCCGGGACAGGCACAGTAGCTGCACCCCCCTCTTGTAGGCAGGTTCGAGTACCCGCTGCCAGTCGGGATCACACGGCTGCAATCGAGCGCCGTCTACGAGATATTGCGGCCCCGGACCTTCCATTGCACCTCCTGACGCTGGATATCGTCTACCAGCGCATCGTCACCGCCACGCATGACAATTGCCAGTCGAAACCGCTACAAGTTCAACGGGCGGTTCCTCGGCAACTCGATCGAAGTCAGGTCTGACGAGACGCTCACCCATGCAGCAGAGTCTTGTCGACCCAATGAAAGGGCGGCCGCCGCCGGCAACGGAAACGTTGTCGGATGTCGATGGTTGTCGTCGTCGGCAACTGGCTGTGCAAGTCTGGATGATCAGTGCGCGTTGGGTTCGCAGCGTTCTGCCTGCGCTTGCCAAACGGAGGGACGCCCGGAATCGGCCTGGAACCGGCATGACAGCGCATCTCTTGGGTACGAATATTCGAGCGTCCGCTGTCACTCCGAAGTTGGCGGGCGAAAGCGCTGCGCCTCGAGACCCGCGTTGGACGCAACCGGATGCGGACGTCGACCGCATACATGAGGAACCTTCACAAGCGTCACCCAATGCGATGCGTCTGTAATGAGACGCGGTTGTCCGAGCTGACCCACACGTGTTCGCCCAAGGTCGACTGCGCGGGTTCGTCTGAACACGCCAGCGCCAAGTTCAGTCACGAAGGACTTCGCCATGACGCAACCTTTGACCAATCCCCACTTTTCAAGAACCTTGCCACCTCGGCCGTGCGAAGCGCCCCCTGGTTAACCACTGAATCTATCGAGGATAGCCAAGCGGTCCGACACGATTCGCTGCCGGCGGTACCGACAGTCCGGCGCCATCTCGAACGATCGTCCCGCGGCCAGCAAGGGACTTCGACTTGCCATGCGCTTGCGGCCACGCGGAGTTCGGGCCATGAATTGCCTGGTCACACAGATGCTCATCGCGGAGCGGACCTGGACAGCAACAAGCGCTGGGGCGACTATAGGGATGTCGCGGCGCATCTTGATATGTGCCGCGAGCGGGCGAGAGAAGCAGCTTGATTCGCGATTAAGTAAGCGGGAAAAGGACGCAGCCCACGACACCCGTATCGGCCCGATCACCCGTCGTCGCTCGCCTCCGGCCGGTGCAGGTCCTCCGGCTTCAGGTTGGTATAGCGCTTGAGATGACGCCAGTCCCGGTGTCCGGTCACCAACGCGACTTGCTGGATCTCGTAACCCTCCTCGAACAGCCGGCTCGTTCCGTCGTGCCGCAAATCGTGGAAATGCAAGTCGGGGATACCGAGCTTCTCGCACGCCTCGGTAAAGTACTTGCTCACCGTCGACGCGCTGATCGGGAAAATCCGCGGCTCGTCACGCAACTGCTTCTGTCGTTTGAGGATCGCCCAGGCCTCGCCGAGCAGCGGCACCCACTGATCGTTGCCTGCCTTGCGCCGCGGGTCCTTGCGATCCCGCACCAGCACCAGGCGTTTTTTCTCGTCGACGTCCGCCCACATGAGCCGCTCGATCTCACCGCGGCGCATGGCGGTCGCCACTGCGAAGTGGATGATGTCGCCGAACATCTGGCCCTTGTGCTGGGTGAGCCAAGTGACGACGGCGGCATATTCGTCCTCGGTGGGACGCCGCTCGCGCCGGCCACCCCCGCCAATCAATCCCAGGTGCTTGAGCAGCGGCCTCGAGGAGGTCACGACGTCAGGCAGGGAGACATTCAGCGCCACTGACGCGTAACGCATCGCCGTGCCGAGCTTGCTGATTTCCATGTTGCAGGTGTACGGGCCCGCGCCCTCATCCTTGCGCATCGTGCAGTAGCCAACCAGGTCATGCGGCGTGAGCGCACCGGCGCGCCTGTCACCCAGACCCGCCGACAGCTTGCGGATCATGTAGTGCTCGTTGGACGTGTCGGCGATGGGGCGAGAGGTGTCTCGCAATTCACGGTAGGCCCGCAGGACGGCCGAAAGCAGCACCTTGCTGTCGGCTTGCGCGGACACCTGCCTATCGTCGATGCGCGCTTCGATCTCGCGGGCCCAGACCTCCGCGGCGGCCTTCGTCCGGAACGTCTTACACTGCGCGGCGTGCCCCTTGCGGCGCACCTGCGCGCGCCACCTGTCGCCGACCTTGATCACGCTGGCCATGTAGCAACCTCGTAGCACTTCCGTAGCAGTGATACGATGATAGCGCGGTAGGGATTAAGACCTTTCCATAGGAGAGCGCCGACGAAAGGATGCTTGCTCTATACCCATCTCGCCGTAGTTCAATGGATAGAACGGGCGCCTCCTAAGCGCCAGATACAGGTTCGATTCCTGTCGGCGGGACCAATTAAAGATCCACCAGCGTTCCACGAGATCCAAGCCTAAGCGTGGTGGTCGCCGCCGGGTACGACCTTGCCCATGGCGGCCTTGAACTCCGTGTCGTTGGCGATGGCATTCCAGCGCGCCATCAGAGACGCGCAGGCAGATCGCTCGATGGTCCCTGCCTTGACTGCAGCGACAAGAGCGGCGTTCACCGCGACCAATTCGCTGTAGCGGGCGTAGTTCTTGGTCTTCAGCCCGTTGACGGCATAGTTGCTGTAGCCGTACGCGGTGAAAAGCGAGTTCCAGTCAGCCGAGCCGGCCTTGACGGGCGCCGGCGCGGGGGTCAGCGGCTTCGCGGTACATGCGCCGTCGACGAACACTCGCACCCAGCTGATGGTCGGCGCGATCGAGTCCGCGTTGAAGACCACCTTCACGTTGTTTTGTCCCGCAAAAAGATACGGCTGCGTCAGCAGCGACTTCGAGGCCTTCGCCGGCAAGTCGAGTTTGCTGACGTTCGCCACCAGGGTGTCGTTGCTGTAGAGGCGTGTTGTCGATCCGCTGATGGCTACCTGCGACACCTCGTCGATCTTCACGTTGAATGCACAGCGGCCGTTGGCGGCGGCGATGGCGTCGCTCCCCTTGAGGCCGATTTGCTGGATGAATCCCGGGGCAAGGAGTCCTTGGGCAAGGACGGTCGAGCCGTCAGATTTCAGGGCCCGGAACATGCCGGCAATGGAGGCCGGCTTGTTGGCGACCAAGTCGGACGAGTGGGCTGCCGAGACACCCACCGTCGCGAAGGACGCCAGCAGGAGGGGAAGGAATTTCATCGAGGTTCTCCGGGTAGGCGAGGTCTGCGTGACCTCGAAATGTTCAAGCTGCACCGGAAAACCGACGGAACGCGTCACGCACGGGGCTGTCACGTCCCGTTCGAGGCAACCCCGCTATCTTTCGCATCTCTGCTTGAAGACCGGAGGCTTTGCGTCCCCGCCTTTCGACGGGTTTGCCATGTGTGCGAAGCGATCGTAGTGCCGGCCGTACTTACTGGCCGTTACTTTTTTGGCGCCTCCGGCTGCAGGTCGGGACGAGCGGTTGAGTTGGACCCGCCCGACGGTCAACCGCCGGATCCCGCGGCGCCGCTCCGCGAGCGCGAGTCTAGAAGTCGTACGTCAGGCGTGCCGTGAACATCTGACCATGCTTCGAGTAGGTCGAGCCCGTCAGGTAGGCGGCTTGCCAGCAGAGCATGCCGGCGCCGGTCGGCACGCTTCCGAAGAGCGCCGACCCCGCACGATGCGATTGCTCTTGCCGCGGCGACCAGTGGTCCCACGGCCCGACTTCACCGAAGCCCTGGGCGCCGTAGTGAAGCCACGGCTTCCAGTGGTAGCGCACTTGCCATTGGTACTTGAGTTCAGTCGGCTCGCCGGCCATCAACTACCAACCAAGAGAAACGCAGGGTAGGCACGTGCGTCAGGTTCGAAGCCCGGATAAGCGCGGCAAACGCGGCTACTCGCAGCCTTCGGTTGAACAGGCGCGTCGACATGACGCCCTTCTCGTCGAATACCGGCGCTGTACGGCCTCTATTTCGCGGTCCGCGCCGGGACACTCGCCGCTAGCCTATGCCGGTCGTCATGAATCGCTGCAGTCCTCGCCATGAATCACCAGCGCCAACCATCCAGCACCGTCCACCGAAGCGACAGCATCGAGTGGGAGGAGTTGCCGTCGCTGAATGCCGCGCATCGCCATCACATCGACAGCCGCCGGACGGAGTCGATGCGCATCCCTGCGCCGGTGTGGCTTGACACGGTTCCTTCCGAGCTGGGAGGGAGCGCTTCGGTCGATCAACCGTTCCGCGAGGTGCTCGAAGGGCTTGCCGTCAGAGAAGTGGGCGGCGCCGATCTGATTCGACATCTCTTCGGAGCCGGCAGAGGCGGCTGACCGGGGCCGGTCCGCCTCGGGCCGGCGGTCATGCAGACGACGAAACGCTGAGTTCGAGCAAGAGAAGCCGCCCGTCGGCGACGGCCTCGAGCCGGGCTGCGTCGCGCACCAGCACCCGCGGCTCGCCGAGCCCGACGATGCCTTCCAGATGCAGCTGACGCAGCGCCCGGTTGATGCGCTGCCGGCTGCCGCCGACGAGCGCGGCAATGTCGCTCTGCGACAGCGACAGGTCGATGCTGGTGCCCTCGTCGACCGTGCGCCCGAACTGGCGCGCCAGGCGCTGCAGCTGGCACGCGAGGCGCTGCGGCAGCGGCATCGATTGCAGTTCCTCGAAACGCCGGAACATGTGGCGCAGGCGCCGGCAGTTCAGCTGCAGCAGGCCGTTGCCGAGTTCGTCGTAATCGGCGATCAGGCGGTGCAGGTCGGGCTTCGAGACGAACAGCAGCTTCGAGCGCACATGCGCGGTCACGTCGAGATCGTTCGGCCGCTCGTCGATCAACGCGATGTCGCCGACCCATTGGCCGGGCCCGACAAAATCGAGCGTGAAGCCGCGGCCGTCGCGCAGTGCGGTGTCCAGGCGCAGCGCCCCGCTGGCCAGGCCCATCCAGACCGAGGCCTTGTCGCCGCGACGGGCGAGTACGGCACCGGCCTCGACCTGGCTGACACGCGCGCTGCCGAGGATCGCGATGCGCAATGGCGACGGCAGTTCGCTGAACCAGGCCGCGCCGTGCAAGGTCGCCCGTTCGTGGTCGTACAGGCCCGGCAGCGCGCGGCCGGCCATCGGAGGCGGCGGAGCAATGCTGCGCGCAACAGGCGCAAATGCGCCGCGCTCGATGACGCTGCCGATCAGGGTGGGGGCTTGCAACATCGGGTCCGCCTTTCAGGCCACTTGCTCGGCGAGCTTGGCGTTCAGTTGAAGGTCTGGCCGGCTTCCGCCAGCTGCAGCAGCAGCGGCGCCGGCTGCCACGAAGCATCCGCACCCGGCTCGGCGGCGAAGCGCTTCAAGGCACGCACCACGTTCGGCAGCCCGACCGCATCCGCATACAGCATCGGCCCGCCGCGATGCAGCGGGTAGCCGTAGCCGTTCAGGTAGACGATGTCGATGTCCGACGCGCGTGCAGCGATGCCTTCTTCCAGGATGCGCGCGCCTTCGTTGACCAGCGCGAACATGCAGCGCTCGATCACTTCGTCGTCGCCGATCCTGCGCGGGGTGATGCCGGCCTCGCTGCGGTATTGCGCGATCAGCTGCTCGGTCAGCGGATCGGGAATCGGATCGCGCTGGCCGGCTTCATAGCGATACCAGCCGGCGCCGGTCTTCTGGCCGAAACGCCCCGCTTCGCACAAACGATCGGCGACCACCGGCTTCATCTCGATGCCCGCCTCGGCCGCCTTGCGCCTGCGCGTCGCCCAGCCGATGTCGAGCCCGGCCAGATCGCCCATGCGGAACGGCCCCATCGCCATGCCGAACCTCTGCAGTGCGCCATCGATCTGCTGCGGCAGCGCGCCGGCGTTGATCAGGCCGTTCGCGGCCGCGCCGTAGCGCGCCAGCATGCGGTTGCCGATGAAGCCGTCGCAAACCCCCGAGACCACTGCGATCTTGCCGATCTTCTTCGCCAGCGCCATCGAAGTCGCGAGCACGTCCGGCGCGGTCTTCGCGCCGCGCACGACTTCGAGCAGCCGCATCACGTTCGCCGGGCTGAAGAAGTGCAGGCCGATCACGTCCTGCGGCCGCTGCGTGAACGACGCGATCCGGTCGAGGTTCAGGTACGAGGTGTTCGAGGCGAGGATCGCGCCGGGCTTGCAGACTTCATCCAGGGTGCGGAACACCGTCTGCTTCACCTCCATGTTCTCGAACACCGCCTCGATCACGAGGTCGACGTCGCGGAAGCTGTCGTAGGCCAGGGTCGGCGTGACGCGGGCCATGCGCTCGTCGACCTGGGCCGGCGTCAGCTTGCCCTTCTTCATCGAGTTCTCGTAGTTCTTGCGGATCGTCGCGAGGCCCTTGTCGAGCGCTTCCTGCTTCGTCTCCAGCAGCACGACCGGCATGCCGGCGCTGAGGAAGTTCATCGTGATGCCGCCACCCATCGTGCCGGCGCCGATCACGCCGACTCTGGCGATGTTGCGCAGCGGCGTCTCCGCCGGCACGTCCGGCAGCTTCGCCGCTGCGCGCTCGGCCGCGAAGACGTGGCGCAGCGCTCGCGATTCCGGCGTCGCCATCAGCGCGATGAAGGCTTCGCGTTCGAGCCGCAGGCCTTCGTCGAAAGGCTTGTTCAGCGCGTTCGCGACCGCCTCGACACACTTCAGCGGCGCCGGGAAGTTCTTCGCGCCGGCCGCGACCGTGTTGCGCGCGAACTGCAGCAGCGCTTCGGCCCGCGGGTCATCCAGCTTCAGGTCGCACACGCGCTTCACCGGCCGGCCTTCGGCGATCAGCTGGCGCGCGAACGCGCTCGCACCGGCAACGAGCTCACCGTCGATGATCCGGTCGATCAACGGCGTGCCCTCGAACTTTGCCGCGGCCACCGGCGCACCGTAGACGATGATGTTCAGCGCGGCTTCGAGCCCGATCAGGCGCGGCAGCCTCTGCGTGCCGCCGGCGCCCGGCAGCAGGCCGAGCTTGACCTCGGGCAGGCCGAGCGATGCATCGGCCAGCGCGACGCGGAAGTGCGCGCCGAGCGCCAGCTCCAGCCCGCCGCCCAGGCACTGCCCGGCGATGGCGGCGATCACCGGCTTGGCACTGTCCTCCAGCACCGAGATCACGGTGCGCAGGCTCGGCTCGCGCGCGGCATTCGGCGTGCCGAACTCGGTGACATCGGCGCCGCCCGAAAACGCCCGTGGCGTGCCGGTCAGCACGATCGCCTTGACGGCGGGGTTCGCATTCGCCTGGTCCAGCGCATCGACGATGCCGGCGCGCAGCGGCAGGCCGAGCCCGTTGATCGGCGGCCGGTTCATCGTGATCACGGCGAGCTCGGCGTCGATCGCGCTGCTGACGAAGGAGGGGTTGTTCATCGTTGTCCTTTCGAGTGCTTCGGACCGCGTTCAGTAGCCGCGGCTCGCGGCGAGGCGGTCGGCCTGGAAGTTCGCGTCGCCGTACAGCTCCTGCAGCACCCGCGCGCGCTTCATGAAGAAGCCGATCTCGAACTCGTCGGTCATGCCCATGCCGCCGTGCATTTGCACGCCCTCCTGCACCGCGAGCGTCGCGCTCCTGCCGGCGCGGGCCTTGGCCACCGAGACGGCCTCGCTCGCCGCGGCGGGGTCGGCATCCAGGCTTTGCTGGGCCTTGATGACCGCGGCGCGGGCCAGCTCGATGTCGACATAGAGCATCGCCGCGCGGTGCTGCAAGCCCTGGAATTCGCCGATCAAGCGGCCGAACTGCTTGCGCTCCTTCAGGTAGGCGACGGTGCGTGCGAAGGCTTCGTCGGCGATGCCCAGCAGCTCCGCTGCCGCAGCCGCACGGCCGGCATCGAGCGCGGCCTGCAGTGCGGCGCCACCGCCATCGGGTGGACCCAGCACCGCATCGGCCGCCACGTTCACGCTGAGGAACCGGATGCGCGCGGCACGCTGCGAATCGACCATCGCGACACTTTCGGTCTCGATGCCGGACGCGGCGCGCGGCACGACGAACAGGCCGATGCCCTGCGCGTCATCGGCCTCGCCGGCGCTGCGCGCGGCGACGATCAAATCGTCCGCCGCCGCGCCGCAGACGACGAAGCTCTTCTCGCCGTTCAGCACCCAGCCATCGCCATCGCGGCGCGCCTGCAGTGCGATGTGTTGCGGCCGGTGTTTCGACGCTTCATCGACCGCCAGGCTCGCGATGCGCTCGCCGTTCGCCAGCGCGGGCAGCCAGCGCGCCTGCTGCGCCTCCCTGCCGGCCGCGCGGATCGCGGTCACCGCGACGACGCTCGACGCCAGGAACGGCGAGACGCTCAGATGCCGGCCGATCTCTTCCATCACGACGCCGGCTTCGAGATGGCCGAGGCCGAGGCCGCCGTGCGCTTCCGGCACCAGGATGCCGGTGAAGCCCATCTCCGCGAAGCGCTGCCACAGCGGCCGCGAGAAGCCATCGCCGTCACGCTCGTCGCGCAGCGTGCGCAGTTGCGCGACCGGCGCATTGTCGGCCAGGAAGGTGCGTGCGCTGTCACGCAGCATGGTTTGTTCTTCGGTCAGGACGAGTGCCATGGTCTGCGCTCCTCTCAAGCGCCAGGCAGTTCGAGGATGCGCTTCGCGATCACGTTGAGCTGCACTTCGCTGGTGCCGCCTTCGATCGAGTTGCCCTTGGTGCGCAGCCAGGTGCGCGCGGCAAAGCCGTGGTTCGAACGCTCGCTGTCCCATTCGAGCGCGTCGCTGCCGCCGGCCGCCATCAGCAGTTCGTGGCGGCGCTTGTTCAGCTCGGCGCCGTAATACTTCAAGGCCGACGAGAAGGCGGGATGGGCCTGCCCCGATTTCGCGAGATCGCCGAAGCGTTCCATCGTCGCGCGGAACGCGGCTTCGTCGACCTCGAACTCGGCCATCTGCGCACGCAGCAGCGGGTCGGCGAGGCGCCCTTGCGCATCGGTGCCGACGAGGCTCGCCGCCGCTTGCCCGAGCGGCTTCGCCGCCGCGCGCTCGCCGATGCTGCCGATCATCTCGCGCTCGTGTGTCAGCAGGTACTTGGCCACGTCCCAGCCGCCGCCGGGCGTGCCGACGAGGTTCGCCTTCTCGACCCGCACGTCGTCGAAGAAGGTCTCGCAGAACGGCGACTTGCCGGAGATCAGCAGGATCGGCTTGGTCGTGACGCCCTTCGTCGCCATGTCGAACAGCACGAAGCTGATGCCGGTGTGCTTCTTCGCGGCGCTGTCGGTGCGCACCAGGCAGAAGATCCAGTCGGCCTTGTCGGCATACGACGTCCAGATCTTCTGGCCGTTGACGATGTAGTGGTCGCCGCGATCGTCGGCGCGGGTCTGCAGCGAGGCGAGATCGGAACCGGCATTCGGCTCGGAATAACCCTGGCACCAGCGGATCTCGCCGCGCACGATCTTCGGCAGGTGCTCGCGCTTCTGCGCTTCGCTGCCGAATTTCAGCAGCGCCGGCCCGAGCATCCAGATGCCGAAGCTGGCCAGCGGCAGGCGGCAGCCGAGCGCGCGCATCTCCTGCGCCAGCACCTTGGCCTCGTCGGCCGAGAGCCCGCCGCCGCCATATTCGCGAGGCCAGGCCGGCACCGTCCAGCCGCGCTCGGCCATGCGCTCGAGCCAGAGGCGCTGCGCGTCGGACGCGAAGCGCCAACGGCGGCCGCCCCAGCAGATGTCGTCTTCGCTGGCCATCGGCCGGCGCATCTCCGGCGGGCAGTTGGCCTCCAGCCAGGCGCGCGTCCGGGTCCTGAAATCGGCAAGGCCGGCGGTGTCGTTCATCGGTCGTCTCCGCTTCAGCTCTATCGGCTTGATGGGTGTGCCAACCTTAGCAGAAGGCATTCGAATCTGGCAAACTGTATTTTCTAAAAGCGGTCACTAGAAGCTGAAAAACAGGGAGATACGTGCGAGACACGAGTACATACCCTAAGTTCTATTCAATGCGGCCGCACCAACCGTGCATTCGAATTGCATAATCCGCCGCCCCCACCCCGCCACCCCATGCCGACGTCGATCACGACCAGCCCGCAGACGCCGCGCTACCAGGAAAAGCGCGAGGCGATCCTGTCTGCCGCGGCGCTGCTTTTCAACGAGCACGGCCTGAGGGGCGCGACGCTGACGGACATCGCCGGCAACGTCGGCCTGGTCACCAACAGCGTGACCTACTACTACCGCAAGAAGGAAGACCTGGCGAAGGCCTGCCTGCTGCGCTCGATCGCGGCGTTCGACGCGCTCGCGCTGGCCGCCGCCGAGCCGGCTGCGGTGCCGGAGCGCCTGCGCGCCTTCCTGCGCGGCCTCGCACATTTGCTGGCGGACATCGAAGAAGGCCGCCACCCGCCGCTGATCGTCTTCAACGACATCCGCGCGCTGCCCGAGCGGGCCGAGGTGTTCGCCGCCTACACGAACATGTTCCGGCGCGTGCGCACGCTGCTGATGGGCGAGGAGACCGCGGCGCTGACGCGCGACGACCTGAACGCACGCGCGCACATCGTGCTGTCGGTCGCCAACTGGATGGGGCCGTGGATCGGCCGCTATGAAGCGGGCGAATACGAACGTGTTGCCGATCGCGTCAGCGACATCCTGATCGGCGGCATCGGCAGCGCAGGGTCGAGCTGGTCGCCGCCCGATGCCGAGGCCGCATGGCGGCCGGCCGGCAGCGCCGAGAGCACGTCGGAGGCCTTTCTGCGCGCCGCCACCGTGCTGGTCAACGAACAGGGCTATCGCGGCGCATCGATCGACAAGATCTCGGCGCGCCTGAACGTCACCAAGGGTTCGTTCTATCACCACAACGACAACAAGCTCGACCTGATCTCCGAGTGCTTCGAGCGCACCTTCGCGGTGATGCGGCAGGCGCTGATCCTGGCCGAGACCTGCTCCGGCAGCGGCTGGAGCCGTGCTTGCGCCGCCGCCTGCGCGCTGGTGCGATTCCAGCTCTCGGCGGAAGGCCCGCTGCTGCGCGCCACCGCCACCTCGGCCCTGCCCGACAAGGCGCAGCGCGACCGGGTGCGCACGACCCTGCGGCGCCTGACCGAGCGCATGAACAGCGTCATCGTCGACGGCATGGTCGACGGCTCGGTGCGCCCGCTCGACCCGGCGATCGCGGCGCAGACGTCGATCGCGACGATCAACGCCGCCGCCGAATTGCACCGCTGGGCGCCGAACGTGACACCGGCGAGCGCCGCGGGCTTCTACGTGCGCCCGGCGTTCGAAGGCGTGCTGTGCCCGAGCGGCAACGCGGGCGGAGCCTAGTAGTTCGATCGGTCGCCAACACAGCTCAGGGTAAGTCCCCATAAAGTTGATCGGCCAACTGGTTGATCTATCAACCATATCGGACTATCTTTGTTCCTGACCCGCCGTAAGACCTCGCGCGCTCGATACGCAGCCGCTGCGCCTGATCCCGGTTTGAAGACTCGAGGAAGGACACGATGCCCGATATCACTTTCATGCACGCCGACGGCAGCGAACAAGGCTTCGAAGCACCGATCGGCGTCAGCCTGATGCCCGAGTTCCAGCAGTAAAGCGATGGCCAAGCACCGCCCGCCCGCCCCCAGCGGCGCCAAGGCAGCCGGCACCGGCGAGGTCGTCGACCTCGAACGCTACGTGCCCGCCTTCCTGACCTGGATCGCGAACAAGCTGGCACGCGGCGCCTCGCAGCAGTACCTGAGCGCCTTCGACGTCGGCATCGAAACCTGGCGCTGCCTGGTGACGCTGGCGGTCGAACCTTCGGTCTCGGCGCAGCAGGTCTCCCGGCAGATCGGCATGGACAAGGCCTCGGTCAGCCGCTGCTTCAAGAGCATGCAGGCCGGCGGGCTGATCACGCTGGAGCTGAGCCCGGAGGACGGGCGCCTGCGCATCGCGCGCCTGACGAAGAAGGGCCGCGCCTTGCACGACCAGATCATGGGCATCGCGATGGAGCGCGAGCGGGCTTTCCTGGCGGTGCTGAGCGAGGCGGAACAGGAGACGCTGATCGGCCTGCTGCGCCGCCTGCACGACAACCTGCCGGCGGTCGAGATGGCCACCGAACAGTACGTGGCGCGCCACCATCCCGCGGTCGCGAAGCGCCGCGCGGCAGGCCGGCAGGAAGACAGCGACGAATGAATCCGAACGCATCGTGCCGCACGGCGGCACGCGCCCTCTGAAGCCCTCCCGCCGGCAGCAAGCCTTGCAGAACCGGCCCTACTGAAGGAAACGACATGACGACAGTGACCACGACCCAGGTGGCGATCATCGGCGCCGGCCCGTCCGGCCTGCTGCTGGCGCAGCTGCTGAGCAACGCCGGCATCGACAATGTGCTGATCGAGCGCCAGAGCAGCGACTACGTGCTCGGCCGCATCCGCGCAGGCATCCTCGAACAGGTCACGATCGACCTGGTGACCGAGGCCGGTCTGGGCCGGCGCATGCATGAACAAGGCCTGGTGCACGAGGGCTTCGAGATGCTCTATGGCGGCAAGCGCCGGCGCATCGACATGAAGCAGCTGACGAACGGCAAGTGCGTGATGGTCTACGGCCAGACCGAGCTGACACGCGACCTGATGGAAGCGCGCCAGGCGGCATCGCGGCCGACCGTCTACGAAGTGCGCGACGTGACGATCCACGACTTCGACACGACGAAGCCGAAGGTGCGCTACAGCAAGGACGGCGAGTCGCACGAGATCGTCTGCGACTTCATCGCCGGCTGCGACGGCTTTCACGGGGTGTGCCGCGCCACCGTGCCGCGCAGTGCGCTGCGCGAGTACGAGAAGGTGTATCCGTTCGGCTGGCTGGGGCTGCTCTCCGACACGCCGCCGGTCTCGCACGAGCTGATCTACATCAACAGCCCGCGCGGCTTCGGCCTGTGCTCGCAGCGCAGCCTGACACGCAGCCGCTACTACCTGCAGGTGCCGCTGACCGACCACCTCGAAGAGTGGACCGACGACGCCTTCTGGCAGGAGCTGCGCCTGCGCCTCGACCAGCAAGGCCGCGACCAGCTGATCACCGGGCCGTCGATCGAGAAGAGCATCGCGCCGCTGCGCAGCTTCGTCACCGAGCCGATGCGCTTCGGCCGCATGTTCCTCGCCGGCGACGCGGCGCACATCGTCCCGCCGACCGGCGCGAAGGGCCTGAACCTGGCTGCGACCGACGTGAAATACCTGTCGAGCGCATTGATCGAGCACTACCAGGAACACTCCGCGGCAGGCATCGACGGGTATTCGGAGCGCTGCCTGCGCCGCATCTGGAAGGCCGAGCGCTTCTCGTGGTGGTTCACCGGCCTGATGCATCGCTTCCCGGACGAGACGCCGATCGGCGCGAAGCTGCAGGAAGCCGAGCTCGACTACCTGCTGCACTCGGAATCGGGCTCGCGCACGATCGCCGAGAACTACGTCGGGTTGCCGCTGGACTTCGCCGAGTGAGCGGGCGCTGACCGCGACCCGGCTCAGACCTGCAGGCCGTCCTGCATCAGGAACATCACGTCCGTTTTTGTCACCGAGCCGAGCAATTTGCCGCCCTCTGCCGCCACCGCGACGACGGGCAGCCGCTCGCCATGGTGTTTGGCGAACAGCAGCAAGGCATCGCTGATGCACATGGCCGGGCGAAGCACCGGAAAGTCGGGCAGCAACAGATCCCGCGCGACGACGGCGTCGTGACCGGCATCCAGTTCGCGCCGCACATCGTGCAAGGACACCGCGCCGATGAAGCGGCCGCCGACGTCGGCGACGTACAGGTATTGCACCCGCTGATCGGTGAATGCCTCTGCGATCTCGAGCAGCGAGGTTTCCGGGGCGAGGCTCGGCCGATCCGGTTTGAGCAGTTCACCGATGCGCACCGCGCTCAGGCTGCGCTGAGGCTGCGCTTCGCGCTGCCGGCGCATCGAGCGCGAATAGATCGAGTCGGCTCGAAAGACACGTGCCACGCTGTAGGCCGTCACGCAGGACAGCATCAGCGGCAGGACGATCGGATAACTCGCCATCATCTCCGAGATCATCAGGATCGACATCAGAGGCGCATGCGTGGTGGCTGCAAGCATCGCCCCCATCGCGACCGCGGTGTAGGCGCTGGTCATCGCGAATCCGGGCACGGCCTGGTTCAGCAGTTGGGCGTAGAGGGCGCCGATCACGGCGCCGACGAACAAGGTCGGCGTGAAGACACCTCCGACCGCGCCGGAGCCGACCGTGGCGCCGGTGGCCAGCAGTTTGAAGACCAGCACCACGAGCAGGGCGCGCCAGGTCCAGTCGCTGTTCAGGATCGAACTGACGGTGTCGTAGCCGTTGCCCCAGACGTCGGGCACTTGCAGCGACAACAGGCCCACGACCAGGCCACCGAGCGCCAGCCGCCATGGCAAAGCGATCCGCATGCGGATGAAGACCGTCTTGGACGTGTCGAGCAGGCGCAGAAACTGCGGGGCCGCGATGCCGACCACGATGCCCAGGCCGACGTAGGGCAGCACGTCGGCGCCGCCGATGGTCAGGAAAGAGGGCATGTCGTAGGTCGGCCGGTAGCCGAGCACCTGGTGCACGACCAGGCTGGACGTGACCGAGGCGACCAGCAACGGACCGAAGGCCGACATCGCGATCGAGCCCAGCACGATCTCCGAGACGAACAATGCGCCGGCGATCGGTGCGTTGTAGGCCGCGGCGATACCGGCCGCGCTGCCGCAGGCCACCAGCAGGCGAAGCCGCGCCTCGTTGAACGCCGCGGCACGCCCCAGCAGCGAGGCGACCAGCGCCGCCAGCTGCACCATCGAACCCTCACGGCCTATCGACGCGCCCGAGCCCACCGACAGCGCGGACGACAGGCTGCGCACCAGCGTCTGCCCGGCGCCGATGACGCCGTTGCCGAGCGAGATCACCTCCATGTAGTCGGGCGCGCCACGGGCATCTTTGCGACGGCGCATCCACTCGAGCACGCCGCCGGCCAGCAGTCCGCCCAGGGTCGGCACCGCGACCCGCTGCCAGGGCGGCAGCAGCATCGCGGTTTCGACCAGGGCGCCGTGCTGACGCGTCATCAGCCACTGGAGGGCGTGCACCGCTTCGCGGAAGGCGAGCGTGGCCAGGGCGCCGAGCACGCCGGCGAGCGCGGCCCACAGCAGGATCGAGTTCGGCCGCCAGAGTGCGAGGCGCTCGAGGACGCGCAGCTTGAGCGCGGTCCAGCGCGAATGGCGCGGGGCGGCGGGCGAAGCGGGCGTATCGGAGACTGGCGTCATGGCGAGAGCGCCTGCGATAGGTTGAACCGGCCCGGGATCCTAGCCTGCGTCCGCTACAGCCTGCCTTGCCCGGGGCGACGCGGAGTGGTCGATGGGCGCCGCACCGCGGTGCGCGCCGCCTGAAAGCCAAAAAGCCGGCGGCAGCCCTCGGGAGCTGCCGCCGGCTCGGCGACATCGATGTCGCCCGGGGGTGTCCCTCAGGCCGACGCCGCGCCGTGCATCGCGGCGGAGGCGATCGTCTCCTCGCGCATCCGGTCATACACCGGCTTGTCGACCGGCACCGCGTTCGGGTTGCCGAGGTCGTTCAGATGCACCCGATAGGTCTCGCGCGCCGTCCATGCGGAAATCGCCGCGACGAGGGTCACGCCCAAGGTGATCGAGCCGATCATCATCGGGATGTTGGTCGCTCCGGGGGGCGCCACCGCGACGAACAGCGCCGGCAGCATCGCGGTCACCAAGGTGCCCAGG
>Ga0105240_10005681_pt1 | contig 18515 bp, 16 predicted proteins | sample KBSC54metaG_FD_80426 | JGI IMG/M metagenome (GOLD analysis project Ga0105240, IMG submission 80426) | Corn rhizosphere microbial communities from Kellogg Biological Station, Michigan, USA - KBS C5-4 metaG | ecosystem: Host-associated > Plants > Roots > Rhizosphere > Soil | place: Michigan, USA... | reverse complement strand
TTCCAGAGCATCAGGAGACGATCAGGCTCCTACGAGCCAGGGTGGAGGTGATCATAAAGACTTCGGGCCAAGGATGCCCCGATTCCGGGCACCTGCTCGAAGTCGGCGACCCCGGCGCGCAGCACCCCCTGCAGTCCCCCGAAGTGCTTGAGCAGCTCGCGCCGCTTGGCCGGCCCGAGTCCCGGCACGACCTCCAGCACGGACTCGTTGTAGCGGCGGGCGCGCTTGCGGCGATGGCCGGTGATGGCGAAACGGTGGGCCTCATCGCGAATGCGCTGCACGAGGCGGGAGGCCGGCGAATGGGCCTCCGGAATTCGCGGCGCCGCGGCGCCATAGACGAACAGGCGCTCCTGCCCCGGCTTACGATCCGGGCCCTTGGCCACGCCCACGAGAGTGAGGTCCGCAAAGCCGAGAGCCGTAAGCACCTCGTGCACCTGAGCGATCTGGCCCAGGCCGCCGTCGATGAGCAACAGGTCGGGCGCGGGAATCTCCCCGCTGCGGATTCGCGTATAGCGCCGCTCCAAGGCCTGCTTGAGCGCGCCGTAGTCATCACCCGGCGTGACACCGGTGATGTTGAAGCGCCGATACTCTTTTTTGACCGCACCCTCGGGCCCGAACACGACGCAGGAGGCCACGGTGCCCTCGCCCCCCGTGTGACTGATATCGAAACACTCGATACGCCCTGGCGGCTCAGGCAGGTCGAGCTCCTCGGCCAAAGCGGCAAGCATCTCATCCATCCCCTGCTTCTGCGCGAGCCGCATACGCAATGCCTGCGTAGCATTCTCGATAGTCAGTTCAACCCACCGGACTCCGAGGCCTCGCACCGGACACCGGACTTCAACCGTATGGTTGGCCCGCGTCCCGAGCGCCTGTCCAAGTGAATCAGCGTCCTCGAGCTTGCGGCCGACGAACACCTCCGCCGGCGGCTCCTGACTGGCGTAGTACTGCATGATAAAGGACGTCAGCGCCTCTTCGGGCTCTGCCAATGCCGCGCGCGGGAAATAACTGGTCGTGCCGAGATTGCGCCCGCCGCGCACCAACATGACACTCACCGAGTACTCGCCCGGCTCGCCGACGATGGCAAACACATCCACGTCCCGCTCACCGCCGGCTGTCACGACCTGCTGCGACTGAATCCGCTTCAAGGTCGCGAGCTGGTCGCGGATCTGGGCCGCGCGCTCGAATTCCAGCCTGCCCGCCGCCGCCTCCATGCGCTCCTGCAGCTGCGCATTCACCTCGTCGCTGCGGCCTTCGAGCACCTTCACCGCCGCTTCCATGTCCTGCCCATACTCCTCGCGGCCGATCAGACCCACACAGGGAGCCGAGCAGCGTCCAATCTGATGCTGCAGACACGGACGGCTGCGGTTGGCGAAAAAACTGTCACGGCAATTGCGGATACGGAACAGCTTCTGTATCTGACCCAGGCTGTCCCGCACGGCGCCCGCGTTCGGAAAGGGTCCGAAGTAGCGGCCGGGCTCGCTGCGCGAGCCGCGATAAAACGCCAGCCGCGGAAAATCGTGGCCCACCTCGAGGTGAATGTAGGGGAAGCTCTTGTCATCGCGCAGCACGATGTTGAAGCGCGGCTTGTGCGCCTTGATGAGGTTGTACTCGAGCAGCAGCGCCTCGGCCTCGGAGTTGGTGACCGTGACCTCGATTTTCGCGATCTGCGCCACCAGCGCCTGGATCTTGGGAGCGACGTTGCTGGGATTGAAGTACGTCGTAACCCGGTCTTTCAGGCTCTTGGCCTTGCCCACATACAACAGCTCGCCGTCGCCGCCAAACATGCGATACACGCCGGGACGCTTCGGCAGCGCCGACGTGTATTCCTTGTGATCGAATGCATTGGCGCTCATAGTCCCGCCAGTTTGCACGCGCGCGCGACTACCTTCTTGAACATGGGCCCGGTCAACACCTTCGTCGAGGTGTTGTAACGGCTGCAATGATACGAGTCGACCAGGTATTTCGCAGCACCGATGGAGTGCTCGTTCCCATGGCCGAACGGAAATTGACTGCGCTTCAGGCCGAGCGCCATGAGCACCGCATCGTGCGCCACGCGCCCCAGGGCGAGGATCACCTTGACCCGGTCCAGGTCTCGTAGCTCGACTTGAAGGTAAGCGTTGCAGGTGCGGATCTCGTCCGGCAGCGGCTTGTTTTCGGGAGGCACGCACTTCACCGCGTTGGCGATCCGCGCACCCTGGAGCTTCAGACCATCGTTTGCCGCCACCGACTCGGAGCCAGTCGACAGCCCCAACTCGTACAGAGTTTCGTAGAGGAGAATCCCGGCGTAATCGCCCGTGAACGGCCGCCCCGTGCGGTTGGCTCCATGCATCCCTGGGGCGAGACCCACGAACAACACTCGCGCATCCGGCGGCCCGAACGAGGGCACCGGACGCGCAAAGTAATCCGGATAGTGCTCATGCGTCTCGGCCAGGAATTCCGCCAACCGAGGGCAACGTGTGCAGCCCGGGTCGTATGACTCGGTGCGCTTACCCGCCGGCGGACGAACCCCCGGCGCCCCTGCGCGCTTGGGGCGGCGCTCAATCATCCATGTGCCGGATGATCGCGGTGGCAAATCCCGAGCAACTCATGAGCTTCGCTCCCGGAATGAGCCGTTGCAGATCCTCTTCTACGTTCTTGCGAGCGGCGAGCTCGCGCTTGGGAGCCTTGATCGCCTCGCGCAGGCGCGCCAGGTCGTAAGTCAGCTCCTTGTTGGCGATCGTGTTCGTCACGCCCTTGATGATGAGATCCGCCGCCTCGTTCCATTTGAGATAACGCAACATCATCTCCGCCGAGAGGATCAGCGATCCGGGGTTGACGCGATCCTTGCCCGCGAATCCCGGCGCGGTGCCGTGAGTCGCTTCGAACACGGCCAGGCCGTCGCCGATATTGCCTCCCGGGGCGATGCCGATACCGCCCACCTGCGCGGCCAGCGCATCCGAAACGTAATCACCGTTCAAGTTGAGTGTTGCGATGACATCGTACTCCTCGGGGCGCAACAGCACCTGCTGCAGGAAGTTGTCGGCAATCACGTCCTTGACCACGATGGGCTTGCCAGTCAGCGGATTCGGGAAGGAGAGCCACGGCCCCCCATCGAGCTCCGTCGCGCCGAACTCTTCCTTCGCAAGCTGGTAGCCCCAGTTGCGGAAGGCGCCCTCCGTGAATTTCATGATGTTGCCCTTGTGGACCAGGGTCACGGAGGTGCGGTCAGTGTCGATCGCGTACTGGATCGCCTTGCGGATGAGGCGTTGGCTACCCTCTTTCGAGACCGGCTTGATGCCGATGCCGGAGCTCGCCGGGAAACGGATACCCGTCGCCTTCAACTCGTTCTGCAGGTAAGCGATCAGCTTATGCACTTCGGCTGAGCCGGCGGGCCACTCGATACCCGCATAGATGTCTTCCGTGTTCTCGCGGAAGATCACCATGTCGGTCAAACTCGCATCCTGCATGGGAGAGGACACGCCCGGAAAATAGCGGATCGGCCGCACACACGCATAGAGATCGAGGCTCTGGCGCATGGCGACATTCAGCGAGCGGATACCGCCGCCGATGGGGGTCCCGAGCGGCCCCTTGATCGAGACCACATACTCGCGCAGAGCATGCAGCGTCTCATCGGGGAACCACTGGCCATAGAGCTTATTGGCCTTCTCACCGGAGAAGACTTCCATCCACACCACACGCCGGCGCTTCCTGTACGCCTTCTCGACAGCCGCGTTGACGACGCGGAGCATGGCGGGTGTAACGTCGATTCCGATGCCGTCGCCTTCAACGAACGGGATGATCGGATTATCGGGGACGTTCAGGGTGGTGTTGGGATTGACAGTGATCTTCTGTCCGTCGGTGGGAACGACGATGTGGTCGTATTGCATAGGTTAAAACTCAATATGGCGACGATCCCTCGGCACGCAAGGCAACGCAACGCGCACGCGCTTACGCTTGGGTGCCGCCGTTCGCCCGCTTGTCGGCGCGTCGGCTCTGACTACGCTCAGCAATGAGCATGGCCAGCTCGAGCGCCTGCTCGTGATTCAGCCGGGGATCAACAGATGAGCGGTAGGCCCGTTGGAGATCGGCATCCGTGAGGCCGCGGGCACCGCCGGTGCACTCGGTCACGTCATCACCGGTGAGCTCGATATGAACGCCGCCGAGATACGAGCCCATTTCCGCGTGCAGACGGAAAGCCGTATCCAGCTCTTTGAGGATATTCTCGAAGCGTCGGGTCTTGAGTCCGCCCGCGGCAGTTTCGGTGTTGCCGTGCATGGGGTCGCAGATCCAAAGCACGGTCTGGCCAGTCTGGCGAACCGCTTCAATGGCCCGGGGCAAGGCGTTCTCGATGTCCTTGGCGCCAAAGCGGTGAATGAGTGTGAGACGTCCAGGCTGATTCTGGGGATTGAGCGTGGTCACGAGGCCTTGCAGCCATGCCGCGTCCATCGCCGTCCCAACCTTCACGCCAATCGGATTGGCGATCCCGCGGAAGTATTCAACGTGGGCACCATCCAACTGTGCCGTACGCATTCCGATCCACGGCATGTGCGTGGACAAGTTGTACCAGCTGTTCTGCCTCGGTATGAAGCGGGTCTGCGCCTGCTCATAAAGCAGGTGCAATCCTTCATGGCTTGCATAGAAATCGACGATCGTGGTCTCAGCGACTCCGCGACCGCTGATGCCCTCGAAGAAATCGAGCGCGTCGCCGATCGAATCGACGATCCGCTGATAAGCGTCCTTCAGGGGCGAGTGCTTGACGAACCCCAGGTCCCAATACTCCGGATGGTGCAGATCGGCGAAACCGCCGTCGACCAGGGCGCGAACGAAATTCAATGTGAGCGCCGCACGCTCGTAGCCGCGGAGCAGGAGGTCCGGGTCAGCCGCCCGTGCGTCGGCCGTGAATTCCGGCCGGTTCACCAGATCACCGCGATAGCTCGGCAGGGTGAGGCCGTTACGGGTCTCCGTATCGACGGAGCGCGGCTTTGCATACTGCCCCGCCATCCGGCCGACACGGATGATCGGCTTCTTCAGCCCATGAAGTAGAACCAAGCTCATCTGCAGAAGAATCTTCAGCTTCTTCGCGATGGTGTTCGACTCGCAGTCGGCGAACGTTTCCGCGCAGTCGCCCCCCTGCAGCAGGAAGGCTTGCCCTCGCTGGGCAGCGGCCAGCCGGTCGCGCAATGCGTCCACCTCCCAGGACACCACGATGGGAGGTAGCCGCGAAAGCTGGGCGACGGCCTTCTCGAGAGCCTGCGGATCGGCATAAGTGGGCTGCTGCTGGGCAACCTTGCTTTGCCAGGTGGCACTGTGCCAGGAAGTGATGTCGGGGGTTCGCATAGCGGGGGCGAATCGTATCATGCGGTGGGTCAACTGGCTTCCGAGCCGGCCTGAAGGCAGAATGCGCGCCTTTTTCAGCTATCGCGTGTAATTGAACGAACGCCCAACAAGCAATGGCTCGCCTTGGGCGCACCTGGAGAGTCGTTTATGCATCGTGTACTCCTTCTGGGCGCCGGCAAGATCGGCGCGCTGATCTCCGGATTACTAGCGGAATCAGGTAGTTACAAGGTAAATCTCGCCGACGTCGATGGAGCAGCCGCCGAGAGTGTCGTGCGCTCGCACGAAATGCCCAATCTCGCCGCGTTCGCCCTGGACGCATCCGACAAGAACGTCCTGCTGAAGCATCTCGAGGAACATCCGGTCGATGCGGTGATCTCGGGCCTCCCCTACTATTGCAATGTCACTGTCGCGGAAGCGGCGCGTAAAGCGGGAACCCACTACTTCGACCTGACCGAGGACGTCGAGGTCACTCGCGCGGTGCGCGCCATTGCCACGGGCGCGAAACAGGCGTTCGTGCCGCAGTGTGGTCTGGCGCCAGGGTTCATCAGCATTGCCGCCGCCGAGCTCATTACCCACTTCGATGAGTTGCGGGCGGTAAAACTGCGGGTTGGAGCGCTGCCGCAGCACCCCAACAACGTGTTGAAATACTCCCTGACCTGGTCGACCGAAGGCTTGATCAACGAGTATGGCAATCCCTGCCAGGCGATCGTGGACCATCGCATGATCGAGGTCGCCCCGCTGGAAGGGCTGGAGGAAATCGAGATCGACGGCACGTTGTACGAGGCATTCAACACCTCGGGCGGCCTGGGGTCGCTGGCCGAGACACACGGCGCCACGTGTGGGCAGATGAATTACAAGACGATCCGCTACCCCGGCCATTGCGACCAGATGCGGCTGCTCATGAACGACTTGAAGTTGAATCATGACCGCACCACTTTGAAGCGCATACTCGAGAACGCCGTACCGCAGACCTTGCAGGATGTCGTGATCGTCTATGCCGCCGTGACCGGCACGCAGGATGGCCAGTTGCGGGAAGAGAACTACGTCAACAAGGTGTATCCGCAGGTCATCGCCGGACGCTTGTGGTCGGCGATCCAGGTCACCACCGCCTCCGGGATCACCGCGGTAGTAGACCTCGTGTTGGAAAACCGCGGCCAGTTCACCGGCTTCGTCGCGCAAGAGCAGTTCCGTCTCACGGACATTCTCGCCAACCGCTTCGGCCGCTTCTACGCGCCCGGCGGCACGAAAGACGTCTCCGGTGAAGTCGTGGTCTCCGGTAAGGCCGGTCACCAGCGCCGTTCTGCGCCTGTATCTGGCGCGCGCAGCCCCAAACAAGAGGCCGCAAGATGAGCTCGATAGATATCAACACGCTGCTCGGCAAGCTCGGGCTCGCGCCCGTCAACCCGGGCGCCTGGTCGGGAGCGCAAGGCTGGTCGGTCAATCAGGAAAGCGCGCTCATCAATGTGCGCAATCCCGCCAATGGCATGGTGATCGCGCAAGTCCGCCCGGCCACCGAGGGGGACTACGAGGCGGTGATCCGCAGCGCCCTCGAGACCGCCACGATCTGGAGAACGGTACCCGCACCGAAACGTGGTGAAGCCGTCCGCCTCCTCGGCGAAGAGCTGCGGCGCTACAAAACCGAGCTCGGCACCCTCGTGTCGTTAGAGAACGGCAAGATTCTGGCGGAGGGCCTGGGGGAGGTGCAGGAGATGATCGACATCGCCGACTTCGCCGTCGGCCAGTCGCGCATGCTCTATGGCAACACCATGCATTCCGAGCGGCCCCAGCACCGGATGTACGAGCAGTGGCACCCGCTGGGCGTCGTCGGGATCATCTCCGCATTCAACTTCCCGGTTGCGGTCTGGTCCTGGAATGCACTCCTTGCGGCGATCTGCGGCAATGTGTCGGTCTGGAAGCCGTCGCCCAAAACACCCTTGACCGCCCTCGCCGTACAACATCTGTGCAATCGAGTGACGCAGGCGGCGGGACTCCCGCCGATCTTCCAGCTCTTCATCGATGCGGGCAACGATCTGGCAACCCGTTTCGTCGCGGACCCCAGAGTCGCCCTCGTCTCTTTCACCGGCTCGACCGCTGTCGGGCGGAAAGTCGGCGAGCGGGTCGCCGCGCGCATGGGTAAGAGCCTCCTCGAGCTGGGTGGCAACAACGCCATCATTGTCGATGAGACGGCGAATCTCGACCTTGCGGTGCCGGCGATCGTTTTCGGCGCGGTCGGCACTGCCGGCCAGCGCTGCACGACTACGCGCAGAGTGTTCGTACACTCATCCCGCGCTCCCGAGTTGGAACGTCGTCTGGTGCATGCCTACTCGCAGGTGAAGATCGGCGATCCGCTGGAGCCTGGCACCTTGATGGGGCCCTTGATCGACCCGCAGGCCGTCGCCAGCTACAAAGCCGCGATCGCGGCCGCGCAAGCGGCGGGCGGCGAGGTCTTGTACGGCGGGAAAGTCGTTTCCAGCGCCGGGCTTTTCGTGGAGCCAACCATCATCCGCGCACGCAACGAGTGGCCGATCGTGCAGTCGGAGACCTTCGCACCCATCCTGTACGTGATCCATGTCGACTCGCTCGACGATGCCATCGCGCAGCAGAATGCGGCCGCACATGGATTGTCGTCCGCGCTGTTCACGGACCGCCTGCAGAATGCCGAGCTGTTCCTGTCCTCAGTCGGCAGCGACTGCGGTATCGCCAATATCAACATCGGCACTTCGGGCGCGGAAATCGGCGGTGCCTTCGGTGGCGAGAAGGAAACGGGCGGCGGCCGCGAATCCGGCTCGGATGCCTGGAAAGCCTATATGCGTCGCCAGACCAACACGATCAACTGGAGCCGCGAGCTGCCGCTCGCCCAGGGAATCGAGTTCAAAGTAGCGCCGTAGGAAACCCTGCGCCAGCAACACCGCGCTGCGACGAGACCTCCTTCGTCGCGGTCGCGGGGCGCATGCCAACGGTCCCTCAACGACCCGGCAACTGCAACGTAAACCGCGCCCCACCCAGCGGCGAGCGATCGATGCTCAACGAGCCGCCGTACAGATCCACGGTATCTCGCACCATCGCCAATCCCAACCCGTGCCCCGGCACGGTTTCGTCGGTGCGAACACCTCGCTCCAGGACGCGCGCCCGATTCTCCTCGGAAATGCCCGGGCCGTCGTCTTCCACCACAACCGTCAGACGCTGACGCGAGCTGAATTGCTTGTCGGTCGAGACCGCGACCCGCACATGGCTGCGGCACCACTTGCAGGCGTTGTCCATGAGATTGCCGAGGAGCTCGGTAAAGTCACCCCGGTCGCCCACGAACTGACAGTCGGGCTCGATCGCCAGCTCCAGGGACAGGTCCTTATCGGCATAAACCTTCAGCAAGGTCGCCCGCAGGCCGATCGTCAGCTGCTCCACATCGACTGGCGCTTGGCCCAACAGCGCGCCGCCGGAGGCCGCGGCCCGGTTGAGCTGATGCGCAATGATGTCTTTCATCCGATCGATTTCGCCACCGAATGTTCCAGCGGAAGCATGCGCCTCGCTGCTCAGCGCTGACTGCATGACCGCGAGCGGCGTCTTCAGGCTGTGTGCCAGATTGCCCAGCGTATCCCGATAACGAGCCACCCGCTTGCGTTCGCCGACCAGGAGCGCATTCAGGTTGGTCGCCACACCGCTCAACTCACGCGGATACCCGCTGCCGAGAACCTCGCTGCGCCCCTCCTCTACCTCATGAATCTCGCGTTCCAGCCGCCGCACGGGCGCCAGCACCCAGTGCAGCAGCGCTGCGAGCACCACCAGCAGCACCAACATCAAGCCGGTGAACCAACCCAACATTCTGCGCCGGAAGCGCCACAGCTGTTCCTCGTAAGGGCTGAGGCTGACCGCCACACTGAAGGTGATCGTGCGTGCACTGTTTGGATTGGGGTCGTCCTCGAACTGCAGGCCGCGGCTCTCGATGGCGACCCGGTCATGGCCAAATTCGCCGTAGGAGAAGCTGCGTCCCCCTTCCGCCAGGAGCGGGCCGAAATCGAGGGCGGTACCTACCGCCGAAGGCGAGCGCCACTGGTGATTGACTGAGCGGATTTGCGCAAAGAGGCCCGATCGCGGCCGGGACAGGCGGGAATCGACATCGTGCAGTGGCGGCGCATAGCCGCCGTCCGGTTGCTTCTCGGCAGCCGCCACGAGCGCCACCATCTGGGTGTCGAGCAATTGCTGCATCGTTTGATCCGACACGACGCGAAAGCCCGTGTCGAGGATATACATCATGACGCCGAAGAACAGCGCCAGCGGCAGTGAGACCGAAATCAGCAGCCGCCGGCTTAGCGAATGCACGCGCGCGTCCTAAGTCGTGTGGATCAGCCCTGATCGCGCGCGAGCGCGAACCGGTAGCCGCGGCCGCGCAGAGTCTCGATGGGCTTCAACTCGTCCTGCGGATCGAGCTTGCGCCGGAGCCGGCCCACGAGCACCTCGATCACATTGCTATCGCGCTCGAAATCCTGGTCGTACAGCCGCTCGGTCAACTCGGTTTTGGAGATCACCTCGCCGGCGCGCAACATCAGGTGCTCGAGGATCCGGTATTCAAACGTGGTCAGATCGACCGCATTGCCGCCAACCTTGACGGTCTGCGCCCGGGTGTCGAGCAGGATGGGACCACACTTCAACTCCGGGCTCGCCCACCCACCCGCGCGGCGCAGGAGCGCCTGCAGCCGTGCGAGCACTTCCTCGAAGTGGAACGGCTTCGCGACATAATCGTCGGCACCGGCTTGCAGTCCTTCGACTTTGTCCTGCCAGTTGTCGCGCGCGGTCAGAATGAGGATGGGATAGGTTTTACGCGCGGCCCGCAGGCGGCGGATCACCTCGAGGCCCGGAAGTTTCGGTAAGCCGAGGTCAATGATCGCGACATCGAGGGGGTACTCGAGGCCGGCAAAGACACCCTCCTCGCCATCCTGTGCCACATCGACAGTGAACCCGGCGTCCACCAGGCGTGACTTCAGCGTATCGCGAAGCGATACCTCATCTTCTACGACCAATACCCTCATGCCGACTTCTCCCCGGACAGGCGCCCTGTGCTACAGGATAGCGCCATTCGTGGCGTCGACGCGCACCGTCCAGACGTGTCCGGCATCGTCCAGCAGCTTAAGGATATAGATCGTCCGCACCCCTTCGTGCTCCGTTTCAGCGCGAACCACGCGCGCCTTGAAACGCTGCTCGGCCATTTTGACGGCCTGGTCCATGGAGACTCCACTGACGACGGCCACCCGCCCTTTTGCCTCAGACGCAACCAGCGTCCGAGACTCCAGAACAGCGCTCGTCGCGAGCGCCAGAATGAGTACAACCGAGGCAAAAGTCCGCAAAACACCCATTCCAGCAGAATAGGCGCCAGGCGATGAATACCGCCTGAATGACTTTCAGCGCGGCCCCTCCTGCCGCTTGGCCTCCTGCCCCTTGGCTATCTGCCACAGGGCTTCCCAGTCCTCCGGTCCCAAGCTGCTCAACGCCACGCCGCGCGCGCGAGCGGCCGCCTCCATGGTCTCAAACCGCCGCTCGAACTTTGCATTCGCCGCCCGCAGCGCCTCCTCGGCATCAAAGCGCAAATGGCGGCTCCAGTTGGCGAGCGCAAACAACAGATCGCCCATTTCTTCCATCACCGCGTGCACGTTCCCACCGGCCAGGGCGGCATCGACCTCTTGCAACTCCTCCTGCACCTTGTCGCGCACACCCTGCGCATCGGGCCAATCAAACCCAACACGCCCGGCGCGGCGCCCGAGTTTGGCGGCACGTACCAGTGCCGGCAGTCCCCGCGGAATGTCGGCAAGTGCGCTGACCTCCGGGCCGCCCGCCCCAGCCGCGGCGCGCTCGCGAGCCTTCTGCTCCTCCCAATTGCGCGACAGCTCCGCCTCTCCCGCCAGGCTCACTCCGCCAAACACGTGCGGATGCCGCCGCACCAGCTTGTCGTGAATGCCGCTAGCCACTTGCGCAAAATCAAACCAGCCGCGCTCCTTGGCCATCTGCGCGTGAAACACAACCTGGAACAGCAGGTCGCCGAGCTCATCACGGATCTTGTCGGGTTCGCCGCGCTCGATCGCATCGGCAACTTCGTACGCCTCTTCGATCGTGTAAGGGGCAATGGTGGCGAATGTCTGTTTCTGGTCCCACGGACAGCCGTTCTGCGGAGCACGCAGGCGCGCCATGAGCTCGAGCAAAGCCGTCAGAGCACGCTCGGCGTCGCTCATCTGCGTGGCTCATCCATGGTGGGCTCCTGCAACACGTTATACAAAGTCATGAGCATTCCGGCCGTCGCTCCCCAGATGTTGCGATCACCGTAGGGAATGTCGCAAAGCTCGATTTCGGAATCGGTCAGTGCCAGGCGGCGCCGTCGCATGCGATGGTTCGCGGGATCGAAAACGAAGCTCAATGGCACTTCGAACGTATCCTGCACCTCGGTCGCATCGAGCAGCAGCTCAAACCCGAGGCGCACCAGGCTCACCACCGGGGTGACCCGAAAACCACTGAGGAGAATATGATCCGGCAGATAGCCGATCACCGACACAAACCTTGGGTCGAGCCCGATCTCCTCGCGAGCCTCGCGCAGCGCGGCCGCTTTCACGTCCGCATCCACGGTCTCGATGCGCCCGCCGGGAAAACTGATCTGCCCAGCGTGATTGCGCAGTTGGGTCGCACGTTGGGTCAACAATACCGCCAGGCCTTCCGGGCGCTCCACCAGCGGGACGAGCACCGCCGCCGGTATGGGCGTCGTCGGAAACAACGAGCGGTATTTGCTGCTCTCGGCGATAGACAAGCCCGGTACGATCCAATCAACGCCTGCGTGGCGCGGTTGGGTGTTCGATAGCTTCGCGATGATGCGCTCGCGCCAAGCCACGGCTGCAGGATTCGTCATCGCACCTCAGCCGCCACTTTTTATGCCGCCACGGGCTAGATCCGCAGGATCGAGCAGGCGAGCGAGCTCCGCCGCAGGCAGGTCCGTCATACTCGCGGCTACTTCCCGGATGGGCCGCCCTTCCGCGTAGGCCTTTTTTGCAATCGCCGCGCCTTTCTCATAACCGATCACCGGATTGAGCGCCGTCACCAGAATGGGGTTGCGGTCGAGGGCCGCGGCGAGACGTGGCTCATTCACCTCGAATCCCGCGACGGCATTATCGGCCAGCGCACGCGCCACGTTGCTCAGCAGCCGCACGCTGCTCAACAGGTTGTAGGCAATCACCGGCAGCATGACGTTCAACTGGAAGTTGCCCGATTGGCCCGCCACGGTAATGGTGGTGTCGTTGCCAATCACTTGCGCGGCTACCATCGCGGTCGCTTCCGGGATGACCGGGTTCACCTTGCCGGGCATGATGCTGCTCCCGGGTTGCAGTGCCGGTAAGGCGATCTCGCCGAGCCCTGCCAGCGGACCGCTGTTCATCCAGCGCAGGTCGTTCGCGATCTTCATCAGACTCACCGCAACGACCTTCAATTGGCCAGAGAGCTCGACCGCGGTGTCCTGCGTGGAAAGGGCCTCAAAATAGTTGCGTGCGGGCGTGAAGGCCAAGCCGGTCAACCTCCCCAGCTCCTCGGCGAAGCGAGCGCCAAATTCCGGGTGAGCGTTGATTCCCGTTCCTACCGCCGTACCGCCTTGCGCGAGAGCAAGTAGCCGCGGTTCCACGGCCGCCAGCCGCTCGAGGCCGCTCTCGATCTGCGCGCGCCACCCCGATAACTCCTGTCCGAGCGTCACGGGCATTGCATCCATGAGATGAGTGCGCCCGGTCTTTACGATCGAGCCAACCTCGTGCTCCTTTGCCCGCAGAACATCGCGCAGATGCTCGAGTGCCGGAATCAGGTCGCGGCGCACGCTCAGCGCGGCGCTCACATGAATCGAGGTTGGGATCACGTCATTGCTGCTTTGGCCCATATTCACGTGATCATTCGGATGCACGGCGCGCCCGAGCCGCCGGGTGGCCAGCGAGGCGATGACCTCGTTGGCGTTCATATTCGTACTGGTACCCGAGCCGGTCTGAAAGACATCGATCGGGAACTGCGCGTCGTGGCGCCCTTCGGCGACTTCGGCCGCCGAGGTGTCGATCGCTCGGCCGATCTCCTCATCCATGAGCTGCAGCCGAATGTTGGCGCGAGCCGCGGCCTGCTTCACCAGCCCGAGCGCCGCAATAAAGGCGCGGGGTAACGGAAGGCCGCTGATCGGGAAGTTCTGCACGGCACGTTGCGTCTGCGCTCCCCACAGCGCATCCGCGGGCACCTGCAGCTCGCCCATGCTGTCGCGCTCGATCCGAAAGGAAGTGGTCATGAGGCACTCCGCAGTATGCGTTATCATCCAAATCCTAGCACTTCGAGGCAATCCGTAACGCAATGTCAGCGAGCACCCGCGACGCTTTGTCAGCCGTCGATGCACTCTCTCCGGTAGACGGTCGTTATCGCGCGGCGACCGAGCCGCTCCGCGGCCTGCTATCCGAAGCAGGTCTCATCCGCGAGCGCATCCGCGTCGAGGCGCAGTGGCTGGTACTCCTGTCCGAATCGGTGCCGCAACTCGCGGGCGCACGCCCTAGCTCTGCAGTCATCAGCCGGGCTCAGCAGCTCGCGCGCGAGCCGGACGCGAACGCGGCGATGGCGGTCAAGGCGATCGAAGCCCGCACGAACCATGATGTAAAGGCTGTTGAATACTACGTCCGCGAGCAACTCTCCGCGGCAGGTGCGAGCGAAGCGCTGCTCGAGCTCGTACATTTCGGGTGCACATCGGAAGACATCAACAATCTCAGCTATGCACGCATCCTGCAGTCCGCACGCGCAAAGCTTCTCGAGACACTCGGCACGCGCATCGGCGAGCTGACGAATTTCGCACACCGTCATGCGGATACCGCGATGTTGGCGCGGACCCACGGACAGCCGGCGAGCCCGACGACACTCGGCAAGGAGTTTGCCAACTTCACGGCACGCCTGCAGCGCGCGCAAACACGGTGGGGCAATGTTGCTATTCTGGGCAAATGGAACGGCGCGGTAGGTAACTTCAATGCCCATGTCGCCACGTTGCCCGGGGTAGATTGGCCGGCCCTGAGCCGGAAATTCATCGAGTCCCTCGGCTTGCAATTCAACGCGTATACGACTCAGATCGAGCCGCACGACTGGATCGCCGAGTATTGCGACGCGCTGGCGGCGATCAACGTGATCCTCGTGGATCTCAGCCGGGACTGTTGGGGTTATATCTCGCTCGGTTATCTGCGCCAACGCGCCGTCGCCACCGAGGTCGGCTCCTCGACGATGCCCCACAAGGTGAATCCGATCGACTTCGAGAACGCGGAGGGCAATCTCGGCGTCGCCAACGCGCTATTGAAACACTTCGCACAAGTGCTGCCGGTATCCCGTTGGCAGCGCGATCTCACCGACTCTACCGTCCTGCGTAACCTGGGTGTTGCGCTCGGCCACACGCTGATCGCCTGGAAGGCGCTCGGCAGAGGACTCGACAAGGTCGCCGCCGACCCGGCGCGCATTGCCGCGGATATCGATGGTGCGTGGGAGGTCCTCGGTGAGGCCGTGCAGACGGTATTGCGTGCTGCGGGCGTACCCGACGGCTATGAGCGTCTGAAGGACTTCACCCGCGGGCGCGCAATAGACGCGCAAGCATTGGCTGCATTCATTGAATCGCTCCCATTGCCGGCCGAAGAGAAGGCACGTCTCAAGGCGTTGACCCCGTCGGCATACACCGGCCTTGCCGCACGACTTGCGCGTGACATCTGACACGCTTTGACTCGCAGCGCGGCATGCTCCGTCGCCAACATACGACACACCCCCGTTGCGTCCGTCCAAAGTGCGAACCACGCCGCGTTTTTGTGCTGCGGCAACTGTCGTGGTTGGTCAAAACGTGACCAATTCGGCAACCCGTGGCACAGCGCCTCTCTAAGATCGCCCGGCCTGCCGAACAAGCAGGTGATGACGGCAGGCGCCGCGTGGCTATATCCGGGGAACTCGAAGTAAACAGCGCACTCGCACAGCTCGCCAATGCGCGCTATGCATCCGAATCCGTATCGAGCAACGGCACGGGAAGTGCGAGTCGCCAGGGTCCAGAGACTCTGAGCGTTCTCACCTCGCTTGCGGAGGTCCGCTCGGCCGTGAACGAGATTGCCGCCTCCGCGCAGCGTCTCATTTCGATCTACACGCCCGATCTCGAGCCCGATCTGTACGATCAGACGGCTTTTCTCGAGGTCATCAAGCATTTCGTGCTCACACGCAGCTTCTCGAAGGTGCGTGTGTTGCTTGCCGAGCCCACTCGGGTCATGCGCGATAGCAACCGCTTTGTCGCGATGGGCCGCCGCCTGTCCAGCTGCATCGATATCCGCTATGTCACGGCGCAGGCTCCCCAGCGTGCCTCGGCCTATCTGATTGCGGACGATCGTGCCATCGTCTATCGGATGCGGGCAGACACCTGGGACGGCATTGCGGATGCCAACAACCCGCCGGCGGCGCGGCTGTACCTTCAGGAATTTGACAATATCTGGAACGCCAGCGCGGCCGAGCATGGCTTGCGCGTGGCAAGGCGTGGCTGAGCAGCGCGGCGGTTAAACATATGGCCGCCGTTTTCGACTCGTCCGCTATAATTCGTAACATGGCACGTACGCCTGATATCACGGTCGCCGCCGTTACGGAGACTGCTGGCCGCTTCCTCGTGGTCGAAGAGCGCATCAATCGCCGCCTCGTCTTCAACCAGCCCGCCGGTCACGTCGAGCAGGGGGAGACTTTGCTCGCGGCGGTGGTGCGTGAGGTTCGCGAAGAGACGGCCTGGGGGTTTGAGCCGCAGGCCCTCATTGGAGTCTACCTTTGGCGAAACCCGTCCTCGGGACGCTCCTACATGCGGTTCGCCTTCACCGGCAAGGTCAAGAACCATGATGCCGCGCAGCCCCTGGACCGGGGAATCGTGCGCACGCATTGGCTCTCGCGCGAAGATTTGCGGGAGCGCGAGCCTAGGCTGCGCAGCCCCCTGGTGATGCGCTGTATCGAGGACTACCTCGGGGGCACCCGCCTGCCCCTCGACCCGATCGCAAACCTTGACCTGCACTCGGCGTCGGGTGTAGCGGCGGTGAACATCTAGGGCTCGGGTACAATTCCGACCCATGCCCTCGTCCTCTGGTTCCTTGGTCATCGTCGGTCTCTCCGGCGGCGTCGACTCCGCCGTTGCCGCTCTCCTTTTGAAGGAGCAGGGCTGGGACGTGCAGGGTCTGTTCATGAGCAACTGGGACGACGAGGACGACTCCTACTGCACGGCTGCCCAGGACTTCCAGGACGCCCGCGCCGTGGCGCACGAGCTGTCGATCCCGCTGCATCGGGTGAGCTTCGCGGCTGAGTATCGAGCACGGGTTTTTGAATACTTCCTCCGTGAGCAGCGCGCGGGCCGCACGCCCAACCCGGACGTTCTCTGCAATCGAGAAATCAAGTTCGGTGTGGCCCTCAACTACGTGCGTCGGCTGGGCGGAACGCACTTCGCGACAGGCCACTACGCGCGGCTCATCAAACGCACTGATGGCACGACCGAGCTGCGCAAAGCTCGTGACAATGCGAAGGACCAAAGCTACTTCCTGCACGCGGTAGCCAACGAGCACCTGGCAGCCTCCCTGATGCCCCTCGGCGAAATCGAGAAAGGCGCGGTTCGAGAACGTGCGCGGCGCGCCGGACTACCGGTGTTCGACAAGCCCGACAGCACGGGGATCTGCTTCATCGGCGAGCGGCCGTTCCGCGAGTTCTTGAGCCGGTTTTTGGATAAGACGCCGGGTCCGATCGAGTCGCCCGAAGGCGAGGTGCTCGGCACACACGAGGGGCTCGCGTTCTACACGCTCGGCCAACGCGGCGGGCTCCATATCGGCGGCCGGCGCGGTCATTCGGAGCAGCCCTGGTATGTGGCCGCGAAAGACAACCGGCGAAATGCGCTCGTCGTGGTGCAGGGACACGACCACCCTCTGCTCAGCAGCGAGGCGCTCACCACAGGCCCCATGCATTGGCTGAACGGTCCGCGTGTGGAGCCTTTCCGATGCACGGCGAAGGTGCGCTATCGGCAGGCCGACCAGGCAGCTCTCCTCGAACCGCAGCCGGATGGCACCGCTCGCATCATTTTCGACCGTCCCCAGCGCGCGGTTACGCCAGGACAATACGCTGTCGTCTACGACGGAGATCATTGTCTCGGCGGCGCAGTCATCGAGACGGTCGTCCCCTCCTCATGCGCCCGATCCGCGGCCGCCTAGGGTGCCCCAGCGGCAAAAACCGACCGCCCCTGATGAGTAGCCAGCAAAAACCACGCTTTTTGCTGGCGGCCGCCGGAGCAATGTCCGCACAAATTGCCGCAGGCAATTTGTGCCAATCAAATTATATAATCCGCCCGCCTTTTACCCTGGAGGATCCATGACGAACAGCTTCAAAGCGCGTTCGACGCTCAACGTAGGCAATCGCTCGTACGAAATCTGGAGCATGGCTGCTCTGCCGCCCGAGAAGGTGGCGCGTCTGCCCTACTCGTTGAAGATCCTCCTCGAAAATCTGCTCCGCTTCGAGGACGGGGTAAACGTAACTCGCGCCGATATCGAAGCCCTGCTCTCGTGGGATCCCAAAGCCACACCTTCGTACGAAATCGCCTTCACGCCCTCGCGTGTGATCCTCCAGGACTTCACCGGCGTGCCGTGCGTAGTCGATCTCGCAGCGATGCGCGATGCGATCGTGAAGCTCGGCGGCGACGCCGAGCGCGTCAATCCGTTGGCACCCGCGGAGTTGGTCATTGATCACTCGGTCCAGGTCGACGAGTACGGCTCATCCAACGCCCTGCAGGCGAACACACGCATCGAATTTGCACGCAATCGGGAGCGCTACTCCTTCCTGCGCTGGGGTCAGACAGCCTTCCGCAATTTTGCCGTCGTACCTCCCAACACCGGCATCGTCCACCAGGTCAATCTCGAATACCTCGGCCGCGTGATCTTCGATGCCGAAATCAACGGCGCGCAGCGAGCCTATCCCGACACCCTGGTCGGTACCGACTCGCACACGACCATGATCAACGGCCTCGGCGTACTCGGCTGGGGAGTTGGCGGCATCGAAGCCGAGGCCGCGATGCTCGGCCAGCCCGTGACCATGCTCATCCCGCAAGTCATTGGCTTCCGCTTGACCGGCAAGCTGCCGGCGGGCGCGACCGCGACCGATCTCGTGCTCACCGTGACCGAGATGCTGCGCAAGAAGGG
>Ga0105240_10005679_pt1 | contig 18518 bp, 11 predicted proteins | sample KBSC54metaG_FD_80426 | JGI IMG/M metagenome (GOLD analysis project Ga0105240, IMG submission 80426) | Corn rhizosphere microbial communities from Kellogg Biological Station, Michigan, USA - KBS C5-4 metaG | ecosystem: Host-associated > Plants > Roots > Rhizosphere > Soil | place: Michigan, USA... | reverse complement strand
GCGCTAGCGCCTGCACATGTTCAATAATCTGGGACAACTCCTCACTAACCTGCCCAACAACTTCGCCGCCCTTACGAACTTCTTCAGAAAATTTATCCATCCCCATGACGCCACCAGCTACCGCTGACTGCATTTCCTTAACCATCTGCTCAATATCCCCGGTGGCGAGGGCCGTCTGGTCCGCCAGGCGGCGGATTTCGGTCGCCACTACGGCGAACCCCCGACCATAGTCGCCAGCCTTTTCCGCTTCGATAGCAGCGTTCAGAGAAAGGAGGTTGGTCTGATCCGCCACTCTGGTGATGGTGGTGACCACGGTCCCAATATTGCCTGCCTTCTCGCTCAGCGCTTCGAGTCGTGCGTTGATAGAAGACGCGGCTTCCGTGACCTGCCTCATGGTTGCCTTCATCCGATTCAGTCCCGTCTGACCGCTACCGGCGAGAGCGGCGGTTTTTTCAGCTACTTCAGCAATGCCCTTGACAGTCTGCACTAATTCCTTGGACGTGGCAGATATTTCCTTCGAGGTCGCTCCAATCTCAGAGGTGGTCGTGGAAACCTGGCTGGCGGTGCTGAGTTGTTCTTGCGCTGTGGCCGCGATTTCGGTGGCGGAGGTATTGACTTGCAACCCCGACTTCTGAACGCGCCGAATCATTTCCTGCAGCGAGTCGATCACAAGGTTTAATCCATTGGCCAGGATGCCGAATTCACCTCCCTGTGTCATAGGTAGCTTGTGGGAGAAATCGCCACCTCGTAGGAATTCCATAGCAGTCACCAGCCGGGCCAGCGGGCGATCGATCGCTTGAACGACAAAGAACCCGGCTGCCGCGGCAAGAACTACCCCGACGATCAGGCTGACCAGCATGCCGGTTTGCGCTCGCGTGACATTTTCTTCGATCTCTCGGGCAGCTTTGTCTGCCGTTAGTTTGTTGAATGCCAGTTCGGCATCGAATGTCTCTTGCAACTTCCGGTACAACGGCTCGAGTTGACTGCGCTGCAGTTCCGAGGCCTCGGCTTTAGTCTTCGGATCAACACTCAATTTCTCGACCTGGCGTCGAACGACCATGTAGGGCGCGAGCGCCGCCTTCGTGGCTTCGTACAACGCCCGCTCCTTCTCCGTGGTGACCGTTGGCTCGTACTGTTTCAGAAGCTCCAGTCTCTCTGCAGACTTTTCCTCCAGATAAGCAATGATCTGCTGCGCTCTCGAATGATCCTGTTCGAGGATGAGTTGTTGGACAGACGTATAAGTTGCAATAGAGGTGGCCTGGAGTCTCCCTGCAAGGTAGAGTCCCGGAACCGAATCAGAACGCAACTCAATTGCTTGAGCCTCGATATTGCGTAGCTGTATATATGCATACGAGCACAAAGCAACCATTAGCAAAATTACTGCAGAGAAGCCGAGCCCAATTTTCGTCCGTACTGTCCTGATGTTCATACTGCCTCCGCAATGCTAGTCAACAAAGCCGTAGCGTACCTGTTGGTATTCCGAGATTGATCATGAGCCACAAACGGACCAGTTCCTTGCGAACTTGCTGTGCCGTGTTCCCGAGCAGCATGTGCCGGAGGCTTGAATGGCAGATAGCTGATCTCATCGAAAAAGATGCTAGCGCCGGCAAAGTTAGCCGCCGCAGGTTCTGATTCGGGCGCACAGGTCAACGCATTCAGCAAGGCTAGTTGCTTTCTATTTCGTTCGCGGTATTGACTGGCCTGCATTGTTTTTCTTTGGACAGCTATGACTGGAAGGACAGGCAAGGTGCGCTGAACACATCTCGATGGGGTATGTCGAGACCGTTGGGATCGAGTGCTTACCATCGTACGTATGCCAAGGGATACCGTCGTTCTTGCCTAACCGTCGAACCAGGCGCGCCAATCTCCACATCTCGGAAGTGCCGCTCGAATTCCGACGTAATTAGCCTCTTGATGATGCAACGAGTCTGACCAAGCGGGATTGTCGTTCGAAATGGATAACTTAAACAAGCACAAAAGACACGTAAAACTGTATCCTGATATTATCGTTGACTAAATATTATCATTTGGAATAGTACGAAGTGAATTGTATTTTTCATTGTTTTATTACGTACGAGAGATCCGGCGCTACGTACGTAGTCAAATGGGCAAGATTCTCATCGTCTGATTCCGTTATTGGGCCGGTTCCAGAGAACCGAACACAAGAGCATAATCTCGATGGCTGCTCCACTCAAGCGCCTATGCCACTGACCTCACCGAAGCCAAACGGAACCATCTGGCTCCGATGGTGCGCGCCGCCAAACTAGCCGGCGGTCCCGCCAAGTACGCCCGGCGTGAAATCGTGAATGGAATCTTCGTTCCGTTGCGAATATCGAAAGGCCTGGGCTTGATGCGAAAAGTCCATGGCGAGTGTGCCCCAGCGTCTGTTCAAAGACGTCAGTATCCGGGAAAGGTGACATTGTTTGAGTGTTCGCTGGTATCGCCGGTCCCCGCTTTCCTACATGCATGTCCCCGAACTTCTGGCGGAACACGAGTGGCGTGGACCGCTGGGTGCAGGCTTCTCCCGAACTGGACATGCGCTGCCTACCGATTTTGATGCCGGTCAATAAGGGTTACCGCATCGACGAAATATACACGACGGTAAAGGGCATCGAAAAGTATCTATTGAAAGTTTGACTCGACCGGCCAGACGACCGACTGCCTGCTCACGGCGAAGCGTGACAAGATGGTTCCAGCCGCTTTTTTCGCATTTTCAGTTTTCTTCGCTGATTCGGTAGTCACGGGATTGTTGCTATCTATACGAAAACTCCCTAACGCAATTTTCCAGTTTTGCGGCAGCGTTCTCCAAGTCTTGAAGACTAACAATGTCCTACCGGCGATAAACCGCCCCTGTCTTACGACCGGATATCGAGATCGTTGCTTTACGTGATTCCCGCTCGCTCCGTATTTGCGGACCGCCGACACCAAACGTCGTTGGAACGTCTCCTTGATCGAAATGGTGGCAAGGTCGTTTGCTGTTGGTTTATCCCCCCGGAAAGCAGCCGCGGTTCCGTCACAGTAGGATCAGGTCCCGCCACGTCGGCGTCTCAGCCGCCGCCAAGTCAAACCACCTGTTCCTGCGGTCTCAAAATACGCCCACCGAGTGTCCTCTGGTTATAATGCATGAAGGTGAGATACCGGGATGATTACCTCATGCCAGGCTCGGACGTTGGTTCCTGGATAGAAAGCCAATTCTCCCGCGATCCAGCTAGCGGGGTCTACATCTCACGTGGCAGTCAGTCCGAATTCTCCTACTCCGATGGCGATGAGGTTGAATTACGGCTGCTTGACACAGTCCGTGGAGCCTCTGATCGTGCCGTAGGGTCCATCGAACTTGAACTGGCTATTACGGACTTCGCATCCCGCTATCATTTGAGCTCGCGCCGCGCAAATCTGCTGCGCCCGATTTGTGACATCTTCCACGGAAGGATTCTGATACTCGGCGCAGGATGCGGAGTCGAAGCTCGATTCATTGGGGAAACCGGCTTGGAAGTCTGGGCGGTGGAAGGTAGCAGACGCCGTGCTGCAATCTGCGCAGAGCGCTGCCGCGACCTTCCTAACGTCTCGGTATTCTGCGAGCCGATAGAAGAGTTTCGCCCTCCGGTGCAGTTTGATGTGGTCACCTTGATCGGGGTGTTAGAGTACAGTCCCCGTACCTTGCGGCGGACTGATGCGCCCGCACAAATGATTGAGATTTGTCGCAACTTCCTGCTTCCGAGCGGAGTTCTCGTTGTGGCCATTGAAAACTATCTCGGTTTGAAGTACTTTGCGGGCGCGCCGGAAGATCACACGGGTGTCGCATTCGCAAACATGAACGGCCACCGTGGTGTAGAAGGAATTGTAACGTTCGGCCGAACAGAGATCGAGCGGCTAATGCGTGATGCGCACCTGCCGTACCTGGATTTTCTCTATCCATTTCCCGACTATAAGTTCCCTCGGGTGATCGTGAGTCCATCAGCGGTTCGCGAATTGGGGGAGGATCTTGGTGACATCGTCCGGACTGCGTGTATAGGCGAGAGCAGCCTGTCTTATGAGCGGCTTTTCTCTGAAGAGATGTGTTGGCCGACCATCATTCAGAACGGATTGCTTGGCGACCTCGCCAATTCTTTCCTGGTGGTTGCGCGGCAGACTCCCGGTGAAGTGTTAAAGCATGACCGCCTCGTGTACAGTTACGCCGACGCTAGGAGGCGAGAGTTCGGAAAGGAAACGGTTATTGCCCGGTCCGGAGATGACCTTCGGGTTCGCCGCCGCAAGCTCTTCGCAGTGCACGCGTTGCCGGACCAGTCCTACTCCCAACAGTTCCGCGACGAGTATTTTACGCGGGGACGTCTGCTTCTGGGTGGTTTCCTGGAGGTTGTCAATCGCCCGGGCTGGAGCGAACGCGATATCGAACAATGGGGGCGGCCTTGGTTTGAATTCCTCAAATCACAAGTACTGCGCGACGAATCGAGCAACGCTGTAGATCCGCTTCTCCCGCGCGGGCTGGTGGACTGCACTCCATCGAATCTAGTTGAGACTGATGACAAGACCTTAAAGGTATTTGATCAGGAGTGGGTAGCCGCTGAGCCCGTCCCGCTGCGGTTCGTAGTGTTCCGCGGTCTCTTTGGCCTTTTCGTTCAGGTCACCAGCATCGAGGTTCCCGCGGACACAGTGCCACGTAGTATCGCTCTGCTGTGCCAGCAAGTAATGCTGGAATGGGAGCTACCCGTCACCAGCCAAGTGCTCGAAGCTCTGGCTCGCCAGGAGTGCCTCTTCCAGGAGATTGTGAGCGGCATTCCCTGCGACCCTGAACACTATCTGCGAGCGGCATTGCCACCCGTCAGGTACGACAATCGGACTCCAGGAACTATACACAGGGAAATCGGAAAGGCCTTCCAGGAATCGCAGCACGTAATGGGTGAAGCGCTGGCTGCGTTCCGGCACGAAGTTGCCAAACGCGACGATCTACTCGGGTTTTTCCGCCGGCACCAGGAGGATATGCTGGCGTCCTTCAGTGATGCGCTACGTGGGGCGTCGGCAGCCGAAGAAAAAATTACCCTTATTTCACAAGTGAAGAGCTTGGAGAAAAGCTTGGAGGGCGAGGTTGGCCGTGCAAATGAGGAGTCGGCACGGGCGCGCATCCTAACTTCACAACTGGGAGAACTGCAGCAAATTTTCGAGAACGAGAAATCCCACTCGGAAAGTCTGGCTGGCGAAGTGTGCCGCCTAAAAGAATCGCTCGTAGCCGCGGAATTACGCGCTGAAGATGGGGTAATTCGAGCAAATGATCTCGCCGCGGAAATCAGCGCATTGAGACGAAATCTCGACAGCGAGCAATCTCGCGCGCAACAGGTATCGGCGCGAGCAGAACAACTGGCTGCGGAGATGTACGCCGTCAAGGAAGTCCTCGCGAAAGAGAAGAACCGCGCCGGGTACCACGAGGTACGAATCGACGCGCTGACCGCGGAAGTAAGAAAGCTGCGAAACGACCTCGAGACCGAAAGACGCAGGTTTGAGGAGGAAACAGAGCAGTATGCTCTTGCCTGTGAGGCATCGCAGCAAGAAGGCGAACTGAGAGTACAGTTGTGCCGGGATATTCTGAGCGGAATCGAAGCCTTCCGGGCCCGCTTCTGGCTGTCGCTCATCGCCTATAGGAATCAGCGTGCCTGGCAGGTGATGCTGCTTCTTCGAAAGGCTTACTCTCTCCTCCTGCGTCGTGGTTTCAAGGGGCGGGGGGAGTTTGTCCGATGGATATTGACTCTTCCCTGGAAAAAGGATTGGGGCCTCGCGGAGTATGACCTCGAGTTCCCGGACATCGGGCAGGACATGCCCAAGGCGCTCTGGCTGAATGCCGTGTCAACACCGGCTAGACGTTCTGCGCCACCGGCGTCTCCAGCGTCCCGGCCCCAGCAAGTACACCGCTATGATGTTGTTGTCCTGCCGGTATTTGAGTTTGACTTTCGATACCAACGTCCTCAACAGCTTGCTAGCCAGTTTGCGATGGCGGGCCACCGGGTGTTCTGGATCAGTCCATCGCGGATGTCCAGTAACTCTGGTTATAAAGCGATCGGGCTTCAGCCGAATATCTGGGAGATCCACCTGTCATGCGCCATTCCCAATCTCTATAACGGGGTCTTAGACAATGAGGCAGTCGCTACTCTATCGAATTCTCTGAAGCATTTATACCAGGACCAGGCAATTTCGGAGAGCGTCGCAGTCCTTCAATTTCCTTTCTGGAGGCAAGTAGGCGCTCGTTTGAAGCAAGAGCATGGCGCGAAGGTCTTATACGACTGCATTGATCATTGGGACACATTTCCCCAACTGGGCGAATTCGCGCGAGCGGAAGAAGGTAAGCTTGCGGCCGAGGCAGACATCTTATCGGTCACCGCCGTTTCTCTGTTCGACAAGCATGCGCGGCGAGGCTTAAACCCCGTTTTGGTCCGCAACGGTGCTGATTTTGAGTTCTTCCATACGCCGCTCTCCAATAGCGAACTCGATGACATCCCGAGGCCCATTGTTGGATACTTCGGGGCAATAGCCGACTGGTTTGACTTCGATCTGGTGCGGCGTGCGGCCACCGACCGGCCGAGCTACTCGTTCGTGCTTATCGGTGGCCTTGGACTGGAGGAGAACGTCGTCGGAGGAGAGGTGGGAAAGCTCCGAGGACTAAAGAACGTGCACCTGTTGGGGCACAAGAACTATGACCGGATACCGTCCTATCTTCGGCAGTTTGACGCCTGCATGATCCCCTTTCGGCTGAACGAAGTTACCATGGCGACGGATCCAGTGAAATTATACGAATATCTCAGCCAAAGTAAGCCGGTTGTCGCAACCGCGATGGCTGAATTAGAGCCGTTTGCTGATCTGATCTACATTGGCCGGAGTCAGGAGGAGTTCATTGGCCATCTCGATACTGCCGTGAATGAAAAACCGGCAGCGATGCGGGATCTGCGCCTTGAGTTTGCGCGAACGAATTCATGGCGAGCCCGCTATCAGGTATTGGATGCCGCGGCAGTCGGCGCTTTTCCCATGGTCTCGATTCTGATCGTTTCTTACAACAGCGTGGAATTCATCAGGCCCTGCCTGGATTCGCTTCTCCAAAACACGTCCTATCCACGCTACGAGTTGATCGTTGTGGACAATGCTTCGACTGATGGGACGGTAGAGGTCTTGAGAGAATATGCGCGGAGGGAATCGCGGATCAGCCTTACCTGTCTCGCTGAGAACCGGGGATTCGCCGCTTCCAATAACCTTGCCGCAGGGCAGGCGCGCGGCGAATACCTTATCTTTCTAAACATCGACACCGTGGTGACCGCCGGCTGGATAGGCAGGTTGCTCAGTGCGGCGCGGCGGAACCCCGACGCCGGATTGCTTGGGCCTGTTACCAATTGGGCTGGAAATGAGATGCGAATCGATGTTCCGTATTACAATTGCCGTGAGATGGAGGAATTTGCGCTGGATGTGTCGCGCAATCGTTGGTACGAGGTCATGGAGATTGATGTCGCCCCGCTATTTTGCACGCTTTTGCACAGATCCGTTTGGGAGAAAATTGGAGAATTGGACGAAAGCTTCGGAATCGGAATGTTCGAGGACGACGACTACTCACTCCGAGTCCGCAACGCCGGTTTGCGCGTGCTCTGTGTAGAAGACTGCTTTATCCATCATTTTGGGCAAGGTTCGTTCGGCAAAATGGACCCGGCGACCTATGGACGCTTGTTTGAGAGCAACAAGCAGCGTTTCGAAGAGAAATGGGGAAGGCGATGGACAGCGCACCGGTATCGAAGTTCAGCTACAACGGTCGCTCGTCGACACACACCCGCAGAGTTCTGTGGGGTTCAGTAACATCGGCATTACTGTACCACTGGCCATCATCAAAGAAAGATTGTGGGCCTTCTCATTCTTAGATATATCAGTTCTCAGACGGTCTAAGCCTTCCGGCGAATCCAGAAACTGGACCCCCCAGGGGAGTTTAGGAACGGGAAGATCGCAGATACGTGTTCAGGATACACTCTCCCTAGAAAATGACTTGCCAACAGAATTTCGAAATTCGCGTTTCCATGAAGCCAAGCCAGCAGAAGGTATTGCTCGTTCCAAAAGCAGTGGCTTTTTAGTACCCATTCCCTGGGAAAATTCCAGGGTAAGAAGATATCGTGCAGATGGACAATCACACCTGGCGCAAGTTCCGGCAGAACATGAAAGAATAGATAATTCACGTCGGATCCGATTTTGCAAATGTGACTGCAGTCAATGAACAATATGTCATTCGAACGGAGTGTTTTGAATCGACTGACGGGCACCTCCTGAACAGGGACAGCCGACAGAACCGAAACGCCGGGGATATCAGCCGACAACCAGGACGGAGGATAGGGTTCGATACACGTCAAATTGACTGCCTTGGGACGCAAGCGCAGGCACGCCTTTGCTGCGATGCGTGTAGAGTGGCCGCTACCGATTTCCAGCACCTGTGTAGGTTCGAAGTGTCTGATCATGGAATAGTAAAGGGCCGCATCAGTAGGATTAAACGCGCGGTTTTGTTTCGACCAATCGAATGCATGGGGGTCGTCGACACAGGAAGTGTTTCTCAAGTCTTCCAGTTCTTCCGCGAAAGCACCGAGCATTGCCAGAAGGTTGAGCTGCGCACGGTCACGGAGGTCCCATCCAGGCGCCAAATCGAAGCGCTCCTCCCAGCAGGTTGTACTGATGTTGCTCGTGTCCGGCACCGGACTGTAGAAGTGCACCGGCATCAGGTGAGCGCCCATACTCTGGGCGCCATCGAACAGAGCCAGGGCAGTGGCATCATTCTGAAAGCCGTTCCGGAGGATCGGGATGAGCAGGTTAGTCAGCAAAGTTATTCGATCCGCCTCGGGAACTAAAGTCCTTAGCGCCTCCGAAATTGCGTCGCAATTCTGAACCCAGCTATTCAGAAAGGAACGCCAGGCCGATGGGCCTCGTTCCGGATCAATCAAGGCCTGGACGAAAGCTTCGCTCAGTTCGTCCGGGGAAATTGCGGACGTGGCAGGAGTCTTCATGCGGGTATCTCCGAGAACATTCTGGTTGTAGAAATCACGTTGCGTCGAGTCCAGTGTGAACAAATTGGTTTGACTTCAAGATGGCAATCGAGGCAATAATGCAATGCTCAGCGATCATGACGAGGCCTGGCGCACCTCGCGTAGCGACCACGAGAAAGAGCCGGAATCGACTGGAACCCAGGGCAACTATAATCTCGAATGATACACTGCCGCGTATCGGGAACAGCAATCTGGATTCTAGCATCGACCATGCCTCTTTGATCCTGGGTTAAGATCCGGCAGTTCAGGCGCAGCATCAGGAACCCGCAAGCATAGACTTCTCGCAAGGAATAAGTCCGCGAGTCGCTGGCTGGAGGCCGTGAAAACCCAATCCACAAGACGCTCAAAGGTCACATAGGTACCGGTCGATGCGCCGTTGGAAGACAATATAGCCACAAATGAATATCAAACCGGCACTCATCGAGATAAATATACCGAGCTTGAATGACTGAGACTCGTATCGCATTTCAACTTGATGGGGGCCGGCGCGTAGGTAAATCGCTCTGAAGAGATGATTCGCGAGGTATATCGGTACCTCTGTTCCGTCGCTGTAGGCCTTCCAGCCAGGGTCGAAGGCGTCGCTCGCCACCAACAAGCAGTTACCTGGCGAGCTAGCCTGTAACCTGACCAACACCGGTGTGTAAGTTATTACCGCCACTACAGCTGATGAGCAGTTGTCAATTTTGGCCGGCGGCTCTCTCTCGAGAACAGTGGCTCGGCGTGCCACGAAATCCGAAGAACTCAGAATGTTCAAGCGCTCACGCTCATCACTGACGACCTCTACTGAGGAACTGAAGTAGTAACGCGGAAGCGCTTTTGTATTCCTGAAAAGGCGATACCAGTTGGATACCGTCATATCAACCAGGGAGAATTGATCCTCCGGCACGGGACCGGAAGGAACTGCGATTCGGTTTTGGGTAGCCAATACCGGCGCGTGGTGTTCAGGCGAAACAAGAAAAGGCGGGCTCGTCAAGAGATACTGCACATTTGCCAGACTAAGTAGCGGTGAGGCCGGGCCGGTAATCGCGTTGAAGTAGGTTACGTAGCGCCTGGATCGAAACAGAAAATATCCGCCAGGGTTCTCATAGCCGACAATGTCGCCGCCATTATCGAAAAGGCCACCGTAGTCCGCCACAGCGGTTCGGAATGGACCGTCTTTCATTTTCCCCAAGAGTCCACCCCCTGGTAGTTGATCTCCCAGCAGGGTACGCTCAGTGGCCAGACCGTCCACCTTGAGCTTTCCCGCATTGAAAACTCGCCCCGCGTTGAAGTAATACAGATCTATGAAACAAGCAATCACCAGAAGGACTCCGTAGACACGATTCGTTCGTGGGTTCCTCGTGATGCCCCAAACCAGCCCCCCTGTAATCGCCAGTAATAGCGAAGACGTCAACGCCGCCGCGGTTACCAGATCAAATACCTGAACAATTGATTCGTGAGACGGGATCGCTACCGCAAGGGAACTCAAGACTTGGCCAGCCCCATGAACACCGACAGCTAGTAATACACCGGCGCATCCAAAGGTCAGTGAGAGCCACTGGAGTGCCTTCGCGCTGCCGGTTCGCGCCACAGACAAAAGGTCATCCACCGCGTATGCGGCTAGAATCGCGGCGGCGAACACCGCAAAATAATACAACGAAAGTGGGCGGCGGAAGAAAGAGAAGCCTGGTACTATTTTGAAGCAGATTCCGTACAGTGGAGTTGCCGTACCTGCCGCCAGGAGTAGCGATGTAACTAGTACTGTCCAAAGTAAGACACGATTGGATCGCCCCCTCGTCCCACGCATCGAAATTGTATATACCAGACAGACAAGTACTATTGTTCCGCTGTAGGAATAGAGTAAGCTAGGGTCGCCCAACCTTATCAAAAATGCGTCTCCAGTCTCGCCGACAAAGATACCTGGGAAAAGAATTGTCAGGAGATTGTTCCATCCCATGGAGCCTTGTGAGGAGTCGGCCAACGTCAATACCTGGCGAATTCCGGTTGAAGCGCTTTCAAATGAGGGTATAAACTCGCACCCGGCACACAGCAGCGAAAACGGACACGCAATTAGAACTGCGATGAAAGGCGCCATCGCCGCTTTAAGAGATCTGCGATCTACGAAAAGGCTACAGGAACGCCAGATCGCCCAGAAAAGCAGGAAATACATTGAGTACATCGCCTGCTGCCAGAATCCTGCCAGTAGCATCACCCAAAGGACCAACGTCAGGTACGCTACGTTTCTAATCCTTCGGCTCTCTATGAACCTCTCGAGAAAGAGAACAGCCAAGGGGCACCACGCCGCGCTATGCACCCAAGTGGGATGCTGAACCTTGTTGGGGAAGAAACCCCCGAAAGCGAAGATGACGCCAGCCATTACCGCCGCGAGCGGATGGAGCGTAAGTGTGCGACACAGATAGTACATTCCAATGGCAGCTAGTACGATATGGGCTACCAGCATAACTTCAGGGATGCGAATAGATAGCGGATTGCCGAACAGTGACTGGAGGTAAGTTGGGAAATAGAGTAACTGTGATTCCATCTGACCGGCTAATGGAACTCCAAAGGCAATGTGAGGATTCCATCCCGGAAAGACATGACGATGCAGCCATTTGTCCACGAAATAGTAGTGGGGGTAGCCTGTTGCGACAAAATCCCACGGAATCACGCGATCAGGGCGGAACAGGACGGAATAGAAGAATGTTCCCGCCGCGGCGCAGAAAGTCAGGATCACTGCGAGGAATTCACGTGCGCGCTGGCGGGCGACGATCATCCGCTAATTGTAGCGTTCATTTAATCAGAGGCCGTTAAACCCAGTATTGGCGGTTGTTCCGGTTCAGTTGGAAATGGAGAAGGCGTTCTCCCACTCCAGAAGTTGGAGGCCGCCCGGAAACAACGGCGGATTCGTCGGCAGCAAGCCGCTTGATGAATCGAGCTCTGTTGGCGTGGGGCGCAAAGGCTCAACTTCAGGTTCGCCGAGGATCCAGAGAGCAAACGATACTCCCGTTCCGCATGGACTTGGCATCGCTCGATTTGCTTCGTCGAGTGAACGAATGAACACTGCTTCGGTTTGACCCTATCCGGCGTCGAATATCTTGCAATCGCGAGTCGACGTTTGCGCGTAATTGTAAAGCATCAACTTGAACCCGACAGATGGTAAGGATCCACACGATGAATGAAGAGTCCGCAGTAGGCTTGATTGGAGGGTTATTAATTTCAGCTCTCCTTGCCTCGGCACAACAACCGCTATCTCTCGACAGCCCGCAGTACGATTTGGTTGTAGATATCATTCCGGCCTTGCATCGGGTTGATGCAAGGGGCGCCCTCCGGCTCGCAGCTCTCGCCACCGCACGGGGCATTATTCAAGTCCGGCTTAGCGGTCTAATGGGAGAACTTTTCGTCGAAGTGGTTGAACCAGCAGAGAGCCGGGGAAAAGCGAAGGTAGAGCGTGTAGGACATCCGAGTTCAGCGGGAGTCAGTGACACCTGGACGATCGTTCCTACATCGCCTATTCCTGCAGGCAAGGCAGTTCTGCTGCGCATGGCATGGTCCGGCGCTACCACCGAACCGCGTGAGTTGATGTATGTCGGTAACGAGGTTTGTTTCGGCAGCGGGTTTAGCACAGCCTGGTATCCGCAATATCCAGACCCTGCGGGCGGCACAATGGCCGGACGTGGTCATCTGACTTTTCACGTTCCGAAGGGTTTCAGCGTCGTTTCAGATGGTACACCTGAGATGGAATCCGCGGCTTCCGGCGAGTTTCAATACACAGCATATGCGCCAACGTTTTTCTCTTTTGCAGCCGCGAAGTACACGGTTGTCCACAAAGAGGGCCTCGCAGGCATCTCGGCGTATCTGCTGCGCCCAAGGCGCAATGCGCAGGCCTACCTCGATGGCTGTGCAAGGATCCTCGAGCGTTTGTCGAAGGAATACGGGCCTGATCCATACGGAACAAGGTTTTCCGTCGTGGAGATACCGGTCGAGAAGTTTTCGGGAAGCTCTGGCGCGAGCTTCCCGAACTTTATTTTTGTCAACAGCGCATCCTTGGACGCCCCGTTCAATCCGATCCTTTTTGGGCACGAGATTGGTCACATCTGGTGGGGCAATCTCGTCAAACTGCAAGGAGCGCGAGGGCGGTATATGCTCGATGAGGGAATGGCGCAGTACAGCGCTTTGGTGGCGCTTGAAGCGTTGACTGGGGCCCAAATGGCAGAACGATTTCGGCAACACGGCGACCCAGCCAGTCCGATCGAGGCCAGCGCATCGACATACTTTGCATTGACCGCGGCAGAGTTGGATTACCCGCTGTCACAACTCCCGAACAGTTGGAATTCACGCAACCTGGCAAACAGCAAGGCGCCGTTTGTCGTTGACCTGCTTTCTCGAACCGTCGGACCGGAGCGCTTTCGAGAGATCCTGCAGAAATATCTAAAGGAACACGCCTTTCAAAAGACGTCGTGGGAGCAGTTCGCGGAAGCATTCGACTCCGGCACGCAGGGCAGCTCTCGGACATTCTTTGCAAAATGGTTCGACTCGATCGGCGCTCCGGATTGGCGCCTTGCGTGGGTGCAAGAGGGCGACCGAATTCGCGGCGCCATCAGTCAGGACGCGGCGAGCTTCGGCGCAATAGTGGACGTCGAGATCAGGTTCATCGACGGGCGCCACGTAGTGAGGCAGCTGGAAATCAAAGATGAGGCGAGAACGGATTTCAGCTGGGATATCGAAGGCGAGGTACAAGCGGTTGTCTTGGACCCGCATTATCGCGTGCTCCACTGGACAACCGGCTATCACACGGAGGCACTTCTCCTCGCCCCCTACTGGAAGGCCTTCGTTAGAGATGACACGGAACACGAGGCGGCACTCGTTGACCTCGCAAACGCCATCCGGCAAATACCGGAGAACGATGGTATTGGGGTCCGCTTCATGCTCGAAGAACTCACAGCCAGGTTGTTAACGAGCGATGACGCCAGACTGGCCGAAGCGCAACTCCATCTGCAGCGTGCCCTCATGAGCGCTAGCCGGCGAACCGAGCGTTTGGGTTGGGCGTACTGGCTTCTGGGCTATATCGCCAGCAAGACCGGGGACGCGGTGACTCTCGAATCGGCAGTCCAGGGGGCTGTCGCCTCCGATGTGGTTATGGACAGTTGGTCCGGTTGGGGTGCAGCGACTAAGGCTTTGCGTACGTCGATAGCTCGATAACCGGGCGGACAACGCGAATTTTGCCCCGTGTTGAGAACTCACCATGACTTGCGGGGGGGCATAGCCTGTGCGCTGATTAAGTTTTCCAGTCGCAGTACGCGCTTTACCGGAAGTTGGCCCGGCTAACCGGAAACTGAAACACGGCGTACTCCGTTTTGCAAACGCCGCAGCAGGAATGCGCCAGCGTTATGCCGCTGGCACAGCCGCTCGTTGAGGAGGGAATGTTCAATATTCTTTTCGTAGCCAGTTTGTTTTCCGCTGCGGCGCCGCGCACTGCTATGAATGAGATCCACCAAACCGACTTCCTTTTCTTGACACCAGTTACGGTTTCGGCTGCTGCTGCCTTCCATCTGGTCTCAATCGCCTCCTGGCTGTGGGAACTGCCCCTCGGAATTGGCGTTATACTCGCTAACGGAGCGCGCCCGCTCTCCATTTCACGCTGAACCAACACACGGTGTGGTCGGTCGTGTTCTTAGGTTCCAGTCGATCCTACTAAATCCACCCTCGCATGCGAAAGTTATGATCGGATCCGATCTCAATGCTGCCTGCGGCGTGTCTTGAGTAGAGCATGACGGGCGGATTGAATCAGCCACTAAGCCGCTGTGGCTTCCAGAATTCACGCACAGTCTTCCGATCATTCTCGCGGGCCGTGTCCGTCGGTCTCAAGCTCTATTGGCAGCTCCCTTTGAATGGGATCGGCGCCTCCGCTTGAACCAACGCGGTCGAGCCTTTACATTGCTATTTCTTATAGTCTAAAATTAACTTTCCACATCCATCTTTAGAAGGAGTTCTCTTTTTGCCCACCATAGTACGATCAAACTTGGTCCGTGTAATCACCCATGCCGCTGTCCTGGTGATCGTTACCATCACAAGCACTAACCTGTCAGCTCAACAGACCAAGACGAACAACACTCAATCGCAAACCGCCCTAACCATTGTCGGGCTCTATCCTGACGCAACGTCTGCCTCGAAGCCGTTTAATACGCAGGCTGACGGCACGGCCGCGATTGCGGTCGCCTGTAAAGGGGCCACAAAGACGACAGTGATTGTGTTCGCCGGAGAGAAGCTGATGACCGTTTATGGAGGACCAACCTTTCTAACGGGAAAGGTCCCAAGCCGATTGTATAGCAAACCAGGGGAATATGAAGTGTTTCTGCAGTCTCAAAGTCAGAAATCCTCGATCGCCAAGTTCAAGGTTCGTTGAACCTACAAATTTCAGTCGACTACGGCGACTGGACTTCCACGATGGTGGACGACATAGTCTTTGCGGGCCCCTCATTCTGGGAAGAACGCGGAGAATCAAGACATGTTGTTCGTGTTGTACCGCGATTCAATCTGTCTAAGCTTGTAACCCGCTTCACCAGCACCTTAGCCCGGTTCAACCAGCTCTCAGCATGACCGGTAGCAGTCCTCTTATCCCGCATCTGCGTATCCTCCTCGTTGACGGCACTACCTAGAAACGAGGCAAATTCGGCCGGCGTGTCCGCAATGTATACCAGTTCGTGGTAGAACTCGACTTCCGGAAGGCGTGTGCTGACTACCGGCAGACCTGCGCTCAGGTATTCGTATAACTTGATGGGATTTGTCGCCATTGTGAGAGGCACGCGGCAAAACGGGATCATTCCGGCGTCACAACCATGCAGGAAGGGCGGAACCGCGTCATGCGGAATCTCGCCGGCGAATTGAATGTTCGGAGCCCGCTCCAGCTCGCGGATACGATTGTCTTCGATGCGTCCGGCAAGGACAAAATCCAGGTCTGGTTGCAACGCCGCAGTCTGTCTGAGCAGGTCAACGTCGAACCAATGATCAAGACTGCCTACATATCCAACCCGCCGCCGCACGTTGGGCACTCGCGGTTTATCGTAGGGAACGAAATCATCGGGACGATTCGCGTTTCTTAGAAGGGCAGCTTTGGATTCCAATCCTGAGACTCTGTCAAGATTGACGTTCATAAGGTGTTGCGCGGAAAACATCACGTGATCGCAAATCTTGAGGAGCCGAGGCTCCGCCTCAATTATGTCTCGCGCCAGACGGTCAAAACCAGGAAGGTAATCATGGCAGTCGTATAGAATTGGAAAACCATGGCGGTTTCGCAGAACGGTAACGACATCCAGCCAGGATGGGATGCTAACGACCTGTATGGCGTCAGTAACGCCGAGGTTGCTGAGAGCCTTATCGACCTCCGTTAGAATGAAGTTCACCTCACGGCGCTGCAGGGATCGAGAATCGAGCGGGTGTTCGGCTGGTAGATGGATGTGAAGCTCAAAAACCCCCGGACACAGCGGCGACAGTTGCGCTCGAGGAGAGAACAGAGGTGGTTTTGGGAACTCCAGACCTAAGTGAGGATTCAAGTAGATGCAGCGATGACCCAAATCCGCGAGCGCCATCGCAAGATGCTGGGATCTTTGCATTCGCGTATGCCAATCCACCAGCGGGAAGAAAATAAAAGTCTGCAAGTCTCCCGTTCGATCATTCCAGAGTGGCGCCAAATCCTGTCCCAAATCATAGGAAGGACTCTTCCATGCCGCACGGAAGTATTCGGGCCGGCGCGAGGGAAACAAAGTGTAATACAGCCAACGACCATAGGGGCGAACCAGCTCCCAATTCGTCACTGCCATCAAACGAAACCGTGAACGTTTGGAGACGAACGCCGGACCCGATTCGGCTGAAATGGTTGGCATTGCTCGAAAAATCAGGGTACCACGAACGCCCAGACGCGCAAAGCGCCCTATTGCCAATCGCGCCCGACCTCTCCGGTCCGGCTGCAACCCGGCTCGCACTTGAGTCCTCCGAATGACAACATCCGACACGCATATCGCCGTTACTCGCGCCCAAACGAAACTTTGGTGTTTCTGGTTACAATTTAACTCGCGAGGTCACTCCATAAAGCCCAGGTCCTACTCGCGGAGATTTCCCACCGAAACTTCTCGGATCTTCTCCTTCCCCGGCGACCGAGTTCTCCTCGCAACTCTTCCGATTCAAGTACCTTCTGGATCGACACGTGGATGCTCTCAACACTTAACGGATCGGCGTACTCGGCAGCCTCCCCAGCGACCTCGGGCAACGAGGATGTGTTTGAAGTTACGACCGGGATCCCCGATGCCATAGCCTGTGCTATCGGGAACCCGAAGCCCTCGTATAGGGAAGGGTACACCAGCGTTGTTGCTCCGGCGATAAGTCCCGGAAGGTCCCTTTCGGCGACGTAACCCAGATATCGCACTTCACTCTGAGGGCACCTTTGATCTGCCCGTAGGAGCGCAGCCTTGGTTGCCTCCGGCGCCCAACCGAGTGGTCCAGCGATTACCAGTTGGAATTCCTTTCGCAATTCCTTACGCAGTATCGACCAGGCGGTCAACAGCCGATCGATATTCTTCCTCGGTTCGATGGTGCCGAGAGATAGCACGTACGGACGAGTAAGCTGCAGTTTGGCTCGCACGTGGGCAATTTCTTCCATCGGAACGTTGAAAAAATGGTCTGCAACGCCGGGGTGAATTACTACAATCCGCTCCTCGGGGATCCCCAGCACACTTATTGCATCCCTCCTACTATTTTCAGACACGGCGATCAACCTGTGGGCACGCTTGAGTACGCGGTCTGCATATAATGCATCCGCTCGTATATTCGCCTCAAAGTGAAACTCGGGTGTCAACCAGCAAGTCATGTCGTGCAGCGTCGCCGTTAGAATGGTGTTCCGAGGCGGATTCCTGCACTGGTTTGAGCAGTGAAATACATCCACCTTACGGCCTAATAGACTCCATGTCGGATTGTATGGGATATTACCAAATTGCAGTGCCGCAATTCTTGTCAGGGTTGAAAGATAGGCGAGCGGCGAGCACTCGTGGTTATAGTCGGCAGGTAGATCCAAGAATGGAAACAAGCGGACATCTTCTGGTTTGTGGTCTTTCCGTAGCGCTTTGACCAATTCATACGTGTAAGTCTTGACTCCCGCGCTCCGAAGGAGAAGCGAGGTTGCGTCGATCAATACCGTAGGCATGCCGTCAGTAAGCCATCAGCTTACACCATGGCGCCAGGAGGATAACTGTCATCGATATTGAATAGTTGTCCAACACACAATTCGGAATTACCCGCTAGGTAAACGTGGCCACTTGTCGGTTAGCCGACTTTGTGGCCCCATTCCAGCCAGATTGTCCACTTTCGAATATCCGAAGCTGTAACGAACCGCAATCTTTGCCCGCTAAGTAGGCGCTTTTTCTCACGTTGGTCCCCGTCGTGGCTCCCGGCAAAGTGACTCCTCGCCGGAGCCGAACCTGGCACACTCCACGACAGCGATAG
>Ga0105240_10005676_pt1 | contig 18525 bp, 17 predicted proteins | sample KBSC54metaG_FD_80426 | JGI IMG/M metagenome (GOLD analysis project Ga0105240, IMG submission 80426) | Corn rhizosphere microbial communities from Kellogg Biological Station, Michigan, USA - KBS C5-4 metaG | ecosystem: Host-associated > Plants > Roots > Rhizosphere > Soil | place: Michigan, USA... | reverse complement strand
AGGTTTATTGACCCCGATGGGATGACGCCTGATGAGAATGCGAATTGGGATGATACTGAGGTTCACCTTTACGGAGAAAAGGGATTGACAGATCGCTTTGAAAAAGACTTCTTTAAGGGTGATATTATACCGGATGTTGATGCAGGAATTGGGAATACTTCCGAATCTGGAACACAGGCTGAAACTACCGATAATAAAGAGAACGCCACTGAAGATAAAGTTTCGGTTGGCAGTGGGGATGGCGATGGGAAAAAAGATGGTGGAAATAAAGGGAAACCTAAACCACCCAGTGCAGCTTCGAAGATTCTAAAAAGTGGGCTAAAAACAGCAGGAGGGATTTTGGTTTTTAGCGGTGACGGATTGAATCCTTATGGTGATGGTGCTGCCTTTTTTCAACTTGTTGGCACCCTACTTCTTGCAGGATACGTATATACCCAAGAAACCGGAAATAAAAGTTTTCCGGGGCCTTGGATTTACACTTATGAGCATCCATCACAAAACCCCATACATCTCAGACCCTCGGGTATGGGTAACAATAAGAATCTTCCAGAAGGTTGGAACAAAGGTTGGCTTAAGTGGGCCCTTGTTGGACTTGGGGCTTATGAAATTTACGAAAAACATGATAGTTATATGACTCGCCTGGAATCAGATAACACCAGAGTTATTAAAATCATACCTTATCAAACATTAAAATCCTCCGATCGATAAAATATTATAAATGATTTGGGAAAGATTGTCAACACTTAGCGCTTGGGTTTGTGGAATTACAGCTATTATCCATATTTTCTTTGGAAAATATTTTAAAGGCTTGAATAGTACATTTATTGCAGTTGAGTCCTTAACTCTAATAGCTTTTTTAACTTCCGAATTAATAAAATTAATTACAAAAATTAAATCTAAAAATAAGAAGCGAATGAAATAACACTAAAGTTGCTTACGATCGGTAAAAGCTATTAACAAACTTGGATTGCTTAAACGAACACATAGCCTTTTTCTTATTGAAGGATTATTTTTTGGATCTTTGGTATCCCAAGATTTGCATATCCTTTCGCTCAAATTTTGGAAATCAGAATCGTATTGCAAATAAAGTAGAAACAAATAATTATGGTTAAACGCTTAAATTTATATTCCAGGATTTCAAGTTTGCTGTTCGTAGCGAGTATACTATTTTACGTTCTTAACGATGCTATTTTTGAGAGCCGTGTTCCATTGGAGATCGTTGGTTATATAATATTTTTTTCCCTTGGAGCTTTTGTTGGCGTTCAATGTTGTATTGATCTTTTGAAGAAAAGTAAAAAAGAAAGCTCCGCACCTTCGGGGAAGGATGGATTAAATTAATCATTTGGGGAAGCTTTGTGACCGGAAAGGAAACCCTGAGATGGCCCTTTGGGAACGCTAATGGGAATTTTTGTTGGCGCATCATTCAGACCCAGCAAAAAGACACGGCCAAATACCTGGCCAGCGGGGAAACGGCTTATCAGGTAACGGAAACGCAACTATTCACCAATCTGACGGAGACGGAAGTTGCGCGGATCTCAGCTCCCGGCTATCCGAACGATGTTTCCGTTACCAATCCAAATAATAGAGTATTCAAAGTAAAACAGCTTAAAAAAAAATTAAATTTGCAGATCATAAACTCTCCAGTGTTATGAAAGGTATTAGCTTTGTTACTGATGGACAGAACAAAAAGGTGGCTGTTCAGATCGAGCTCAAAGTGCTTGAAAGATATGATGCGCAGATGGAAGATCTGATCGATGGCGTTATTGCTGAATCCCGAAAGGATGAGCAGCGGACACCCCTGAATAAAGTGATCCGTAATCTTAAACAAGCCGGTAAGCTGAAATGAAACGCTGTACTGGAATCTACATAGGCGTGCAGTTGCACGGTCATTCAACGAAAAGCCCGCCAGTCTTTTTATGGAACCCGGAGCCTTCCGGAATCATAGATTTATTTAGTTTTAGGAAGATAAAACAAAAAACCAGCCCGCGATCAAACGGACTGGTCTGTATTTTTTGAAAAGCGTTTTTGCGCTTTTGGATGTAAAAGAAACCGACGGGTTTTGAGATATGGACTTCTTTATAGGGTACGTCGTTCTTTTATGGCCTTTTCATTGGATCTGGACATTGGCTTTCGGATGGATTGGACTGGTTTTCTTCGGATTTGGATTTAAACTGGTTTCTTCGGATTTGGACTGGTTCTTTTCGGATTTGGATTCTAACGTTGTCTATATTTAGTAACCGCCGGGGAACCCTTCGTAACCGTCGGCAGAAAATAAAAAACCGCCAATTCGGGTCGGCGAATGTCTCTCTGAGCGGCGGAATTCTGCAAGCTGGTAAAATTTGCCATACCTGGCCAAAATGCAATTATCTCCTGGACCTCTTTGCTTTGGGATTATAATCAAGTGCAAGACCGATCCAATAATCGAGCTTCTTTTTGGTTTGCAAAACGGATTCATCTACATGTATATAGCTTTTCATTTTCCGTCCTTTCATCACGACCGGTTTACAACCTTCCAATTCAACAAGTTCATCCTGTTTGCCGGGATCGATCCGCAACATGAGCCGGTCGGGACCGACACTGATGCACATCTTATCATCAACCATGAACGTAATGCCGCTAAACATGGTTTTTTCCTTCACTTTAGGAACGGTTTCCAAAGCGGCCCTGATCCGATTGACTAATTTTTCATTCGCTGACATTTCCGGATTTAATTTGCCAAATATATAGAGGGCCGGCAAGTCGGACAAGTAAATTTTCGGCCCTGCCCTGGCAATAATCCTGCGTTTAACCAGGCAGAAAACTTGGAAGACATTATCTATTGAAAATCAATGTCTAATAAAATTAGTACTGTAAAACTAAATAAATTAGTATTCTTGCGGTGTTATGTATCTCGATTGCAAGACCTATTTCAGCTTTCTGTACGGGACGTTTTCTACCAAAGAACTCGTGCAAACTGCCGTGGAAAAAGGCGTTACTTCCCTTGCCCTGACCAATATCAATTCCACCTGCGATCTTTGGGAGTTCGTCAGACTTTGCCGGGAGGCGCATATCAAACCCATTGCCGGTGTGGAATTTCGCAACGGCGATAAGCTCCTGTATATTTTAATCGCTGCCAACAACAAGGGGCTCGCCTGGATCCATTCTTTTCTCTCAGAACATTTACTGGAAAAAAAGGATTTTCCGGAACCCGGAGCTGATCTGAATTTTTTTCTGGATAGTTGGGATGGATTCGTGATCTATCCCCTAGGTGCAAAGGGGCTGGACGATCTGGTGCCCAATGAAAGGATCGGTTTGTTACCGTCGGAACTAACCAAATTATTTACTGTCGACCTACGGATGCATGCCGACAAATTCGTCATCCGCCAGCCTGTTACCGTTCAGGACAAACAACGTTTTTCATTGCACCGGTTACTCCGGTGCATTTCGAAAAATACCATTCTCGCCAAACTGAAAACGGAGGACCAATGCGAACCAACGGAAACTTTTATTTCACCCGGAGAACTTTTGAATAAGGTTGAGGCATATCCTTTCCTCGTCACCAATACCTACAAATTAATGGACGAGTGTAGCATTGAAATGGATTTCGGAAAGGATAAAACCAAATGGACTTATGGGGGAACGAAGGAAGATGACCGGATTTTTTTAGAAAAACTCGCTCAGGAAGGATTGAAGAAAAGGTTTGGGACAAAAAATAAAGTGGCGGAGGAACGGCTAAAAAAAGAGTTGAAGATCATCAACGATCTCGGGTTCACCAGCTATTTCCTGATCAACTGGGATATGATCCGGTATGCCCAGCTGTGTGAATACTACTACGTGGGACGGGGAAGTGGGGCCAACTCGCTGGTGGCTTACTGTCTTTTTATCACGAATGTCAACCCGATTGAGCTGAATTTATATTTTGAACGCTTCTTAAATCCGCACCGCGAATCGCCGCCCGATTTTGATATTGATTTTTCCCATACCGACCGCGACGATGTGATGGATTATATTTTCAAACGCTATGGCAGGGATCATGTGGCGCTGCTCGGATCTTTTCCGACTTTTAAACAGGATTCGATCATCCGGCAACTCGGGAAAGTGCTGGGTCTTCCGGATAGTGAGATCGTGCAATTGCAAAGGACAGGCAGGCCAACGGATCAGAATGGAAAACTCATCCTGCAATACGGAAGCCTGATGCAGGGCTTTCCATCTTATCCTTCCCTGCATCCCTGCGGCATGCTGATCAGCCAGGAACCTATTTCGAATTACGCGACGCTCTTCATGCCGCCGAAAGGAATGCCGACCGTGCAGATGGATATGTTCTCGGCGGAAGATATCGGCCTGAATAAGTTTGATGTGCTGAGCCAGCGGGGTTTGAGCCATATCCGCGAAGCGCAGCGCCTGATTAAGGAAAATAGAAATATCAGTATTGACATCCATGATATTGAAAAATTCAAAAAAGATAAGCAGGTCGCCACACAGATCCGCGAAGCCAACTCCATCGGTTGTTTTTATATTGAATCACCCGCCATGCGCCAGTTGCTGAAAAAATTACGCTGCGACGACTATATCACACTCGTCGCCGCCAGCTCGATCATCCGCCCCGGCGTGGCCCAATCGGGCATGATGAAGGAATATATTCACCGCTATCACCACCGGGAGGAGATCAAATGGCTGCATCCACTTTTTGAGGAACATCTCTCCGAAACCTTTGGCGTCATGGTTTTCCAGGAGGACGTGATTAAAATTGCGCATTACTACGGCGGCCTGGACCTGGGGAAAGCCGATATCCTGCGCCGGGCCATGTCCGGCAAGTACCGGTCCAATAACCAGTTCCGGATGATCAAAGAAGAGTTCTTTGCCAGCGCAAAACAGCTGGGACGCGACGAAACCCTAACAGCCGAAATCTGGCGGCAGATGGAAAGCTTTGCAGGCTATTCCTTCAACAAGGCACATTCGGCGAGTTATGCGGCGGAAAGTTATATGAGCCTTTACCTGAAGACTTACTACCCGAAGGAGTTCATGGTTGCCGTCATCAATAATTTTGGCGGATTTTATTCAACGGAACTGTATTTTCTCGAATTACTGAAAACCGGTGGTGATATCGAGCCGCCCTGTATCAATAACTCCGATGAGTACACGAATATACAGGGAAGCAGGGTCTATGTGGGATTTGTCCATATCAAAAGGCTGCAGGATAAGCTGGTAAAACAAATTTTGGAAGAAAGAAGCATTAATGGCAGCTACCTGCACCTGCAGGATTTTATTGAACGCACGAATATCGGGATCGAACAACTCAATACCCTCATTAGCATCGGCGCCTTCCGGTTCACCGGAAAAAGTAAAAAGCAGCTGCTCTGGGAAGCCAATTTCCTGCAAAAGAGAAACCAGCCGCAGCTGCATAACGGTCCCGCACTTTTTCAGGAACCGCCGGTCGAATTCATTTTGCCTGAACTTCCGGATATCCGGCTCGATGACCTGTACGATCAGATTGAAATCCTCGGATTTCCGCTTTCCAATCCCTTTGAACTGGTAGACGACGATCCCGCTAAATATGTAAAGGCGACTGACCTGGAAAAGAACAAAGGGAAGACGGTGTCCGCGCTGACTTATTTTATCAACCGTAAACACGTCGTAACGAAATACAACGACGAGATGTTCTTCGGAACCTTTGTTGATGCAGAGCTGAACTGGATCGACACGGTGCATTTTCCGGATTCAGCCAGGAACTTCCCCCTGCACGATAGTGGCTTTTACCGCATCTCAGGAAAAGTGGCGGAGGACTTCGGCGTATTCAGTATTGAGGTGCACAAAATGGAAAAGCTGGGACACAAAAAAAGGATTTACGAAAGTATCGGATAGTGCTGCCGGCAATAAAAGGCATAACGGATAAAAAGAGATGATGGCTAATGAACGACATATCGCCCACCTGGACCTCGATACTTTCTTTGTATCCGTGGAGAAACTGCGTAATCCCAAACTCACCGGCAAACCCATCCTGATCGGGGGCAGTAATGATCGCGGCGTGGTGGCTGCCTGCAGTTATGAGGCGCGCAAATTCGGTATTCACAGCGCCATGCCGATGTATATGGCCAGAAGATTGTGTTCCCATGCCATTGTAGTGAAGAGTGATTTTGAAGCCTACAGCAAATATTCGCAAATCGTGACCGATATCGTAAAAGACACCGTACCCGTTTTTGAAAAAGCATCTATTGATGAATTCTATGTCAACCTGACCGGCATGGATAAATTCCATGGCTGCAAAAAATTTACCGATGAACTCAGGAGAAAGGTCATTAAAGAAAGCGGGCTTCCGGTTTCCTATGGCCTGGCCAGCAATAAGCTGATCAGTAAAGTGGCGACCAATGAAGCCAAACCCAATGGACAGATCGAGATCCCTTTCGGAAACGAGAAATCCTTTCTGGCGCCGCTCAGCATCATGAAGATCCCGGGCGTGGGCGCAAAGACCGGTTACAAATTGCTGAAGATGGGCATCGAAACCGTGAAGAAGCTGAGTGAGATCCCGGTAAACATGATGCAGAGTTTTATGGGAGCCGGGGGCATCGATCTCTGGCGCCGTGCGCAGGGTATCGACGAATCGCCCGTCATTCCCTACCGCGAGCAGAAATCCATTTCAACGGAAAGAACCTACCAGCGCGATACAATGGATGTCGATTTCCTGACGGGAGACCTCTATCGCATGACGGAAAAAATTGCTTTTGAGCTGCGCAAACAAAACCGGCTGACGGGTTGCGTAACGGTGAAGATCCGCTATACTGATTTTGAAACCCATGATATTCAGAAAGCAATTCCGTATACCAATACGGATCACGAACTATTCAAAGTGGCCCACGAACTTTTTACCAGACTGTTCGAACGGCGGCAGCTGATCCGGTTGATCGGAATCCGCTTTACCCACCTGATCGCGGGAACCTACCAGATCAATATTTTCGAGGATCGGGAGGAGATGATCAGACTGTATCAGTCGATCGATCACATTAAAACCCGGTTTGGGGAGGGCTCGCTGGTTCGCGGAAGATCTCTTTTTCCAAACGGACATGTCCCGGAAGGAGAATTTCATCACCGGTAATAAAACAAAAACTGATTAAAACTTTTAATGGGTTCCGCGCGTTCCGTTATGGAGTTTGCCTTATTGAACATTACTTCCACATAGAAATCGCAAAGCCGGAACAATCGTATGGACCGGCTTTCGTAAGATTTTTCACACAATAGTTCCCCAAACTCATCTAAGAGCTGCAATTTTCCATGTAAACTGAATTGGCAATATTCGCCCTTGGTAATCTTCATGAATAACCATTGATCCAAAACGCATCACCGGCATCGTTAGTATATTTTATCCTGTGTTTTATTCATCTGAACCAGCACCGCCTGATTAAAATTGTCCTTGCTATTCATATACGCATGCACGGCAACGGGTCTCGCTCCCATTTTCATTTTCTCAATGGAAGCAGAAAAGCCCAGTTCTATATTCTTTTTCCGGAGCTCTGTTGCCCTGACAACCAGTTGATAAAGTGATTGCCGGTATATATTGTATTCCTTATTGTAGCGGTAATCAAGACCGATGATCATGGGTATATAGGAATTGGAATTGATATGGCTGAAAACGACAGCCACCGGTTCATCTCTGATAGCCTCGCCATTTAATGTCAATACCATCAATTCCCAATCCGGGTGTTTACAAAGGGATAAGAAAATACTTTTTGGCAGCGGAAAAGTGTTTAGTTCAAACCCGTGACCGTGCACATTGCGATATAGCTCGTAGTACTGGTCTGCCTGGCTCCGGGAACAATCTCCCCGGAAAAAATCCACGCGGAACTTCGTTTCATTTCTTTTTATTTTCTTTTTAAACTGAACCTTAGACCACTTCGACAAGGATTGATAAAACCCCTCCTTATCGGTCCAGTTAACGGCGATCTTATGCGTATCCGGCATGGTAATCCTAAAATAACCGTTGTCGACCATAAAATTGTCCAGTGCCTTATTTTCCGACTGGAAATCGCGGATCAGGATCTGGTTCGCTTTATACTGCTCCTGCAGGTAACTGAGTTTTTCAAAAAATAACTGCAGGGCTTCCTTCCATAGATCAGATCCATAGTCTACAAATAAATGTTCTCCTTCCGTAAGCAGGGAGCCGGTGGACAGCACCGTGCTGGTGAGGTAGTACGGATTATTTTTTCGTTCCTCCTCCACCTGCCTGGAGATGGAAGCATGGGAGAGCATATCATCTTTCCAGAGCGTGGTAGTGCAAAAGCAGGCCAGGATAATATTTCCCTGCAGGTCTCTGACGATAATATAGTCAAAGACCCAGTTATTCTCCGGCGCTTCGTTGCCGGTGAATGCCTGCTCCAGCAAATCCAGGCCGCCCGCATCAAAACTTCCTTTGCCTTCAAAAATCCGGTTCCATTCGTTCTTATTCAGTTCGCTAACGCTTTTATACATTTCAACTTTCAGCGATAAACGCTGCTGAATTACCGAGGAGACGGAACGGTTCAGCAGATCTTCTTCGGGCGTAGGGCGCTTAAAGGCTTTATAGATCTGATCCAGGTTCATCCCTTCTTCTTTCAGCGCGAGTGGGAATGCGCGCGCAAGGGTGTGGATCATTTCTTCTATCTGCGTAAAACTGTGCAGCCGCGTGATGGTAAAGCGGATACCCGTGTTCTTCATCGGAACCGCCGGGAAGATGCCGAGGTTGAGATAATAACCCGCATTGAGCATGCGTTTCACCAGGTTGTAACCGAGTTTCGGCAGGCTGACGCCGATAAAAAATATCGAAGCATCGGATTCGGAAATCAGCGGCAATCCATATTTCTTCAGCATGAGGCGGGTGAACAGGATCCTGTCCATCAGATCCTGCTGCAGTTTTTTGATTTCCGGAGAAAGATGAATGTTGGCGGATGCAATGGCAGCGCCCAGCCCCGAAGGCTGCATGGGCCCCGAAGTGATGAGCGGGCCGCCGCAGGTCCTTACCCGCCTGCACCACTCCCGGTTGGGATAAATCAACACGCCCCCGCCCGATGCGAAAGCTTTGTTTAAGGAACTGCCCATGACCATTTTAGGGTGCATTGTGCGCTGATTCAGAACGGATCCCCTGCCGTTTTCGCCAAAGATGCTCATGCCATGGGCATCATCCACGTAATAATATAACTCTGCATAAGTATCCAGCAGATTGTAAATATGATCCACCGGACTGGCGTCTCCGTACATGGAATAGATGCCATCGGCCATGTACCAGATCCTGCGATATTTTTGCCGCAGTTGCCTGACCCTCTCTTCCAGCAGATCCATGCGGTTATGGCGGATTAATTCCACGGGAACTCCTCTTGCTCTTAGCAGGTTAACAGCCGTTTGAACGGAGTTATGCACCTGGTGATCGAGAATGACGACTTCATCATCCTGGACCAGCACAGGTATATTGGAAATATGCCCAAGCGTGGTGGTAGGCGTAACAATGCAGGGATATCCGAAAAGGGTTTCCAGCAGATTTTCGAGTTTGTTGTAGAGCCCCAGAGAAACATAGGCCCTGGATTCCGAAAACTGGGTGCCGAACTCATCTATCGCATCTTTTGCGCCCTGTTTCAGGCGCGGATCAAATTCAAGCCCCAGATAACTGCAGGACCCGAAATTGATCACTTCCTTACCGGCAAGTGTGATCTTGTTGCCTTCGAAATGGCTGTCCTCGTTGCAGAGATGCAGTATTTCCTTTTGCACGCCATAGCTTACAATCTGATCTACCGTATCATAAAAGGATGAAGTCTTGGTCATAAAAGAGATTTAGGGGGAAATTAGTGTCAAACCTTCTTTTTTTTGACCGGTGGCACAAGGTATAAAAGACGGAATTTGTAATTAATTCTTAAGTAATAAAGCTTAGGTATAAATACGTACATCAGAAAGAAAACATTTAAACTGATTATATTTGAGTTGCTAACACGCACTTTATGAAACAGGAACTGGACACCAACTATGTTCATTTGGAATTAAGGGATGGGATGCTTGTCGGAACCTATAAAAAGGGATTGAAGATTAATCTTTCCATAGCGCGTGAAATTGTTCAAAGCCGGCTGGCATTTACCAACAATAAAAAATTGCCTGCATTGATCTTTAATCAGGGTGTTATCAGCATGGACAAAGAAGCCCGGCAGTTCCTGTCTTCGGCGGACGGAATTAAGGGATTGAAAGCGGCTGCTATCATATTAGATTCGCCTTTTGGGTCTTTCCTGGGTAATTTTTTCCTGGCGGTCAATAAAACCAGCATGCCGGTCAGGATTTTTACCAACGCCGGCAGCGCATCAAAATGGTTAGCGCAATTCATTCCTTAATGACTTAACTGAATTGCATTGGACGAACGTTTCAATAAGATAAACCGGCTGCTCAGTAATTATTCCCTCGGAAAATTCGACAAACGGCTGCCTATCTCCAGCCGGATGGATGAAGTGGATGCTTTTATCGCCGGCGTGAACATGCTGGGGGAGGAGCTGAAATCCATCACCATTTCCCGAAATTATTTCACCAATATTTTCAATACGGTTTCTGACATGGTTTTCATACTCGATAAAAAGGGTATTGTGGAGAATATTAACAAGGCAGTGAGTGAACAATTGGAATACCAGTTGAAAAATGTGCGGGGCCGCGCTTTTGACGAACTGCAGCCCGCCGGGAAAAGAGAAGTGTTTAAGGAAATTTTGCGGGATTTAAAAAAGGACAGCGGTCCGGCGGTTAAGGAAACCGTTGTTCTTTCCGCTTCGGGTAAACGTATGCAGGTTCACGTAACGGCAGCCTACTTACTGGATGAAGGAGGAAATAAGAAGGCTGTTTTGCTCACGGCAAAAGACATGACCCTGCAACTGAAAACGGAAAACCTGATTATCCGTGCTATTATCGATACGCAGGAGAAGGAGCGCAGGCGGCTGGCGGTAGACTTGCACGATAGTCTGGGTCAGCAGCTTTCAGCCATTAAATTTTTTATCAGCGCGCTGGGAGAAACGCTCGGCAACCGGGAAGAAAAAGAGATCCTGGATAAATCCAATGATGCGCTGTCTGGTATCTTAACAGATATGCGGAATATATGTTTCAATCTCATGCCGGTTACGCTGGAAGAATTCGGATTGCTGGCTGCCGTAAGAGAACTTTGTAACAAGACCCGCTATGGAAACAAAATGGAGTTTGAAATATCTCACACGGAAGGATTTCCGAAATTGCTGAAAAACCTGGAGATTGATATTTACCGGGTTATCCAGGAGTTTATCAATAATTCGATGAAACACAGCAACGCTTCCAAAATCGCTGTTATGTTTAAATACGATAAAAAAAATATGGAAATCATACTCTCGGATAATGGACAGGGATTCGATCAGTCCGGGCCCGCGAGACGTGGGATGGGACTTCAGAATGTACAATCCCGGGTAAAGTCGCACAAAGGTGAAATCCGGATCCGGAGTGAAAAAGGGAAAGGCACAAATTACACATTAACTATTCCACTGGAAGAAGAATAATGCGGGCAAAAGATAAAAATACTAACCGGGTTTGCAAAGTACTGCTGGTAGATGATCATAAAATGGTCAGGGACGGACTTCGCGTAATGCTCGGTTCGCTAAAAAAAGCCCTGCTGTTCGATGCCGACGAAGCGGAGAGCGGCGAGGAGGCACTGAGGAAGGTAAACCGGAACGACTATCAGCTGATCATCATTGACTACCACATGCCGGGTATTTCCGGTCCGGAAACCATTACCCGGATCTTGCGGTACAGGAACGATATAAAGATTCTCGCACTTTCCAATTATGATGAGTTGCCCTATATCCAGGGAATGATCGATGCGGGCGCGCATGGCTACGTGCTCAAAAATATTGAACCTGCGCAGTTGCTGCTGGCCATCAGAACTATTTTAAGCGGTAAAGTTTACTATTCGAATGAAGTGGCTACTAAAATCATAGAAGGTCAGCAGAAGGAACCGGTAATAAACGATGCCGGAATCAGGGAACTTACGAAGCGGGAGATAGAGGTGCTGAAATTAATTGCCATGGAGATGACCAACGAAGAAATAGCAAAAAAACTCGTCGTCGGAAAAAGGACGGTGGATGCGCACAGGCAAAATCTCCTGAATAAACTGCATGTCAAAAATACCGTCGGGTTGATAAAATTCGCTTATAAATCGAAACTTATCGGCTGAGGCCCCGGGGCTCCGGAATTGCGGGTTTTGGAACCATGTAATCTGGCCGGTAATTTGATGCATTATTTTAAAAACCAAAATTATGATACAGGTCCACGATATTTTCGTTTGCAAGCCCGGTAATGCTTCCAAACTCGCGAAGAAATTCAAGGAAGCCCTGCAGGATAGCCCCGATGTCAAACGCATCCTGACGGATATGACCGGTGCATACAACAGGGTGGTCCTGGTGAGCGAATACGAAAATCTGGCTGCTTACGAACAAAGCTGGGAGAAAATGCAAAAGGACGCCGTAGCTGCAAAGAAAATGGAAGAAGCGATGAAGGGTTACCAGGAAATGTATCTTACCGGTTCACGGGAAATTTTTCAGGGCTGGTAGGGGAGATACAGTTTGGGATCAGCCGGAGGAGAAAAGCCTGTTAACCAAATGTGATAATACAGCAGGCCTGGAATTTTTATATTGCTTTTCTGATAAAAACTTTAAATTGGCAGGATATTCTTCAATCCATGCTATTAGTTATTCTGAATTGCCTGTTTTGTGTCTCTTTTATCTTATTTGCCTACGTCAACCTCAATGACCCGGACGCCTGGCTTTGGGTGTCCATCTATCTGATTGCCGCCGTATGTTGCGGACTAGCGGTTTTTAACAAATATTATCCGCTGGTATATTTATTTGTCATTGCTTTTTACCTGGTCTATGCGGTACAGCTCTTTTTTTCGCGGGACGGGGTAAGGGACTGGATCGTCAAATACAAAAGGCCCAGTATTGTGGAAACCATGCAGGCAACCAAACCTTATATTGAAAAAACAAGGGAGTTTTTTGGACTACTTATTGCCAGCGCAGCACTGGCTATCAATTATTTTGCCGCATCCTGAACAAAGCAGCTGATGAATAAGCAATTAGTTTACCTGGAATCCGTAATCCGGCAGAATCTGAGCGAAGACAACTGGTTATGGCTGGCTGGAAAAGCTGCCCAGGTGCAGAAGGGAGAGAAGAGTTCCGCACTCCCGGAAGCCTTCTCCATGATTTCGGGAAAAACCGGGAATAAAAAGATCGCGACCGGCGCGATCGCGCAGTCTGCCGCCGGAATGGCTGCCGGTGAGATCGATATTCAGGACTGGACCATAGACAGATTAAGCCGGGTCTGGCTGATCATGCAGATAGATTCTTCCGGCAAAACGGCCTACCTTGCAAAAATAAAAGCCCTTTTCTCCGGAGCCTCCATGAATGAGCAGGTTGCCCTGTACAGTGCGCTTCCCGTGCTGGCTTATCCGCAGGAATGGAAGATGCGTTGCGCGGAAGGCATACGCAGCAATATCGGGTCCGTGCTGGATGCGATCATGTATGAGAATCCTTATCCCTTCCATTTCCTTGATGAAGCAGCGTTCAACCAGATGATCTTAAAAGCTTTTTTTACGGACAAGCGTGTTGACCGTATTATCGGGATGGACCAGCGGGCCAACCGGGAACTTGCCAATATTCTGGCTGATTACGCGCATGAACGCTGGACTGCGGGCCGGACGGTTAATCCGCAGTTGTGGCGGCTGACCGGTAAATATATTAATGCTGACAACTTTTCTGACATGCAGAGGTTATGGAATCAGGGAAGTGCGACTGAAAAAAAAGCTGCTTTGCTTGCCTGCTCGCAAAGTGAGTATGAACCCGCCAGACTTTTATGGGAAAGCGATGGGGAAATAAAAAACGAAATTGTAAATAAAAAAATAAACTGGCATAATCTGGGGGAATAAATATTTCATCAAAAAAACCAAATGAAATGTGTTGCGGCGATTTAAAGGAAGAAAAGAATATGCAAACGGGCAAACAGGCCGCTGTTGATCTGACGCTGATCAAAGGCATGTCATTTTTTGATCCCCATGTTCATATGACCTCCCGTACTACCGACGATTATCAGGCAATGGCGGATGCAGGCATCGTAGCGCTGATAGAGCCTGCCTTCTGGCTGGGACAACCGAGAACCGGTGTGGACAGCTTCCGGGATTATTATTCCAGCCTGATCGGCTGGGAACGCTTTCGTTCTTCCCAGTTTGGCATAAGTCATTACTGCACTATCGGTTTAAATTCCCGCGAAGCCAATAATGAAGAGCTTGCGGAGCAGGTGATGGAAATACTGCCGCTCTTTATTCATAAGGAGGGCGTGGTAGGAGTCGGAGAAATCGGATTTGACGATCAGACGGCCGCAGAAGAAAAATATTACCGCCTGCAACTGGAACTGGCCAGGCAGGCTGGCTTACCTGTTCAGATCCATACCCCGCACCGCGATAAAAAAAGAGGTACGCAGCGCAGTATGGATATCGCGCTGGAACAGGGACTGGATCCGTCCATGGTGATTGTAGACCATAATAATGAAGAGACCGTAAAGGAAGTGCTGGACAGGGGATTCTGGGCAGCATTCACCATCTATCCGTTTACAAAAATGGGTAATGAAAGAATGGTTGATATCGTTAAGCAATACGGTGCCGAACGCATCATGGTTAATTCGGCGGCCGACTGGGGGATAAGCGACCCGCTGGCGGTTCCGAAAACGGCGGCCCTGATGAAACTACGCGGTATCCCCGATGAGGATATCCGGAAGGTTACCTATCTCCATGCCATTGCCGCTTTCGGCCAGAGCGGCCAGATCCGGGAAGCTGATTTTTTATCCGGCCAGGGAATAGACCAGAGTCAAAAGTTTGAAGGCAATACCATTCTGCGCGGCGGTCAGCAACCCCGGATAGATAAGTCATCCATTATAATCAGCTAAATTTGGCTTCTTGAAAAAGATAAGGGCCTATCTCAGGTTGATGAGACCTGCCAATATTGTTACATCCGTAGCTGATGTACTTGCCGGAATAACCATTTCCGGTTTTTTTACAAAAGAGGTTACAGGCGCCGACCGGCTTCCGGTTGTATTGCTATGCATAAGCACGATCGGATTATATGGGGGAGGCATTGTTTTTAACGATGTATTTGACGCAGCACTCGATGCCGTGGAAAGACCTGAGCGCCCCATTCCTTCAGGCCTGGTTACCCTGCAGCAGGCTGCGGTTCTCGGAACCATTTTATTTGGTATCGGCATTGCGGGTGCCTTCCTGGTAAACTCTCTGTCCGGGATATTTGCAGTTTCCATTACCCCGGCTGCGCTGATCTATGACAAATGGGGAAAGCATCAGACTTTCCTGGGACCATTGAACATGGGATTGTGCAGGGGCCTGAACCTGTTGCTGGGCATCAGCATAATTCCTGCAGCACTGATTTCCTGCTGGTTTCTCGCTATAATACCCATTATTTATATTGCATCGATAACCATGATCAGCAGGGGGGAAGTGCATGGAGGAGGCCGGCCGTTGCTATGTGCTGCATCCCTTCTCTACTTTCTGGTAACCGGCTGCATCGTATATTTCGCGTTTACGAAACATACCCTTTCTTTTACGATCATTTTTTTGCTGGTTTTCAGCTGGATGATCTTCAGGCCCCTGCTTGCAGCGATCCGCAATGCATCGGGAAAAAATATCGGGAAGGCAGTAAAGGCAGGCGTTATTGCCTTAATTGTGCTCGATGCTTCGCTGGCAGCCGCTTTCGGATCCCTGGTCATGGCCCTGATCATTGCTTTATTACTACCGGTTTCCTTCTGGTTATCCGGATTGTTTGCTGTAACCTGAGGATCTTGATTAATTTTGTCACCATAATATGTATTTGATAGTATGGATAGTATGGATTACCTGGCTCAGTCATTTAGTGTGCGGTTTGAATACAGGGTTTATTTTACCAGCGGCATTTTCGAAGAGGATAATTCAGTTCTGCATTCCTTCTTAAAGGAAAGGTTGGTTCCTGAAACAGATCAGAAGATTCTTTTTGTGATCGATCAGGGAGTTTCTGACAAGCATCCCCGCCTGCAGCAGGATATTGCCGGGTATTTCAACCGGCATCCGGAAGTGCAGCTCGTAAAAGAATTGTTACTGATCCCCGGGGGCGAAAAAGCAAAAAACGATGCATCGTATTTTGAAAAGATAACAGAAGCAATCCATTTGCATGGCATTGACCGGCATTCCTATATTGCTGCAATAGGCGGCGGGTCTGTGCTTGACCTTGCAGGGTATGCAGCGGCCGTTGCGCACAGGGGCATCAACCTGATACGGATGCCTACTACGGTTTTATCCCAGAATGATTCCGGCATCGGTGTTAAAAATGGCGTCAACCATTTCGGCAAGAAAAACTTTCTGGGAACATTTGCCCCGCCGGCAGCGGTATTTAATGACGATCGCTTTCTAACTACGCTGGATCAAAGGAACTGGCGCTCCGGAATATCGGAAGCAATCAAAGTTGCGCTGATCAAAGATGCTGTTTTCTTTAACTGGATCGAAACCCATGCGGAAGCCCTGGTTAACCGCGAACGGGATCCGATGAATTACCTGATCCGGCGTTGCGCGGATCTGCATTTGCAACATATCGGCGGTATGGATCCTTTTGAAAAAGGTTCTTCCCGGCCGCTGGATTTTGGTCACTGGAGCGCGCATAAGCTGGAGCAGATGACCCAATTTGCGGTGTTGCATGGCGAAGCCGTCGCCATGGGTATCGCCCTGGATACTGTTTACTCTTCGCTGGCCGGACTCCTGTCTCCCGCGCAGGCAGACCGGATCCTGCGCGTGCTGTTAAAACTCGGCTTTGAAATTACGCACCCCCTCCTGCAGATCCGGGACCAGAGCAGTCCGGTACTGCTGGGCCTGCAGGAATTCCAGGAGCATCTGGGCGGAAGATTAACCATTATGCTGCTGACGGAAATAGGAGCAGGGATAGAAGTAAATGAAATCAATACGGACCTGCTTATTCAGGCAGGAAAGGAATTGAGCGGATACCAGATCCGCGAAACCGTTTAACATCCACAAATTTTTCATTGCCCATGCTTACCAACGCGGGTCATCTAACATACTGCAGTAATATCCATGCCGGTGAAAGCTGGCCCGATCATTTTGCAGCTTTGCGGAAATATTTTCCGGCAATTAAAAAAAAGCTTTCTCCTGATAAGCCAATGGGTATCGGATTGCGATTATCCAATGAAGCCAGTCTCCAGCTGATACAGCAGGACCAGCTTTTCCTTTTTATGGATTGGTTAAAGGCAAATAATGCATACGTATTTACCATGAATGGTTTTCCTTACGGAGGGTTCCACCATGTACGGGTGAAGGACCAGGTGCACACACCAGACTGGACTACCGAAGACCGGGTAGCGTATACGATCAGGCTTTTTACCATACTGGAAGCACTGCTTCCCGAAAACATGGATGGCGGCGTTTCCACCTCTCCTTTGTCCTACAGGCATTGGTTTGGATCGCCTGACCAGCTACAGGCTGCCCGGCAAAAAGCGACCGGAAACGTACTGAGGGTGGCTGCCGAACTGATCCGCATGCAAAAAGCTTCCGGGAAATGCCTGCACCTGGATATTGAGCCGGAACCGGACGGACTGATGGAAACCGGGGCGGAATTCATAGACTGGTTTGAAAATGAGCTCCTGCCTTCCGGTATAGCAACGCTTCCGGAAATATTAAATATCCCCGCTTCCGAAGTAAGCGCACTGATTAAAGCGCATATACGCCTCTGTTATGATGTCTGCCATTTTGCAATCGGTTATGAACCGCAGGGAAAAGTGCTTGCACAGTTAAAAGAAAAAGGCATCCGGATCGGAAAATTCCAGATAAGTGCAGCGCTGAAAGCAGGCATAGGGCATGGCCCTGAAAGAACGGTTGTAAAAGAAGCTTTCTCCAACTATAATGAACCCGTCTATCTGCACCAGGTGGTGGCTCGAAAAGAAGACGGTGACCTGCTGCGTTATCCTGATCTTCCCGAAGCCCTGGCGGACTATGACCATCCCGGTGTCACGGAATGGCGCGCCCATTTTCATGTGCCGGTTTTTTCGCCACAGTTCGGTGTGTTGGAATCGACACAGGAAAACATCCGGGAAGTGCTGGAGATACAGAAAACAAATCCGCTTACCCAGCATCTGGAAGTGGAAACCTACACCTGGGAAGTGCTTTCCCCTTCCCTGAAACTGCCTCTGGAGGAATCCATCATCCGGGAACTGCAATGGGTGATGGACATATTGGAGAACGGCCAACCTAAAAAATGAACATGCAAAAGACAGTCGTTATAGATGTGGTGGGACTCTCGGCTTCCTTGATCGGAGAACATACGCCTTTTCTGAAAAAATATATCCAGGGCAAAAAGAAGATTTCCATAAAACCTATGCTCCCCGCCGTTACAACCGCCGTGCAGTCAACCTACCTTACCGGAAAATGGCCCTCCGAACATGGTATCGTCGGAAACGGATGGTACGACCGGGAGGATTGTGAGGTCAAATTCTGGAAGCAGT
>Ga0105240_10005675_pt1 | contig 18526 bp, 14 predicted proteins | sample KBSC54metaG_FD_80426 | JGI IMG/M metagenome (GOLD analysis project Ga0105240, IMG submission 80426) | Corn rhizosphere microbial communities from Kellogg Biological Station, Michigan, USA - KBS C5-4 metaG | ecosystem: Host-associated > Plants > Roots > Rhizosphere > Soil | place: Michigan, USA... | reverse complement strand
TTGGCAACTAGGAAGGAGCCTTCTCGCCGTAGTTGATCGTCATGACGCCTCCCAGGAAGCGGATGATGCGAACGTTGGCGAACCCCAGGTCCCGCATCGCCGCCGCCACGCCGTGCTGAGCCGGGTAGTTTTTCAAGGACTCGAGGATGTAGGCATAAGCGCCGGCGCTGCCGCAACAGAGCGTTCCCAGGAGGGGGACAAATAATCTCAAGTAGCCGAAATACAGACCCCGCCAAAGCGCGTTTTCCGGTTTGCCGAAATCCAGCACCAACAGCCGCCCTCCGGGGTTGAGCACCCGGTAGATTTCGGCCAGGCCCAAGCGCCAGTCGGCCAGATTCCGCAGGCCATAACCCACGGTGACAGTATCGAACGAGTTCGGACGGAACGGGATTTGTTGGGCGTCGCCGCGGATAAACCGCGGAGAACCGGACCCTAAGGGAAGACCGTGTGCCAGGCGCGCTTGGTTTCGGGTCTGGGCGACCCTGAGCATCTGTTCGCTAAAGTCGAGTCCAACCGAGATCACCCCCTGTCCGGCAAAAGCGAAGGTGAGATCGCCGGTGCCGCAGCAAATATCCAACTCTGAGCCACCGGGTCGCGGCCGGGCCAGGCTCACGACCTGACTTTTCCAGTATCGATGAAGGCCAAAACTCTGGAGATCGTTGACGAGATCGTAGCGCGGCGCAATCCGCGCGAAAAGCTCCTGAACTTTCTGCGCGCGCTGTTCGCCCTGCTCGTAATAGATGTTGGCCATATCGCCGCCGCGCCGTGCTGGCAAAATTTTTGCGCCCGCCTACGCCTCAGCACTCGGAAACTTGCCCGCGAACTCAATCAGCAGCCGAACGCAAGGCGCAGGCACTCCAGGCTCTTGGTGGCAATGGTTTCCGGGCCTTCCTCGAACTTGAAGACCTCCACCGAAACGTACCCGTCATAGCCAACCGCCTTTAGGGCTTCGGCAATAGGCGCAAAATCGACGTCCCCGAATCCGGGTCCCTTGAGATTTTTGTCATTGGCATGGAAATGGGCGAAGTGGGGCCAGGACTCCTTTATGATTTGGGGGATGGGCTTGTTTTCGGAGCACATCGCTTTCACGTCGAGGATGATTTTAAAGTTAGGGGAGGAAAGCCGGTTTGTGAATTCGATAGCCTCCGCGGCGGCGTTGATGAAATTGGTTTCCGCCGGCGACAACGGTTCGAAGCAAATGGTGACCCCTCGTTGCTCAGCTCGTTTGACCGCCTCGCGGAAACTCTCGGCCGCCCACTCGGCGGCTTGCGCCTGGGACACGCCAGGCAGAAGGTCGCGTTGCTTCGGGGAGCCCACGACCATGACTTTGCCTCCCAAATCAGCGCAGAAATCAACCAGGCTGCAAAAATACTCTGCGGTGCGACCACGAACCGCTGCGTCCGTATGATTGATGTAGAGGCCCTCCGGTTTCACCAGGACCCAGTGTATTCCCGCGATCTGGATTTCCTGGCGCGCGGCGCTGCCACGTATCCGCTCCCGTTCGCGGGCGGAGATCTCGGCCACCGAGTTGGCCAGGGTGAAGGGGGCGATTTCCACACCCTGGTAGCCCAGACGAGAGGCGTAGGCGAACACATCGTCGATTTTCCAGCCTTGAAAAATCTCGTTGCAGATGGCGAATTTCACGCCCGGCAGAGTCTGAGCTAGAGGGCGGCAATTCAAGTCCAATGGTGTGAAGCTCACGCATTATGCGTGAAAATCACGCTTAAACGGCCGTCGATTTGCTTGCCGGAAAGGGAAATAGGGTCGGCACCAGTAATGCTAGTACCGTCTTCGAAGGTATGATACTCACGAGGCGGAGCCGCAAGGTCCGGGCGTTCAGCCTGCTCGAATTGCTCTGTGTGATGGCCATCATCGCCCTTTTGGCGGCGCTCTTGCTGCCTGCGCTCGGGCAAGCCAAGGCCCGGGCGAAGCAAATCGAATGTGTGAACCGGCTGCGCCAAACCGGCTTGGCTTTTCAAAGTTTTTCCCACGACCATAACGGACGGTTCCCGATGGGGGTCCCGGCCAGCGAAGGGGGTTCATTGGAATTTGCGCAGAGCGCTTATCGAGTCGCCGGCCCGTTTTTGTTGTCTTTTCATCATTTCCAAGCGTTGGCAAACGAGCTCATGACGCCGAAAATGGCGCTCTGTCCGGCAGATTCGCGGCTGGCCGCCGCAAATTGGGCCGCGCTGAGGAATGAAAACGTGAGCTACGCGGTAGGCCTAAATGCGGATCCCTCCCATCCGAACTCGATTTTAGCGGTGGACCGCAACCTGACCAATGACTCGACCAGCTCTCAATCTTTGCTGCGCCTCGGGGGGAGTCCCGCCGTCCGCTGGACAGGGGAGTTGCACCAGTTTAAAGGGGACCTATTGTTTGCGGATGGGCGGGTGGAACTGGCGAAAAATCTTGGTTTATGGGCGACTCGGAATCAACAGTCCCCGACTGCGGACTTGGTTTTGCCGAGTGTGGAAATCTCGGGGTTAGCAGGACGCGGGGCCGCTGCCAACCCGCCCCGGACCGTCACCCCGTCACTCGCACCTCAACAGCAAATGGCAGGAAATGGCGGAAGCCAGCCGCTAGGAACTAGTTCCTCTTTGCGAGGGGTAATGCCGATGGCCACCACTGAACCAGCCTCTCCGGGAGCGGTCCATGGCCCGATCGCCAGCAACCAGAACAGCGTGACCCGTCAGAGCCAGCCGGGAACGGGGGGCGCAGCGGCCGACGAGGATCCCGGTTTCTCGCTCTTTCCGGCCCCTTTCACCGCCGCGGTTGTGAGAGTGGCAAAAACGTCCTTTTGGGTATTGCTGCTGCTGTTGGTCTTGGTGGCAGGCGGGGGGCTGCTACGGAAATGCGTCGGATCAGGCAAACCGGGTGAACCTCCCTCGACCGAAGAGGATGTTTAACCAGGTGTACAGAAGCTAGCCAACGGAATGAGTAGTCGTTTTTCAGCACGCCCGCCGGGTCAAGCGTAGTCCGTTTGGCCGCGGGCAAAATCGAGCACCGCCGGATTCTTCCTCAGTTAACCGGGCTACTTCTGGGATGCTCCCATCCAGCCTGTTGGCCTTCCCTAGGCGTGTGATGATTCTGTAAGCATGATTTTGTGAGTCCTTGGCGCTCGATCGTCCCCGCCCGATGCCTGAGTTAAAAATCATGCTTACAAAATCATTTCCGAGAAGGCAATGGACGGCCGAGTTGCTCCACCCGGAGCCAGGCTGGGCGCATCCCGGCAGTACCCCTTCTCGCGCCGCCAACAGATGTTCCAGCCGGGGCCCTCGGAAGAATTCGCCAAGGATTGGAGATTGGAGGATTGGGCCTCCGCGCTTGCAACCCTTCCGTTCACAAATTACATTTCGCCGTCATGTTTGATACCATTCGAGCCGAGTTGACGACCGCCACGGACAAGCTTGCCCATTTGCGGAGGTTTCTTTGACGTCCCGGGCGCGCAGAGACGATTGGGCGAGCTCAACGCCCTGATGGCGGCGGATAATTTCTGGAATAATCGCGACCAGGCGCAGAAATTCATCGAGGAAGCCAACTCGCTCCGGAACCGGATCGATCCGTTGCTCAAAGCGGAGAAGGAGCTGGATGATTTTCATGTCATGGTGGAGCTCGGGGAGTCTGAGCCCGAGCCGGCGCAACTCGCCGTCCAGGCGGAGCTCGAACGGGATCTAGCGCGCTATTTCAAAGGGTTGGAGGCGCTGGAGCTGAGGGTTTTTCTGAATGGGCCGCATGACCGGAGCAATTGCATCATGAGCATCAACGCCGGCGCGGGGGGGACTGAATCCTGTGATTGGGCGAACATGCTGATGCGGATGTACCAACGTTGGGCAGAATCGCGCGGTTGGGGCGTGGAGGTGACGGATGCGCTGCCGGGCGAAGCCGCCGGCATCAAGAGCGTTACCATGGTCTTGAGCGGCGAGAATGCCTACGGTTTTTCGAAAGCCGAACGCGGAGTGCATCGCCTGGTGCGGATCTCCCCGTTCGACTCCAACAAACGCCGTCACACCAGCTTTGCGAGCGTGGATGTGATTGCCGAAATCGAAGAGACTTCGGAAGAGATCGCGATCCCCCCCGTCGAACTGAGAATCGATACCTACCGGTCCGGGGGCAAAGGCGGCCAGAACGTGAACAAGGTCGAGACCGCGGTTCGTATCACGCATATTCCGACCGGCACGGTCGCGGCTTCGCAAAACCAACGGTCGCAGCACCAGAACAAAGCCACGGCGATGAAGCTGTTGCTCTCCAAGTTATTTGCTCAGCGGCAGGACGCCCAAAAAGCGGATATGGAACGATTTTATGGTGAGAAGGGGAGCATCTCTTGGGGAAACCAGATTCGCAGCTACGTGTTCCAGCCGTATCGAATGGTGAAAGACCTGCGCACCGGTGTTGAAACCAGCAATGTCCAGGCGGTGATGGATGGCGACCTGGACCCATACGTCAATGGTTGGTTGCGGGCAGGCGGCCCCACCAAACGGATGCAAGGGGTGAAAGACGAGGAGGACTAAGGTGGAGAAGGGGCTTCCGTGACGGCAATGCACCTTTTTCCCGGCCTCCCATAATCATGTCGATTCTCGACACCATCGTTCAGGAGAAGAAGCTAGAGGTCGCGCGACTGCCGCAGCAAGGCGTCACGGTTCAGACCTTGAAAGCTGCCCTGCGGGTGCGAGGCGGACCGCGGGACTTTATGGCTGCCCTGCGTTCACCTCGAGCAGGATCGGTCGCGCTCATCGCCGAAGTTAAAAAAGCCTCTCCTTCGGCCGGAATTATCCGGCCGGATTTTGATCCCGTCCAAATTGCGACCGCCTATGAGAAAGGCGGGGCCAGTTGTCTTTCAGTCCTGACGGATGAAAAATTTTTCCAAGGTTCGCCGGATTACTTGAGGCAAATCCGCGCGGCCGTTCAGCTCCCCTTGCTCCGGAAAGATTTTATCATCGATGAACGGCAAATCCTGGAAGCGGTCGAGTGGGGCGCGGACGCAATCCTGCTCATCGTCGCCATCTTGAGCGACGATCAACTGAGACAGTTTCATTCTTTGGCAACGCAAGCCGGCTTGGCCGCGCTGGTCGAGGTCCACGACGAGCATGAGCTGGATCGCGCGCTGGGAGCCGGTGCCAGCCTCATTGGGGTCAACAACCGCGATCTCAAAACGTTCAAGGTCGATTTGGCGACCACGGAACGCCTGACGCAACGGCTGACCGGCGGGTCCCCTTCACCTGCACCTCCGCCGCTGCTCGTTGCCGAAAGCGGCATTCACACGCATGCGGACGTTGAACGACTCGCTCGATGTGGGGCTCGTGCGATCCTCGTGGGCGAATCTTTGATGCGCCAGCGGGATATCGGAGCGCAGACTAGAGCCTTGCTGGGTCTACCCGCCTGACGTGGGCTTACTCATTCCCTGAAGGGGACCCGGACGCGAAAGGCAACGGGGTGCGATCCTTTATTTGAACTCCCACTTCGAGGCGTCGATCCCCATTTGGTCAAAGAGGAAAGCATAGACGTCCGCTTGTTCGGCAATCCGATCTTTGAGAGCGGTCCCGATGCCGTGCCCGGCGCTGGCGGTGCTGCGGAAGAGGATAGGCAGGCCCGAGCTGGTAGCGGCCTGCAAACGGGCGGCCATCTTCCGTGACTGCGCCGGATTTACCCGGCCGTCGTTTTCGCCGGTGGTCAGCAAGACCGCCGGGTATTTCACACCGGAGCGCACGTGATGGTAAGGCGAATAGGCGTAAAGCGCCTTGAACTGCTCCGGATCTTTTACGGTTCCGAATTCGGTCACGTTGAACTGCCCATTCGGATCTAATTCGACGCGGAGCATGTCGTAAATGCCGACGTGGGAAACCACTGCCCGGGCCAGATCGGGCCGCTGAGTCAGAAACGCGCCCATGAGGAGACCGCCATTGCTGCCGCCCTCGACGGCCAGCTTAGCTGGACACGTATACCGCCGCTGGATGAGATGTTCGGCGGCCGCGATGAAATCGTCAAAAACGTTCTGCTTGCGCGTCAGGTTTCCCGCTTTGTGCCATTCTTCACCATACTCTCCGCCTCCGCGGAGATTGGCCACCACGGACACGCCGCCGGCATCAAACCAAACCCGCCGCGTTGAATCGAAGCTGGGGGTGAGGTTAATTCCATAACCCCCGTAACCGTACAGGAGGGTAGGGTTTTGGCCATTCAGCTTCAGGCCCTTTTTCCGCAGGATGTTGAGCGGCACTTTGGTGCCGTCTTTCGACGTAGCGAATTCGCGCACGACCTCGATGTCGTCGAAGTTGGCCGGGGAGGTGAGATACAACCCGGTGCGTTGGGGTTCGGAGTTTGTGGGGGCGTAGGTAAACCAGGCGAAAGGCTTTAGATAGCTGACATTGCCGAAGGTCAAATTGTCTCCGGACCAGGAGTCGAGGCCGAGAACACTCGAAATTGGCAGGATGGGAATCTCCCGGGCGTGGGTGTTCCCGGCCGGAAAGTAAGCCAACTCCGATGGGCCACCGAGAAGGTAAGCGACATAAAGCCCGTGGTCGCAGGGTGCGAAATCCTCGACGACACCCTTGCGTTCGGGAGCCACCGTAGCGGCCTGCTTCAGTTGAGGCGAGTTAAGCGGCAGGCGCAAAACCTTCCCGTGCGGAGCGTTCTTACGGGACAGGAGATAAAGCGCATTGTCCCGCCCGAACCGCGCGCGCTTAACCCCATCGTCAAAATGCGTTACCGGTTGCCATTGTCCGGAAGCGCTCCGCAGGTAATGCTCATAATCCCCCCCGTCGCCATTGGCCACCGACGCGAGGATCCAGTGGCCATCTTCGCTGGCCTCCAATTCAACTTCGGCGATGCGCGGAAAATCCTTGCCGATTTCCAACCGATCCTCACTGGCGGGCGTGCCCAAACGATGAAACCAGACCTGTTGGAAAAAGTTCAGATCTGCTTCCGGCCGTTCTCCGCTGTGTGGATAGCGGGTATAAAGGACGCCCGTGCCATCGGCGGTCCAGGCCGCGCTTCCGCCGCCCGTGGGGAACTGAACCCGAGGAATCGTATCGGCCAACTCCCGTCCGGTATCCGCCTCGAAAAAATGGAGTGTGCCCTGCTCACTTCCCCCCGCGGATAAAGAGACGGCAATCAGCCGGCCGTCGAGGGACGGCACATACCAATCGATGGTGGTGGTGCCGTTGGTATCGTACTGATTCGGATCGAAGACCGTCCGCCAGAGCGCCGGCGGTTCCAGGGAAGAAAGCCGCACGAGAACAGGTTGCTGGGCTGGAGGTTTGGAACGCAGGGCGAAAATACGTCCGCGTTTCCACTGCAATCCGTAGTAGCGGGCGGATTCCTCGCTCCGGAGCTGAGTGATTTGTTGAGCGACGCCGTCGCGGTAGGGAAAGGCGGAAAAGTAGGCTTTGGTCCGTTGGTTTTGAGCGCGAGTCCATTCACGAACGGCGGGGGCGGAAGCGTCCTCCAGCCACTGATACTCATCGACCACCGTGACGCCATGATAAACGTTGGTGACCGGTTCCCTCGTGGTGGCGACGGTCGGGAGAGGCATGGAGGATCCAATCTGGGACAGCAACAACACCATCAAGCCCAACTCGAAGAGAGGCCGCGAACCGAGCTTCAGTTTCATGACCGCAACTTAGGTTGCGAGGCTACGCCGGGCAAGCAGTTTGGCCGACGCGCAGGTGGGCTCCGCGTTGCACGTGGATTGGGGACCCGAACGCGGCGGGCCATCGAGGTCGAGGGCCGCGCGCAAGCCCCACGCTCCGCTCAGCGGGTTTGCACGCGGCTGAGGAACTCACGCGTGCGCGCCTGCTGGGGGTAGGAGAAGATTTGGTCGGGCGGGCCGCTTTCGGCGACTCGCCCGGCTTCGAAGAACAGGACCTGGTCGGCGATGTCCCGGGCGAATTGCATTTCGTGCGTCACGACGAGCATGGTCAGACCTTCCTCGGCCAACTGGCGCATGACCCCCAGCACTTCGTCGCGCAACTCCGGGTCCAGGGCGCTGGTAGGCTCGTCGAACAACATGACTTTGGGATCCATTGCCAGCGCGCGCGCGATGGCCACCCGCTGCTGCTGTCCGCCGGAAAGTTGTGACGGGTAGGCGGTCGCCTTGTCCTGAAGGCCGACTTTCGCGAGCAACTCCACCGCTCGCTTCTCGGCCTGCTCCGGGGAGGCGCCCTTAACGACCATGGGTGCCACGCAGATGTTCTGGAGCACCGTCAAATGCGGAAAGAGGTTGAAGGATTGAAAGACCATGCCGGCCCGTAAGCGGAGTTGTCGCCGCTGTTCGCGTTGCTCTGGAGCCTGCGCCGATGGACCTCCCTGGATGGTAATGCCATCCACGGTAATCCGACCCGAATCGATGGACTCAAGCTGGTTGAGGCAGCGGAGGAAGGTGCTTTTGCCGCAGCCGCTGGGACCGATGAGCACCACGGCCTCGCCCGGTTGCTGGCGGTGGCTGATCCCTCGAAGCACGTGCAGGGGGCCGTACGATTTATGCAGGTTGTCGACGAGAATCATAAGCAAGCTTGCACTCCAGCCAGTTCGCAAAGATTGAAGCCGGGTAGCTGAGCGCAAAATAAATCCCCGCGGTCATGAGGCCGACCACGATGTAATCGGAGTTGGAGGCCGCCAGCATGCCGTACTGTTTGGTGAGTTCGACCATCGTGATTACCGAGACGATGGAGGTGTCTTTGAACATGGCGATGAAATCGTTGGTGACCGGCGGGATGACCACCCGCGCCGCCTGAGGAAGAACCACCTGGCGGAGGGTTTGCCAACGGTTCATGCCTAAAGCCAGGGCCGCTTCCGTCTGACCGTGGGGTATGGATTGGATCCCCGCGCGATAATTTTCCGCCTCACTGGCGGCATAGTTCAGGCCTAAGCCGAGAACCGCAGCACAGAAGGCGTTCAGTCGAATCCCGATTTCCGGGAGTCCATAGTAGATGAGGAAGAGCTGAATGAGGAGAGGCGTGCCGCGAATGACTTCCACGTAGGCCTTGGCCAGCCAACTCAGCGGCCCAACTCCGTAGAGCCTCACGAGCACCAGCACCAGACCCACCACAACCGCCAAGGCCATGGAAAGCAGGGAGAGCTCGGCCGTGGTCCCGGCGGCTTTGACCAGCAGGGGCAGATAGCACAGACGCTCCGCAAAGGTCACCTTGGGTTTTCCCTCGGTTACCGCAGGTGGTTGATAGTCCTTGAGTAATTGCTGTCGCTCATCCCAGATGCCGTATTTCCGATAAATCCGCTCGAGACTGCCATCGCGGATGAGCTGTTCGATAGCCGAGTTCACTGCGTCTCGCAAGGTCGTGTCCTGCTTGAGCAGGCCGATTGCGTAATAGCCCATGGCGAATGGTGCGCCGGAAAGTTTCAGCGACGGATCTGGCTTGGCGTAGTGCAGGGCGATAGGTAAATCGACCAGCACAGCTTCAAGCCGCCCGACCTTCAGGTCCTGGAAGGTTTCCACGTTGCCCGGATAACTTTTCCAGACCACGGCACTTCTTTGAGTCAGCAACCGTTCCGCCACTGACCCGGAAAGCACACCGACAGGTTGGCTGCCGAAATCCTCGACGGTGCTCAGGCCAACGGTGTCCCTCCGGGTAACGATTTGTTGGGTGTAGACGTAATAGGGACGGGACATTGCAATCCGCTGCTGATTCTCGGGGGTCAGTTCGAGACCGTTGAGAATAAGGTCGAAGTTGCCGCGGTCCAGGGCGGGCACCAGTTGGTCCCACTGGTTTTGAACCAGGGTAGCTTTCACGCCGAGCTTGCGAGCCAGGGCTTCGGCTAACTCATATTCAAAGCCGATGAAGCGGTCGAGGTGCTGTGGATCGGGATAGACATAGGGAGCGCCTCCTTCGGCGTCCGCGCCCCACCGGAGCACGCCCCGGGCGCGGATTTCGGCAAGGTGGTCCGCGCGCAGGGCGACGGGCGAGGCAAGGACCACGAGGGCGCAGACAAGACCAGCCGAGGCGTGTAGGCGGGCGTGCCGGCTACTCATCTGAGCAATCGGTTTGGCGCAAGAGATTCAACCCATTCGCGGTCACGTGCTACGCATCGCGGTTTGCGCGCCGCGCGTCAATTATAATTTGTGAACAACTTTGCAACGAAATCTTACGGCCTACCGGAAAACTCCCCGCCCCGGCCGCGAGTCTTACTCCTCCGGTTCAGTGACCAGAATCAGTGAGTTCATCCGGAGATCCTTCTCCAGCAACTGTTTTTTGCCTGAGGGCCATCCGACCTCCAGGCGGTCAATTGTCGGGGCGTCGCCCAGGCCAAAGTAGAGCGGCATCGAGCTCTGGGACAGATAACCGGATTTGCCGTCATGTTGCTGGGTCTGGGTCATTCCCCCGGCGGTTAGTTTCACCAAGGCTCCCAAGCCGTCGCGGTTTGATTTGGTTCCCCGGAGCTTGACCTTCAGGAAGTGGATCTTCCGGTGAGCGGAAAGATTGCTGATCAGGATCTGCGGATGGTCATTGATCTCGTTGGTAATGATGTCGAGGTCACCGTCCTCATCGATATCCACGACCACTGCGGAACGGCTGCTGGCGGTGCCTTCGACTAGCACCCGCTGGGTCTGACCCTGGCACAGCGGATGATCACGGTCCGCCCCGCCGCAATCGAGGATGAAATAATCGGTGGTGGTCCGTCCGCCGGCCCGTGGTTCGACCCCGAGCGTAAATTCGGAATCGATGAACCGGGTCCCGCTCTCGTTGAGGAGCACATTGTTGCCGGCGTAACTGAAGGGATACCCCATGCCGGAGGTAATGAAGACATCCGGAAAGCCGTCGGCGTTGAGGTCGCCCACACTGGGCCCCCACGGCCACCAGGTTTCCGCCCCGGTCTCTTCGGAAACCTCCTGATACTTGCCCGCGCCGTGGTTTTTCCACAGGGCATTCCCGAAAATATTGTTGGATGATCCTTGGAGGTATTCTTCGGTCCACTCGACGCGGCAGAACTTGTCGGACTTCGCCTTTTCACTTTCCGGGCGAGGGCCATATTGCGTCTGGATTTGGGAGGTGGTCATATCCGAATGCATGTCGGTGAGGAGCAGGTCCAGGCGGCCGTCGTTATTGAAATCGAAGAATTTGATGCCCATGGCTCCCCAGGGGGTTTTGGGGAAATAGTCATCGGTTCGTTCTACGAATTTTTTTCCGCCCTGGTTGAGGTAAAAGTGGTCATCGCCCTGCATATTGAGCACATACAGGTCGGGAAAGCCGTCGCCGTTCACGTCCGCGAAGGAGGCGTCACCGCTCCAGGCCACGTGGTCGAGCACCCCCGCGGGCAGCAGCTGAAACTTCCTCCCCCCGAGATTCCGATACAGCAAGCTACGCTCGCCCAATTTGGGATTGAGGTGAGAATAAAAACCCTTCTCGATGCCTCGATAATAGCCGCCGGCGCCACGCTCTTCAGTCGTGTACTTGCCCAAGTTGCAAACGAACAAATCCAGCCGGCCGTCATTATCAAAATCGAAAAAGACGGCGCCCGAGGAATGGCCGACATAATCCACGCCGGCTTCGTGGGATATATCGCGGAACTTGCCGCCGCCGAGGTTTTCAAAAAGCACATTGCCGCCCCGAACGGTGGTGACGAACAGGTCAGGGTCGCCGTCGTTGTCGATATCCGCGAACGAGGCTCCGACACAAATCCGGTCATTCAAGGCTACCCCGGCGGAAGCCGTGATGTTCTCGAATTTGCCATGGCCGAGGTTGCGCCAGAGTTCGTTCCCGCCCAATTGGCTCACGAAATAGACATCGAGCAAGCCATCCCCGTCGATATCGGCGACGGCGATGCCACAGCCGTGGTCGTAATGGATGGGTTTATTAAACTTTCCGACATCATCGACCGCGTGGCTATGGAAGCTGATGCCGCTCTCGGCGACCTGATCGGTGAATCGAAAATCATGGAAAGCTTTTTGCGTGGCGGCGGCCTGCAACTGTCGGCGCTGGCGAAGAACGAGTCGAGCCGCCGGATCCTCGGCGTCCGGGTGGCCGTTCGAGCCGGGAGCAGGAGCAGGTGCGGCCTGGATCGCCAACGGAATCAGGAGCAGTGAGTACACGAGGCTGTGCGCGTATCTGGCGAGGGGGTCTCTCTGGGTCATACAGGTTCAAGGTGCGGAAACATAAACGGGGGTAACTCGGTTGGTGCCCATACGAAACCCGGCGTGCTGATACTCCGAGAGGGCGGGGTTAAACCGGGCGTCGAATTTCGGATCGAGCGCCTCAAATACATTGCTCGACCGCGAGATCCTGCGATGGGGATCGAGCACTCGATCTCCAAAGAAACAGCGCTCCACCCGCGCTTCGTCCTCAATATCCAAGGCATAGGGCTGTCCGTGGTAAAAAGCCCCCTTCAGGTTATTACTCCAGAAGATGCAGTCCTCGTAGCGGCTCTGCCGGCCAAGATCATCGACCCCGTTACGGTTTCCTTGAAACGTGCACCGCTGCACGATGGCACGGGATCCCGGGAAGACGGTCAGCGGGGCCGAGTTGGTGAATTCCGGCGGGTCAGGATGGGAGGAAATGTAATTGGACCCCAGATTGGCCATATTGGCCGCAAAAAGGCAGTTGCTGATCACGGCCGAGCTGCCGGGCAGAAGATCCACCGCCGCCCCGGTTATCTGGGATTTATTTCCAAGGAAAAGACAATTCTCGATCCGCACCGTGCGTGAAGAAGCCCCCTCACCCTCGCCCTGGTGCTGAATGGAAATGCCCCCGGCGCAGGGGCTGGCGTAATTATCCACAATTTCCAAATCGCGCAGAGTTGGGTAGGAACGGCCGAACACCTTGATCGCGCCGCCATCCGCGTAAAAGAACAGGTTTTTTGGGGATACCTGGCTCGGCTCAATAGCGGGGGGACCCATGTCCACAAAATGATTAGCCCCCGTGATCCGGAACCCCTGCATCACGGTTCGTTCCGACACGCCGTCGCCAAAGTACACGACATGGTTAACAACTGCCGGATGCGATGGGTTGCCCGGGTCGGACAGCTCCGGGTTTGCGGCCGTGAGGGTGACCTCGCCAACCGCTTCCAAGTGGAGGCCATCATGGGCGGCATTGAACCAGATCAACGCCTGGCGCCGGCTATCTGGACGGTACACACCGGCGTGGACCTTGACGGTCTTATTGGTCGGATTGCGCGCGGCCAGATCGAGGGCCGGCTGAATGTTCTCGCCGGGGAAAACATGGAGGCCGTCAGGTCCCCAGGTGCCGGCGGCCCAGACGTGGGAGAGCAGGGCCATCCAGAGCAAGAGCACAACGCAGCCTAATAATGGCACAAAGAAATCCTGTTCGAGGTGCCACGTGAAATCAAGCCCGGATCGAGCTCCGCGCCGGCTCTCCGTTCTGGATTTGGTTTTCCCGCCCATTCGTTTCGGCGTATCCTCTGGTATGGCGCTCGTCCGCATTCTCATTGATGGTTACAGCCTGCTGCACAGCTGGCCGGAAATAGCCCCCGGCCGTGCGCGCTTTTCCGCCGCGGCCCGGGACGAGCTGATTCGCCGCCTCACCCTGTACCAGGACGCGATTGGGACACCGATCACCGTCTTCTTTGATGGGTCGGGTCCCAAGTCTCCCGCGGCTGGGGAAGGCTCAACTTCGGCATTGGAAGTGCTTTACTCGAAGGCGGGACAAACTGCGGATCAAATGATTGAGCGCTCCGCCCATCGGTTTGCACCGTATGGGGAAGTGCTGGCAGTCACCGATGACCTGGCGGAGCGGGAAACAGTGCTCAGCCTGGGCGGATCGGCCTCCAGTTGCCTCAATTTCATCCAGACTCTGGAGAATGTGTTGGCGGAGCTGGCCGATGATCTTAAGCAATACAACCGGCAAGAGCGGCACCGGTTTCAGCGACGCCGTTAAATCGCATGTGTAACTTTAATCTTTCAACAACGGTAAACTTCGGGGCGACCACCACCCTGGCCCGCCAGTGCCTGGGTGTTCTGACGTGCTTAACCCTGGTCTGCTCCGAGCCGTTACTGGCTCAAACCAACGCTCCCGCGAGCCCGTTTCCTCCGAATCGATACTTGATCGTGGTTGAGACGTCCCGGGCGATGCGAACCCGGCTGGAAGGAACGTCGACCCTGATCCAGACCCTGATCGGCTCCGGCATGAACGGCCAGATGCATCCCGGGGATACCATCGGCGTGTGGACGTACAACGACTCGCTCTACCGCGGAAAGCTGCCTTTGCAGGAATGGTACCCAGACCAGAGCGATGCGGTGACCAGCCGCATCCGGAGTTTTATTCAATCCCAGCCGTACGAGAAGCACAGTCGGCTCGACGACGTTACTAAGGCGGTCATGCACCTGATCAAGTCTTCGGAATTTGTCACGGTGATGCTCATTTCGGACGGGAGCGCCGAGATTCACGGAACGCCTTATGATTCCGCTATTAATGGGTCCTTCAAACATTGGAATGCTCAACAGCTGCAGGGAAAGGTGCCGTTTTTAACGGTGCTACGGGGCAATCATGGCGTATTGACGGCGGGCTCTGTCACCCCGGCACCCTGGCCTGTGGACCTGCCGCCCTTGCCGCGGGAATTAACAGTTGCGAAGAGCACGCCCAAGCGCGCGCCCGCAGTGAAGGCTTCACCCGCACCCATTGTGCCTTCGCTGATTGTCACGGGAAAAAAGCCTCAACCGGCGACGGCTTTAATTCAGACGGAGCCAAGGACCAGCGTGCCAGGTGCATCGAGCTCGGCTCCCCAACCGGCGGATACATCCTCGCAATCCAAAACGGCCCATTCTGATTCCGCGCCCGGCGCGCCGTCCCCCGGCCAGCCTATCCCACCGATTAGCTCCTCCAACCCCAGTCCGGTGCCAGGTCCAAACACGGCAGAAACTGCCCTTGTCCCCACTCAGATTCTGCCTCCCACGGTGGCGGCAGAGGAAAAGGTTGCCTTGCCGCAGGACGCACCAAATGTCGCCTTGGCTGGGACGACGGTTATCAGCCCGGCGCCTGCCCAGCAACCCATAACCCTGGCGCAAACGGAGCTTCAGCGCGAAGCGTCGAAACCCCGTGCTTCGATAGACCAACCGCCAGCTTCGACTCCAGCCGTCAACGAACCTGTGCCCCCCTTAACGGAGGCCGGCGAACGCTTCCCCTGGCCGATCAACTCCACTGGAATCGTGCTAGGGGCCCTGATTTGCTGCGTGGCCACCGGTGCATTTGTGTGGACGCGCAGCCGGCGTTCAACACCGGCAGCGCACGTGAGTTTGATCACCCGATCCATCGAGCGCGAGAGTCATTAGCTCGCCAGCTTAGCGGGCGGATTGACCGGCCTCGGCCGACGGCGCGTTAGGTCCTGTGGGAGCGGGTCTTGGCTGTGGAGCACGGAGTTTCTTATAGACCCAAGTTTCCAGCGGACGCAATGGGCGCAGCCACCGATAGAGGCGTGGCCAGTAGATGAGCCGGATCCGCACGACCGAGAGGAACATGGTAAAGGAAGAGCGGAAGAGGGAGGAGGTGACCTTGGAACCGATCTTATCGGTCCATTCAGTCGGGACTTCAAGCACAGTGAACCCAGCGTGTTTAAGCGAGACGAGCAGGTTCACATCAAAGGCCAGATCGGCGATGCGGAGCGAGGGATAGATTTTATCGACGGCGGCACGGCGGATGACCTTGCAGGGGCACTGGGTATCTTTGATGTGCATCAGGAAGCAACATTCCACGATGAAATGGAAGCACCGGCTGGTGAAGCGGCGCAGCCAGGTTTGGGCCTGGTGAAGGTTTGCGCCCGGGAGCCAACGGGAGCCGATGACACAATCGGCGCGGCCGATTAACTTGACCAACGCGTGCAGCGCGCTGGGCGGGGAGGCTCCGTCGGCGTCCACATACCCCACAATATCGGCGGTGGGGGCCAGCTTCAGCCCTTCGATCAAAGCGCCACCCTTGCCTATCGGGGCGGGAAAGTCCAAGGCCCGGACGCTGGGGTATTCAGCGGCAACGCGCTTGACCACGCCCAAAGTATCATCGCGGCAACCATTGAGGACGACCACCAGTTCAAATTTCCCGTCATACTGGTCCTGGAAGTACCGGGCAAACTCGCGCAGCACGGGCTCGATGCGGCGCTCTTCGTTATAGGCCGGGATGAGGAGCAGGAGACTGGGCTCGATCACTTGATATTCAACTCCCGCTGGATACCAAACTTCTCCACGCGCTTGCGCAAGGTGGCCCGGGTGATGCCGAGCATCTTCGCGGCGTGGACCTGGTTGCCACTGGTCTCTTTCAGAGCTTGGATGACCAACTCCCGCTCCACCGTGGGGATGACCTTGAGCTTCGGGTCTCGACGCGCCCACGAAAACAGCTGCCGGGCCAGGGCGGCGACATCCTCAGCCACGCCCTCGCCGGCGCCGACGATGATGGGCGCGCCCGAGGAGATGTTGCCTTGGCCGGAGACTTCGGACGGCAACTCGGAGACTAAGATCGCCTCGCCCTTGGCCATCACCAGGGCACGGCGGATCACGTTCTCCAGCTCACGCACATTCCCGGGCCAATGGTGCTTTTCCAAAGCTTTAAGGGCCGCGGGCGCGATGGACCGCGGAGGAGTAGACTGGTCTTTGGCAAATTTCTTAAGAAAGTAGTTAACCAGCAATCGAATATCCTCCGAGCGTTCGCGCAACGGGGGGATATGAATCCGGACGACGTTCAACCGATAAAACAGGTCCTCCCGGAATTGTCGGGCGGCTACGGCCTGCTCGAGAGGTTTATTGGTCGCCGCGATGATGCGCACGTCGACCTTGATCGGCTGATTGCCGCCGACACGCTCGAAAGTGCCGGACTGCAATACCCTCAGAATTTTGGTCTGCGTTGCCGGCGTCATGTCGCCGATCTCGTCGAGGAAAAGCGTTCCCCGATTGCACTGCTCGAATTTTCCAATCCGCTGCAGGGTGGCGCCGGTGAACGCGCCGCGTTCATGACCAAAAAGTTCGCTCTCCAGAAGCTGCTCGGGAATCGCTGCGCAGTTGACGGCGAGGAAGGCCTGCTGGCTGCGATTGCTATGGTGGTAGATAGCGCGCGCGACCAATTCCTTACCGGTGCCGCTTTCGCCGGTAATCAGGGCGGTGGCATCGGAGGCGGCAAGCTGGCCGATGAGTTTGAACACCTGTTGCATTGGCTCGCTTCGCCCGACGATTCCCAATTCATAATCTTCGGTCTCGAGCAGCGGTTGGTAGGACACAACCTGCCGCATGTCCCTGGCCGCCTTCAAGGCGTTGTTGACGATGTCCTTGAGTTTGGGAACGTCAAACGGCTTGAGGAGGTAGTCATAGGCGCCCAGTTTCATGGCCTCGATGGCGGTTTGGGTGGTTCCGTAGGCCGTCATGAGAATTACCAACAGCTTGGAATCCATCTGCCGGATGCGTCGCAGGGTTTCCAGACCGCTCATTCCTCCCATTCGGACATCCATCAGCACGAGGTCGGGCTTAACTCGTGGAATCAGGCGCAAGCCTTCCTCCCCGCTTGAGGCCGTGGTCAGCTCGATTTCCGGCGAATCGAAGATCCGCTGGAACGAGTATTGTACATCCGCTTCATCGTCAATTAGCAGCAATTTGCTCACAATCTAATCATCAGTTTAATTAGGTTCTCAGCATCCAAGATAATCAAACCAAGCCAATCGGATAGTGAATTTTACGGGCGAAGCGGCATCCCCCGAAGGTGAGCGAGGCCTGGAGGGGTGAAAGGGAAGGATGGAAATGGAACCCAACGACGGAGTGGTTGAATTCAATGAGCAGCGGGCTTGATCACGAACGGATACACGTCAGGGCGGTTGAACCCCTCCGTGGTTCGTGCATCCTGGCGGACGCAATCCCCGGGTTGCAACCAAAGGGGTTTCAACCCGGGGCTATGCCTATTCGAGGCCTCCGGCCTCAGAATTGGTCATGAGGAGTCCGTGAACGGTGGGGAAAAGCCCGTGAATTGTGGCAGGGAGTCCCCGAATGGCGGCGAGGAGTCTTGATCAGGTTTTGAAGGCAGTGAGATATGGCTGCGAGCGGCGTGCGTGACAATTGCAGCCTGGAGGAGTTCTTGATCAGGTCGTGAGGGCAGTGAAACGGGCCTTAGGCCGCCCAGCCAGGGGCTCAACGGTAACACTTGGGGCGGAAGACGTTTCCAGGGTTGGGCTGGGCGCGGCACCCGTTGAATCTGCTCTGAGAAGCCCGTTGCGCACGAAGAGCACGTCCTTTTGACGAGTTGTTCCGTCGACTGGCGAGCGCCACCCACCTACGTCCTCGTAGTAACTGAATCCCAGGTCCCGGATGAGTTCGTACATCTCGTGGAAGACCAGGGCTTGAGGGCTATAGCGAAGGAGCGAGAGTTCCACCAGCAAAGCGTCCACCTGCGGCAGCAACTCCCTGCCTCCCGCCAGCACCAGATGTTCTGTAAACTGCACGTCAATTTTCAGCAAACCGCGTCCGCGGAGCTGTTTGTCTTTGGCGATTTGGTCGAGAGTGCGCACCGGGACCTTGACGGTGCGGTAAGTCCGTGAGTCGGCCGGGTAGAGTAAGGAGCTGCCATAGAGGTCATCGGAAACACGCAGCTCCGCCTCTTCG
>Ga0105240_10005670_pt1 | contig 18535 bp, 17 predicted proteins | sample KBSC54metaG_FD_80426 | JGI IMG/M metagenome (GOLD analysis project Ga0105240, IMG submission 80426) | Corn rhizosphere microbial communities from Kellogg Biological Station, Michigan, USA - KBS C5-4 metaG | ecosystem: Host-associated > Plants > Roots > Rhizosphere > Soil | place: Michigan, USA... | reverse complement strand
TGTAGCTACCGAAGAAGCTGCCCCAGTAGGTCGCTGGCGAGTCGCTGGCGGTATTGGTCCCCAGCCAGTTGGAGAGCTGGGCCTGGGTGATCCAGATCGTGCCGAAGTTCAGCTTCGGGCTGCTGATGGCGGTGTTGGTCAACGACGCCTGGGTCAACAGGTCGACCATCAGCTCGGCCTGATCGAAGGCGGTGCCCTTGCCGTCGATCAAGGCGCCGAGCGCGCCTTTCAGGCTGCCGTACTGCGGTAGGGTCTCAATGTTGTCGTAGACGTACTCGTAGATCAGGTTCGGGTCGTTCTTCAACGCCCGGGCAAGCTCCACGATCTCGTTCGGATACGCCGTCGGACAGGGTTTTGCTGGGTTTGTCTCGGAGTTGCCGGGCACCCCCGCGGCCGCCGAGTCGGCGGCCGCCAGGACCGCAGGTGCGTCCGATTCAGCTGTAGCCGGCTCGGCGGCATCGGCTCCGGCAGGCGGCTGGCTCGCGTCGGCCAGAGGCGCCACGTCGGCTCCGAGGTTGGATTGCGAGCCCACCGCGGGCCCGCCGGACGGCGCGGCCCCAGGCGCGGATTCGGGGTCGCTCGCGGGCGGTGTCGCGACAACTGGAGGTCCCTCTGGCGTTCCCTGGCGCGGACGCGCGATGCGTCCGGCGTCTGGGAGCGGTAGGATGGCATTGGCGCGGTCGGGGCGAGCGCTGAGGCGACGCATCTGCTCCTGGTAGGTTAGCGGCGCATGTCCACCGATGCTGTGCCAACCGGGCGCCTGCTGGCCACCTTGTTCAACCGGTCGCTGTGCGTCTGTGTCCGGCAGGACGATCGAGACGCCCGCCGGGGGGACCGCTTGCGCGGTCTCCGCCGCCGCCCGCCCCGGCAAGACGCCCAAAGCGAGCGGCAGGCCCATCAAAGCCACCACCAGGCCGGCAGTCCACCGAGACGCCCTCATCGGCATTCCCCCCGATATGGCGCGATCCCGCACGTCGGTTGTGCGATTATGACAAACCGCCAACGCGAGATTTTTACGCCGTAAGGTGGTGGAGGCTATTGCAAAGTTCGCGCAATCGTCAATTGTGCAGCTAGCTTTTCGGCAAAAGATTGTGGGCCATCGGGGGGACACTCATGGCGGGCAAATCGCTCTGGCGCGCCGCGCTCAGCGCCCTGTGCGCGCTCTCCTGCGTCCTCTTCCCCGCCCTCGCCAGCGCAGGAACCGCCTCCTACGCCTACGATGCCCTCGGCCGCGTCCTCTCCGTCGGCAGGGCTGACGGAAGCCTCGTTACCTTCTCCTACGACGCCGCCGGCAACCGCACCCAACGCGTCATCACCAGCGCCAGCGGCACGACCACCACCATCTTCCTGACCTCCGGCACCTCCTGGACCGTCCCTGCAGACTGGAACTCCTCAAACAACAAAATCGAGGTCATCGGCGGCGGGTCAGGCGGCAACAGTGCAGCCACCAACGGCGGCCAAGGTGGCGCCTATTCCAGGATCAGCAATGCCTCGCTAACCCCCGGGGCGACCGTCAGCATCGCCGTCGGAGCCGGCGGCGCTGCTGGTGCATCCGGCGGAGACACCTATCTCTGCAATAGCACGAGTAACTGCGCCTCGATTGCCGGCACCGCCGTCATCGTCGGAGCTAAGGGTGGTTCGCCCACCGGCGGCACTCAGACAACCGCCGGTGTGGGCACGGTGAAGTATTCGGGCGGGGGTGGGGTGTATGCCTACGCCGCCGGCGGCGCAGCTGGACCGAACGGCAACGGCAACACCGGTCAGAACGTCTCGCCCTACGCTGGCGGTTCTGGGGACGCAGGCTTGGGTGGCGCCGGCGGGGTCGGCAAATATGGACTGGGGGCGGCTGGCGGCAACGGTGGGGCCGGAACCGAATGGGATGCCACGCACGGAGCCGGCGGCGGCGGGGGCGCTGGCGCGGCTGGGTTTAGCTCAGGCAATGGCGGTCTTTACGGGGGCGCCGGCGATAACGTCGCCACCACTGGGACGACAGGCGCTGGCGCGCAGGGCATTATCGTCATCACATACAACACGGCGACGCCGCTCACGACGACGTTCATCACAACTGGGACGACCTGGACGGTTCCGGCGGACTGGAATAGCTCGAACAATACGATCGAGGTCGTTGGCGGCGGGGGGGGCGGCGGCGGCGGCCAAGCCGGCGCAGCTTATGGCGGCGGCGGCGGCGGCGGCGCATACTCGTCGATCTCCAACCTGGCGCTGACGCCGGGGTCGAGTGTCAACATCTCGGTGGGTGCGGCCGGCAGCGGCGGAGCGGCCGGGACGCATGCCGGCAGCGCCGGTGGCGACACCTGGTTCAACGGAACCACCCTGGCCGGGGCCTCAGTCGGCGCGAAGGGCGGGGGCGCCGGTAGCTCGGGGCTCACCAACACAGGGGGTGCGGGCGGCGCGTCTGCTTCCGGCGTCGGGACGGTCAAGTACAGCGGCGGCTCTGGCGGCCCTGTCACATCCTCTGGCAATGGCGGTTCTGGTGGCGGTGCCGCAGGCGCTGGCGGCGCTGGAGCCAACGGCGCGCTCGGCGCAAACGCCTCTTCAGGTGGCCCGGGCGGCGGCGGCGGCGGCGCTGATGGCGGATCAGCGGGCAGCGCAGGTTCTGGTTCGACCGGTGGCAGCGGCGGGGCGGGCGCCCACAATGGCGGGGCCGGGGGCACTGGCGGCAATACCACCACCGCGGGCGTGGCGGGCGCAGCAGGGACCGAATGGGATGCCAGCCACGGTTCAGGCGGCGGCGGCGGTAGCCCCGGCAGCGGGGCATCCGGCGCGAGCGGCGCCGGGAAATCCGGCGGCCTGTACGGCGGCGGGGGCTCCGGCGCGACCACAGGCGGGAGCTCGCAGCCCGGCGGGAGCGGCGCTCAAGGGATCATCGTTGTGACCTACCGCGGTGCGGGTGGTGTCGCGCCGATCGCGCAGGCGAGCAGCGTGACGGTTGCCCGCAACTCGAGCAGCAACCCGATCGCGCTCAGCATCACCGGCGGCATGCCGACGAGCGTGACGGTGTCCACCGCGGCTGGCCACGGCACGGCCACCGCCAGCGGGACCTCCATCACCTATACGCCCACCACCAACTACTCGGGGTCGGACAGCTTCCAGTACACCGCCACCAACAGCCACGGGACCTCTTCGGCAGCGACGGTGTCGATTACCGTCAGCTCCCAGGCGCCCGTCGCCAGCAACGTCAGCCAGACGGTGGTCCAGAACTCCGTCAACAACGCCATCACCCTCAGCCTCTCCGGAGGCACGGCGACCTCCGTGGCGGTGTCCAGCGCGGCCAGCCATGGCACCGCCAGCGCCAGCGGCACATCGATCAGCTATACGCCGCGCACCAACTACTCGGGCTCCGACAGCTTCGGCTATGTCGCGCTGAATTCCGGTGGGACGTCCTCGCCGGCGACGGCGTCCATCACCGTGGTCGCACCGCCCATCGCCAATAACGTCAGCCAGACGGTGGCGGGCAACTCCACCAGCAACCCGATCACCCTGAACATCACCGGCGGCACAGCCACCAGCGTGGCGGTCTCCACCGCCGCCAGCCATGGCACGGCCACCGCCAGCGGGACCTCGATCACATATACGCCCACCAGCAGCTACTCGGGGACTGACACCTTCCAGTACACGGCCACCAACAGCGCCGGCACCTCGTCGCCTGCGACGGCGACAATCACGGTCGTGGCCCTGCCAGTTGCGAACAACGTCAGCCAGACGGTCAACAAGAACTCCACCAGCAACCCGATCACGCTGAACATCACCGGCGGAACAGCCACCAGCGTGGCGGTCTCCACCGCCGCCGGCCATGGCACGGCCACCGCCAGCGGGACTTCGATCACCTACACGCCGACCAGTGGCTACTCGGGCTCCGATAGCTTCCAGTACACCGCCTCCAACGCCGGCGGCACATCGTCGCCCGCGACCGCGACGATCACCGTCCTGGCCCCGCCGATCGCCAACAACGTCAGCCAGACGGTGGCGACCAACTCCACCAGCAACGCGATCACGCTCAACATCACAGGCGGGGCGGCCACCAGCGTGGCGGTCTCCACCGGGGCAAGTCACGGAACGGCCACGGCTAGCGGGACTTCGATCACCTACACGCCGACCACCAGCTACTCCGGATCCGACAGCTTCCAGTACACCGCGACCAACGCAGCCGGCACCTCGTCGGCAGCGACGGCGACGATCACGGTGGTCGCACTGCCGGTGGCCAACAACGTCAGTCAGTCTGTTGCTGAGAACTCCACCAGCAACTCGATCACCCTGAACATCACCGGCGGGACGGCCACCAGCGTGGCGGTCTCCACCGGCGCAATCCACGGTACGGCCACCGCCAGCGGCACCTCCATCACCTACACCCCCACCAGCGGCTACTCCGGCTCGGACAGCTTCCAGTACACCGCCTCCAATGCCGGCGGCACGTCGTCTCCCGCGACAGCGACAATTACCGTCTCCGCGCCCAACCCACCGGTGGCTAACAACGTCAGCCAGACGGTGGACGAGAACTCGAGCAGCAACTCGATCACGCTGAACATCACCGGCGGCACGCCCACCAGCGTGGCGGTCTCCACCGGGGCCAGTCACGGCACCGCCACCGCCAGCGGCACCTCGATCACCTACACCCCCACCAGCGGCTACATCGGCTCCGACAGCTTCCAGTACACCGCCACCAACGCCGACGGCACGTCCTCGCCCGCCACCGCCACCATCACCGTCAAGATGCCCGCAGGCACGGTGCTCTACAGCAGCACGACCGCCGGCTCATACTCCTACACGGTGTCTTCCTCGGCTCCGACCTCCATCACCGTAGAGGTGTGGGGCGCAGGCGGAGGCGGTGATGTCTCGCCGACCACCCTCGGCGGCAACAGCGGCGCCTACTCCAAGTCCGTCATCACCGTCACGCCTGGTTCGAGCGTGATATCTGGAAGCCTGGGCTCGGGAGGTTCTGGAGGATACTACGACATCATCCCCGAATTTGGTGCGATCCCAGTGCCTCCCACCGCCGGATCGGCCAGTACCGGAACCAGCTCCGACCCCAGCCTGTCGATGACGGGCAACGGCGGCAGCTATGAAGGCGGTTCGGCCGCGACGGCCTCGGGCGGCAACTCGGCCAACACCAGCGGCAATGTCGCCAGCGGCACGGCAGGCAAAGGCGCACCGAGCGGCGGAGGCGACCAGAGCACCAGCGGAGCTACCGGCACCAGCCCCGGCGGTGGCGGCGCGGCCGACACCTCCGGATATATGACCGGCGGCAACGGCTCCACCGGCGCTGTCAAGATCACCGCCAACTGACAAATGGAGACCAAGGTATGTTCGCGGTTCGCAAACAGGGGTTGATCGGGACCGTGGGACTGCTCCTGATCGCGGCTCCGCAGACAGTCTGCGCCCAGGCCTGCCCCGCAGACCTCAGCAGCCTGCAAGGGCAGATCAAGTCAGCCGCTCTGTCGGATAAGGCCTCCCTGACCGTCGACAGCCTGATCGCCAAAGCCGGGAGCCTCAGCGACGCCATCACCCAGGCCGACCAGGCGCTCTCCGACCTTCAAGCCGTCAAGGCCCAACGCGCATCCGGATGGACCCCAGTCGCACTGCAATACGTCAACGACTGGATCCTCATCATCCAGACAACCCGACAAGCCCTCCAATGCAGAAAAGAAAACGGCGGGTAAGGTATCCAAAGGCGATACGTAACGCGTGTACATTACGACGCGATGTCGGATAGTGGCAACTTCCCAGCAGCGGATGTCATCTCTATTGAAGTGCTGTATCGCCTAGTTGCGTGATTCCGCTGAGCAACCCGGCCATCAAAAGGCCGATGGCTCCGCCAAGAATGACGATCAGTGCCGGCCCGAGAAGCCTGCCTGCGCTTTCCAAGCGCTGAAGCGCCTCATCTTCCTCAAATTTCCCGGCGCGCACGATCGTGGCGCCAACCGAGCCAGATGCTTCCCCGACGGTGGCTAACCTCCGCACGGAAGCCGGAAAGCCAGGCACGCCGTCCAGCGCTGCCGAAAGCGACTGACCTTGACGGACCGCCGCTATGACTGGTTCGAGCCGCGCCCGCGCCCGAGTCATTCCAACGGTGCGGACGGCGAGGCGCAGCGAGTCGCCGACCGGTGCGCCTCCGGCCAGCATCGAACCGAGAGCGACGGAAAAGCCCCCATAGACAATTCCCTGGACCGTCCGCCTAACTGGGCCATCCAGAAGCAGCGCTTCGAGAGGTCCACGCAACAATCCCAAGCGCATGACTCCCCAGATTGCAGCACAACCCGCGACAAGAAGCAGGGCCAGCGTCCAGAAATTAGCAGTGGCGAATGTGCTCACGCCGATCATCACTGCAAGGATTGGTGGCGCCTTGGTTTGAGGCCCATCTACAAGGGGCGCGAGCGAGGGCACGACGAAAAATATAATAATACTCAGAGCAATGATGGTGCTCGCGAGCACAAAAAGCGGATAACTCACAATCGAAATGAAGTGCTCGCGCAATTTTATCCTTGCGCGCAGCAAATCTGAGGCGCGTTCAAAGCCGGCGCTAATATCACTGCTCGCGTCGCCTGCGCCTATCAGGGCGCCAACAAAATTGAAGCGCGCGGGTATTCGCTTGGAAAAGGCAAGTTCGATCGCTTCTCCTCCGGCTACGTCATCGCTGATCGCTCGCGCTATGGTGCGGGTTGATGGGGTGGACCGGGCGGCAAGGATGGTGAAGGCCGTGCGCATATCCGCGCCCGCACGCAATAGCGCAGCGAGATCGCCAAGTAGCGCGGCTAGGTCCTTTTCGCCCAGGGTCTCCCTGGACGCCGCGTCCTTGCCCGGATCAGCCAGTCTGATAGTTATTGGAGAGAGTCCGTCCCGCTTGAGGCGCTCGAATGCCGCGTGGTCGTCCCAGGCGGCCACCATGCCCTTTGTGCGACGTCCGCCTGCGTCTACCGCGACGTATTGGAAGGATTTCTGTCCCTCAGCCATGAACCGCCGCCGCGACTTCCTCAAGGCTGGTCGATCCTTGAGCGACCTTCTCCAGGCCGTCCACCATCATCGATGTGAACCCTTTGGCGCGCACGACTTCGCCTAATGTTCGATGCTCCGACCGACCGGTCAGGGTGGCGAGGATTTCATCATCTGCTCTGAACGCCTCGACAATCGCGACGCGCCCACGAAATCCGAGGCTCTTGCAAGCGGGACATCCCACGGCGGCTGGCATTTTCGAAGGCGCTTCCAGGCCGGCTTGGAGGAATATCGCGGCCTCGTGCGCCGCGGTCGGTCGCCAGCCCCTACAGTGCGGGCATAGCCTTCGCACTAGGCGCTGGGCGGCCGCTCCGCGCAAGCCGGCGGCCAGCTGGTACGGTTCTACGCCCATGTCCATCAATCTCGATACGACGTTGGGGGCGTCGTTCGCGTGCAGAGACGCAAGCACGAAATGCCCGGTCATCGCGGCCTGCACCGCGACCGCGGCCGTCTCCGGATCTCGAATTTCGCCGACAAGAATCACATCTGGATCTTGTCGCAAGAAGGACCGTAGAGCCGACGCGAATGTCAGCCCAAGGTGGGAAGCAACTTGTGTCTGAGACACGTGCTCGAAGAAGTATTCGACCGGATCTTCGATGCTCAATATTTTCTTTTTCGAACCGGTGAATGTCTGCAGAAGCGCGTAAAGCGTCGTAGTCTTCCCGCTGCCGGTTGGGCCGGTAATGAGAAATAGGCCATGGGGAGATTTGGCGGCATCAAGCAAAAGTGCGATGGCCGACGGGTTCATACCGAGTTGCTCGAGGTCGAGCGGCACGCTGGCTCGGTCCAGAATCCGCAGCACGGCGGATTCGCCGAAAACGGTTGGGGAGGTGGCGACCCGAACATCCACTTGCCGGCCGCTGATGACAAACGTGGTTCTTCCGTCCTGGGGCAATCGCTTCTCGCCCAGGTCCAGGTTCGCGATCACCTTCACGCGCGACACGGCCGCCGCCGCCAGATCGATTGACGCGCGTGCGTGCTCGAGAAGTTGGCCGTCGACACGCAATCTGACCAGTAGGTCGTGACGGTGCGGCTCAAAGTGAATGTCCGAGGCGCCCGACGCTACGGCGGCTTCGAAAGCGTCCGCGACAAGCCGAGCGCCCGCACCCTCTGAGGAGTTGTCGGCTACAAGTTCGATTTCTCGCTCGAGGCGACGTTCATCGGTCGATGCGGCGTCCTTTGCCGGTCCATTGAATTTTGCCTCGAATGCGCGCCGCCAGTCTGAAGGTCGGGCGGCCAGAATTGTGACCCTGCGTCCGGTCGCAAAAACCAGGCCGGACAGAGCTTCGTCATCCAGGGGATCGCAGGTCGCACAAACGACACTGGACCCGGTGGCGGCAAGCGGGACGATGCGGGCGCGCCTGAGGAACTCCGTAGGGACGCCTAGTTCTGAGATATCTTCGAGCACTGGCTGCTTAGCGGGGTTCCAAACACCACATCCAGCCACCGTCGATAGAACCTCGACGAGTTCGTCATCGGACAGGCTGCCAAGCTGGTTCAAGACTTGCTCGACGGGCTGGCCGGTCCGGACAGACACGAGTTCGGCGCGCGCTATTGCAGCGGCATCGACTCTTCCCGACTCCTGCAAGTGCTTCAGGACGGCGTCGCGTTGTTGCCGCGCCAAGGGCAGTGCGCTCGTTTTCAAGCCATAAGCGGCCATGGCGGTGTTATCCCTAGACATCCAACCAGGAAGCCGGCGGCTGCCAGAGCAGGGCCGAACGGAATGCGCTGGCGCCGAAGCAAGACGGCGACCGCAAGGCCAACCAGCGCTGCGAGGGCCAGCGCGTATGGGACAGCAGGGCCGAGCCAGATGGCCATGGCTGACAACAGCTTGATGTCGCCAAATCCCAGGCCCTCAGTACCTCTCCAAGAGCGGTACATCCGCCTCAAAGCTTCCAACGCCAAAAACGAAGCGCATGCCCAGATTAGCCCGACACCCAGAACATGCCATGATCGAAGCGCCCCCAGAACAATACAGATGCACGCAACGGCAATTGTGAGTTTGTCAGGCAGTCGGAACGTCTGTGCGTCGATGAAGGCGCTCGCCATGAGGCAAAACCCGAGAGGGATTTCGAACATGGCGGAAATGCTCGGTGTCACGAGCAGGATGCCCACGACCAAGGCGGCGCCGAGCAGTTCGCCCAACGGGTGGAGCGGGCTGATGCGGGCGCCGCACTCCGGACAGCTGCCGCGACGTCCGACGTACGAAACCACGGGAATGGTCGCAAGAAAGCCGAGTTCATGCATGCAGCCGTCGCAATGCGACCTTCCAGTTAGGAACGGTTCATCTCGCGCTGCGCGCACCGCTGCCGTTGCCACAAAGCTTCCAGCGCAGAGACCGAAGCCAAGACCTGCCGGTACAAGCGCGATGGTCACGACGCTCACCGCGAACTGGCGAACAACGGCCGGTCGGCGCCCGAGCCCCCCGCCTTGCCTGTGGGTCCGAGGGACTCGATCCGGAAGGATCGCGTGTCGGCGTCGGGCAGATAGATGAGGTCGCCGCCCCAGGGATCCTTAAGGGACTTTTCCTTGACGTACGGGCCGGCCCAGCCCTCGAGCCCCGCGGGTTCCACTAGGAGCGCGCGTAGCCCTTCCTCGCGCGTCGGGTACCGGCCCACGTCTGAGCGGAAGGTTTCGACGTTCGCGACCACCACGTCGAGCTGGAGTTGTGCAGTCTTTATGCGGGCATGGTTCATCTGACCCAGTACAGCTGGCGTCAGCACCGCTGCGATCAGGCAAATGATGCCGATCACGACCAACATTTCTGTGAGGGTGTAACCTTCGTCGGACTTCATTGTGCGCCAGCCCGTGCCAACGCAGCTTGGCAGGTCAGTCCCAAAGGACTTCCACGCCCAAAGCTCCAAGCCGCGACAGAAAGCGGAGCCTCGGCGGAGCCGGTGAAGCGCACGACCCGGTCATCCACCCAGCCCGTCTCGCTTGTGATCCGAATGCGCCAGAGCTCCGCGGTGTGCCCCGCTGCCGAGGCCGCGCCCGGCTCATCGAACGCCAGATTGGGAAGATCCGTGGCAGTCCCATAGATCGACATGATCGATCGCGCACACCGCCGCCAAAGCATGGAGCCGCCAAGGTCGTCGATAGAGCCAGGCGCGACGGTCGATCGCGACGTCTGCAAAGCAGATAGGACCGCCGCAATCCTGTCGGGATCGCTCGACCCGAGGGCCCTAGCGACGCTCCCGATCAAATCGGGTGAAGCGGATGGACCTAGTTTGCGCGTTTCGGGCTCAGCTATTACTTCGGCGCGTTCCCGGCCTATGTTGGTCTGCCATCGAACGGGACCATTGGCGCGATGGCCTGAGAGGAACGCAGCGGCTTGTATCTGCGCACCCTCGAGCGCGGTCTCGGCGCGGAGCCTCGCAAACTCTGTTCTTTCATATCGCAGCGAGGCGACGCTAAGCGCCATCACCGCCGAAGCCAGCATGGCGATGGCGAGACTGAGGACCGTCGCCGCCGGGGTAGCAAAGCCGGCCTGGCCGCTATTGGGGTACGAGATCACGGATGTCCACATCCTTCATGTCAGCCAAGAGGCGGCCCAGCAATCTGTCGGCGTCGGACTGATCTTTTATTATTGATGCGGTGATCAGTACGATTAATTCCGTGCGGCGCAAATTGTTGTCGGTGGATCTGAAGAGCGCTCCCACAACGGGGGCATCCTTCAGATATGGAATCCCTCCATCTGAGTAAGTTTTGTTTGAGCTGATCAGTCCACCAAGAGCAATCGTCGCGCCGTTAGAAACGATGACACTGCTTTGAAACTGACGCTGTTGTATTGTGGGGGAGTTGATACTAGAAGTCGTCGTTTGCGCAACGGAGCTAACCTCCTGGTCCACGTCAAGCATGACCCGATCATCTCCGGTGATTCTGGGGATGACATTGAGAATGATCCCGGTGCTCTGATAGGTCACGGAGTCTATTACTGGTGCGCCCGCAGCGGTGGTGGTCTGTGCGGATTGGGTGACGATCGGAACCTGGTCGCCGACTTGAAGCTTGGCGACGTGGTTATCCAAAGCAACGATCTTGGGAGCCGACAGAATCTCGACATCGGTTCTCGAACGCAGCGCGCTGACGGCTGCGGCAATGTTGTTGTCGAGGAACGTAACTGCAAAGCCGGGCAGGGTGGGCGCCGCAGTCGCCCCGGTCGGAATCGATTCCACCGTCAGGCGGCCGGAATTGGCTAATACGGACCAATCGACGCCCAGGCGAAACTCGTTTGAGAGATTCACCTCAAGTATGGAGGCCTCGATCAGCACTTGGCCTGGAGTTTTGTCGATTTGATCGAGGATCTTTTGTATCTGGAGCCAGCGATATAGCGGCGCTGACACGACCAGGGTGTTCGCATCGGTGTCTACGCCCAACCTTACCGCGTCCGGATCTGCTGACGATGGGCCTGAAGATGATGCGGTAGCCTGCGGGGCGGCGGGCGCCTGCATCGCGTCGGCGCGAGGCGCGCCTTGCGACGCGTCACCATGCGACGACAGCTGGGAGGCGTCGTTTCGTAGGGACGGCTGAGACGAGCCTGAGCTGCTGACACTCGCGTTGGGCAGCACGCTGCCGAGCGTCACCGCGAGTGAATCTGCAGCAAGATTGCGGGGCTTATAGACCCACAGGGAAGGCGCGACGTCCTTCGACGGCACATCCAACTGGCCAACCCAATTGGCCACCTGGTCGAGGACAGTGGGAGTGCGCGCGACGACAAATATTCCATTCAGGCGCGCCAAGGGGATGACCGTGATGTTGCTGGCGCCTGCAGCCTGGAAGATCCGATCGAGGTCATTGGCGACAGTGCTGGCGCTGACTTGTGAGAGTTCGAACCAGCGGATCTTGCCTCCCTCAAGCCCACTGCGATCGAATACGCGAATGGTCTGCAGCACTGCGTCGATCTCGTCGCCAGTTCCCCCCAGCACGAGAAGGCCGGTCTTGTCATCCAGGTACACAACGACGTGAGAGTTAGGCGAGATCGCCTCGAGCGCCTTGGCCACCTCTGAAGGTGTTGCGTAGGATAAGGGAACGGCCAGGGTCTGGTAGCCTGCCCGGTGGAGGCCTTCCGCAGAGCTGGCAAAACCGCTTGAGCCATTGGCCTTGGCGCGGCTCGTTATGAGAAGATTGTCGCCTTGCCGAACGAGGACGATGTCCTGCGTAGCCAAGGTTGCCTCGAAGGCCTTGAGCAGTTGCTCCTTCGTCAGTCGTCGTTCAATTCGAAATGTCAGCTTCGCATTGACGCTTGGATCGATAGAGTAGGGAACGCCGATTGCTTGGCCGAGGATTTCTTCGGCGACGGCTGATATATCCGCATTCTGGAATGCGAAAGCATAGGTTGCCGCCGCTTCGGTATTGTGCGGCGTGGCGGTGACGCCTAACCCCGGGACCGCGAAGAAGCTCAGCGCCAAAGCGAACGCCAAGTATTTGAAAGCGCACAACGACCAACAGGTCCTCTGCTCGTGGTAACCGTTCCGCACGGTGGCACGCTCGCGCATGGTCAAGGCGCGCTTGCGGGTGGCGGCGGAGAGTGAATACCAGGAGGGGGAGCTCCTCCGTCCGGAGCGGGCGCGGGAGGCTGCGATGGAGCAGGGGGTGACGCGGGCGAGGCTCCAAGCATAACCTGTTTGGAGCCGGCAGGCGTGTCGACTTCAATCTGGTCGCTCAACACTTGGTCGAGCGTGACTCCATCCCTTGTTTCACCTTCCACGAGCCATTCGGCGGGCTTGCCGCCGATCGATACGAGCGCCGCGCTTCTGTTGGCCGTGTGAGAAATCCCGCTTAACTCGATCGAAGGATCGGCCACAGCGCCAGGGCCAGTCGTCAGGGCGAACAGGGGCGTGGCCAGTGCAGTGGCGCCGGCGTTGCCGTCGCCTGAAATGATGTGGGACGTGGCGCCTACAGATGCGAGGCGTTCGGACAGATCATCGAGATGGGGGTCCGCAAGACCGCCTCTTGAGGCGATGAGCCAGATCAACATCCCTGCCACGAGGCCAAGAGGCGCGGCGATCAAGATTGGACGTGCACTGCGCAAAAGACACGTCCTGTAAGCTTGAGATTGACGTCGGTGACGTGCGACTGGAGGTCTGCGGTATCGACGAAAATGGTGGGAGTTCCCTCCGCCAGTGTTCTCAGCACGGAAATGACCTGATCCAGTCTTCCATTCGCCTCGAATTGGAAGGTCGCTGTATTGAGGATCTGAGCGTCCTCTCCAGGGGGGGACGCGGTCGCGACGATTCCTGAAATGCTCAGGCCCGACGTCGCCGCGGCCGACTTCACGCGGTCGCGTAAGTCGTCGGCGGCAACCTGCGCCGGGATGTTGCAAACGGCCGAGCGCGCATAGTGGATCGTTGTTCGGCCGCTGCGCAGTCTCTCGCGCGCACTCTCGATTTCTGCGCCGATCTTGTCCCTGCGCTCTGAAAAGTTCGCTGGCGTAGCGAGCTGGACCAGGGCGACGAATGAGGCGACGCCAAGAATGACTGCAATGCCCGCCAGGAAACCGCCCCGGGCCACGTTCACGCTGCCATTAGCCGCCACGGCTGTCACTCACGGTCGGGGCGTTGAGGGCGGTTGAGGCGGCTTGGGGGCTTCCTGGCCCGACGCCCCAAAGCCACACGTGGGGCCTGAGGGGCTTGTCCATCCGCGTGAGATGTCGCCCTTGTTCAGCAAACGGCGGGTCGTCGCCGCGCGCCTCGACCGCGATAGCCCCACGATCCCAATGAATGGCGTCGATCCTTGCCGTCGGCGTCTTCGCGGCAGACGCCCAGTCGAGATCGGTCAGGTAGCCGTAGAGACTTCTGCCGGCCATGCCGGCCTGGTCGAGCGCCTTGGCTTCCCGTCGCTCGGCTTCCGCCGCGCGAGCGAGCGCCGCCTTTTGCCGGACCAGCCGCTCAAGCTCCTCGAGCTGAGCTTCAGCGCCATGTCTCGCCGACAGGGCGACAGTGAGTGAAATCGCGCCCAGCGCCAGCCCGCCGACAGCGGCGGCAGCGAAGATTGCGGTCTTGCGCGCAGCCGAGGCGCGTTCTCCGCGGCCTACGAAGACCGCCTCGACGGGCTGGCCATCCACGATTGCCTCTGCCGAGAACCGCCGGCCCACGTCCCTCGTGCGCACATAGAACGCTGCAAACTTGGACGCTTGGCCCGGTCGCCACCGATCCATCCTGACGACCTGGAACTCGAGTTCGCGCAAGGGGAGGGGAGCGCCGATTCTTGCCTCGAGCGTTGCCGCCTTTCTCTGCTCCCAGGGGGCGCCCGGGGGGGCAGAGATCGTGCGGGTGAACACCTTAGGCTCGGGAGGCTCGCTAGCGGCGGCGCCGTCCTCAGTGTTGATAAGCCGGAGTGGTGCGGGCTCCATCACGACCCCTCCTTGCAACTCAGGGCGACAATGTCGAACACACAGCCCGCCCGCTCGGTTGTCTGCAGGCGAGCCGTGGCCATTGGCATGTTGCGGCCGTCCAAGATGCTGACGGCTATCAGCCGGACATTCGCAGGGACACGTGCAGGCCAGATGGAGTATTCGCGCCCATTGGCCAAAAACATGAAGTGGGCGTTATTAGCGTTTATCCGGACGGGGGCGCTAGGGTCTAGGCTACCCTGCAGCAATTCGCTTGAATGTTCGCGTATAATACTGATGACGCAATGCGCGGCCTTTCCGCACTCGTAGGAGATCCGATCGGAGCGGCCAATCAGGGTGCGCGGCGTCAGCGACCAGAAGGGCCCTTCATTTCTAAAGGAATCGTCGAGATAGCGCTGAATCTTCGCTTGTTCCGCTGCCGATGCCGTAAGGTTCAAAGCATCGGTCTGAAAGCGGCCGAAGAGGTGCATACATTCGCCAAGCCCGGCCACGAGCATTGCCAGAATGGAAATCGCAGCCAACATCTCGACTAGGGTGTAGCCGTCCTCGTTCATCGGTTGTCAGGTGGACAAAAAATGTCGGTTTGAAGATGATAGCGACGGCCAGTTGTGATGCTTGTGGCGTTGACCTCCCGGTCGCACGTTGGCAAGGAAGCGCTCGTCATCTCTGGAGCCTGGGATGTCGAGACGTCCCATTTGAAACCGCCTGTCTGCCCAGACGTCGGCGGACCGTCAGTCTGCATTAGGTAGCGGAGGAGGCTCGACGCGCGGCGAACCTCGAATGCTGCTTGGCCAGCGTGGCGTGCGGCATACCCAGCCTCGATCGCGAAAATCATGGTGGAGGTAAGGATTGTCGCCGCGACGAGCGCGTCGACCGCTGCGTAGCCGGCGTCCGCAGGCTCGGCGCGCAACTTTGTCGTGCGCTTACAGAGGCGCAGCAAAACGTGAACGCAAGTCTGAGCCGCTGCGACCATCGTGGTCTGTTGACGCCTCTCTTCCCCACGCTCACCCTAGTCCGCTATCTATGGCTGCACAACCGTTGGATTTTGTGCGGGTGGATTCTCGTGAGCTCATGGGCCGCTATTCGCGCCGGGAACAAGGGCGCTATTGCAACTCCGAATAACAAAGCTCACTGGCGGCGCGCGGCCGCACTAGCTTCGTCCGTGATGCTTCATGTCGCCCTGTTGGCCCTGGGCTTCAGTTCTGCGACGGGTGCGCTGGTTTCCGGCGGCGAGGGAGTGGAGGAGGGGGATAAGGGAGCGATTGCCGTCACGATGGTGTCTGCTGCGCCTGCGCAAAGCACAGATCGGGCCGTGCAGGTGCAAAACTTCGCCTTTCTCTACCGGCAAGTTCTCGCGCAACAGCAGGCAGAGCTTTACGCGGAAAATCATCGGGCGAAACCACAGACGAGCGTGCAGGCCTTGTTCGATGCAGCCGATCGCGATGGGCCGAAAATGGCCGACCAAGCCAGCCCGGACACAAAAGGCGTTGCGGAGGCAGCCAGTGCGACGGGGAACTCACTGGCCCCGCCCGCACGAGGTCAGCGCGCTGACGGCGAAACGGGAATGGGGCCAGGGGCCGCTGCATCCACGGGCGCCCTTTGGGGACAGATAGAACCGTGCTGGCGGAATATCCCTGACGTCTCACTGGTGCCTGTGACACTGGAAATCACCTTGGACGAGAACGGACGCATCACGTCGCCGCCAATCATTCACCGGCCGAATACATCTACGCCGGATGAACATCGCTTGATTGCTGAAGCGCGCGCCCTGGCGGCGATCGCGGCGTGCGTCCCGTATCACGACGTGAACATTCTCGGAGACCAGCGTCGGTTTACGGTCAATTTTCAGCCCACGAGCTCTCGGCATTGAGGTCTAGGTAGTGGACTCATAAGCGCGGGTCCACAGACGGGCTGACGCGAGCAGGGCGGCGGCCAGGAAGTTCCTTGCGAGCATGGCGAAGCGGGTGGCGATGCCGCGGAAGTGCTTGAGCTTGCAGAAGAAGCGCTCGACCAGGTTCCTCTGGCGATAGAGTTGGCGGTCGACGGTGCGCTGGACCTTGCGGTCGCTCTGGGCGGGGATGTGGGCCTGACCGCCGCTCTGGCGCACGAGGTCGATGATGGCCTGGGCGGGTGCTGTCAGTCCAACCCCAACTCGTCTCCACTTGGGCGCATGAGGCCCAAACCCAGCCTGGCTTTAGTCCATGACTGATCGCCACTCCGCCAACGCAGCGGAGCGTCTTTCCTTGTAGATCTCCCGACTGACGAGATGGCGCTCCTGACTAAAGTGGTTGTGGACTGAGCCGTGGACGGAGACGAACTTCTGTAGGGTCTTCATCCGTCGGAACCGGCCCATTGCACGCTCTCGTCGTCGGAAGGGGAGGTGGCTGTTCTCAGCCCTATTGTTCTTCCAGCGGCCCACAGGTTCCTGCAGGCGCTCTGCCCCGAGCTCCTTTAGCGCGGCGCCGTAGGAGCGCAGGCCATCGGTGACGATCGCCTTCGGCCGGCCGTGGCGCTTCAGCGCTTTCTTGATGAATTTCAATGCTGCGGCCTTGTCACGCTCTTTGGTGACGAAGGACTCCAGCACCTCGCCCTCGTGGTCGATCGCCCGCCAGAGGTAGCGCAGCTCGCCGTTGATCTTCACGTAGACCTCGTCGAGATGCCATCGCCAATGGGTGTGCTGGCGCATGGCCTGGACCCGCCTTCGCCGGATCTCGCCGGCGAACATCGGGCCGAACCGGTTCCACCACAGCCTCACCGTCTCGTAGCAGATATCGATGCCACGCTCGAAGAGCAGGTCCTCGACGTTGCGAAGGGACAGCGGGTAGCGGACGTACATCATCACCACCAGCCGGATGACTTCCGGCGAAGAATCGAACCAGCGAAACGGGTCCGGCGGCGGCTTGGATTTGCTCATCCGATCGCGCTTAGACCACCACCGGTTACCCGCCCGTGCTTTTGGCCTGACAGACCCGACAGCGGGTATCGGACGTACATCATGACGACCAGCCGGATGACCTCCGGCGAGGAGTGGAACCATCGGAACGGGTTGTCGGATCTGGCCGTCCCGGCCACCTGTCGGGCGCCAGTTAGTCGCTGGTGAAATTTGCGCTGACAACATCCTTCAGATCTGTGCAAAGCCCGTCACCGTGTAGCGCAGGGCCTCGGCGACGACCTCATGCAGCGGCTGCGTTGCCCCGCCTGCGAGCCAGTGCCATAGGGCGATATAGGTGGCCGACATCAGGGCGCTGACGACAAGCGCGGGGCGCAGATCGTGGTCTGTGTCCAGTCCCATGCGCCGCGCCATCAGCGGCGCCAAGCGGCTCTGATAGGCCCGCTGCTGCTCGGCCGCGGCGGCCAGGGTCTCCGGCGACTGGGTGAAAAGCTGCAACCGCAACCGGGTCGCCTCCGCATCGGCCTCGACCTCACGGCTGAGTTCGATCAGGCAGGCGCACAGGGACTCGATCACAGGCGCGTCGGTCGCTGGATGCTCAAGGGCCTCTGCCAGCGTATCCTCGAACCGGCGCCGGTCGCCCAGCAGGACGTCCTCCTTGCTGGCGAAGTAGCGGAAGAACGAGCGGCGGGAGATGTCCGCCGCCTCGGCGATCTGGTCGATCGTGGTTGCGGCGAAGCCGTTGCGGGCGAACAGTTCCAGCGCCACATGCTCGACATGGGCGACGGTGCGCCGGCGGCGACGCTGGCGGAGGGCCGCGCCGGAGCGATCAGGGGGGCGTTCGAGAGTCTCGGTCGTCATGGCCATCCGGCGCCGCACGCGAGGGGCGATATCACAAGATCACGTCCTGGCACTATTGCCAAACCTGCCCTCTCGCCATAGCACCTCGGGCAAGGCTTCGGACGCAAGGACCGGGCCATATGCGGGGAGCGGACAGGTGGCGGCAGCACGCGCGGTGGTCTCGGGCCCGGTGGAAGGCGGCGCCAAGGGCTGGATTTTCGGCAGTCCGGACCCGGCCGAGGTCGCGGCCCGCGGGTATGTGATGGAGGAGTTCTTCCTCGAGGGCGAGGCGCAGTCCTATCGCGCCGCCCCGGGGACCCGACTCGGTGACGACGGCATGTGGTCGCTGGAGCCGGATGTGCGCGCGCCCTTCAAGACCCGCTTCTACGTGCTGCGCCCGCGCGACCCGGCGAGGTTCAACGGCGTCGTCCTGGTCAACTGGCAGAACGTCA
>Ga0105240_10005667_pt1 | contig 18537 bp, 13 predicted proteins | sample KBSC54metaG_FD_80426 | JGI IMG/M metagenome (GOLD analysis project Ga0105240, IMG submission 80426) | Corn rhizosphere microbial communities from Kellogg Biological Station, Michigan, USA - KBS C5-4 metaG | ecosystem: Host-associated > Plants > Roots > Rhizosphere > Soil | place: Michigan, USA... | reverse complement strand
GTTTTTGCCGCTCGACGTCCAGACGGACGAGACAGCTTGCTCCTGGTGCGACGACAACGCTGAACCGAACAATTGACGGGAGTCCTGTCTGCGACGTTGCGACCTGCGACCTACGAGCAACCCTTTCGAGATCGAAGACACGTGATCCCGTCCAGGCTGCGCGCCAGGGTACATCACTGTCGTCACGGCGTCACCGGCCACCCCACACATTCCCCTCCTTGCACCCAAATCATCTTGACGCGTTCCCGCCATCCACCGGCACGGCGCATGAAGCGAGCGGGCACAGACGTCGCGGGCCCGCGATTTCGGCTCACGCGGCGGCGCGCCCCTGCCGCCGGCGCGGTTGTTCAGCGCCCCGCCAGCGCGTCCAGGATCCCCGCCACCATCGGCTTCGCGCGGTAGTCGGCGTCGAAGGGCAGCGGATAGTGGGGCAACTGGCCGCGCAAGGCGCCCCAGCGCGGGCTGTTCAGCCACGAGTAGCGGTCGGTCAGCCCCCAGAACGTGATTCCGGAACAGCCGTCGACCGCCAGACACGCCGCCACGATGTCGTGGGTCAGGGTCCGCTGGCGGTCCAGCTTCTGCTCGATCGAGCCCGCGATCTCGCCGACGGCCACGTCCATCTCGGTCAGCTCCACCAGCACGCCCAGCGCGGCGAAGCGGGCGATGTTCGCGCGGATCCGCTCGGCGGCGGGCCAGCGGCGCGGATCGACGTGCATCTGCAGCCCCACGCCGTGAACGGGAACGCCCGCCTCTCTCAGCCGCTTGACCAGCGCGAAGGCCGCGTCCGACTTGGCCGTGCCCACACCCTCGATCTCGTAGTCGTTGTAGAACAGTTGCGCGTCGGGATCGGCCTGGTGGGCGGCGCGAAACGCATCGTCGATGAACGTGGGGCCCAGCGCGGTGAACGGAGAGTCCGCGCGCAGGCGCCCGCTGGGACCGTCGGCCAGCGCCTCGTTCACCACGTCCCACTGGGCCACCCTGCCCTTCCAGTGCCCGACGACGCCCTGGATGTGCCCGAGCATCGCCGCGTGTAGCGCCTCGCCGGAGAGGCGCTTCACCCAGGGAGCCAGCTGCGAATGCCAGACCAGCGTGTGCCCCCGCACCCGCATGTGATTCTCGGCGGCGAACGCCAGCAGCGGCTCGGCGGCCTGGAACGCGAACTGGCCGGGCTGGGGCTCGACCGTCTCCCACTTCATCTGGTTCTCGGGCGTCAGCGAGTCGAAGTGCGCCGCCGCCACCTTCCGGAAGGCGTCGTCCCGCAGCTGGGCCGGCTGCGCCGCGAACCCGATGTGCCGTTTCGTCGGCGCGGCCGCTTCCCGCAGGGGCCGTACCTCGGCGTCGGCCAACCGCTTTCCGCCCGCCGGAGCGAGCGGCTTGGCCTCGGGGGGAAGGATGCATCCGGCGGCGCAGGCAGCCAGCACCGACAGGCACAGGCGCCTGCCCGGGCGGCCGGCCAGGGGGGACCAGAGAGACGTGGAAGGCGCGGAGCTCCTGGCAGCCGACGGGAACGATTGCGTCATGGTCGCCCCCTCTATTACACATTTGGCCCGCACGCACGGGCACACGTGCCCCTCCGGACACTCCGGTTCCGACGAGATAACGGATCGCGACCCGTTTATTCCCGCTCCCGGCACTGCGTCCGTGACGTTCCTCTGGTCGCGAGACGGGAACGGCCAAGGCCTGCCTTGGCGAAGCCGGTCGCCCGCGCGGTTTCGGGCCGGCGGGGCGCCTCGGGGAGGAGACGCACCGCACAGAACACCTCGACGACGGGCATGCAGACGGTGCGCTTCGGACAGTGCACGACGGGTGCGCACACGGCCACACAGTTCGTTCATCTGTTTGTCATCATTGGTCCATTGGTCAACGGACGAAACAATCCAATGGCCTCGATTTCGTTCGCCCGCGATTCTTCTGGACAAACGAGCGGACGTTGCGCGACGGTTTTCTCCGTCGCGATATTTGTATCGTGCTTCGCTTTTCAGGGACGGGAATTCACTTGACACGCCCCGCGCCCCCGATACGATTTCCGCTGTCTTTTGGCTTAAAACACTTTTCCGACGGAGGGCTGCCTAATGGCTGAGAAAGTGGCGAAGTTGAGTGTGTCTCGGGAGAAGGACTTCATGTACTACGTCAAGGACGGCGCAGTATGGAAGGTCCAGCGTAAACAGCCGGGGGTCCAGAAGGGGAAGCCAGAGAAGGTCGTAGACGGCAACTTCCAGATGGATACGGACTTCATCTATTTCGTCGACAAAGATGGTGACGTCTCGCGCGCCAAGCGCGCCGTCGGTGGACAGAAGCGGAAGAAGAAGGCCCGCGGGGGATCCTCGTCGGCTCCGGCGGCGAAGAAGTCGGCCAAGGCCAGCAAAGCGGCGAAGAAGCCGGCCAAGAAAGCCGCAAAGAAGGTCGTTAAGAAGGCGGCAAAGAAGGTTGCGAAGGCCGACAAGAAGGCCAAGGGCGGCAAGAGCAGCAGCAAGAAGGCCAAGAAGAAGGGTCGTTGAACCCGGGCGCAACTGGCGCCGACGTTCGAGCCCTCTCGCTCGAGCCAGCACAGCAGGGATCGGGGATGCGTGAACACGTCCGCATCCCCTTTCTTGCGTCCGGCCTTCCAGTCCCAGCCGGAGCGGCGCGCACCGCCGCGGCGGCATCGCGAGGGCGCGCCGGCTGACGCGCCCTCGCCCGATCTCCCTATTTTTCCCGCTTCTTCTTCGACTTCTTGGGGCCGCCCGCGCGGGGGGCCCCGGTCTTCCTGACGGCGCTCTTGGGCTTGCCGCTGACGGGGAGGTCCGCCGGCGCGGGGCCGCCAGCCACCGGAGCCAGCTCGTGCCGCCACACGAAGCCGTACTCGTACAGAACGTACACGATGCCAAGCAACGTGATGGCGGACATCAACGTGTATTGCTCTGCCAACCACGTGGGCATCAAATGGTTCAAACGGCTCCAGAATGGACCGTTTGCAGGCAGGTATTGCGTGGGCGCCATATCGGCGAACCCCGTCCCCGCGGTGATCGCCAGCAATGCCAGCCCCACCTCCTGGCGTTTCGACCACAACAGCGCGGGAACGATCAGGAACGAGTAGTAGTAACAGGTCAGCTCGGGGATGACCGCGATCAGGATCGCGGACAGCGCGGCCGACTCCCAGGCCTCGAACCCTCGCACGGCCGCCCACAGCAGCGCGAAGAACGCCAGCACGCCCGCCCAGTACAGCCACTCGCGCTGGTGGAACGTGCGCAGCCGAGCGTCCTTCCAGTCCTTCCACGGATCCTCGAGCCGATCGGTGCGCAGCAGGTACGTCGCCTCGGTGTCCTTGAAGCTCATCACCGTGCGCCAGCCCATGTAGTTCGTCAGCGGCGTCGAGGTGTGCTTCTCCGAGTTCTTCAGGAAGGCCTTGTACGCCCCGGCGCCGCCGTTGATGGGGATGCTGAGGGGGACCAGCGTGGCCACCGCCAGCACGCCGCCCAGGATCAGGCGCAGGTGCAAGCGATCGACCTTGCGGATCATGCCGGGCAGCTCGCGCGGGGGCAGGCGCTGCCACCACTGGCGTCCCTTCGTCTGCTCCAGCAGCTGCTGCAGGACCACGAAGGTCGGCCCCACGAACAGGAACACGGGGAACACGCGCAGCAGGCCCGAGTACATCATCAGGAAGCCGCCCACGACCGGCTTGCCCTTCTTCACGAAGCAGACGCCCGCCGTCATGTGGAACAGCCAGTCCCAGCGCAGGTAGGCGCCGCCGGTCCAGTAGAAGCGTGAGGGGAAGTTCGTGGCGAACACCGCCAGCGCCACGCACAGCGTGCGCCAGCCGAAGGCCCACCAGATCATCCCCGCCATCCCGAAGATGAAGAAGGGATCGATCAGCGTCAGCGCCCACATCTGGTTGATGCTGGCCGGTCCCAGGCTGGCCAGCGTGGTGCCCAGGATGTTCCACACCGGCGTGGCGTTGAATCCGTGGTCGGTCTGCGACTCCTCCCAGCGCTTCACGCCCTGCCTGTTGCGGAAGAACTCGATGTCCTTCTTGAACGCCGCCCACCGCTCGGGGGTGAAGTGGCTCTTGCAGTTCTCCGGGTGCGCCAGCAGCTCCTGCGTGCTGCCCAGGACGTTGGTGCGCAGGTTCATGATCTTGCGCAGCTCGACCCGCCGCAGCAGGTTGGGATCCTCCGAGTCAGCCAGCGACGAGCACTCGTAGAGGCGATCGTAGCCCAGCTCTTTGAAGTACTTCGAGCCGACGTAGTAGTGGTACGTGTCCCAGAAGTGGATGTAGTTCCCGAAGTGGAACTTCCCGAAGTTGAAGTAGGCGAAGAACGACAGCACGCCCACCAGCACCAGCAGCCGGTCGCGCACCGTCCTGACCAGCAGGCTGAGCGCCCAGGTGCCGATCCCCACCAGCGTCAGCACGAACGTCGACACCGGGTGCGGTTGGTCTCCCGGCAGGAAGCGTGGTCCGGCCATGAAGAACAGGCCCACGTGCACCACCAGCGAGGCGCCCATGATCAGGTTCTCGACCCCGGGCGGCAGCTTGTCTTCCTTGCCGCCCGCCTTCCAGACGCGCCAGCCCCAGTACAGCAGCGCGAAGGCGAAGAAGGCCAGGCACATCTCGAAGCGCGCGCTGGGCTTGTCCTGCCACCACTCGATCTTGTACCAGGGCGGCTCGACCACGACGGCCGCCGGGGCGTCCGTCACCTTCATGGGCGGGGGAAACGGGTAGGGCGCCTGGCAGTACGCCGCGAACTCGGAGACCGAGAAGTAGCCGTCGCCCACGCCCTCGCCCGCGCGCAGGTAGCGCACCGTGACCGGCGGGAACTGCGCCGACCGCCCGCGCAGGCCGTGGCCGCGATCGGCGACGTTGTCGATCTCGACCAGCATCTTGAAGCTGGCCGGCGAGGGGTCGAGCGACCCCATGATCTTGTAGGTGTCGTTCGCGTCCGCCTGGATGTAGATGGCCGAGATGGGCGTGGGCGCGCCCAGGTCGTAGGTCACCGAGCCGGCGCCCGAGTCGAGCACGACGCCGACGGGAGCATCCCACTGCGTGCCCTCGGGACCGATGGCGCCGTCCGTGATGAGGGCAGAGTTGCCCTTCACGTCCTGCCACTGGAAGGGCTTCTTTCCCAATAGCAGATTGCTGGTGTCGCAGGTCTGGGCCCGCGCCACCCCTTCCCCGAAGCCGGACAGGAGCCCGGCGAGCACACTGATCCCCACAAAACAGGCAACTTCCAATCGACGCATCGGGCGCAGCCTAGCAGCAACCTCCCCCGGAATGAATGGGGAGCCGGTTCGGGTATTCTCGGGGGCCGCGTGTCGATCTGGTCCGAGCCTCGAGCCCTCCTGCAGCAGGAGTGGCCCGCCTTTCGCGCGGTCCTGAACCGCGTGTTCCGGCCGGACGGCGCCGGCGACCTGACCGAGGAACTGCCCCTGCTCTTCCAGACGCCGGACGGCCGGCCCGCCCTCGAAAACTCCCGCATCATCACCGGGCCGGGGGGCGCCATCGCGGCCCACGCCGGCTGGACGCAGCGGGACGCGACGGTGCTCAGGCGGCGCGTGCGCGTCGGCTTCATCGGGGCGGTGTTCACCGATCCGGCCTGCCGCCGCCAGGGTCTGGGGACGCGGGTGTTGCTCGACGCGCTTCAGAGGGCGCGGGCGGGCGCGGATCTGGTGCTGGCCTCGGGGGACCGGGACCTCTACCGGCGCCAGGGCTTCGAGCCGGTTCCGCCGCTGGCCCGCTACCGCCTTCCCGCGGCCGGCGGGCCGCAGGACGTGGCCACGAGGGCGATGGCGCCGGACGACGTCCCCCTGATCGCCGCGCTGTTCGACCGCGAGGACGTCCATTTCCACCGCCCGCCGGAGGACTGGTCGGCCTTGCTGCGGGCGGGCCGCCTGGTCGACGCGCCCGCCACCTTCTCGGTGGTCACGCGCGGCCCGGCCGTGGTGGGCTTCGTGGCCGCCCAGGACGCCTCGGCGCGCCCCGACGGTTCGGTGCGGCCGCGCCGGATCCTGGAGCTGGCCGGCGACCGGCGAGCGATCCTGGCCGCCGCCCCCACCCTGGCCGAGGAGCTGCTGGTCCCGGCGTACGATTCGACCACCATCGGCCTGGCGACGGAGCGCGGATGGTTCCGCACCACCCGCCAGTTCGCCATCACCGCCGACCCCCTCACCGACGTTGCACTTCTGGTGCCCTGGTACGGCCTCAACTATCTATAGTAGCCGCCGTCCCATGAGTCCTACCCTCGCCCTGATCGTCACCGCCGTCCTGGTCGTCGCGAACGGCTTCTTCGTCGCGGCAGAGTTCGCGCTGGTGAAGATGCGCCCCACCCGGCTCGAGCAGCTGGCCAAGGAGGGGCGCCGCCAGGCCCGCCTGGTGGCGAGCATGAGCAAGCAGATCAACGACTACCTGTCGGCCAGCCAGCTGGGCATCACCGTGGCGTCGCTGATGCTGGGCTGGCTGGGCGAGCCGGCGTTCGCATCGCTGCTGCGCCCCCTGATGGAGGGTCGCTGGGGCCTGCACCCGTCGACGGTGCACACGGTCGCCGCCGCGCTGAGCCTGATCATCATCACCTTCCTGCACACCGTGATCGGCGAGCTGGCGCCCAAGGCGCTGGCCATCCGCCTGACCGAGCCGGTGGCGCTGTGGTCGGCCCTGCCCTATCGCGTCTTCTACCTGGTGACGACGCCGCTGACCTGGGCGCTGCGCACCAGCTCGGCGCTGATCTTGCGCCTGGCGCACCTGCCCATGGCGTCCGAGGCCGAGATGGTGCACTCGCCCGAGGAGCTGCGCCTGGTCCTGCAGCACGTCGAGCTGGATCCGGGGGCGCGCCGGCTCATCGATCGCGTCTTCGACTACACGCACCGGATCGCCCGTCACGTCATGATCCTGCGGCGGGACGTGGTGACGCTGGTGGCGGGCCGTCCCTTCGAGGAGAACCTGCGCATCGCGCTGGCCAACCAGTACACGCGCTATCCGCTGGTTCACCCCGACACGGATCGGGTGGTCGGGTACGTGCACATGAAGGACATCCTGGCCGCCCTGGCCTCCGGCAAGCGGCCCGAGTTCATGCGCGATCTGGCGCGCGAGCCCATCTACGCGTCGGAGGAGACGCGCCTCGAGTGGCTGCGCCGCGAGTTCCAGCGCCGTCGCGTCCACATCGCCATCATCCTGGGCCAGGGGCACGAGTTCGCCGGCATCGTCACGCTGGAGGATCTGCTGGAGGAGTTCGTGGGCGAGATCCAGGACGAGCAGGACCTGGACGAGATCCCGCCGCTGGTGCGGCACCCCGACGGCTCGTTCGAGGCGGACGGCCGGCTGACGCTGGACGTGGCCCGCCGCGAGCTGAACCTGGACCTGCCGCCGCTGCCGCCGGACGTGGAGACGCTGGGCGGCTACATCCTCACGCAGCTGGCGGAGGTCCCGGTCCCGGGCGACATCGTGACGGCCGCCGGGTACCGCTTTCGCGTGCTGGAGGTCCGGGATCGGCGCATCCGGAGGCTGCGCGCCGAACCGCTGCCAGCGCCGCCGCCGGATCCAGAGGCGGACCCCGGCGAAGGGTGACGGGAGACGTGGTGCCCAGGGACAGAATCGAACTGTCCACACATGGATTTTCAGTCCATTGCTCTACCGACTGAGCTACCTGGGCAGGTCCGGGATTCGGAGTGGCGCGTACAATGCCAATCGCGCCCCGGGAGGTCAAGCCTTCGCGTCGCCGCGCGCGGAAAATGTGGAGGGTGCCCGCGCCTGGTAGCCCGCCGGGAGAAGCGCAGCGAGCCTGGTCGGGCCACGAGCCCCGCAGCCGCGCCGGCCAGCGACGTTGGCGACGGGACACAGCCGCCCCGGCGGAGCGGAGCGACTGTCCACCACGGGCGGCCAAAGCCAGAACGCCGCCCGTGAAGCCCCGGCGGTGACCGGTTACGGTGTGGGGGCGCCGCCCGCCCCGGTCGTTCCACCCGTGCCGGCCGCGCCACCCGTGCCCGGCGCGCCACCCACGCCCGGGGCGCCGCCCCTGCCACTGCCGCCGCCGCGTCCGGACGAGCCGCCTGCCCCCGGCGTCTGGCAGACCTGGCCCGCGCCCATCATGTTCGCGCACGTCAGGCCGCCGTTGCAGGTGCGCATCGCGCAGCAGGGTTGACCCGACTCACCGCAAGCGGCGCACATCTGAGCGGAGCCGTTGCCCGTGCAGGCCAGGCCAGTCTGGCAGGTGAGCGACGAGAAGCCCGAGCCACCACCGGCGCCGCTGCTGGCCGGCTCGCAGCAGGGCTGGCCGGCGGCCCCGCACGAGGCGGTGCACGTCGAGACGCCGCCGTCGCCGCCGCTGCTGCAGCCCAGTCCGGCGCCACACGCCGTGCCGCCCGTGCAGCACGGTTGACCGGCCTCGCCGCACGCCAGGCAGGCGCTCTCGCCCGCGCCCCCGCCGTTTCGCACGCAGCCCAGGCCGCTTTGACAGGTCGACTGGCCACCACAGCAGGGCTGACCCGTGCCACCGCAGGTCTCGCACATCCCGCCGGTCGTCGTGGTCGTGCCGGGGCCGCCACCCGCGCCGGTCGTCGTGGTCGTCGCGCCCACGCAGGCCGAGCCCGACTGGCAGACGCCGCCCGTGCAGCAGGCCGAGCCGTTCGCGCCGCAGTTCATGCAGGTGCGACTGGTCCCCGAGCCCGCGCAGGCGAGGCCCGTGTTGCACGACGTGGTGCCACCGCAGCACGGCTGGCCTTCGCCGCCGCAAGCGGTGCACATCCCCGCGTCACAGGCCAGACCGGTGCCGCAGCTGTTGTTCCCGCAGCAAGCCTGCCCGCTGGCGCCGCACGCCGCGCACATCCCGCTGGTGCAGCGGCTGGACGAGGCGGTGCACGTCATCGTCGAGAAGCCGCCACCCGGGAAGCCGGTGCCGCCGCCCGCGCCGCCGGCGCCGCTGCCCCCTCCGGCGCCCGTCGAGCCACAGCAGATCTGGCCGACCGCCCCGCAGGCGGTGCCCGTGCCGTCCTGGCACGATCCGTTGCTGCACGTGCCGGTGACGCCGTTGCCGCCGCCGGTGCAGGTCGAGCCGCTGGCGTGGCACATGTTCCCCACGCAGCAGCCGCCGGCGTCGCAGCTGTTCGCGGCGCAGCATCGCTGGCCGTCACCGCCGCAGGTCGCGCCCGTCGCGCCACCACCCCCGATGGTCGAGCCGCCCGTGCCGGTCACCGTGCCGCCGCCGCTGCCGGTGCTGGCGTGTCCACCGGTAGCGCCGGTGGCCGTGCCGCCGGTTCCGGTGGTCACGGTCGAGCCCCCCGAGCCCGACGACGCCGGGCTCTTGCTGCTCGAGCAGGCGGCCAGCGCGATCAGCACGGCGGCCAGTTGCCACGCCCCGCGCGGCGTCTTCGAACGCTCCGGATCCCGGGACGGCTGCGACGTTGCCGCTGACAGACGAAGGTTCATCGTGGATCTCCAGTTTCTGGTGTGGGTGAAAAACGTGACGTGGCTGGCCCGCCATAAACTGGGCCGCCCTATTGGTGCGGGCAACCCGGACATCCCTTCAATCTCTGTTGACTGCCGCCGGTGCTGTGCGGATGGCGCGATCGGTCCTGCTATTGTTCGCGCCGAAAGGTCACGCCCCATGAGCACAGCCCCGGTGAAAGCCGCCCCGACGTTCGAGTATCAGGAACTGCTGCCCGCCGAGCCCCACGACACACCGTGGCGCCTGCTGACCAAGGAAGGTGTCTCGACCTTCGAGGCCAACGGCAAGACGTTTCTCTCCGTGGACCCCGGCGCGCTGACGCTGCTGGCGCGCCAGGCGATGCGCGACATCGCCCACCTGCTGCGGCCCGGACATCTGGCCCAGCTGGCGAAGATCTTGAAGGACCCGGAGGCGTCGGCGAACGACCGCTTCGTGGCGCTGGAGCTGCTGAAGAACGCGAACATCGCCGCGGGCGGCGTGCTGCCGGGCTGCCAGGACACGGGGACGGCGATCGTCATCGGCAAGAAGGGCCAGTACGTGTTCACCGGCGGCGGCGACGAGGCCGCCCTGGCCCGCGGCATCTTCGACACGTACCTGGACGACAACCTGCGCTACTCGCAGCTGGCGCCCCTGGACATGTATCGCGAGGTCAACACCGGGACGAACCTGCCGGCGCAGATCGAGCTCTATGCCACCGACGGCGACGCTTACAAGTTCCTGTTCATGGCCAAGGGGGGCGGCTCGGCCAACAAGAGCTACCTGTACCAGGAGACGAAGGCGCTGCTGAATCCGGAGAGCTTGCTGTCCTTCGTCGACGCCAAGATCCGCACGCTGGGCACGGCGGCCTGCCCGCCCTATCACCTGGCCATCGTCATCGGCGGCACCTCCGCCGAGTACACGCTGAAGGTGGCGAAGCTGGCCTCGGCGCGGTACCTGGACGATCTGCCGCCCGAGGGGAACAAGCTGGGGCGCGGCTTCCGCGATCGGGCGCTGGAGGAGCAGATCCTGGCGGTGGCGCAGAGGACGGGCATCGGCGCGCAGTTCGGCGGCAAGTATTTCTGCCACGACGTGCGCGTCATCCGCCTGCCCCGCCACGGCGCCTCGTGCCCGGTGGGCATCGCCGTGTCGTGCTCGGCCGACCGCCAGGTGCTGGGGAAGATCACGCGCGACGGCATCTTCCTGGAACAGCTGGAGACCGATCCCGCCAAGTATCTGCCCGAGACCGCGGACGACCAGCTGGCGGGCGAGGTGGTGCCGATCGATCTGCGCCGGCCCATGGCGGAGATCCGGGCCACCCTGTCGAAGTACCCGATCCGCACGCGGCTGTCGCTGACGGGGCCGCTGGTGGTGGCGCGCGACATCGCGCACGCGAAGATCAAGGAGGCGCTGGACCGCGGCGAGCCGATGCCCCAGTGGTTCAAGGACTACATGGTCTACTACGCCGGGCCGGCGAAGACGCCGGCGGGGTACGCCTCGGGCTCGTTCGGCCCGACCACGGCCGGCCGCATGGACAGCTACGTGGACCTGTTCCAGTCGCACGGCGGCAGCATGGTCATGCTGGCGAAGGGCAACCGCTCGCCGGCGGTGACCGCCGCCTGCAAGGCGCATGGCGGCTTCTACCTGGGCTCGATCGGTGGCCCGGCGGCCCGGCTGGCCAAGGACTGCATCACCAAGGTGGACGTGCTGGAGTACCCCGAGCTGGGCATGGAGGCGGTGTGGAAGATCGAGGTGGTGAACTTCCCGGCGTTCATCGTCGTCGACGACAAGGGCAACGACTTCTTCGCCGGCATCAACGACACCGGCAAGGTCAAGCTGCCCGTGAAAGGCGCCTGATCATGGCCATCGCCGTCTGGCAGTACCCGAAGTGCAGCACCTGCCGCAAGGCGCTGAAGTGGATGACCGACCACGGGATCGCCTTCGACGCGACGGACATCGTGGCCAGACCACCGTCGGCCGCGAAGCTGCGCGACCTGTGGGAGCGGTCCGGGCTGCCCATCGCCCGCTTCTTCAACACCTCCGGCGAGAGCTATCGCGCGGGCGGCTTCAAGGAGAAGCTGAAGACGATGAGCGACGCCGGGGCGCTGGCGGCGCTGGCGGCCGACGGAAAGCTGATCAAGCGTCCGCTGGTCGACGCCGGCGGGACGGTGCTGGTGGGCTTCGACGAGACCGCTTACCAGCAGACCCTGGGCGGGTCCGGCGCCCGTCGCTGAAACGGCGACGGACGAGGCGACACCGGCCGGCGCCGGCGCCCCCTCTTCCGTCAGCGCGCTTCCCGCTACAGCCGGGGCGGCGGCGTCTGGCCCGCGCCCTGCCACAGCAGCACGTCGGCCGACCCGCGCGTGCCACAGTCCACGTTCAGGCTGACCCGGTTCGCGCTGCCTGGCTGCAACATCGCGCCGATGTCGAACGACCGCGCCCCGCCTTCGCGCAGGTGATCGAGCAGCAGCGGGTGGCCGTTCACCACGGCCTGGGCCGAGCGCAGCCCGGGCGAGCCGTCGTACACGGTCAGCGTGCTCTCGCTGTCGGGGAGCCCCGACAGTGACGGCTGATGGCTGCGCGGTGACAGGCGCAGCAGACTGGCCCCGCAGCGGCCCACGTTGCCGGCCTGATCGGTCGTCTCCAGCAGCACGGACATCTGGTCGCTGGAGGCGGGCGCGCTGGCCCGCACGATGACCGGCGTCTTGGCGCCCGCGGTGAAGCGGGGGACGGCGACGGTCGCGCCGAGCGCCGTCAGCACGCGCACGCGTGCCAGTCCCGAATCGGCGTCCGAGAGCGCCAGCTCGACGGCGCGGCCGCCGCCGCTCGTCAGCAGGCGAGCCACCTGGCACGCCGGGGGCGCGGTGTCGGTGGTCCCGCTCGACGCCTGCACCTGCACGTGCGCGACACAGGCGCCGCTGTTTCCGGCGACGTCGACGGCGGTGTAGGTCAGGTCATAGGTGCGACCGGCGGGCGCGGCGCGCAGCAGGCCGTCCGCGGGCGGCTGGCCCGGGAGGAAGCCTTGCTGATCGCCATCCGCCAGCGGGACGCTCGACTGCAGCGTGGTCAGCACCAGCGAGGCCAGCCCCGAGCCGGCATCCCCAGCCGTCACCGGCACCGCGACCGGCACCAGCGCGCCGGTGGGCGACGCGATGGTGATGACCGCCGTCGGACAGGTCACCGAGGGCGGCGTGCGATCGACGTTGAAGGACAGCGTGTGCGCCGGCTCGGCGTTGCCGGCCACGTCGGTCGCGCCGAACGTCAGCGTGGTGAGGCCGTCGGCCGCCACCGTCAGCTGGGCTGCGCTCCCGGCCACCGTCGCACCGCCGCTCTGCGCGCCCGTGGTGACGTACTGGAGGGAAGCGACGCCGCTGCCCGACGGGTCGTCGATGGCCGACAGCGAGACGGTGGGCGCCGTGCTGTACCACCCCGCGGCGTTCGGCGACGGTGTGACGGTGGCCGTGGTGACCGGCGGCGTCGTGTCGGCGGTGGGACAGAGCAACCGCAGGTCGAGCCCCGTGATCGCGGGCGGGATGGTCAGCACGTCCGTCTCCACGTAGGGGCCGCCCGCCGGCGACGTGCAGCCGTCCGCCTGCGCGCGGATCTTGTAGAAGCCGCTGATGACGTCCCACCCGAAGTGGCCGATGGTGTCGGTGGTGTCCGGGTTGTGGCGGTTCATCGGCGACATGACGGCGCTGCCGTCCGGCACCGCCTCGAACGGGCCGGCGGCGCTGTCGGCGCGGAACAGCGTGACCAGCGCGCCCACCACCGGCGCGCCGCCCACGGTGCGCACCAGCCCGCTCGGGTCGATGTAGATGTCGAAGTCGATGTCGCTGGGGCAGGTGGTGTGGATGTGCACGTGCGCCGGCCCGTGGTTCGGAAAGAACGGCGGCACGATCGCCGAGTACGTCCCGGCGGCGACCTCGGCCATGGGGCCCGAGGCGAAGGTGGCCCCGGCGGCACTGGTAATGGCGTAGCTGGCCTGCGCGCCGGGGCAGGCGTTGGCCCGTAGCTCGATGGGCGTCTGCCAGTACAGCACCGGCAGCCCGCCCTGGGACCCGCGGCTGGGCGTCAACGTCACGCCGGGGGGCGGCGGCGTGGGGCCGGAGAGCACGACGTTCACCTGCTGCACGGCGCCGGCGCTCACGTGCACGGGCCCGACCACCTGCGAGAACAGCGACGAGCCGGCCGGCGGGAACACCGTGACCAGGTAGTCGCCCTCGGCGATGCCCGTCGCCTCGTACTGCCCGGTGGACCCGGTCAGGGTCAGGTAGACGCAACGACCGCCCGCCGTGCTGCAGACCTGCACGGGCGCGCCGGCCAGCGTGTTCGCGGGCGTGGCCGCGTCGGTCACGGTGCCGGCGATGGCGCCGCCGGCGGGGGCAGCGCCGTTGCGCACCTCGAAGATGTGGCGCCCCGCCACCAGCGTGTTCCGGCTGGTGCGCGACAGGCCGGTGGCGGCGTTGCTGTCCAGCAGCGCGCCCGCCGTCAGCGAGCCCGGGAATTGATAGAACTGCGACGCCACGCCAGTGCCCGCCGAGTACCCCGCGCCCGCGGGCGTGCCACCGAAGCCGTTCAGGCCGCCGCTCGCGTCGCCGGTCTCCCAGGTGATGTGGTCGTAGTTCATCACGATGTCGAAGTCGTTCGGGTTGACGTCGCTGCGGTCGACCAGCAGCAACTGGAAGCTGTTCAGCTTGTCGAAGTGGCTGCTGAAGTAGCCGACGTTCACCCAGTTGACGCACATGGCGGGCCGCCCCCCGAACTGCACGGGGCCGAACGAGTACGTGACCGGGCTGGACCCGCTGCCGCGCGTGTCGACGTCCGCGAAGAAGGGCGCGATGATGGGCGGCGTGGAGGCGGTGATGGTGAAGGGCGTGTAGGTCGCCTGCGGCTGGCGGAACGTCACGTTGCCGTTGTTGTTGATGTAGAAGAACGTGTACGTCGTCCCGAAGAAGTTGAGGGGCGACGGCAGGGTCACCGCGCCGGTCGAGCCGTCGTCGTTGCGCGCCAGCGCGTTGGTCTGGCATCCGGGATCGTCGATGATGGCGCTGGCCGTCGTGGCGGCCGTGGCGGGCAGGACCTGCAGGTCGGCGAAGGCGCTGGCGCCGGCCGACTGCGCCGTGATGCGCACGGTGACCGCCGCCGTCACCGGATGCGTGACGATGGTGAAGGCGCCGGTGGGAGCGCCGGAGGGCACCTGGATCGACGCGCCCACGTCGGCCGCGTCGCTGTCAGCAGCCAGGGTGACGGCGGTGGTGCCATCGCTGCCCGTCAGGGTGACCGTGCCCACCACCGTGCCCCCGCCCGACACGCTGGGCGCCGACAGCGCGACGCTGGCCACGGGCCGCGGCGCCGTCACCGCCAAGCGCGCGGCCGACGGCTCCGCGGCGCGGCCATCGCCGCGCTCACCCGCGTCGCACCCCGCCGCCACCAGCGCGGCCACGACGAACACCCCCGCCATACCTGAAATGATCTTGTTTGTTTTCATGTCCCCGATCCCTCTGCCGTGAAGTTGCGATTCCCCGACTACGCCGCCCCACGTGCGCGGCAGCGGCGGCGACCGCCTGTCGAGCATCGGCCATGCCATGACGCACGCGCACGGGCCCCCGCGCGAGCCGCGGAGATGGGACGGCAGCGGCAGAGCAGCAGCGCTGTTCGAACGGTTCGGGGACTGTTCGATCGCCGGGCCGGTGCGCGGCGACGGTGCGCGGTCAGGCCCCGGCGCCCACGTAGGCCAGGGCTTCGCGCGCCAGCTTCGTCAGCGCCGCGCGGGTGCCGCCGTCGGGCACGAACCATTCCTTCATCAACTTGCCCTTGCCAGGATCGAAGCGCGCGCCCAGACCGGCCGCGACCAGCTCGTCGACGCGCGCCCGCGGCAGCTTGACCACGAAGGCGCCCTTCGACGAGCGCATCGCGAAGATCTTGCCGTTCACCTTCAGCGCGCCCGCGCCGAAGCCCGAACCGCCGAAGGTGACCCCCGGCGCGCCCATCAGCGCGGCGGCGACGGCGGCCATCTCGGGGTCCGGCGGCGGCGCCGTCAGACGGACCGTCCGGCGCGCCGGCGTCATGTCAGGTGCCGCAGCAAGAACGACAGGGTGCGCGCGAACGCTGCCCGCGAGGCGTCCAGGCCATACGAGCCCGCGGTGTCGTTGAAGAACGCGTGCCGCGCGCCGGGATAGACGTGCACGTCGAAGGGCACGCCCTGCGCCTGCAGCGCCTCGGCGAACGCCGGGACGTGCGGCGTGATGCGCGGATCGGGATCGGCGTAGTGGCCCTGCATCGGGCAGCGGATGGCCGCGACCTTGTCGGGCGGTGGCACGGTGCCGTAGAAGACCACCGCCGCGTCGAGGCCCGGCTCCGCGGCCGCCAGCAGGCCCGAGAGCGCGCCGCCCATGCAGTAGCCCACCGCCCCGACCTTGCGGACCGCGGCGCCGGCCTTCAGGCGGCCGACGGCCGCCACCAGCACCTCGGTGTAGCGCGCCAGCCGCGCCGCTCGCGCCTCGTCCGGCGTGAACAGCTTCCCCAGCGTGGCGGCGACGGAGGCCCGCTGGTCGTCCGGCAGGGCCGCCAGCGCCGCGTCGCGCGCGACCGCGTTCGACCAGGCGGCCGGGTTCGCGTTCAGGAAGGCGCTGGCCCCGTTCAGGCGCGCCCGCGTCAGCTCGGCAGGCCGGGTGCCGCCCGGGCTCAACAGATCGGGCGCCAGCGTCTCGTAGCCGGCGGCGGCGAAGCGGTTCGCCACGTCCTCGATGTATTCGTCGACGCCGAACGCCTCATGAATGATCACCAGGGCGGGCATGCCCGGCGTGGCCCCGGGCGGTCGCGCGAAGTACGCCGGGAAATCCTCACCGGCCGATGCGAACTTCACCCATCCGCTCTCCAGCTTCATGCCCCGAAGCTAACGCCGTCGATCGCTTCCAGCAAAGGACGGCGTGTTCGCTCCGCGCCGCCGCCTTCACGAGGGGGCGGCCGGGGCCCCCACCTCGGCCAGGCGGCGCTCGAGAAAGCGACGCTCGGCCTGGTTGCCCGCCAGCGACAGCGCCAGGCGGTAGGCGACCGCCGCCTCGGGCAACCGGCCCAGGCGTCGCAACAGGTCGGCCCGCGCCGCCGGCAGCAGGTAGTAGTCGGCCAGCGCTCCACCGGCCGCGATGGCGTCGATGCGGCGCAGCCCCTCGGCGGGGCCTTCCGCCATCGCCACCGCCACCGCGTGGTTCAACGCCACCACCGGCGACGGATGCACCCGCAGCAGCAGCGCGTACAGCCCGGCGATTTGCCCCCAGTCCGTGTCGGCTGCCCGCGCGGCCTGACCGTGCACCGCCGCGATGGCCGCCTGCAAGGCGTAGGACCCGGGCGGCCCCAGGCGCAGCGCCTGCTCCACCAGCGCCGCCCCCTCCGCGATGGCGGCGTGGTCCCAGCGGGCGCGGTCCTGTTCTTCCAGCACCACCAGCTCGCCCTCGGGCCCCACCCGGGCCCCGCGCCGCGCGTCCTGCAGCAGCATCAGCGCCAGCAGGCCGCGTGGCTCCGCCCGCTCGGGCAACAGCTCGACCACCAACCGCGCCAGGCGAATCGCTTCGCTGCACAGCTCGCGGCGCAGCAGCTCCTCGCCCGAGCTGGCCGTGTAGCCCTCGTTGAAGATCAGGTAGAGCACGGCCAGGACGGCGTCGACCCGCTCGGCGAGCTCGCCGGGATCGGGCACGCGATAAGGGATGCGGGCCTCGCGGATCTTCGTCTTCGCCCGCACCAGCCGCTGCGCCATGGTGGCGCCGGGCAGCAGGAAGGCGCGCGCGATCTCCTCCGTCTCCAGACCGCCCAGCGTGCGCAGCGTCAGCGCCACCTGCGCCTCCACGGCCAGCGCCGGGTGACAGCAGGTGAAGATCAATCGCAGGCGGTTGTCTTCCACGGACTCCCCCTCGGCGCCTTCCAGGCGCGCCCGGTCGCGCTCGAGTCGTTCTTCCTGCTCGCGCGCCGATTGCGTCGCCAGCTCGTCTTGTTTGCCCTCGAACAGGGCGGCGCGCCGCAGCCGATCGACCGCCTTGTTGCGTGCGGCGCGGATCAACCAGGCGCGCGGGTTGTGTGGCGGTCCCTCGGTGGGCCACTGCACCAGCGCCGCCTCCAGCGCCACCGCGAGCGCTTCCTCCGCCAGGTCGATGTCGCCCAGCAGGCGAATCAACGTGGCGAGGATCCGCCCGCGCTCCTCGCGGAAGACGCGGGCGACGGTCTCCCCTTCCCGCTCGGCTTCCGTCATCGTGAAGGCATCTCGCCGGGCCCTTATATCGCCCGGGAGCGCGATCGGCCCGCCGCCGGGCACGGTCCCGGCCTGCTGCCGCTCACCGCTGCGGGCGCGGGTAGTCGGGCGGTAGCTGCATGACCGGGCGCACCTCGATCGAGCCCTGCCGCGCCCCCGGGATGCGGGCGGCCAGCTTGGTGGCCTCGTCCAGGTCCTTCGCCTCGACCAGGTAATAGCCGCCCAGCTGCTCCTTCGTCTCGGCGAAAGGGCCATCCGTGGTCAGGACCTTGCCGTCGCGCACGCGCACGGTGGTGGCGGTCGACGTCGGCTGCAGGGCGTCGCCCGCCCGCATGTGGCCCGACTTGATGAAGCTGTCGGTCAGCGCGCGATATTCGACGAACATGGCCTCCCGGTCGGCGGGGGTCATGTCCTTCATGCGGCTCTCGTCGGCGTAGATCATCAGCAGGTACTGCATGGGAGTCTCCTTGGTTGCGGCGGCGCGGACCGTCCGCCCGCCTGCACTCAGTCGATCGGGCGGCCCGGCTTTCGACAGCGCCGCAGAACTTTTTTCGACCCCAAACGAAAAAAGGGACCCTGGCGGGTCCCTTCTTCCTCGTCACGGCCTTCCGCCTACAGGCGGCCCAGCGTGCCGCCCCAGACCGCGGCGCTGCCCAGCTCCTGCTCGATGCGGAGCAGGCGGTTGTACTTGGCCACCCGCTCCGAACGCGCCAGCGAGCCGGTCTTGATCTGCCCCGAGCGCATGCCCACGGCCAGGTCGGCGATGAACGTGTCCTCGGTCTCGCCCGAGCGGTGGGAGATGATGGTGGTCCAGCCGTTGCGGTGCGCCATCTCCACCGAGTCGATGGTCTCCGTCAGCGAGCCGATCTGGTTCACCTTCACCAGGACGCTGTTGCTGGCGCCCTTCTC
>Ga0105240_10005665_pt1 | contig 18538 bp, 18 predicted proteins | sample KBSC54metaG_FD_80426 | JGI IMG/M metagenome (GOLD analysis project Ga0105240, IMG submission 80426) | Corn rhizosphere microbial communities from Kellogg Biological Station, Michigan, USA - KBS C5-4 metaG | ecosystem: Host-associated > Plants > Roots > Rhizosphere > Soil | place: Michigan, USA... | reverse complement strand
TTCTGTGATGCGTCCATCGCCTAGCACCCGACACTGCCCGCTCCACGCGCCTACCCAGTCGACGTGCGGGTTACGAGTCTCAAATGCCACCCTGCCGCCATCTTTGACATGCCGTTGCATGGTTTCCAATGCGGCTAGCATCTCGCTATCGCGCAGCAGAACCTGGAAAGCATGTCCAGTCATAATGACGAGGTCGAAGCGCCGCTGCGACCTGTAGGTTTGCGCAGAGGACTCGATCCACTCGACGTGTTCGGCGTAAGGTTTGCTTCTGGCCACGGCAAGCATCGCCGCCGCGGGATCAACGCCCGTTGCCCGGTGACCACGTTGGGCAAGCGCACAGCACAGCGTGCCCGTGCCACAACCCAAATCCAAAACACTGCACGAACGCGCCCCCGCAAGCGACAGATAGAACTCGCCATCTTCCGCCAATGGGTTCGCTATCTCGTAGATCGCCGCGATTTGAGAATCCTGATAGTCCATGCTCTAGCCTAGGTGTGCTTGCGGGCAAGATTGTACAATTGCGCCACTCGCAACCACATTGCGGTCAGTTCAAGTGGACCCCTTCAGTCCGGGAGTCCCGGCAACAACGACATTCAGTAACCATGGGGTGCCCAGGTCTTGCCGATGTTGCGAGACGTGGGAATCGGCGGACTACAATGGCCGGTGCTGAAATTCGACAATCTAGTCGCAGCGCTCGAGCAAGCCCGGGAGAATTTTGCCATAGCTCGACGCTCTGCGATGACTAGTCTGCTGCACGAAACCATTGGAACGAACATATGAACGTCGAAATCATTCACTGCCCAACATGACACAACAACAAAACCAAGGTCGCGAGTCTCGTGACCCCTAATCAAGCAGCGCCTCAATATTGATGCCGTCGTTACTCCCGGCAAGACTGGTCAATCCGAAGTTTTCGCGGACCGCGAGCGAATAGCCGAGCATCAACTAGCGGATGGGAAAACGCCCTGCAAGCAACGCACACGGCTGTGCCATCTCCATGCGCGCTCGATCGACATCCCGTTACCTCTTGGCTCTGGCCTCAATCCTCACCATTTGGACCAATACCGCAATATGCGCCCAGCCCGACGGTCAAGCTCTCACCGTCATTGAGTTATCTGAAAAACAGCTTCATAGCGCTTTTCCGGAGCTAGCCGGCCTGAAATCTGCCGATACCCAGGCGGACCTTCCCACGATCCTGCAACACGTCGCAGCAGGTGAAGATGCTTTTCTGCGGAACATCCCTAATCTTACGGCGCGCGAAGATATTGTCGTGCAGCAGCAGAGTCACGCGGGGGGAATGGATCGGACATTTCCTGTATTCAGCGGCAAATACACCTACCTGGTGCTGGCACATCGCGAGAGTGATGGCGGGCATCTGGTTGAATACCGAACCGACCGCAAGGGAAAGGAGATCAAGCCCGGATTAGAGTTTGCTCCTGCATCGACGCAGGGTTTTGCTTTGCTCGCATTGTTTTTTGACTCGTTCCATCAGACCCTTGCCACGTTCCGCTATCTAGGTCGACAGCAGTTGGATCGCCGCGAGATGTACGTCGTCGCTTTCGCGCAACGGCCCGATGCAGCGCGGCTCACAGGGCAAATTTATATTGGTGGAAAATCAACTTCGACTGCTTACCAGGAAATTGCCTGGATCGATACCGTCAAGTTTCAGATTCACCAAATGCGAACCGACCTGCTCGAGCCCCGGCCTGATGTCGGCCTGCTTGCACAGACGACCGAGATCCACTTCATGGAAGTTCACCTGCCCGCAGTCGCCACTCCGCTCTGGCTTCCGAGATCTGTCGTAGTATCCAGCCAGCTTAATGGCCAGTTAGTACGAAACCGTCACACTTATCGCAACTACCAAAGATTCGCCGCCAAGTCCCGGATTCTCCCGTCTCCCGCCTCTGCTCCCATACCTTAGAGCCGGAGCTAGCTGCGGCTCTAAGTTTGCCAGAAGCGGTGGGGGCCGCCTGCTCTGAATCGTCAATCCCGTTGTGATCGGAGGCGCGGTTCTTTGGATTCATGGAATACACGAATATTCACCTTCTCCAACGATCTCTTGAAAAATTAGATTGCATCAGTTGAGGAGGATGACGAATTGAATTAGAAAGAGGGCGTCCTAGTCGATCTTCGGAGGTCTACTACTGCGAAGTTCACTTGCGACCCGGTGAGCCACAAACCGCGCGGCATCGTCGGCGGCGCGGACGTCGTTGCCGTCCGCTACCGGCGCACTCGACGTGCCTTCGGCCACAGTTCGCGCACTACTAACCCTTAAAATTATGAAGTTCATGGCCAGAGTCTTGTTGGGATTCGTGTTTCCGATGAGCACAGGGGCCCCCTGAGAGCCATCTGGACCGCCCGAAATTCCCGGACCCCGGCTGGGATTTAATAATGTGGTGAGCACGAAGTACTGGCATCCCTTCTTCTCTGCTTCGGCCTGGGCATCCTCACGGGCCGTCGCCTCCAGGGCAACAGCCTCGATGACAATGGTCGATTTGCGCTCATTACGGAGGCGCTGAAGTTCCCGCACCAGTTGATCGCGTTCCCAAGTGGGCATGACTTGACGGTTCGAACGGTTCATCGTTGCAGCGATGCCAACACGAATAGTCTGTTTCTGGTTCGCCGCAGAAGATTGGGTCTGAGTGAAACCTGCACCGAGGCACGATATGAGGAACATCAAAGGGAAATAAACGCGATATGACATGCGTAGACCTGTTCTCAGCGGTTCAGACTATGGCAGAGTACTAAGTCCCGCCCAGGCGCCTCTTCTTTATTCATCCATGTTCCACGGGTATTCTCACCATTCGCAGTCACGCCCTAGTAGCAATAAGGCTCCGATGGCACTGCGAATGTGGCGGTAATGTTTGGGCAACTCGGGCTCGCCGTTCAGCGGTACTTTGGCCAAAGTGTTTTCAAGAAGGCACGCCACTTCGGCGACCTCGATAGCTTGCCGCTTTCGCTTCCGTCTAAACATAAGAAATGACTTCACCCGTGCGGAATGTGATTTCTTCATCTGAGTCCTCCTTCGACCGCTACTGGTCCTATGCCGGCCCAAGTTGCTGCTCTGCGGCAAAATTGCTGATCAGGCCCGACCCGAGTGATTTCACTCATTGCTACGGGGATCACCTGTCAACTCAAAGTAGCAATATTGGGCAAACAGGGTAACGAAAGAACACCAAAGAAACGCCGAAGAGCTTAATAGCCGACCACCTGTGGGCTACATCCAGGTTCTCAGAGGACATGATTCTGAGTCCATTGCGAAAGGGAATACATCCAACGTACCGAGTCAGCGCGATTGATCGCGACCGGTTGAACGGGTCGCGAGCCCCTGAGATGGCATAAGCATGGCACAAGCAAATAGGAGAGAGTATCCAAACCCCGGTCCTTACGCGACAGCTGCGGATTTCGAGCAGATCTTCACGCAGGACATGAGGGGCCTTTACCTTTTGGCATTTCTTCTGGCCGGGAGCCGAGACGGTGCGGAGAAGTGTTTTGTGAATGGCGTTTCGGAATCCGTAAGAGGATACAGGGTCTTCAAGGAGTGGGCGCGCTCCTGGGCTCGACGCACGATTATCCTCAGTGCGATTCGGCTCTTCCAGCCCCGACGCGGCTCCGAGACCGCCAAACCAGACCTTGCGACTGCGCGCACGATTGATAAATTGCCTTTGGCGTCGCAGAGGGAAGTTTCTGCCATTCTCCAGCTCCCTTCATTCGAGCGCTTCGTTTTCGTCATGTCAGCTCTGGAACGATATTCTGAGCGTGAGTGTTCCATTCTTCTAGCTTGCGCACCGAGGGAAGTAACGGCGGCCCGTACTCGCGCCCTGCGGCGAATGGGAAGGTTAATGATGCTTCCGGAGGACGAGTCAGCCGCCGCCGAGCACGAGATCTCAGCTGTGAATGAAACTCCGGCAACCGCCATTGAGCTGACGATTGCTCGATATTTCATGGCCTCCGGGAACGGAATTCTTTCCCACGACGCTCCTCTTTGGCCTTAGAGATGTTTGACACGAGCACTTGAACGACCGACTTCGATCGCTCGGGCGCCAGTCGTTGGAACTCCTGCCGACCGAACAATCTGCACTTGGACCTGTGCCAACGCCCAGCTATTCCGACTGCCCGACCACGAGAAAATCCCGTGTTCTCTTGTCAGAAAACTGAAATTCGTACTCCTGCCGCGAATCGTAGCCTCCCTGCCCATGCTCGTCGGTCAGTAATCGCGCCTTATATTCCCCAGGCATCAACAGGCCTCGAACACCCAGCACTGATTCGAGCTCGTATTTCCTGCCATCGATGGTGACATCCAAGTGCTGGTACCGAGGGCCGGACCATGAGTGCTTTACCGCTCTGCTTGCGCTAACATGAACATTTATGTTGTATTCACTTGGTTTGGTCGGCGCTGCCGCGCCGACGGAACCAGAAAACAACAATACAAAAGCAAGAAGCCAATCTGGCATGGCACCTCCCGTACCCGCGGACCATACCACAAAAGTTGCAAATAATCGGTTCTGGTCCAATCTGGGCCTCAAGGCGGCAACTTAGGCACAGTTGTCCCGCTGCGCTACTCCGGTTCACTTTCTTCCCCCCGCTCGAAAGTAACCACACAAATGTGGGGGCACTACTCACACCTATAGGCGATAGGAACAACCGCTGCGGCAGATTAGAGTGTTGCAATCTCAGGGGGATTGAAGATGAAAGGCTTGCTGGTCGTCGTCGCCGTCGTTGCTCTCGAGGCCCTAAGCCTTTCGCAACCCGTGAAGCCGCCGAGCACTCATCGCCGCCCAACCGATGATCCGCATTGTTCCCATCTCAAGTTCCAATCGACCCGTGCGCTGCCTTCCTACGATGGCCCGGGTTTCAGCACGGTCGAGGATTCCAGCCCCGACGAGCCGTTCATCGTTCCCAGTGGATGTTTTCAATTTTCCTGTGCCCGCAAACGAGAGACGTACCGGGTACTGAGCTGTCCCAATCTGAAGTCGAAGGCCTTTTCGCGCTTAACCAATACCACCGGATCTCAAGCCTCTGCGTCTACGGAAATCTCCGTCCCAGCTTCGAGCAACTGATAATTTTGAATACGAATAAAGTGGCTGCTAGTACTGCGATCCATTCGGAGCTTTGCCTATGGAGCGCAACAGCACGCGGTCAGTCGAGTTGCATGCTTTAAAAGATTTTATGGCTGAGTGCGTGTTTGCCGAAAAGCTGCGAGCTTGGGAGACTCAGCCAAGTGCTCGGGGAATGTCTTTACCCAGCGTGCCATATTCGGATGCCAAAACTGTAAGTAATGGAATGAGCGCATTTCCTGGATGGCCTGCTGCGGCGACCAGCCCTCGAAGGCGATGCGGTAGGCAGCGATGAACATGCCGCTGCGGTCCCCGCCCAGCCAGCAGTGGAGGAAGATTTTCCTCCTGGGCCGCTCCCGAACAAGCGAGAAAAATTGAGCGATCTGTTCATCGTTGGCTGTGGCCCAGCCAGATCCCGGCAGATTGATAAAGCGCATGCCCATGGATTCTGCGTCCTGCCGTTCCTTCTCGATCAATCCATGCAATTCCCCGCGCAGGTCGATAATGGTATCGATGCCCAACGCTTTGAGCTGCTCTACCCCGTTATCCTTCGGTTGCGCCCCACGGTAGAGGAAATCGTTAACCTTGCCGAAATCTGCAACGCCCGGCACATAAATCTTCTCAGCAAATGCGGGGCCGCTCACAGCAGGCGTTTGCTTGTGGCGGGCACTACATCCCAACGAGACAGCCATCGAAAATAGAACCAAGGTGAGAGCAGCAACGCGGTAGGCCGGCATTTCGGCAGTTAGATGCCGATTAAGAGCCTCGCTATTGATAAAATCCCCGGTCAAGTCCATACCCAGCAGCAAGCGATTTTTGCGCCTATAGCCGGGTATCAGAAGCTATCGGCCCCGTCGCGTAATGAAAAAAGTCGCCGCGAGACCAGCCGGCTGTTTACCCCCGCAAGAGGGACAGCGTCCCAGGGACGAAGCACGGAGGATACTGATGTACGCGGTCTGTTGATGTCATGATGAATATCCATGCAGAGACGCGGCAATTCGATCAGTGGCGGATTAGCCAGGACAAGAGCACATGCACACGATAAACTCTGTGCTCCCCCTCTTCAGCTCCCCCCGAAGTTTTCTATGCGCTACGATCCTTGGACTATTCTCCACCGTCTGACACGGTCCTTCGTGCGCGTGTATTGTGTCTTCGAGGCGGACTTGTCGCGTCCGCGTCCGGCGATTCCCCACAATCCAGACTTGGTCGTGCGCCTCTTTCGCGGAATCGACGACTTGCAGCCTGCGATCGCAGCTTTAGTTCCTGCTGGTCTCACCCTTGAAGACGTCTCAGCTCGCCTCCGCAAAGGAGATTTGGTTTCAGTTGGTTTTCTGAATGGAATACCGGCCGGATATACCTGGACGCGGTTCGGCGACGTGTCGGCCAAAGAATTGGGATTAACCATTCATCCGCGCACCCGCGAAGTCATTCAATACGATTCGCTCGTTCTCAAACGTTTCCGCCGTCACGGACTTCAATTTGGCATTGCTGCTCCGGTCCTCGACTACCTGCAACAGAACGGATACGCGACCGGCCTGGCATGGGTTGACCTGCTCAATCGGCCGTCGTACAAGAACCAGCGCAGATGGGGCAAGAAAGTGATCATGATCATCATCTCCCTTAAGCTTCCCGGGATGGAGCAGCGCCGGAACCTCTCCCTCGGTGCGCCGCTCCATTCCCTTTTCACGAAAACTTGCGGCCAGAAGTGATCCTGTTGTTCGGACCGTCACAATCGGCGCCCCTAGTCTTGCTACATCCCATGCGTCGCTGACCTACCGTGCCTTTTTTCCTACAGGTTTTACTGTATAGAATCTCGGCTACTCGCGTACTAATGTCGCGTCGCTCGCAATGAAAGATCGAGTACGTAGCTCACCGATACTGATAATCTGTTTTACTGTCCTTTTCACCGCGGCCGCGCTCGACGATTGGCCCGACCCGCCCGCGGTGTCCCCACACAAAATAAGTGTTGTCTCCCGCCTTCAATCGGAAGCACATAGCTGTATTTGTGCACCGTATTTGAACTCTGGTTGCTTCGCCGGTTCACCTGAATCCCGGATCCGTTGGATCAGATTCAGATTGGTCAGTGGGCCCACTCTTCCGAGTGGTTGGATGCTGCTGACCAGATACGCCGCCAACCTATCCCCCCCGCCGTCGAAGCTTCGCAAATTCGTGAACTAAGCGGCAGCCTGCCGTTGATACACACCCAGCGTCTGTTAGCCCGATAACGCATTGGTGCGGAGGGGAGGCGTAATCTCTTGTCAAAAAATCCATTTGAGGCATTGGAACCTTTTCCAGATCAATACAAATTCATCTTTATCTGCGGCCTTCATCGTAGTGGCACTTCCCCATTTTTCCGAATGCTGCTGCAGCATCCTGACGTCACCGGATTCCGCAATACGGGCGCACCCGAAGATGAAGGCCAGCATCTCCAAACCGTGTTTGCGCCAGCAAAAGAATACGGCGGCCCGGGCCGTTTCGGTTTCGCGCCACAGGCCCATCTCACAGAAGAATCGGATTTGATCACTACACAAAACCGGATGAAGTTATTTGCTGAGTGGTGTCAATATTGGGATCTCGCTAAACCCTACCTTTTGGAAAAATCGCCACCAAACTTGATCCGAACCCGCTTTCTGCAAGCCCTTTTCCCACAAAGTTCCTTCATTGTCATTTCGCGCCATCCCATTGCGGTGTCGCTGTCAACGTCGAAGTGGACGGACTGCAGCATGGATTCGCTGATGGAGCACTGGCTGCATTGCCATCGCCTCTTTGCGCAAGACCGCTCGCACTTGCGCCGTGTGCTCGAGATCAGGTACGAGGATTTGATTCGAGACAGTGATTCCACTCTGCAACAGGTCTGCAAATTTCTCGGTCTGATCCCGCATTCCCCGGAGCCTCTGGATTCCGGAGGCAATCAACGTTACTTCAATACTTGGCGAGAGTTGAAGACGGACAGGCGAGGGCGTTCGCTCTATAAGCGAATTGTAGCGAAGTATGAGAGCAGAGTGCGGGAATACGGCTATAGTTTGGAAGAGCTGGAAATGCCCGCAATCCAGCCATCGACCCCTGAACCTCGCCCTCATTTTTCGGGATGAAGCCGATCGCAACCGGCACCGGCTTGAGTTCGTGGCGAGAAGCCCTCCCCTTTTCTCAGCGATACGGTGCCCCGTACCACCTGTTGGCTGCCCAAACTGGTGGCCGAAAAGCACCAACATCGGTAAAACTCTGCCACCCGACCCTTGTGAGTCGCGGCATGCCCAAACCGCCCTTTCTCTCCTAGCCCACTAAAAAGTAATGCAGTTAAACCCACTCTGACTCCCCGCGAGACATTGGCATCAAGATTGCCACATGCCACCTAATAGAGCAGAAAGCCTTCGTTAGCTGACCTGGGCGTACGCCCGAAAGTAGGTGACGGGCGCGTGATGAGCACGACCCCTACTGGGATCGCCGAAACTGCCGGAAGAAGCACGAGATCTAGGTTCTGTTATGCGTATCTGGCACTGGCTAATTGCCATCTCCCTACTTCTCACTGCGGGCGCGTATGCGCAGCAGCCAGGGACTGACTCGTCTTCCTCCCCCGCCACGGCGCAAACCCCGGATTCATCTGGTCTTCGTCCGGCTCTGTCGCCCCGCCAGCTAGAGCCGCAGCCACCGAGCCCTGTGCGCCAGCCCGGAGCCGCAGCCATGCGCCCCGCCTATGACGTGGCCCCCACCATGGACCAGGTGGTGAATCGGGCAATCGAACGTGAGCACGCGCTCATGGAAATGCTGAAGACCCGCACCCCCATCGTTGAAACCTATCTGCAAAACCTGAAGTTTCTTCCGCAAGGCGGCTCGGTGCCCGTGGAAGACCATTACTTCCTCGGCCGGATGGACCTGGACGAGACCATCGATCGCACCGACTATCTGAACCAAAAGAGCATGCAAACCCGCCTTCTGGGCGGCTTCCAGAGGCTCTACAAAATCCAGTACCGCCCCCTGGGCTTCTCCTGGATGATCTATGCCGACCTCGCGGGCTTTGATCGCGAGCACTACAATTTCCGCTACGCGCACCGCGAATTTCTAGGCGATGTGCGCTGCCTGGTGTTCACCGTAACTCCCAAAAAGGACTCCCGCAAAGCCCGCTTCGTCGGCCGCATCTGGATCGAAGATCAGGATTACAACATCGTGCGTCTCAACGGCACCTACCAGCCGCGCCCTCGCAATGCTTACTTCTTCCACATGGATAGCTGGCGCTTGAACCTCGTCCCCGGCTATTGGGTTCCGGCATACATCTACAGCGAGGAAGGCAGCGGTACGAAGGATGACATCGCCTTCAAGGCCCAGACCCGACTCTGGGGCTATGACCTGCAGAAGAGCGCCGGGGAAGGCGAATTCACCGAGGTCCAGGTCGACTCCAGCATCAAGGACCAAAGCCCCACCGCGCAGGATCCTTCTCCGCTGCATGCGCAGTGGGAATGGCAGCAGCTCGCCGGGGATAACGTGGTCGAGCGCCTGCAGAACGCCGGTCTGCTCGCTCCCCGCGGTGACGTGGATAAAGTGCTCGAGACAGTAGTCAACAATCTGCTCGCCACCAACAACATTGAACTTCCCGGCCCGGTACACGCCCGTGTGATGTTGACCTTGCCGCTCGAGACCTTCAGCGCCGGCAGTAACATCGTGGTAAGCCGCGGCCTGCTCGACGTCCTTCCCGACGAAGCCAGCCTCGCGATGGTGCTCTCCCGCGAGCTGGCCCACATCATCCTCGGACACAACTTAACCAGTAAGTTCGCCTTCTCCGATCGCATGTTGTTCTCCGATGAATCCACCTACAAGAACATGGGATTCCGGCACCTTCCCGAAGAGGAAGCCGCTGCCGACCAGAAAGCTCTCGAGCTGCTGAGAAATTCACCCTACGCAAAGAAGCTGAATACCCCAGGCCTGTTCCTGCGCCAGTTGGCGGCCCGCGGCCCCGCCCTTGAAGCGCTGCTGACGCCCCACTTGGGCACGAGCCTCACCGACCGCAAGGGCACCGTCGATCACCTCGTTGCGCTGATGAATTCTGCGCCCGCTCTCGAACCCGCCAAACTCGACCAGGTCGCAGCCCTTCCGCTAGGCGGACGCGTCAAACTCAACCCTTGGGATGACCGTGTGGAATTGATCAAGATGACCCCTGCGACCATGACCACCGCCCGTGAAAAGATGCCGCTGGAAGTGACCCCATTCTTCCCCCGTCTAACCCGCTCCGGCGCAATAGTCGACGCAACCGCCGCCGCCAACACCACCAAGTCAGCTCCAACTAACTAGAAACGCCGCACTAACAGTCGAATGGCCCAAGCAGGGACTCTGAGATCGGACCCCAGTCGGCCAAGTCTCAGATTATTGCAACGGCCCGCCTGATTATCTTCCTTCAGGAAGAGACCGCTCATGTTGGGAATTCCTAACTGGCATTGCGAAATTTGGCGCGGTCCTTTTGTCGTCCTAGCGAAGCGAGCAAGACTTGAGCTTTGAGAAACAGTTCGGAGGCGACCTGACTCTTCGAGACTACCGCGTCTATACCAGCCGCCTGTGCCAGCCGTTCAACTTCGCTTCCTTCTTGTTGTGTGAACAAGATAATCAGCACATCGGGCAGAAGTTGCTTAAGCAGCGGTGCCGCATCGAGCCCGGTCATGACCGGCATAACAAGGTCCAGGATGATCAGGTCGGGTTTTAGCTTTTCAGCTTTGTCAATCGCGTCACGTCCGTTCTCTGCTTCTCCTGAAATTTCAAAGTCAGATTGTGATTCGAAGAGTCTGCGCACGAGGGAACGTACGACCGCGTTGTCATCCACGATTAAAATGCGCTTCGCAGGCATCGGACCAGCCACTTTAGCGGTGATTGGATGCCTACAAAGGCAGACTGGCTGTCACTTTGTATTCCACTCGGGATAGCCTAGCTTTTCCCTCTGGATGGCCCGCAGAGTCCCCATAGCCTCAGAAATGGCTTGACGTTCCTCGTCTCCCTCAGCGCTCTCGCCCAACGCTTGCAACCGCAGAAAAAGGGCTGATTCTGCGGCATCCACGCGCTGCCGCAGGGATTGGGGATCGCCTTCGACAAGTGCAGCTTCAAATTGGCGCTGCCAATGTGGGTATTTTATGGCGTGGGATGCTGAAGTATTCTCGTCAGTCACTTCCCAGGCAAATGCAGGGCGAGTGCCAATGGTGAGGGGCAGCGGCAGTTCCTCGAAATCGATTCCTCTCAGTAGCTTAACAACGCAAGCGGAAGCTATGGACGAGCCCCGATGGCGGCGCTTCTGTTGGCCAAATTTCACCAGAGTGGTGGTTATAGGCCAGCTACTCAGGAAGCCGGGCAGTTGTTGCTAAATCTCCATTCTCTCAAAATCCTCAATGACCGTTATCTACTCTCACCCTAAGCGCTCGGATGCGTAAAATAATAAGCGAGTGCACAGGGGGAGTGATCATGGAAACGAACAGCGAACGCAATCCCCAGCCAAATCCGCGAGCAGAAGCACATATCAGGAGCGCTCAGGAAATTCTGAAGGCTCTGCAAGAGAAGATCGGAGAGCATCCAGAAATCGGAGCCGCTATCACCAAGCTAGAAATGGCGCTCAACGATCTTGCCATCCAGACCGGCGGACTGCTTTAGCGAAATCGCCACTTGACCACTGCGAAACAAACAAGGAGGCCGGAAAGGCGTCTCGAAATAAAGGAACAGCACCCATGGTGAAAACTGCGTTGCTTCGCATAACGATCTGCACCATTCTCCTCGCCGCCTTTCACTGCGCACAGGCCCAGACGATCAAATGGGCTGGACACACCTGGAAAGTCACCACCGGTTCTATGGCAGGCGTCGCTCCCGGCAATCCCGCCAACGTCAACATTGATCGGGACGGGTATCTACATCTCCAGATCACCAACCGCGACGGAAAATGGACTGCCGGCGAGGTGTTCACGACCGACGATATGCGATTCGGAACTTACCAGTGGGTGGTCCAGGGTGACGTCTACAACATGGATCAGACGACGGTCCTCGGACTGTTCACCTACGGGCCCGCTCATCACAGTGGCGCCAACGCTGAAAATGAAATCGATATTGAATTTTCCCAGTGGAACAAGACCTGTCCCCACGCTTGTAATGCCGACTTCACCGTTTATCCATCCACGGGTAACCACAAGCCGAAAGGTGTTTCCGCCTGGGAAGACAACTTTCAGGTCAGCGGTGGAAACCTCACGACGGCCAGGATGGAATGGAGATCCGACCGAATCGTATTCACGCTGATGAATGGCGTCCATCCGATCGGCTCTGTCGCCGATGTAATCAAGACCGAAACCTATTCTTCGAACACCACCAATATTCCCCAAACCGCCGCCCCAGTTGGCATCAACCTTTGGTCTTTCAAAGCGACGCCTTCAAAGAACCAGTCTGCAGTCATTCGTGATTTTCAATTTCTTCCGTTCTGAGCCCCGGTAAGAACGGTAACTTGCAATTTCAGCCTGAGAGGAACTGCCTTACTCGTACCGCAATGCCTCAATTGGATTGAGACGCGACGCTCGTATCGCCGGAATCATCCCGCTCACCAATCCCACCAACGCCAGGATTGCAGTAGAAATCATTACGCTGACCGGTGAAATCATGAGTCGAATGTCACCCGCCTCTCCGTGCTGGGCAAGCGCGCTGTAAAACGTGAGAGTCCCCACAGAGAACGAAATGATATAGGCGAGCACGATCCCTAACAGGCCGCCCAAAAACGTAATCGCCAGCGCTTCGGACAAGAATTGCATGAGAATATCGAAGCGGAGAGCGCCCAGCGCCTTCTCCACCCCGATCTCCCGCGTTCGCTGGGTTACGCTCACCAGCATGATGTTCATGAGTCCCACGCCGCCTATACCTAGCGTGAGAGCCCCGATAAAGGCAAGCATCACCTGCAGCGCCATCGTAATCATGCGAAATTGCGAAAGTTGCTCCATCATGCTGAAAACGAACAGGGCCTGCTTGTCGTCGGAACGGAAATTGTGTTGCGCGGCCAGCGTATTTCGCACCGACTTCTCCACGCCTTTATAGTTGTAGCCGAGAAAATCCAGCCAGATCATATCGACGTAGTACGTATTGCGGAAGTCGCTCATCGTCGAAAAGGGGACGTAGACCACTCGGTTGATACTGTTTTCGGTGCCTTCCTGGGGTCGGGGCCGAAGCACGCCGATCACCTCGTAAGGAATGCCGCTGATCCGTATCTTCTCGCCCAGCGGGAAGCGGCCAGAGAACAGCTTCTCTCTGGATTCCGATCCCAGCACACAGACACGCGCCCGCAATTGCAAATCTCCGGCAGTGTAAAAATGCCCAAGATCCAGTTGCAGATTTTGAATTTCCTGCAGCGCGGCATTCCCCCCATGAACGCCCCACGTATACGAACGCCCCTCGTAGCTGACGGGCGCATCGAAAAACGATTCCGGAGTAATGCGCGTCACTTCCGGCACATTCACCACCACACGATCAAGGTCGTCCCGGGTCAGCCGGATGCTGGTACCGGCCTTGTTTCCTCCCGCCTGCATCGACGTGCGCCCGCCTGCGATGCCCATCGCCGCCATGCTGGCATAACTCCTGAATATATTGACGATGGCCGTTGAGAATCCCGTGCCATAGGCGAGCAACAGCACTACCGTGGCGATCCCCCACGCCATGCCCAGCATGGTAAGCGCACTTCGCTGGCGGTTGTGCCTGAGCGATCGATACGCTTCCGAGAAAACATCATTCGCCCGGATCATTCATTACTCCTGACGAAGCGCCTCTACGGGCTGCAGCAAGGCCGCCCGCCTCGCCGGATAAAGTCCGGCAACAATGCCAGCCAAGGCAAGGCTCCCCATCGCGAGCACAGCAGTCGCTGGGTAAATGTGAGGCAATTCGAATCCATCGATCCGCGGCACCAGTCCGAATAGCTTGGTCGCAACATAGGCTGCGCCCACCCCAATCGCACCGCTGATTCCGGTGAGCATCAGCCCTTCTAAAAAGAATTGGAACAAGATGTTGCGTCTGGTAGCGCCCAAAGCCTTGCGCAGGCCGATCTCTCGAGTGCGCTCCGTGACCGATACCAGCATGATGTTGATCACTCCGATGGCGCCCAGACCGAGCGTCACCAGCCCAACCGCTCCCAGGAACGTGTCCATGGCATCGGAAATCTTGCCGACCATTTCGGCGGTAGCGATCGAGTCCCAATCGTCAAACGCGTCCGGCGTCTCGGGATCAAAGTTGTGATTTCTTGCCACAATACTGCGCACGGCCTTCTTGGCTTTTTCGTGCTGCTCCCGTGTGATGGGCTGGTACGCCACGTACTTAATCGCCTTTGCGTTGCCGGCCCCCTGCATCGGGAAATAGATAGCCATGGTGGTAAAAGGCATGATCAGCCGCATGTTCTGGCCGTTGTTGTTTCCGTGTCCAACCTTCTGCAGCGTCCCCACCACCTCGAAGGGCACGCTATTGATGAGGATTGTGCTGCCAACAGCTGGCCGCCCGGGGAATAATAGGCGGACAAATTCGCTTCCAATCACGCAGACATTATGTCGCTCGCGCTCGTCATTCCAATTCAACCAGCGCCCTTGCTCGATCGGCTGGTAGCGAATCTCTGCGAACTGCGGCTCGGAGCCATCCACATACCCGTTGCTGCTGCCGTACTCGCTCACCAGGCGAAGGTCGCCGCGATAGATGATCGGCGTGGCATTCCGCACAAACTGCGAATGGCGAATGTCCAGATAGTCCTGGTAGTTCAAGTAGTACTGGCGAGAAGAAAGTTGGCTGCTGCCCAGCGCCGGAACCCGTCCGTTGTAAATCTGCATGAAGTCTTCGCCGAAGCTCGCCAGATTCCTCGCGGTGCCCGCCCGAAAGCCCTCTCCCAATCCAACCAGCAGCAGCAGCGAACCCACTCCCCACGCAATCCCAAACATGGTGAGGAAGGAGCGAAGTTTGTGCGTCCACATGGCACGCAACACCTCGCCGAGGCTGTCGAAAAATCGCCTCATAATCGAAGTACGAACTCTGGACCAGCAAAGTTCCTGGCTTTCCCAGTAAAGCCTCTCCACCTCGCCTGCGTTCCGCGATGACGACAGTCACGGTTCGGCGTGATGCCGAACACGTAATTCCTTTTTTGTAGAAGTGTGCTTATGTGCAGCTATGAAGAGCGTCAATCTAGAGGTCTGAAGCTCTCAAATTGCCCGATGGGACGTCTCGCTAAACCTGGCTGTTGAGATATCGCCTCCTGCCTGAGCCCCGATCCCTGACCCCTGATCCCTGCCCCTCACCCCAAGCCCAGCGGCCGCTTGTTCTCGGCATCGTCATCGCGCACCGGACGCAACTCATGCCACAGATACAGCCCTCCTGCCACGGCCGCCCCAATTCCGATACTGATAAGCAGAAACCAGCGGTATGCAGGTAGCCAGACCGCTGTGGCTGCGATGATTGCCGCCGCAACCACCAGCGCCGCCGTGCCTCGAATGGGAATGGTCATAAGCGCCTCGCGGAGAATCTCGCGTCCGGCCAAAGTTAAAGGCCCGCGGGCGCGGGCCTTTGAAGATCTCTGGGGTGCCCATGTCTCGCCGCATTTGCCAGGCATGGGATTCTGCCAAGTCAGCGAACCCGCACGCTTACTGATGCGCCGTAGGAGCGTCGCTGTTGCCCGTCGTCAGCGGAGGAGCGATCGGCTCAGTGACTTCTTCCGCCATCTTGGGCAGCGGCGATTCCAGCGCGATCTGCAGCACCTGGTCCATGGTGTCCACGAAGTGCAGCTTCATCGCACCCCGCAGATTTTCCGGAACCTCCGCCAGATCTTTCTCATTGTCCTTGGGCAAAATCACTTCGAAAAGCCCGGCACGGTGCGCCGCCAGCAGCTTCTCTTTCAATCCGCCGATAGGCAGCACCTTGCCCCGCAGCGTGATCTCTCCCGTCATCGCCAGGTCGCGGCGCACTGCAATCTTGCTAAGCGCGCTGGCAATAGCCGTCGCAATCGTGATGCCGGCGGACGGCCCATCCTTGGGAATCGCGCCTTCGGGCACGTGCACGTGCAGATCGAGATTGCGATAGAAGTCGCGCGTAAGCCCCAGCCGCGGCGCCCGTGAACGAACGTACGACATAGCTGCCTGCGCCGACTCCTGCATCACGTCTCCGAGCTTTCCCGTCAGCGTGAGCTTGCCCTTGCCGTCCACTACGCTGGCTTCGGTGCTCAGGATCGAGCCACCAACTTCCGTCCACGCCAGGCCCGTAACCAATCCAATTTCGGACTTCTCGTGCGCCACCGTGTCGCGGAACTTGATCACGCCCAGGAAGTCGTTCACGTTCTCCTGATTGATGGTGATGAAGAAGCTCTCGCCCTCTTTGACCACCTTGCGCGCAACCTTCCGGCAAACATTGCCAATCTCGCGCTCCAGATTTCGTACCCCCGCTTCGCGCGTGTACGAGCGAATCAGCGACGTGATGGCATCATCGGTGAACTTGATGTTCTTCTCCGAGAGCCCAGCCGCTAGCATCTGCTTCTTCACCAGGAACTGTTTCGCGATTTCGACCTTCTCCTGCTCGGTGTAGCCATGCAGTCGCAGCACTTCCATGCGATCCTGCAGGGCAGGGGGAATGGTGTGCATCACGTTCGCCGTCGCCACAAAGAACACCTGCGACAGGTCGTATTCCACGTCGAGGTAATGATCCACGAACATAAAGTTCTGTTCCGGGTCGAGCACTTCCAGCAGTGCCGCCGACGGATCCCCGCGGAAGTCCATCGACATCTTGTCCACTTCGTCCAGCATGAACACCGGGTTCTTCGTGCCCGCTTTTTTCATCATCTGGATGATCTGGCCCGGGAGCGCGCCAATATAGGTGCGGCGATGTCCGCGGATCTCAGCTTCATCTCGCACTCCGCCCAAAGACATGCGTACGAACTTGCGTCCCGTAGCCTTCGCGATCGACATTCCCAGCGAAGTCTTTCCCACCCCAGGAGGTCCAACGAAACACAGAATCGAGCCTTTGGGATTCTTCACCAGCTGCCGCACCGCCAGAAATTCAAGGATGCGCTCCTTGATTTTCTCCAGCCCATAATGATCTTCGTTCAGAACTTTTTCCGCGCGCGAGATGTTCCTGATTTCCTTCGACCGCTTCTTCCACGGCACCGCCAGCAGCCAATCCAGGTAATTGCGCGACACCGTCGACTCCGCCGACATTGGCGGCATGGCTTCCAGTTTCTTCAGTTCCTGCAGCGCCTTGTCTTTCACTTCCTTTGGCATACCCGCGGATTCGATCTTCTTCTTCAGTTCATCGAACTCGCTCTTCTCGCCGCGCCCCAGTTCCTTCTGGATGGCCTTGATCTTTTCGTTCAGGTAATACTCTTTTTGCGCCTTCTCCATCTGCCGCTTCACCCGCGACTGGATGGTCCGGTCCACATTCAACTTCTCGATTTCAATGTCCAGCACGTCCGCGATCCGCGTCAGGCGCTCCGCCGGATCGAAAATCTCCAGCAGTTCCTGCTTCTCTTCAATCGACAGCTGCAGGTTGGCCGAGATCACGTCCGTCAGCTTGGCTGGATCTTCCATCCGCACAGCCGAAATCATGGTCTCGTAATTCAGGGCCTGGCAGAGCTTCACATACTGCTCGAACAGCGAGGTCACCCGCTGCATGGCCGCTTCCAGCGCCGGATTAGTCTCGTTGGTAAACCGCGCCACCCGTACCGTCGCCTGCATAAACCCTTCAGTATCGATCACCTGCAGGATCTTGCCGCGCTCAATGCCTTCCACCAGCACCTTGATATTGCCGTCAGGCAGCTTCAGGCTCTGCACAATGTTTACGATGGTGCCGACCTGGTAGATCTCGTTGGCCTTCGGTTCGTCGATGGAGGCATCGTGCTGCGTCGCCAGAAAGATCTTCTTGTCCGCCGCCAGGGCCTCTTCCAGTGCGCGCACGCTGGATTCGCGGCCCACCACGAACGGGGTCATCATGAAAGGGAAGATGACGACGTCGCGAATCGGCATCATGGGCAGCTTTCTGGATTCGTATTTTTCTTTCGCAGTAGTCACTGAGTCTCCTGGGATAACGACGGCCGAGCCGACTTCCTTCAATTTTACATGGCCGCAACGTTCAGGGGAAATGACAATTCCGTGGTAGGGACTTTCTACTACAAGCACTCGGACTGAGCGCCCGTGGTATGCAAACGCTTGCACTTCCAAACAATCGGGGAAGGGAAAGCCCTTCCCCGTGTGTGCCTCTGTGTCCCCTATGGTGAAAAGGCGGAAAACAGGGGACACGATCGATCTACGAAGTCCAGCTGCCCGTCTTAACCAGCCTTCTCCATCACAGGGGCAAACGATGCGCTGCGTTTCTCCACCATCTCCCTCGTGACCTCGAACTCTTTCAGCTTCTTCTGGCTGGGCAGGTTGAACATCAAGTCCAGCATGAGCTCTTCCAGGATCATGCGCAGTCCACGGGCTCCCACCTTCCGCGCCATAGCCTGCCGGGCGATCGCGCGCAGCGCTTCGTCA